>Ga0068859_100007892_pt1 | contig 10798 bp, 8 predicted proteins | sample KBSSwiS22_FD_66585 | JGI IMG/M metagenome (GOLD analysis project Ga0068859, IMG submission 66585) | Switchgrass rhizosphere microbial communities from Kellogg Biological Station, Michigan, USA - KBS Switchgrass S2-2 | ecosystem: Host-associated > Plants > Roots > Rhizosphere > Soil ... | reverse complement strand
GGCGGACGACCATGCCACGGGCCAGCCCCCGGGACGAGGCGGCGCGCACGCGCTTTTCGAGCTGCACCCGGGCATCGATCGCGCGCGAGGGGACGAACTCGTCCCATTCGGCGAACGTGTTCTCGCTCCACGCGCCGAACGTGCGTTCGCCCAGCACTCCCGTGCCCGAGCAGAATATCAGGCTCTTGCCCGTCCCGCTCAGCGTATCGATGATGAAGTCGACCACGGCAGTCTCGGCATCGCCCATGGCGGCGACGAACATCACCGTCTCGGCATCGGCGATGCCACGGGTGATCGCGGCGCGATCCTCGGCGTCGCCGCGAATCGACTTCACGCCCCAGCCCGCGAGCTTGGCCTCGGCTTCGGCCGAACGGGCCAGGCTGGTGACCTCGTGGCCGGCCGCCAAGCAGGCGCGCGCCGCGTGGCTGCCGATGAGGCCCGTGCCGCCAAGCATGAATATGCGCATCAGTCGCTCTCTCCCGGTCAGGCCGTGAACACCCGATCGCTGCCAATCCTTGCGGCCTCGCCGCGGGGCCGTCAACCGCCCCACTTGTCTAACTAGGTTTGACAAGGTGAGTTGCGGGTTGCACGGGCGGCAACGGCGCGTCATCCCACCGCGCAGTAAAAGGAGTGATTCCGATGAGCGATTCCATCGACCTGGCATTCAGGCCCGAGGACGATTGTTACCACCAGCTCTCGGCCGATCCCTACGAAACGGAAACCAACTGGTGGTCGTTCAACGTCCCCGAACGCAAGATGGCGGGGTGGATCCACACCCCCTACTATCCCAACCGCAAGACCTGCACCTGGCGGATCTTCGTGTGGGACGACCAGGGGATCGAACCGGGCCGCCTCGCCTACTACAAGAAGGTCGAGGAAGCGCCCATGCCGGATAACCCGGACCTGCGCGACATCACCTTTCCGGGCGGCGGCTACAGCCTGAAGATGCTCGAACCGGGGATGAAGTATCACCTTGGCTATTCGGACCCGGAGCGGAACTTCGCGCTCGACTTCACCCACACCGGCGTCCACCCGCCACACCGCTTCCGCCCGGGCGAGGCGCCGTTCGTGCAGACCCCGCACTATGACCAGCTCGGCCATGTCGAGGGCTGGATGACCCTGCGCGGCGAGAAGATCCGCCTCGACGGCGTGGGCGTGCGCGACCGCACCTGGGGACCGCGCGGCGGCCCCTACACCGCCAGCCGCAAGACCTATGCCAGCGACGCCGAGCGGGTGAAGCACCCCGGCGGCCCGCTGTGGCGCCAGATCGAGCGCGAGCGCGGGCGCGGGCGGATCGACTACATCTACGGCCACAGCGAGGATTTCTCGACCGGGTTCCTCGGCTTCGTGCGGATGCAGGATGCCGATGCCACGGGCTGGGCGCCGATGAACGTCGGCTGGCTGCTCAAGGACGGCAAGTTCGGCGAGATCGACAAGACCCGGTCCAGGATGCTCAACTTCCGGGATCCGGTGGCGGGCTGGAACAGCCACATGCTCTGCGATCTCTACGACGAGGACGGGCGCCGGCTGGAGGCCGAAGGCTTCTCCGTCAGCCGGATGAGCGAGAGCGGCTATGGCCTCAACCAGATGATGCGCTGGGAAATGGACGGCAAGATCGGCTGGGGCGAGGACCAGGACGTGTGGACCGGCAACCACTTCACCCGCATGCTCGACGCGCTGAGGACCGCCCGGTGAGCGCCGCCGCGGTGAGCTCGGCGCCGGCGGGGAGCGATCCCCGCGCCCTGCTGCCCGATGGCCTGGGCGCGCGGGTCGAACAGGAGACCGGCGCGCGGATCACCGCGGTGCGCCCGCGTGGCGGCGGCGGCGCCTCGCGCGAGGGGGCCGAGCTGACGCTGGCCTGGCCCGACGGGCGCGTGCTCGAGTGCTACATGAACTACGACGTCAACAAGGTCGGCGCGGGCGACGATGCGGCGTTCCTGCGCGAGGCGGCGATCCTGCGCGAGCTCTCGGGCCCCTTGGCCGACAGCGGCGTGCGGGTCGCCCCGTTCGTCACGGCCATCCCCGAGATGCGGGCGCTGGTGACCGGCAAGGTCGCAGGCGAAGCGCGCTTCGTGCTGGCCGGCGATGCCGCGGCCCAGATGGCCGTGGCGCAAGACTTCATGGCCCAGCTGGCGCGGCTCCACGCGATCGACGTGACGCGGGTGGAAGGGCTCGGCACGCCCCGCCCGCTGCGCGAGGAAGTGCTGTCCCGGATCGCCAAGATCCGCGCCCGCACCGGCGGCAACGATCCGCTGGTGCGGCTCGCGCTCGACTGGCTCGAAGACAATGTCCCCGCCGAGCCCGACCGGCTGGTGGTGGTCCACGGCGACGCCGGGCCGTCGAACTTCCTGTTCGCGGAGGGCCGGGTGACCGCGCTGCTCGACTGGGAGCTGGTGCACTTCGGCGATCCGATGGCCGATCTGGCGATGATCTGCCTGCGCGACCTGTTCCAAACCTGGGTGCCGCACTCGGCCGCGTTCGCCGCCTACGAGGCCGCGGGCGGCGCAAAGGTCGACCTTGCCCGCGTGCGCTACTGGCGGCTCCTGTTCCAGAGCACCTTTGCCGGGCGCATGAAGCTGGAGGATCCCTCGGCTCCGCCGCCGCCGAACCTCGGCATGAACATGGTCTACAACATGGTGCACCGCAAAGTGCTGGCCGAGGCGCTGGCCGAGGCGATGGGCATCGCCCTGCCCCCGGTCGACCTGCCGGATGCGCCCGAGACCGAGCACGCGCGCAGCTTTGCCATCGCGCTCGACGACCTGCGCGACATGATCGTGCCGCGGCTGCCCGACCAGCAGTCGGCGGTGAAGGCCAAAGGCCTTGCCCGGCTCGTCAAGTGGTGGCGCGATCTCGACCGCTATGGCGCGACATTCGATGCAGCCGAGCAGGCGGAGATCGCCGCCGCGCTCGGCCGGGACTTCGCCGGAGTGGCCGAGGCGCGGGCCGCGCTGGCGCAAGCGGTGGCGGGCCGCGCGATCGCGCCGGAGGCGGCGCTGCGGCTGGTCCACGCGCAGGTCAGCCGGCAGAACCGGATCATGGCCGACGCCATGGGCTCGCTCGCCCGCACCGGCTTCGCACCGCTGCAATAGTTCCGCCGGACGACCCGCTCGACGTGTCCGGCAGGAGCCGCTAGCCTGTCCTCCGAAGGCCGGCGCGAAGCCGGCGCGGAGGAGAGAACGGCCATGGCATTGACACTGACATTCCCGGAAGGCGGCGCGCTGGTAACCGGCGGAACGGGGACCGTCGGGGAAGGCATAGTGCGTGCGCTCTGCGCAGCGGAGGTGCCGCTGGTGTTCACCTATGTCAGCCGCCCCGACAAGGCCGAGGCGCTGGTCGCCGAGCTGCGCGGGGCCGGCCATGACGTCGAAGCCGTGCGCATGGCCATGTCCGATACCGCGACGATCAGCGCCGCGTTCGATCGCGTGATCGAACGTCACGGGCGGGTCCACACGGTGTCTTGCGGGAGCGGCGTACCGGTGCTGCTTGACCGCCTCGCCGACTTCACCGTCGAGCAGGTCGAGCAGTTCATGTGGAACGATGCGCTCGGCTATTACCGCGTGTTCCGCGAGGCGGTGCACCGCATGCGGGCGAGCGGCGGCGGCTCGATCACCACCTGCACCACGATGGCTTCGACCCGGGTGGTGCGGTGGGACGGCATCTCGCCGCTGTCCAAGGGTTCGGTCGAGGCCCTCATGCGGCAGACGGCCGCCGAGGAAGTCGGCCACGGCATTCGCGCCAATTCCGTTGCCATCGGCTGGGTCGCGAGGGAGACCATGTCGCACTACCGCGCCATGCTGGATCAGGGCGTGCCAACCGATCCGCAGAACTTCGACGAGCGGATGATCGACCTCCTCGCCGAGATCGACGATCGGCTGCGGATCCAGCGCCCGGGCACGCCCGCCGAAGCCGGAAACGTGTTCGCGTTCCTCGCCTCGGACCAGGCCTCCTACGTCAACGGCCAGAGCATCGTGCTCGACGGCGGCACCACGCTCTAGCCCCGTCCCGCTCCACGGCCTCCGGAAATGCTGGCGCGGGTGCTCCCCGCGGGGCCGGCCCCGTGCCCGCTTGCCTGATGCATTGCGGCTCCACAGCCGCCCGGAACGGACTTTTGTCGCGTCCGCCGGTCGTTTTTGATCGCCGTCAATTCGTCCCGGCGGACTTTTGGTGCAACATTCGCGGAGGATGTCTTGGAAAGCGGAACACATGACGATATCTGTAACATTAGTGCGTCAGGACGGCAGCGAGCATGCGATCGAGGCCGTGGAAGGCGAAAGCGTGATGGCTGCCATCCGCGACGCAGGTTTCGACGAGTTGCTGGCGCTGTGCGGAGGCTCGTGCTCCTGCGCCACGTGCCACTGCTTCTTCGACGACGCGACGATGGCGAAGGTCGGCCCGGCCACTGGCGACGAGGCTGACCTGCTTGGCGGCTCCTCGAGCTCCGGCCCGAATTCCCGGCTGTCGTGCCAGATCAAGGTTTCCCCGGAACTCGCCGGCATGCGCGTGACCATCGCGCCGGAAGATTGAGGGAGCAGACCATGAGCTACGCTGCCGAACTCGAACGGCCTGCAACCGCCGTCCCCGCCCACGTCCCGCCCGAGCTGGTCTTCTCCTTCAACCACACCGACAGCCCCGAGGCGCGGCAGGATCCCTATCGGTTCGCGGTCAAGCAGTATGATCGGCCCGACATTTTCTGGTCGCCCGACACCAACCGGACGCATGGCGGCAGCTGGATCATCACCCGCGCCGAGGATATGCGTGAAGTGCTGTCCGACCCGCAGCACTTTTCCTCCAAGGGCCAGGTCGGCTTCGCCGCGCTGATCGGCGAGAAGTGGTCCATGCTGCCGATCGAATACGACCCGCCGGTCCACAAGCAGTTCCGGGAGCTGCTGAACCCGATCCTCTATCCGCGGGTCGTCAGCAAGATGACCGAGGGCGTGCGCCAGCGGGCCAACGACCTGATCGACAAGTTCGCCGACAAGTCGGGCTGCGAGTTCATGCATGCCTTCGGCACGCCCTTTCCGATCTCGATCTTCATGCAGCTGATGGGGCTGCCGATGGAGCAGATGTCGACCTTCCTCGTGTGGGAAGAGGACCTGCTGCGCGGCGCCTCGCTGGAACGGCGCACGGCGGCGGCCAAGTCGATCCGGCTCTACCTCGACACGCTCGCCGCCGAGCGGCGCAAGAACCCGACCGACGACCTCGCCAGCCTGGTCGTCACCTCGAAGATCGACGGCCGCCTGTGGACCGACGACGAGGTGATCGGGGCGCTGTTCCTGTTCTTCGTCGGCGGGCTCGACACCGTCGCCTCCTCGCTGGGGTTCATCTTCGAGCACCTGGCGACTCACCCCGAGCACCAGCAATGGCTGCGCGACAACCTGAACGAGATCCCGCACGCGGTGGAAGAACTGCTGCGCCGCTATTCGGTCGTGACCGCATGCCGCCAGGTCACCGAGGACACGGTATTCAGGGGCGTCACCATGAAGAAGGGCGACTGGGTCTCGCTCACCCAGGCCCACGGCAGCCTCGACCCGCGCGAGTTCGACAACCCGCTGGAAGTCGATTTCAAGCGCAAGGGCGTCCGCCACTTCGCATTCTCGTTCGGGCCGCACTTCTGCATCGGCTCGCACCTTGCCCGGCGCGAGATCGCGGTCGCGCTGCAGCAGTGGCTGACCCGCATTCCGCCATTCCGCGTCAGGGAAGGCACCGAAGTCGTCCGCCACGCCGGCGGCGTTTTCGGGATCGAGCACCTCGAACTGGCCTGGGACTGACGGTCGCCATCGGCGCTGTGCGGCCGGCAAGGTCCAGGCACGGGAAGGGGCTCCTCAGGGAGCCCCTTTTTCGTGGATCCGGGGCAACCTTCAAGGTTGGCGGAGGCCCGGGCTACCCTGCTCCCCTCCCCTGCACCCGCGGATTTTTCACCTACTCCATGCCGACGTGCAACGGCTCGTCGGCATTTCGTCCGCCCGGGCCGTGTCGCCGCTGCGGACGGACGAAGAAGGCCAGCGGCAGGGCGAAGATCGAGACCAGGAAAAACATGTGAAAATCGTCGAGCAGGGCGATCATCGTCGCCTGCCGCTGGACCAGTCCATCGACCATCCGCAGCACCCCTTCGCCTAGTTCACCGTACGTGCCGAGCAGCGTCGGATCGACTGGCAGATTGTAGGGCGTCAGATGCTCGGCGAGGTCCGCGTGGCTGACCTGCAGGTTGTGCGCGAGCATCGTGCTGGCAAGCGCGATGCCGATCGATCCGCCGGTGTTGCGCGAGAGATTCATCATCGCGGCGCCGTCGGTGCGGAAGCGCGACGGCAAGGTGGCGAACGTGACCACGTTCATCGGCAGGAACACCAGCCCCATCGCCACCCCCTGGACCAGCCCGCTGACGACGACCGGCCGCGCATCCATGTCGAGCGACCATTGGGTCATCATCCACATCGAATAGGTGAGCAGGACGAGGCCCCCGCCCATCACCACCCGCGGGCCGAGCAGCGGCAGGAGCCGACTGGCCAGCCACATCGCCACCGTCAGGCCGACGCCGCGCGTGGCGAGGATCGTGCCCGTGGTCAGCACCGAATAGCCGAACAGGCCCTGGAGCATCGACGGCAGCAAGGCGAGCCCGGACAGCTGCACCAGTGCGAGGGAAGTCATGAACAGGCAGCCGATGATCAGGTTGGCATCGCCGAGCATCGCCGCCGGAAACAGCGGGCGCCTGGCGGTCGCAGTATGGACCACGAACATCCAGAGCGCGCCCGCCGCGACCCCCGCCTCGATCCAGCACTCGGTTGCATCGAACCAGTCGACGTGGCCGCCACGGTCGAGCAGGAGCTGGAACGAGGCCAGCGCGGTGGCGATCAGCGCCCAGCCGAACACGTCGAACGGACGATCCACCCGCCTCACCCGCGGCATCAGCCACCATAGTCCGGCGAAGCAGGCGATCCCCAGGGGAACGTTGATGAAGAACACCCAGCGCCAGTCGTAGTTGTCGGTCAGCCACCCGCCGATGATCGGGCCGAGGACCGGACCGACCATGGTGCCGGTGCCGTAGACCGCCATGGCCCGCGGATGTTCGGATGGACGGTTGATGTTGAGGATGACGCTCTGTCCGAGCGGGCTGAGCGGGGCTCCCCCGATTCCCTGGAGCACGCGGAATGCGACCATCTGCGAGAGGTTGGCCGCGACCCCGCACAGCGCGGAGGCGATCACGAACCAGGTCACCGAGAGCAGGAACAGCCCGCGCACGCCGAACCGGTCGGACAGCCAGCCCGCGATCGGGGTGATCATGGCCGACGCAACGATGTAGCTGGTCAGCGTCCAGGTGATGCTTTCCGGCGTTGCCCCCAAAGCCGCCTGCATGTGCGGCAAGGCCACGTTCGCGATCGTGGAATCGAGCACCTGCATCAGTACGCCGGCCATCACCACCAGGGTCAGCAGGCCCTTGTGGCGAACCTCCAGCGCCGCGCGGTCCGCGGCGCGGTTTTCCGGTGCGGCTGCCATCGCCTCAGTGCTTCGCGGAGTCGCGCACCGTCACCGTCACCTCGGAGCTGAGGCCGACGATCAGCGGACGCGGCGACGGCTCGTCGAGGGCAATCCGCACCGGAACGCGCTGCGTGACCTTGACCCAGTTGCCCGAGGCGTTCTGCGCCGGGAGGACCGAGAAGGTCGAGCCCGTCCCTGCCCCGATACTCTGGACATGGCCCTTGAGCTCGAGATCGGGATAGGCGTCGAAGCGGATCGTCGCGCGCTGGCCGGGCGCCATGTGCTGGAGCTGGCTCTCCTTGAAATTGGCCTCGACCCAGCTGCGGTCGGCCGCGACGATGCTCAGCGCAGGCAGCCCGGCGATCATCATCTGCCCGATCTGCAACCGCCCCGCCTGGCTCACCCGCCCCGCGAAGGGCGCGCGCACGACGGTGCGCTTGAGATCGAGCGCGGCCTTGTCGCGCTCGGCCTGGGCCAGCGCGATCTGCGGATTGGTCCCCGGCAACTGGCCGCCGTTGGCCATGGCCGCGCGCGCCTTCTCGGCATCGACCACCGCCGATTGGACGTGCCAACGGGCGTTGGCGAGCGCGGTTTCGGCGGCCTGGAGCCGCGCCTTGGTGGTGAAGCCTTGCGCGGCGAGTTCCTGCTGGCGGGCAAGCTCCGCCTCGGCGAGGCGCACGTCGGCCTGGTTGCCGGCGATGTTGACCGAGCTGGTGGTATAATCCGTCCTGAGCTGGTTGACCTTGACTTGCGCGCTGGCAATGTCGGCATCGGCCTTTTCCAGGGCGATCTTGTAAGGTGTGGGATCGATCGTGAACAGCACGTCGCCGGCCTTGACGAGCTGGTTCTCCCGGACCGCGACGCTGGTGACGAGCCCGCCGACCTCGGAGCTGATCGAGACCACGTCCTGCTTGACATAGGCATTGTCGGTGCTGACCGTCTTCCCGCTGGTCAGCCACAGGTAAAGCCCGCCGGCGAGCAGCAGCAGCGGGACCGCCAGCAGCAGCACCGTGCGCCGCAGGCGCTGCCGGCGCGCCTGCCGCCCGAACTCCGCGGTTTCCCGATGGTGGACCTCGCCGGTCGCGAACGGAGGATCGGCTTCAGCCATGCAGCGGCTCCTTCGCACCGAACAGGCTGTCGTCAAGCAAATTGGCCCGGATTTCGGAAAGGAGACCCGTCAGCCGGGCGCGATCGTCGGGAGGCAGCGTGCCGGTGATGGTGTCGAGCAGCTGCCGGACATGGCCGCCGAGCTGGTCGATCAGTTCTCCGGCATGGGGTGCCGGATAGAGCCGGCGGGCGCGCCGGTCGTTGGGATCGGGGCGGCGCTCGACCAGGCCGGCCTGCTCCATCCGGTCGATCATCCGGCACACGGTGATCGGCTCGACCTCGAGCCGCTCGGCCAGCTGCCCCTGGTTCTCTCCGGGATGGTTGGCGATTGCCATCAACACCCGCCACTGCGCCCCGGTCAGCCCGTCGCCGCGTGCCAGGGCATCGAAACGCTTGCGCAGCAGGCGCGCTATGTCGCTGAAATAGAAGCCCAGATTGTCCATGGGTCGCGCTTATAATAAGTATGTTTATGATAGACAAGACTTGCTCTTGGCCGCGGTCTTTGGGATGTAGCCCGGACTCTGCGCGGCGCGGGCGGCATGTCTGCAGCCCGGGCTGCGCAATGGCGGAGATTGCATAATGAGCGAGACCACGACCCGCGTGGAACCCACCATCTGCCGGTTATGCCTCGCGTTCTGCCCGGTCAACGTCCACCTCGAGGAGGGCCGCGCGGTCGGCATCTCGGCGGACAAGAACAATCCCGCCTATGCCGGCTACACCTGCATCAAGGGCCGCCATTTCCACGAGGTCCACTACCGCACCGATCGCCTGCTGCACTGCCGCAAGCGCCTGCCCGACGGCTCCTACGTCGAGATTTCGAGCGAACAGGCGATCCGAGAGATCGCGCAGAAGCTGCGCGCCATCATCGCCGCGCACGGGCCGCGCGCCGTCGCCAACTACGGCGCCACGGGGACCTTGCAGGCCGCCAACACGGTTGCCCTGAGCAACGCCTTCATGAGTGCGATCGGTTCGGCCATGCGGTTCTCGTCGAACACCATCGACCAGCCCGGCAAGGCCATCGCCGATGCGCTCCATGGCGGGTGGGCGGCCGATCCGGTGACGATCGAGCAGGCCGATTGCTGGCTGATGGTCGGGATGAACCCGCCGGTCAGCAAGGCGGCCCCGTCGAACAACCCCGCGCGCATTCTCCACGAGGGGCGCAAGCGCGGGCTCAAGCTGGTGGTGATCGACCCGCGGCGCACCGAGACCACGCGCTACGCCGCGATCCACCTCCAGCCCCGCCCCGGCGAGGATCCCACCGTGCTCGCCGGCATGGTCAACGTGATTCTGTCCGAGGGTCTCGAAGACGCCGCGTTCCTTGCCGAGAATGCCGAGGGGCTGGAAGCGCTGCGCGCGGCTGTCGCGCCGTTCACGCCCGAATACGTGGCGGGGCGGGCGGACGTGCCGGCCGAGCAGCTGGTCGCGGCCGCCCGGCTGTTCGCGTCGGGCCAGACCGGCGGCGCGGCCGCGGGCACCGGCACCAACATGGCCACCCACGGCAATATCGCCGAATACCTGCTGCGCTGCCTGATGACGATCTGCGGCTACTGGAGCAAGGCCGGCGCGCGGATCGGCAACCCGGCGGTCATGGTGCCCGAAAAGCCCCAGCGTGCCGAGCCGACCCCGCCCTACAAGGGCTGGGGCTTCGGCGAGAAGCTGCGCGTGCGCGGGTTCACCAATGCCGCCTGCGGCCTGCCCACCGCCGCCCTGCCCGACGAGATCCTGCTCGAGGGCGAAGGCCAGGTGCGCGCGCTGTTCAGCGTCGCCGGCAATCCGATGGTGGCCTGGCCAGACCAGGAGAAGACCGCCAAGGCATTGAAATCACTCGATCTTCTTGTCGTACTGGACCTGCGCAACAGCGCCACCGCGCAAGTCGCCGACTATGTGATCGCCACCAGGTACGGCCTCGAGGTGCCCGCGATCACCGCCCCACTCGAGTTCCTCGGCAAGTACTACTCGGTCGGCGCGGGAATCACCCGGTCGTGGGCGCAATATGCCCCGGCCCTGATCGAGCCGCCGGCGGGCAGCGACGTCCTCGAGGACTGGGAGTTCTTCTGGCTCCTGGCGCGCGAGATGGGGCTCGAGCTGGAGATCGGGGCAGGGTTCGGTCCGGTCGACCGCAACTTTCCCCCACTGAAGCTCGACATGAGCCGCCGCCCCACCAGCGAGGAGATGCTCGAACTGATCTATCGTGACGGCGTGGTCCCGTTCGCCGAGG
>Ga0068859_100007891_pt1 | contig 10799 bp, 5 predicted proteins | sample KBSSwiS22_FD_66585 | JGI IMG/M metagenome (GOLD analysis project Ga0068859, IMG submission 66585) | Switchgrass rhizosphere microbial communities from Kellogg Biological Station, Michigan, USA - KBS Switchgrass S2-2 | ecosystem: Host-associated > Plants > Roots > Rhizosphere > Soil ... | reverse complement strand
AGTCCGGCCAGTGCTTTGAACGCGGCCTCAGCTTTATCCAACTGCTTGTTGATGAGATAGAAACTTGCCAGCACGAAGCGCGCATTGCGGTCGTCAGGTTTGACTTCGACCGCCTTGTTCAATGCTGCTTCAGCTTCGCCGAGGCGGTTTTGCTGGACCAGAAACTTTCCGTACTCGCTGTAGGCGAGCGGAGAGTTACCGTCAATCGAGATCGCCTTCTTGAATGTCTCTTCGGCTTTGACGGTTTCCCTGGAGACGATGTAAAAACGCGCGAGACTGAGGTACGACTCAACCCGCTGCGGATTCAACCCGATGGCCTTGTTAAGTTCTGCAAAAGCCTTTTCACGATCGTTTTGAGCAAACAGGATGCTGCCCATCAGGATGTGACCCTCGATATGGTTCGCGTCTTTTTCGAGAGTCTCTTTCGCGAGACGTTCAGCTTCGGTGAGGAGTTCAGGATGTCCCTTACTCGCGGCCAGGTAGTAGTTGGCGAGCTTCACCTTCGCGTCGAGATTATTCTTATCAAACTCGATCGTCTTCTGAAGTTCGCTGATCATTTCCGGAAGGCGCTGTAGACCTTCGTAGGAGCGAGCGAGACCCCAGTGCGCGGGGCCGAAGCGGTCGTCAATCTGGAGTGCATTGCGAAACTCCAGCGACGCTTCCGTGTATTTCAGAGCCTTCAGGTGCTCCTCGCCACGTCTGGTATGTTCGGCTTTGGCTTTTTCGGGATCAGTGCAGCCGCTCAGGGAAACAACAGCGGCCAGAAGAATGTATAGAAGAATCCGGGTATAGCGGAAACCGCAGCACTCAGTTTTCATTTTTGTGTTCTACTCCGTCGTTCACTGCTCAAAGGAACAGCAAATCCGTGTTTTCTGCTGCTTCGTGATGGCGGGCAATTGCCATAAACGACCCAGCGGTTACATCTATTGCTAAATAGCCAATCCCAATCCCCTTCCGATCAATTGGGAACAAATTCCGGTAAAGCTGCTACGGCGCGCGCGGATACGTCCAACGCCGCCTGCAGCGCAGAATCCTCCGACTCACCCATGGGCACGGTAACTCGTACCATAGCGCCGTCAGACCTCCGCAACCGTACGCTGTCGATCACGGTGTAGACCTTTCCCCAGTATTCACTGGCTACCGTCCGGCCGCGACCCTGGTACCAATAGAGCATCAGGCTCCGATAGTCGCCGTTTTGGATTACATACTTGTTAGCGGCGAACTGCGAACCATCCGGCAACGGAATCATTACCTTCCCTGGCTCGCTCAAAGTCCACCCGGAACCAGGCAAACAGTTCAACGGGCTGTGATACGACGCGCCTTCGCGCTGGCTCGCGTAATAACCAACGTAGAAATTCGCCGCCAGGCCGTCGGGCCGGCGGTAGTCACGCAGCAAATAGTCGCTCGCGCGCAACACGGCCATAGTCGCGTCGTCGATTACCTGGTCTGGCCGGGCACGGCGCCACTCGCCCATTTGCTGGGGAAAGTCCTTGAGCTGTTTCCGGTCCACATGCGCTTCGCCAAGATAGGCCCAGGCGTTAACGACAACGCCGACCACCACGATGGCAATCAGAAACGCTGCAAAGCGCAAGGAAGGTTTACTCATTCTGTTCCCTCTGCTGGAACGACCTGGGTCCCGGTTGTTGCAACGCTGGTTGTCGTTGTTACTGCGCTCCCGTGGTCGCGCGGAGTCCTCTCTTCCACTCCGGAAGTCTCAATCGGTTTCTCAGGAGCTGGTGACGGTTTGAAGCGATCCAGAACCCATCCAACGCCAAACAAAAGCAGGAAAGCGACGACGTAAATCGCCCAACCCGAGAAGGAGTGGAAAAATCCATCAGCAACCTGTGTTCCATAGTAGTGCGACAGGATGCCGGTGCCGCTAACGCGGGCGGCGTTAGTTAAAATCGCAATCGGAACGGCCGAGACCACAAGGATCGTGGACCGCCAGAACCCATAACTCCGCAGGAAACCAAACGTGCCACCCTTGCCGGAACCGTCCGTTGTTCGCGGATGCGTAAAGTAAGCGAACACTACCGCCAAAGTGACGAGCGTCATAAGCGAACGGATTCCGCTACAGGCCTCGACGACTTCCAACTTCCTGGTTTCGATACTGTTCAGGGGTTTCAGCTCGATCACGTTTCCCTGTCGCAACACCGGAATCCCCAGCGATTGCATGGACCAAACGGCGCATCGGGAGGCAAACAACTGTAACGGGAAGGCGATCTTGTTAAAGATAATGGCCGGAATCGGAATCGCCAGTACCAGGAGCGCCAGCGGTACCCACACGAATCGCAGAAAGCGCAGGCCCCAGAAGTAGATAACGGTGCCGGCAATAAGCAGAACCAACGACATACGCTGGCTGTAGAGCTCCGCGCCCGCAACGCCGATCCACAGGGAAAACAACGCCACAGCGACCGTAATCCCGCCCAACACCGTCCCTGGACGGGCCGGTTCAGCCGCGATCTTGTCGCGTTCGAGCCACAGGATGTAACCGATGATTATTGGGACCAACAGGCCGTGGGAGTAATTCTCGTCAGACCACCAGTTAGAGGAGAGTTTCACCAATACCGCAGCATAGGTGAATAGGATGGCAGAGATGATGGCAAAGGCGCGCCAATAATACTTGGTGGCCGAGACACTCATGTTTTAGTTTCCCCGATACGCTTCTCGCAAGAAAAGGGCAAATTTCCCTTACGAAATGCAGGTTCTATTCAATTCTCTGACCCGGGGGTTTAAGTCGGTGTCAAAGCTTAACGCAAAACAACGGCTGGTGACAATGACTAACATCGTCACCAGCCATAAAAGGAGAAAATCCGAAACTTGCTCTATTTCCAGAATTTAGTTGATGAACACCGTCGGAGCGTTGCTTCGCTGTCCATTAACAATCACCGTCAATTGCACCGATCCGGCGCCTTTCAGCTCCGTAATTAGCCGGACCGTCACCTGATCCAAGCCGGGCAGAACTCCCTGCTCGCCGGCAAATTCGACCGGCAAGGTGAACACCCGCCCGTCATACAACCGCCGGGCTTCCACTGAAATCGACTCGGCAAAGTTCACGCGGACCTTGTTGCCAAGATTCACGTCGTTGCCAGTGTCGAGATTCAAAGCGGAGGCGCTGATTCCCGTCGCGAACAGACTGATGCGCGTTTGTTTGTCAGAGCCGAAGTTCTGCTCTGTCAGGATTTCGAGACCGGTCGGGATATTCGTGTGACCGTTCACGACCACTACGCCGCCGTTGTCGTCGTCGTTGATCGTCATGAGCCGAGAACCGCTGCGATCGACGTTGACGACGCCCTCATAAGCGTAACCATCCTGCGAAGTCACGATCACTTCCGCCGCGCCCAATGGCATATCCTGCGGCATGAAGAACTTCACGCCCCAAGGAGACGCGTAGAGCACCGGCACTGCGACGCCACCAACAGTCACACTCAAACCACCGACTTCATACGGCAGCGTACCGTCAGACAACAACGAACCGAACAACGTCTTCGTCGTCATCGGCTGAACGTTTCCAGCACCGGCGATCGCACCCAAACTCGACGGCGCGACGGGCGAGACTGAACTCAATCCATAACCAGTGGCCGCCTCTCCAATAGCGAGGTTGGTCCTGGTGTTGGTTGCTGTCGCTTGCGTGGCAGTCGCCGCCTTGATCGTTCCATAACGCATCAAGTCTTCAGCAACCGCGAGGTGCGCAGCGATGCGCAGCAGGTTGTTCTTAATGTTGGGAGTGCCGGCATCTTTCGCCGCCAGACCCTTACTGGCTTTCGCGAACAACTGCGCTGCCCTGATCTGCGTGTCGATCACGTTCGCAGCGCCAAACGAATTCTCCTCACTGAGAAACTCGGAATACGCCTGATCGATATCGAACAACAACGCGCTGAGATCTGTTACCAAAGCCGCATTCTCTTCGTGAACACCATCGGCAGCGCCTGCGTAATCGCCAGTGGTTCCGGCCAGCGCACTCGCATGTCCCTTCGCCTTGTTAACGCTATTCGGCGAATTGGTCACGGTGATCGAAACCGGAGCAGACGTTGTGCGCAAGCCGCTGTTGTCTGTCGCAACGGCCGTGAGCTGGTAATCGCCCCTCGCGACGTTGCTCCACACGGCAGTCCACGGACTCGTGGTGTCGGTAGAGATCAAGTTACCGTTTTGATAGAACGCCACCTGCGTAACCGATCCATTCGGATCGCTCGCCGATGCCGCGAGGTTGATGTCCATGCCGGCAACGAAAGCGCTGCCGTTGGTCGGAACCGTTAACGAAACTATCGGCGCACCTGCTGAAGGCGTCGGTGTCGGCGTCGGCGTGGGAGTCGGCGTGGGCGTTGGCGCGCCACTACCGAAGTAGAGACCGCTGATGACGGCACTCTTGCCACCGACCTTGTTCACCGTAATCTTCACGCGCCCGCGAATGTCCCAAACCAAATACTGACCGCCGTTGAACTGGGAGATACTGCGACTCTCGATCAACGTGTTCGTGGCCCAATCGATCACGTCAACACGCTGCGAACGATTGTTGCCGTCCCAGTCGAGGCCGTAGAGCGCGACGCGGTGCGTCTGACCGTCGGTCAGGTTCAGGTCGATCATGAAGAACGAATTGGATTCCCAACGCGCGGCGACGCGGTCGGTCGTGGCGGTTTTCTGGAGCGCTCTGATGTCAGTCGTCGACGCGCTCCACGTCGAGGAAGAAGAACCTGAGACGGTCACCTGCGCAAACGACGGATACTTGATCACGTCGCCGATCGTGTTGTAACCATCGCCACCGTAAACAGTCTTCCAACCACCCTTCGTTCCCGCGTCCAGCTTAACGAACGACGCTTTCGCGACTGGCGATGGCGCTGGAGTCGGAGTTGGGGCGGGTGTCGGCGTAGCCGTCGGAGTTGGCGTTGGTGTAGGTGTCGGAGTAGGCGTTGGAGTTGGCGTTGAACTCGGCGTTGGAGTTGGAGTCGGAGTCGGAGACGAAGGAGCCGGACTTGGCGCCTGTCCACTGTTGCCGCTCCAAACCATGTAACGACCGCCCATACGATAATTCTGGTTGTAGTTCTTGGCGGTGCCGTCAGCCTCGTTCTTAATGCCGTCAGTGGTATCGCCAAACGCCGACTCATACAGCTCGTCGCCCATCGTCTTGTAGATTGGGTCGCCGGTCATCAGGAAGGCGTAGCCGTACGCACTGAAGATGGTCGAAATGCCCTGGCGTTCAGACTTAACGATCCAGTTCTGGTCCGCGGTGGTGTAACTGCCGCCACCGGTCTCATATTTCGTCGGATTGACAGTTGTGCCGCCGTGGTAGAAATACCAAAACGAGCGCCAACGCTTGCCCGGGAGACCAACCACAGCTTCGTCTTTCCGGTATGGACCACCCTCATACAAGTGCCGGCACGCTTTTGTAATCTGATTTTGAATATTGACCTTGACTGATGAGTTAGTGCTAAGGCGATGAACTTCTATCAAAGCATTCATTAACAAACCGATCATGAACGGCTGCATGATGCCGGTGAGCGTGCCACCGTCAGCATCGACATAGTCGACGTCGTCCCAACGCCACGAACCGTCCGTCTGCTGGAGACGTCCGTAGTAGCTCGTCGCGATGGCTTCGATGTCGGCAAGGTACTGCGCGCGCAAACCGGCGCCGTTAGTTTCGGTGCCACCGGCTTGCAGCGGGAATGAATCGGGGAGAGCTTTCGCCAGCCACGTTGCATAGTGCAACGCAAACGCACCTTCGCGAACGCCGTAGTAAAGCTTCGGATCGTTGATGCGTCGCTTCAGCCAGAGATCCAGGTGGAAGCGCGTGTACTGGTTGACCCAGTCCCACAGCTCGGGACGGCCATCCATCGCGCGCAGGATCAGGCCACCGATGCCGCCATGCCGCGGCGGAGGCGTCTTGCCGTTGCTGAAGTCTCGCTGCCGACCTTCCTGAATCCAGTCAGGATGCCGCCACCAGGAGTCCGCACACTTTTGTGCGTAGCCGAGAAACTCAGCATTACCGGTGCGCGAGTAGACGATGTATTCGGTTAAAGGCAGATCGTAATACTGAAGTAAGACAAAGCTATTGAGCGCGTCGGGATCTGTCGGTGGAATGTCTGGACATGCCTGTCCGTGCGCGCGCGCCCTCTGGGTCTCAATCGTGTCGAACCACGAGTTCGACATCGCAGCCTGCGGACCGATGATGAAATCAGCGGCGTCGTTGCTTAATGCAGCGACTGGCTCCGGCGACTTGACCCATGCGAACGCGACGCTCGGCAGGAGTGAAATGGTTACTAGAAGAAGAACTGCGAAACGAAAATACCTGGAATGAAAAACCCTAACTGACGCGGAAGCCTGCGTCGACCTGGTGCCCATTGGATGCTCCACTTCGGTAGCCGGACGATCTCTCGTGCTTAATCGAGAGACTCCTGGCTTTGCGAACCCGCATCACTGCGGGGGTGCGTTTGTCGGTTTTGCGTTCTGCCGAGCCGTCAGATCAAAGCAGTACAGGGGAACCTGTGATCAGCCGGCCTCAAGAGGTGCAAGAAGATAGGAACAGCGAGATTGGAATGGTTGGTAGTGCGCTGGAGAGTACGACCCTGGAAACCGATAATGACACTGAGAGTCGTTCAGCCATGCTCCTGAATGCCGCTCGGGGGAGATGGCTTCCAGATCGCCTTCGGCAACCAGACTATCTTCCACCCGGCTCTGTCCCGAAGGACGTAGGAAGAAGACTCTCGGCTTTGCGTCCCTACCTCACGGCAGGTTTGCCTTTATCGGTGCAATCGATATTAAAAGAACTGCCCTTGGTTCAAGTGGGGCAAACAGAATTAAACATCCGACGGAATCTTGTGTCAATCACTTTTTTGTGTCGGTCGGCAGGCGAGAAAAATCGGCGCCAGACTGCCGATAGCGGCTGTGCGAATTCAGGCGGAAATCGCCCTTCTGCGGGTTTTCGAAGCCGATGTCAGCCAGGGACGAGGGGTAGGCATTGTTCCCCGGATACAAAGAGGCATTGGCGCCGACAATGACGTTGTTGACGAAACTACCGTTCGGGGTGAACAGGTTCAGGGCGACGGTGCCTTCCCCCGAGGCGTCACCCTTGACGCCGTATCCGTTACTCTCACGAACCGTGATGTTCCGCTCGTAGACAAACCCCGGCGACGGGTCGCCATGCAGCGTCATGATGTTGCCGGACTGAAAATGGGTGTTGTTTGAGATCGTGGCGTTCGGGTAGCCGGACATCGTCAGGAACGTCCCGCTGATGGCGGTAAAGAAATTGTTCGAGATCAGGATCTTCGACGCGCGCTGCGAGGGTTTGAGATTGTCCTTGCCCAGCAGGTTCACAGCGGACGGACTGTTCTTGACGATGTTGTTAGTGAACTCGACGTCTTCGATCGTCGACCACGGCGCGCCGCCTTCGTCGTTTCGGACGGTAAACAGAATCGCTGAACCAGCCTGCGCGTCGACCCAGTTGTTCTCGAAGATGTTGCGATCGATCTTCACCTTCCGCGCGTTCTTCAACTCGAACAGGTTCTTGACTGACCAGTGATTTCCCGCAAAGCTGGGATCGCCCTGTTTCCAACTGAGCGGTTTGAAGAAGTAGTTATCGCGAATTTCGATCTCGGTCGGGACCAGGCCGCGAATACTCGGATTCGAACCACCAAACATCACGTTTTCCCCGGAGCCTTCGAGATAGTTGTTGATGATCTTGTACCGGCCTGGACCGTTCCAGCCGCAGATGGCCTGGGTGTCGTATCCCTTGCCGTGAATGTCGGAGATGTATGAGTTGGTGATGTCGGTGTCGGAGCTGTTGAGGGAAATCCCGCGTTGAACTTCCTGCGCCGGAAAACCATGAATGTAACTGCGATCGATCACGAGGTGATGCGGAACACTCTCTTCGGTCCTTTGCGGGGTCGAGTCGCCGAGCCTCACTAGATCGCTAACCTTGATCTTGTCGTTGGCACTCGAGATCTCGACGCCGATGAACTTGTAGTGATGGGCCGCAGGCTCGGTCTTGATGATCGGAAAACCGTTTTCCGCTACCTGGAGTTTCGCAAACAGCGCGGTTTGGGCAGGCGAGACGCGCACGCCGTCAGGCAGTTCAGCCACCCGCGACGTTTGGATCGTGATGTACGCGTTTCCGTCCTTGACCGGCAGCGTGAAGGGACCAGTGTAAACCGCGCCTGCTTCGAGCACGATCGTGTCGCCGGGTTTTGCGTCGTTGAGTGCGCGCTGTAAGTCGCCGTTGCGATCGAGTTTGATCGTCGAACCTTCAACGGTGGCTGAACTGTGCGTGCGCCGCGCTCGCTGCATGAAGGCGACGCCCGCGCCGATCATCAACACCACCAACACGAGGACGAGCAGCGCAGATGAGTTGCGAATTGATCTCATCCGAGCACCGTCGCGCCTTCGTGGTCGAACACTTCGTTAACGGGTTCAACACAGGGATTCTGTTCGTGCCGCAGCCACGATTCGAGCACAAAGATGTACCAGAGCTGATTTGGCGCCCAACCTTTTTCGGCGGCGTCAGCCAGGCGATCGAGAGTCGCGCGCGAGTTTATCCAACCTTCGCGGTCGAGTATCGAAGTCTCCAACAATTCCGTCAGTGCATTTCGCCAGCGGCCGACGAGCCACCGTTGCACCGGAATCGTAAACCCGCGCTTCCGGCCACGCGAGACTCGCTCGCCGAGTTTCTGCTGCGCCAGCGCGCGCAAGATCGACTTCAGTTTTCCGCCGTGCAAACGCAGTTCGAACGGGAGTCCCGCGGCAAACTCCCACAGATCCTGGTCCAGAAAAGGCGACCGCGCCTCCAGCGAATGAAACATTGTCGCGCCGTCGACCTTCGTCATGTACTCGCCCACAAACCTCATGTCGCGATCGTATTCCAGAAACTCCGCGAGCAGATTTCGACTCGACTCCCTGGACCACTCGATACTTCGTTGCGCCACGGAAACGCCGGCGAGTCTTTCGCCAAGCATGCCGTAACGTTCGTAAGAAGGTAGCCCGTCGTGAGCACACGCGACCGCGCCCAGACCGCCGGTTGAATAGTTCAGGAACGAACTGAGTCGCTTTAGTGAACCGACCTGCGGAAGTTTGTCGCGATTATCGCGCCAGCCGTTCGCTACGAACCCCGGCAGCGACCGTGCGAGCTTCTGGGCCAGCCAGAAGTATCGATGCTCAGGATAGCCAAGGAATACGTCGTCGCCGCCATCACCGGTCAGCAACACAGTGGCGGACCCGCGCACCGCTTTCGACACGCGCAACATTCCCAGCGCGGACGCACAAGCGAACGGTTCGCCGTAAGCAGAGACGAGTTCGTCGATGTTGGGTTCAGAGTCGCCCGAGAGTTCGAGCACCTGGTGACGGACGCCGAGTCGCCTGGCAGTGTCGGCAGCGTCGGCGGTTTCATCCGCGGGGTCGCCGGGAGTACCGACCGTAAACGCCGTCACGTCGCCGCCGAGATGCGCGATGGCCCAGCAGACGAGACTGGAGTCGACACCGCCGCTGAGCAACGATCCAACCGGCACGTCGGCGAACAGTCGCCGTTCGACCGCGCGAACGAAGAGTCGCTCTGTTTCTTCTACTGCTTCCGCAAACGACGGCTGCGTCGCCGAAGGTGTTGGCGGACGCCAGTATTCCCTTGTTCGAACCTTGCCGTCCGACCATTCAACTACCGTTGCCGCCGCCACTTTGCTAACACCGCGGTAGATCGATCGGGCATCAGTCACAAAACCAAACTCGAGATAGTCAGCGATAGCGAGGTCGTCGATTTGATCGGAGAAACCGCCGGCGCGTAAAGCGCGCGCGGTCGAGGCGAAAGCGATCTGTCCGTTGTGGCAGGAGTAAAGCAGGGGTTTGACGCCCAGGCGATCGCGAACGAGATACAGTGTGCGCTTGCGATCGTCCCACAGCGCCAGCGCAAACATGCCGCGAATCTTCTGGAGCAGGCGATCGAGTCCCCACGCGTCGTAACCATGCACGAGGACTTCGGTATCGGTGTGACTTTTGAACTTGTAACCTTCCGCTTCCAGCTCGACACGGAGTTCGCGGAAGTTGTAGATCGCGCCGTTGAAGACGATGCCGATCGAGGAGTCGGGCGACAACATCGGCTGCCGGCCCGCGTCACTAAGATCGAAGATCGACAAGCGCCGGTGACCGAGCACAGCGGCTAATCCGCTGTCCGAGGGCCACAGTTCCAGCCCTTCGCCGTCAGGACCACGCCGGGTCAGGGTCGACAACATCTGCCGAACGCGACGGCGGGCGTCCTCGCGATCGCCGAATCCTGCTAAACCTGCGATGCCGCACATCTTCGAAAATCCGTTTTACTAAACCGGCTGGAGTTCGTGCCCGAGCATCTTCTCCATGAACTCAGCATACTGTTGCCGATCCAACGGCAAACTCACCGCCGCGCCTTTCGCCGAACTCAAGAGCATGGCGTTCGCCAACTCCACGGCATTTCGACCTTCATCGCCCGGACAAGTCAGTTGGCCGGTTCCGTGGGCAGCAGCGACAAAGTCGTCGTAAAAGACGCCGAGTACGTCGCCGTCGGTAGGGAGATTAATCGTCCGCGTTTCGCTCTCGAGGGCGCCCATCGACTGCGTGTCATTCGCGGTGCGCTCGCGGATGGAATCGCGCAATTTTGTGACCTGCACTTTTCCATTTTCAACAGTGATGCGGCCGCGGTCGCAACACAGCACCATGCGCGAGATTGCCGGCGCTTCGATCGTGCTGATGTGAATGTAACCGTGAGCGCCGTTCGCGTGATACAGAATCGCGCTCGCGGTGTCTTCAACTTCAATGTTATGCAGAGTGGTGTCGCAACGCGCGTTGATTGT
>Ga0068859_100007888_pt1 | contig 10804 bp, 8 predicted proteins | sample KBSSwiS22_FD_66585 | JGI IMG/M metagenome (GOLD analysis project Ga0068859, IMG submission 66585) | Switchgrass rhizosphere microbial communities from Kellogg Biological Station, Michigan, USA - KBS Switchgrass S2-2 | ecosystem: Host-associated > Plants > Roots > Rhizosphere > Soil ... | reverse complement strand
GCGTGGCATGTCATCGATCTCAAAAGCGCCGGCGCGCCCGGACCGGGCGTCATCGACTCGCTCGACTGCAACGTGCTTCAGGAGAAGCTGCTGACGCCGATTCTCGGGATTCAGGACATTCGCACCGATCGCCGCGTTGATTTTGTCGGCGGCGCCAGGGGCACGGATGCGCTCCAGCGGATGGTCGACAGCGGCAAGGCGGCGGTCGCGTTCTCGATGTACCCGGTCAGCGTCGACGAGCTGATGGAAGTGTCCGATGCAGGCGCGATCATGCCGCCGAAATCGACCTGGTTCGAGCCAAAGCTTCGGGACGGATTGCTAATACATGAGATTTAATCATTATGAAGACAACCACACGCATTTTTAATTTCTCTGCAGGACCCGCCGTGATGCCGCTTCCCGTGCTCGAGCAGGCCGAGCGCGAGCTCGTGTCTTTGCCTGGCGTCGGCATGTCGATGCTGGAGGTCAGTCACCGCTCGAAGATCTTCGAGGATGTTCTGGCACGCGCCCAGGCCGACATCCGCACGCTGGCCGGGATTCCGTCGAATTACAAGGTGCTGTTCCTTCAAGGCGGAGCCAGCCTGCAGTTCACGATGGTGCCGATGAATCTGTTGACGGCGGGCGCGACCGCCGATTATCTGGTGACCGGGGTATGGGCGAGCAAGGCGGCCGACGAAGCGCGAAAGATTGGCAAGGTGCACGTCGCGGCGACCACCAAAGCGGAGCACTTTACGCGGTTGCCGCGGGCCGAAGAAATCGCGCTGACGCCGGGAGCGGCATATGTGCACATGACGTCGAACAACACGATTTACGGCACCGAGTGGAAAACACCGCCGGATGTCGGCGATCTGCCGCTCGTCAGCGATACCTCCTCGGATATGTTCAGCCGGCCGATCGACGTGTCGCGACACGCGCTGATCTACGCCGGCGCGCAGAAGAATATGGGTCCGGCAGGCGTCACCGTGGTGATCATCCGCGACGATTTGCTTGCGCGGTCGGCTCCTTCGCTTCCATCGATGCTCAGTTATGCCGTTCACGCCGAGAACGGATCGATGTACAACACGCCCCCGGTGTTCGCCATCTACCTGCTTGGTCTGGTCGTGCGCTGGCTGCTCAACGGTGGCGGCCTCGAGTCGATCGCCGTTGCCAACGAGCGGAAAGCCTCGAAGCTCTACGCCGAAATCGATCGGACGGGTTTTTATCGCGGCACCGCTCAGAAAGACAGCCGATCGCTGATGAACATCACGTTCAGGCTGCCCAGCGAAGAGCTCGAGAAACAGTTCGTCAAAGAGGCAGAGAAGGACGGCATGGATGGTTTGAAGGGACATCGTTCGGTCGGTGGGATTCGCGCATCCATTTACAACGCATTCCCTGAAGAAGGCGTGGATGCGCTGACCAGCTTCATGCGCGAATTCGAGCGCCGCAACGGCTGACAAAAGCAGGCCGCCCTGCTTTTTGTGCTGTAGAATGCCCAGCCGTGCTGTGGTCATTCTTCTGGTCGCTCGTCGCCTCGGCGCTCGTCACTCAGGTGGCGGTTTTCAGCACGACGATTTTTCTCCATCGCTGCGCCACGCATAAAGCCCTCGACCTGCACCCCGGTGCGGCCTTTGTGTTCCGGTTCGCCATCTGGTTGACCACGGGGGTATCGACCAAAGAATGGGTGGCGGTGCACAGGAAACATCACGCGTTTACCGAGGTCGAAGGGGATCCACACAGTCCGCACCTGCACGGTTTCTGGTCGGTCCAACTCGGCAACGTGTTCCATTACCTGAAGGAAAGCCGGAATCCTGAGACGCTCGACCGTTACGCCAGAGATATCGAAGAAGACTGGTGGGATCGCCGGGTATTCAAGATCGGCATCGTCGGGCCGATCATCGGGATCGTCGGCCTGTGTCTGGTTCTCGGATTCTGGTGGGGCCTGTTCGCGGCGGCGCTTCACCTGTTCATGTACGTGTTCGTGCTGTCGTCCTCAATCAACGGTCTTTGTCACTACATCGGCTACCGCAATTTCGACAACACGGCCACCAATATCAAGCTCGTCGCCCTGCTGACGGGCGGCGAAGGCCTTCACAACAACCATCACGGGCACCCTCGCAGCCCGAAATTCAGCTTCCGGCCGGGGGAGGTCGATCCGTCATGGCCGCTGATTCGGCTGCTGGCTGGGTTGAAGCTCGCGAGGCCCTACAAGACGATCGAGGAAATCCAGGGCAACTAGCTTCCGGTTTGTGCGGTTCCCCTGTAGCCGCGGCGGCGTCGGCGTCTGCGACGTCTTGTCGCTGGGGGCGCGTCTGTGAGCGGCGCGCCTTCAGGAAACTGCACGCTCGTTTCGGCCTGCAACGCTCGCCAGCTTTCCACCACCTCCGGCGCGTTTCCGTGCAGCTCGAGCCACATCAGCGCGCCGGGAAAGGACGAGCGATGCATCACGGCGCGCTTGTGCCGCGCGGGCCCGGTGACGTCATGAAGATGCCGCTGCAAATGGAGAATCTGCCGCAGCAGTTCGACGTCGCGCCGCGCCAGCGGCAGAATGCCGAACCGCGCGCCGAGCTCTTTCGTTCTCTTGTGATGCTGATCGAGCAGGCCGAGCGGGATCAAGAGCGAGCCCAGCAGCAGCGCATTGCTGAGCCCTTCGGGATTTCTCTTGAACGCACGGCGGTACCGGTCGATCGCCGCAAGAGAGTTCCAGAACGCCGGCGTGATGCGTCCAGGCACTTCCGGTGCGATCGCCGCCAGCAGGCCTGTCTCGACGAGGCTGCGGAAGGTCTTCTCCGCGGCGCCGGCCCGAAGCACCTTGTAAATTTCTTCCATCAACCGCGGCGGAGCGCTTCGAGCGAGCTCGCCGTGGTAACGCTCGATAGCTTCCAGAATCGGCGGGTCGATCGTGAAATCGAGCCGCGCGGCCAGCGCCGCCGCGCGCAGCATGCGCACCGGGTCTTCCTGGAACCGCTCTTCGGGTTTGCCGATGCACCGGATCGTTCGTGCGTGGATGTCTTCCAGGCCGCCGACGTAATCGATGATCGCGTGTGTTTCGATGTCGTAAAACAGCGCGTTCAGCGTGAAGTCGCGCCGGAAGGCGTCTTCTTCAGGTGTGCCGAATGTGTTGTCGTGGTGGATCAGCAGATCCGGATCCGAAAACTCGAGCTGCGGCACCGGAACGTCCGCCACCGGCGGGACGGCCGCCGGCTCTTCTTCGGTTCCAGCCGGGATTTGGCGCCTGAACGTCGCCACTTCGATCACCTTCGCGCCGAATTTCACATGAGCGAGACGGAATCGCCGGCCGATGATCCAGCAGTTGCGAAACAACCGCTTCACTTGATATGGATGCGCCGAGGTGCCGATGTCGAAGTCCTTCGGTGTGCGCTCGAGGAGCAGGTCGCGCACGCTGCCGCCAACCAGGTACGCGATGTAATTGAACTGCCGGAGCCGGTAGAGAACTTTCAACGCGTCTGGGTCGATGTTCTGGCGGGAGATCGGGTGTTCGCTGCGGGGGATGATGATGGGGTCAGACATTAAAGCTCGATTGTAATCTCAGTCTCACGATTTGGCTTCGCGCCAGTTCGGCCCGATGCCGACGTCCACGGTGAGAGGCACTTTCAGGGTTGCGGCCTGTTGCATGGCGTCACGAATCTGAACCGACACCTGCTCGGCAACATCTTCCGGCGATTCGATCAGCAGCTCGTCGTGCACCGTCAGGATCATTCTCGCGTGCTGTTCTGCCCTCTGCCCTCTGCCCTCTGCCCTGTCCGAGGCCTCTGCCCTGTCCGAGGCCTCTGCCCTGTCCGAGCCCTCTGCCCTGTCTGGATCAAGGACCTCGTGCACATTCAGCATGGCGCGCTTCAGAATGTCCGCCGCCGTTCCCTGGATCGGGAAATTCACCGTCATGCGCTCGGCGCCCATCCGGATCTGATTATTCCGGCTGTTCAGCTCCGGCACCATCCGCCTGCGGCCAAACATCGTCTCGACGAAGCCTTTCGTCCGCGCCTGCTCGATCGTGCGGTCGATGAACCCCCGCACGCGCGGGAAGCCGCCGAAGTACGCATCGATGAACTCCTGGGCGACCGCCGGCGTCACGCCGATGTCGCGGGCGAGCGTGAACGCGGTTTTTCCGTAGAGCAGCGCGTAGTTGATGATTTTCGCCCGCCGCCGCAGCTCGTGCGGATCGAGCCCGCTGTTGGCGCCGAACACCTTCAGCGCGGTGCGGTCGTGAATGTCTTCGCCCCGTTGGAATGCCTCGATCAGCGCTTCCTCTTCGGCGAGGTGCGCGAGCACGCGCAGTTCGATCTGCGAGTAGTCGGCAGAAATCAGCACGCAGCCGCGGTCGGCAATGAACGCCCGCCGAATTTCGCGGCCGAGGTCCGTGCGAATCGGGATGTTCTGCAGATTGGGATCGCTGCTGCTCAGCCGGCCGGTGGCGGCCACGGCCTGATTGAACGACGTGTGCACTCTGGCGGTGCGCGTATGCACCAGCTGGGGCAGCGCGTCGATGTAGGTGCCCTTGAGCTTCTGAAGCGCCCGCCACTCGAGGATCAGCCTCGGCAGCTCGTTCGTGAGCGCAAGTTCCTCGAGTACCTCAACAGCCGTCGACGCCACTTTGGTCTTGCCGGTTCGCCTGGCGGTCGGCAGCTGCAGCTTTTCAAACAGGATTACCGACAGCTGTTTGGGCGAGTTGATGTTGAATGTCTCGCCCGCGAGCTCGAAGATGCGTGCGCTGCGCGAATCGAGCTCGGCCTCGATACGATGCGATTGGCTGGCGAGAGCCGGTAAATCGATTCGTACGCCGGCCGTTTCGATCGCGGCCAGCACGGGAATAAGCGGCATCTCCAGCTCCCGGAAGAGCCGGTCCATGCCGTCTTCCCGAAGCTTTGGCGCCAGTTTCTCGGCGAGCTGCCACGCGAGATCCGAGCGTTCGCCGGCGTAATTGAGGATCGCGCCGGAGGGCATTTGCGCCAGCGGAATCGCCTTCTGGCCAGACCCGCAGATGTCTTCCTGGACCAACGCCTTGTAGCCAAGGTGCTCGAGCGCCACCTCCTCGAGTTTGTGGCTCGATCGGGTGGCGTCCAGCACATAGCTGGCGAGCATCGTGTCGAATTCGATCCCTCGAAGGTGGATGCCCTCGTGAGAGAGCATCATCAAATCAAACTTGATGTCGTGCCCAATCTTCTTGATGGCCGGATTTTCAAGAACAGTCTTTAACGCCGCCAACGCGCTCGCGCCGGTGATGCCGGACACCTCGTCGAGCGCGGTATGGCCGACAGGTATGTATCGCGCGCGCCGCGCGAGCGTTGAGAATACGATGCCGACGATCGACGCGCGCATGCCGCCGGGGCAGTCCCCGATCACGCTCATCGCGAACTGTCCGGCCTTCTCCAGTTCCGCGACCAACGACTCGAGGCCCGCCTCGGTCGTGATGGCGGCGTAATCGGCGCCGACCGTGTCTGCCGTGGGCGCGTACTCGGTGACGAGCGATCGGAATCCGAGCGAGGAGAACAGCTCGTAGCACTTCCGGCGATTCGGTCCTTTGTAGTCGAAACACGCAATGTCGACCATCGACAGCGGCACATCGGTGCGAATGCGCAGCAGCGCCCGGCTGTCTCGGGCCGAATCGGCATTCGCGAGCAGCGCCTCCCGGTACTTTTTCTGAGTGAGCGAGGAGGCGTTCGCCAGCAGCGCATCGAGCGAACCGTGGGTCGAAATCAAATCGCGGGCGCCCTTTTCCCCGATCCCCGGCACGCCCTTGATGTTGTCGATGGTGTCGCCCATGAGCGCGAGCACATCGACAACCTGTGCCGGTGCCACACCGAATTTCTCCTTCACGCCCGCTTCGTCGTACCACGCGCCTTCGTCTCGGGGATTGAACACTCTGATGCCCGTCGAGTCGTTCACCAGCTGAAAGAAATCCTTGTCGCCGGTGACGATGGCCACGGGCCGTCCTTCGGCGGCCGATCTGATGGCCAGCGTGCCGATGACATCGTCGGCTTCGAACCCCGCGAAGGTGAGCACCTGAACCCCCAGAGCCTCGCACGCCTCGTGCACGAGCGGAATCTGCTCTGCGAGATCCGAGGGCATCGCCGCTCGCGTGGCCTTGTAGTCGGCCGCAAGCTCCGATCGAAACGTCGGTCCCCTTAAATCGAACGCGGCTGCCATGCACTGAGGGCTATGGTCGTCGATCAGCTTCCGCAGCATTGTCACGAACCCGTAAATCGCGTTGGTCGAGCGGCCGTCGGGTCCGGTCAGCCCGCGGATCGCGTGGTAAGCGCGATACATCTGGTTGCTGCCGTCGATGAGAAAGAGCGTGGGTTTTGGCACTGTGTGGGCTGGCCGCTGGAAGCTATCTAACTGAGTATATCATTTGGAGTTATGGCTCTGAGGCGGCTCGCGCTGGTGGCGCTCGCTCTGATGACGCTGACCGGCTGCCGGATGCTCGGCAGCCGGCAATATGAGTACGATGAGCGGGTCGACCTGTCCCTCGACGGCTCCGCCCTTGTCGATGTCAATGCCTCTATTCCTGCCCTCGTCGCCCTACGCGGTCTTGTCCTTGATGTTGATCCGGAGGCGCGACTCGACCGCCAGGCGATTCGACGTCTGTACGAGGCGCCGGGATCGACGATCCGGCAATTGAGCTCGTTCCGGCGTCACGGGCGGCGATTCGTCCATGTCCAAATCGAGGTGAGCGACATTCATCAGCTTTCGAAGTCGGCGCCGTTCTCCTGGTCGCGCTACAGCCTCGAGCGCCAGGAGCAGGCGTTTAGATTCCTTCAGGACGTCGGTCCAGCGGCGGGAAGGGGTATCGGCGACGTCGGATGGCGCGGCGATGAACTGGTGGCGTTTCGGATTCATCTGCCGAGCCGCATTCAATTTCATAACTCGCCCGCTGCCACCGAGCGCGGAAACATTCTCGTCTGGGAGCAAACGCTGAACGATCGGCTGGCGGGCACCCCGATTCGCATGGAAGCGCGCATGGATACGCAGTCGATTCTTTATCGCACGCTCGCGTTATTCGGGGGCACGTTTGTCGGCGCGCTCGCGCTGCTCGCCGTCGTGGTGTGGTGGCTCTCGCGAAAGGGAAGGAGGATAGTTCCCGCATGACACCGCCTTTTGACGCCAAGCCTCCGGTGCTGCGCTGCAGCCGGTGCGGCACATTTGTCGATTGGTCGGACGCACGCGCACAGGTGACCTGCGAGTGCCGGCCGCGCATCGAGCTCCCCCCAGTGCTGGTCCGCGAAGCGGCCGACGGCGAGCGCGAGATGGCGCTCGAGCTGTTCCGCCGCGATTTCGGTCGAACCGGCCTGGTCGCCTTCGGCCAGGTGATGAATCTCGATGCCGCTCCGGCGCTCGTCGCGGAGATGAATGGCGAGGTCGCCGGCGCGCTCGCGTACCGGCTGGTGGACGCCGGGCTGCACGTCATTGCGCTCGCGACCGATCCGATGTGGCAGCGGTCCGGCGTCGGCAGTTATCTGGTCGCCGAGGCCGAGCTGCTCGCCAGACGGCTGACGATTCCTCGCGTGATCGTTTCGATGACCAACGACAATCTGCCGGCGTTGTATTTTTATCAGCGCCGCGGGTATTTCGTGGCGGAATGGATTCCCAACGCCGTCGCAAAACACTCGAAGAGCGCAAGCCTTGTGGGATTCGCCGGCATTCCCGTGCGCGATGAAGTGCGGCTCGAGAAGATGATCGCCTGACTATTTCGGCGCCATGCGGGCGGCGCCATCGAGGCGAATCACTTCGCCGTTCAGCATTTCATTCTCGATGATGTGTTTCACGAGGGCGGCGTATTCTGACGGCTGGCCGAGGCGGGATGGGAAGGGCACCTGCTGGCCGAGGCTCTCGCGCGCGGCCTGGGGCAAGCTCGCCAGCATCGGCGTGTCGAAGATGCCTGGCGCGATCGTCATCACTCTGATGCCGTAACGGGCGAGCTCCCGTGCGATGGGCAACGTCATCCCGGCGACGGCTGCCTTCGACGCCGAGTACGCCGCCTGGCCTATCTGTCCATCAAATGCCGCGATCGACGCTGTGTTGATAATGACGCCGCGTTCACCGCTCGGCGTCGGATCCGTTGTGCTCATCAGCGTGGCGCCCAGCCGAATCATGTTGAAGCTTCCGCCGAGGTTCACGCGTACGACGCGCATGAACGCATCGAATGAGTGCGGTCCGTCTTTTCCAAGGACTTTCTCGGCGAGAACGATGCCTGCGGCGTTCACCACGCCGCGCAGCGGCCCGAGCTCGGCCGCGGCCGCGAGCCCCTTCTGCACGCTCGCTTCGTCGGTGACGTCGACTGTGGCAAAGCGTGCGTGCGGCCCAAGCTCGGTCGCGAGCCGCCGGCCGGCGCTTTCGGTGAGGTCTGCGATGAGCACGCTTGCGCCCGACTCGACAAGCATGCGGGCGGTGGCTTCGCCCAGTCCGGAGGCTCCGCCGGTGACGACGAAGACGCTGTTACTGAGCTGCGTGGACGCGCTCCTCGGCCGTATCGATCGCGCGGCGCACCGCGTCGTAGTCGTTTGGCAGCTCGACCGGCTTGTTGGCGCGCGTTGACGGCACGCCGGCGAGCGTACCCGAGTGATAGCCGACTTTGAAGTCGGTGAACTTCAGGCCGTTGGCGGTCGAAATGACGACGACGCGATCGCGTGCGCCAATTTGTCCGCGCTCGCGGAGTTTCAGCAGCGCCGCGAGCGCGACGCCGGTGTGCGGACAGTTGAACATCCCCGTACGATCCGCGCGGGCGGCGGCGTCCGACAACTCGGCCTCGGTTGCCTGCTCCACGATGCCGCTGTATTTCCGCAATGTGTTGATCGCTTTTTTCACGGAGACGGGATTTCCGATTTGAATCGCCGAGGCAAGCGTCGGCTTTGCGGCGATCGGATGAAAATCCCAGTTGTTCTTATAGGCGAGATAGAGCGGATTCGCCGCTGCGGCCTGCGCCACGACGATGCGCGGCTTCTTCGAGATCAGCCCGAGGGTCTCCATCATGTCGAAGCCGGCGCCGAGCGCGCTGACGTTCCCGAGGTTCCCGCCTGGAATGATGATGACATCCGGAACCGACCAGTCGAACTGCTGGACGATCTCGATGCCCACGGTCTTCTGCCCCTCGAGACGAAGGCTGTTCATCGAGTTGGCGAGGTATACGCCTTCTTCGACCGAGAGCCGCTGCACGATCGCCATACAACCGTCGAAGTCGGTATCGAGCGAGAGCACGAGCGCGCCATTCGCAAGCGGCTGCACCAGCTGCGCCGTCGAGACCTTGCCGCGCGGAAGAATGACGATCGTCGGAATCTCGGCTGCCGCGCCGTAAGCGGCGAGCGACGCCGACGTATCGCCGGTCGACGCGCACGCCACGGCGCGCACCGATTTCCCGTCGGCGATCATCTGGCGGACGATCGACACGAGCACCGTCATCCCGAGGTCCTTGAAGGATCCGGTATGCGACTGGCCGCACATCTTGATCCAGAGCTCGTCCATGCCGAGCTCGCGGCCAAACCGCTCGGCCCACATCAGATTGGTGCCGCCCTCGTCCATCGAGACGATGTTCTCGTTGCGGACGCCGGGACAGACCCATTCTTTCTTGCCCCACACGGCGGATCCGTACGGCCATTCCGTGCGTTTGTAGCGACCGTCGAAGATTTTTTTCCACTCTGCGGCGTCGTGCTCGCGCAGTGCCGCGAGATCGTGCGCGACTTCCAGGAGGTCGCCGCATTGGGGACAGCGATAGATCGCCTGCTCGAGGTCGTACTCGCCGTGACATCCCGCGATGCACTTAAAAACCGCCCGGTAATTCATTCATACATATACTAATTGAAAGTCGTGAATGATGACTGATAACTGATGCGGAAACCGGTTGTTTTGATAACGGGCGCCAACGGCGAAATCGGCCACGCGCTTGTCGCCAATCTGGCGCAGCAGCGCCAGCTGGCCGTTGTGGCACTCGACGTGAACGCGCTCGATCCGAAGATTGCCCGGCTCGTGCAGCGGGAAGTCACCGGCTCGATCCTCGACGGCAACCTGCTCGAGCGGCTGCTGGCCGAGTTCGAGATCGACCTGATTTTCCATCTGGCCGCCCTTCTGTCGAGCCGCGCCGAGTTCACGCCGATGGCCGGCCACCACGTGAACGTCGAGGGCACGCTGAATCTGCTCGAGTTCGCCGCCCACCAGGCAGAGTCGCACGGCCGCCAGGTGGTATTCGTCTATCCATCGTCGATTGCCGCCTACGGCCTGCCGGATCTCGAGACGCGCCGGAGAGCCGCGCGCGTGCGCGAAGACGACTGGAACAAGCCGATCACGATGTATGGCTGCAACAAGCTGTACTGCGAGCATCTGGGCCGTTATTACGCGAAGCACTACAAACAGCTCTCCGAGGCCAAATCCCCGCGGGTCGATTTTCGCTGCGTGCGATTTCCCGGCTTGATCTCGGCGGTGACGGTGCCGTCGGGCGGCACCTCCGACTATGCGTCCGAGATGATTCACGCCGCCGCGCGCGGCGAGCCGTACGCCTGCTTCGTCCGGCCCGACTCGCGCATCCCGTTCATGGCCATGCCGGACGCGATTGAATCGTTGCTGAAGCTGTCGGCGGCGCAGCCGAATCGTCTGTCGCTGACCGCATACAACGTTCGCGCGTTCAATCCTTCGGCGCAGGAGATCCGCGAGTCGGCTATACGCGCGTTTCCCAACGCGAAGATCACTTACCAGGTCGACGCCAAGCGTCAGACGATCATCGACTCGTGGCCGGAAGACGTGGACGACACGTCCGCACGCCGCGACTGGGACTTCGCGCCCAGCTACGATTTCGATCGTGCCTTTCACGAATATCTGATCC
>Ga0068859_100007887_pt1 | contig 10805 bp, 10 predicted proteins | sample KBSSwiS22_FD_66585 | JGI IMG/M metagenome (GOLD analysis project Ga0068859, IMG submission 66585) | Switchgrass rhizosphere microbial communities from Kellogg Biological Station, Michigan, USA - KBS Switchgrass S2-2 | ecosystem: Host-associated > Plants > Roots > Rhizosphere > Soil ... | reverse complement strand
CCGCCGATGCGGCGAAGCTTCCGGTCGAGGACGCTTGGATCGACGGCGAGGTGGTCGCCGGCGGGAAGGACGGGATCACGAGCTTCGGCGCGCTCCAAGAGGCGCTCGGCTCCGACGGCGGCACGGATGACCTCGTCTACTACGCCTTCGACGTCCCCTACCTCGACGGTCACGACCTGAGACAGGTGCCGCTCGTGCAGCGCAAGGCGGCGCTGTCGAAGATCGTCGGTAAGTCGAAGGGTCGCATCCGCTACTCGGATCACGTCGAGGGGCGTGGCGAGGCGTTCTTCGAAAGCGCGTGCAAGAAGGGACTCGAAGGGATCGTCTCCAAGCGCGCGGCCAGCCCGTACCGGTCGGGGCGCGGCCGCGACTGGCTCAAGGTGAAGTGCGTCCAGACGCGCGAGCTGGTCATCGTCGGCTACACGGAGCCCAAGGGAACGCGCACGGGTCTGGGCGCGCTCGTGCTCGCCGAGGCGGCCGGAATGGGCCAGATGCGCCACGTCGGGCGGGTGGGCACCGGGTTCGACGAGAAGACGCTCGCCGATCTCACGAAGCGTCTGGCGAAGCTCGAGATCCAGAAGCCGCCGGTGAGCCCCGCCCCGCACGGGGCCGCGGCGCGCGGGGTCCACTGGGTGAGCCCGAAGCTCGTGGCCGACGTCGCCTTCACCGAGAAGACGAAGGACGGCATCCTGCGGCACCCGGTCTTCCGCGGTCTGCGCGAGGACAAGGCGCCGCGGGAGACGCGCGGCGAGGCGTCGGGGGCCGAGCTCGAAGAGGCGGAGTCACCCATGCCCGCCGTCGCGAAGAAGGCCAAGGGCGCCACGACCGAGATCGAAGGGGTGCGCCTGACCAACCCCGACAAGGTGCTCTACCCCGGAACGAAGATCACCAAGCGCGTCCTCGCCGAGTACTACGTCCAGGTGCAAGACCGCCTGATGCGCTATCTCGTCGATCGCCCGCTGACCCTCGTGCGATGCCCGGAGGGGTTCGACAAGTTCTGCTTCTTCCAGAAGCACATCACCGGCGAGATTCCCGAGGGGATCACGCCGATCCCGCTCGACGAGGGCCCCGCCGGGAAGAAGAAGGCGGCGCAGTACTTCTACGCGCACTCGATCCAGGGCGTGCTCGGGCTCGTGCAGCTCGGCGCGCTCGAGCTGCACGTGTGGGGCTCGCGCGCCGCGAAGGTCGAGTACCCCGACCTCATGATCTTCGACGTGGACCCCGACGTGGGCCTCGCGTGGGACCGGATCATCGAGGCGTGCCTCACGATGCGCTCGCGTCTTGACGAGCTGGGCCTTTCGAGCTGGCTGAAGACGACCGGTGGGAAGGGCCTCCACGTGGTCGTCCCGCTGTCGAAGCGGCAGGACTGGGACGAGGTGAAGGCGTTCTCGAAGGCGCTCGCGGAGGACGTCGTGGCGCGCGAGCCGTCGAAGTACACCGCGAACCCGCTCAAGGTGAAGCGCAAGGGGCGCGTGTTCCTCGACTACCTCAGGAACGGACGCGGGGCCACGGCGGTGGCCGCGTGGTCGTCACGGGCGCGCCGGGGCGCCCCCGTGTCCTTGCCCCTGGCCTGGAAGGAGCTCGACGCTCGCCTCCATCCCGGGGACTGGACCGTCGAGAGCGCCCCGAAGCGTCTGCGCGGAAAGGACCCCTGGGCGGACTTCTACTCCTGCCGGCAATCGATCACCGCGGCGATGCGCCGCGCCGTCGGCTCTTGACGTCCCACGAGACCTGCCAATCGCCGCCCTCGGTCGCGTACTCCCAGCGGCTGGTCATGGTGTCGCCGCCGTCGATGATCGTGCAGCGCACCTGGGTGTCGCGCCCCGCGATGGGCCAGGAGCCCGCGAGGACCCACGTCGTGGGCCCGCGCTCCTTCAGCGTCCACTCGCTGGCGACGCCGCTGTCGTAGTACGCGTGCACGGGGAGGATTCCGTCGGCTCCCTTCGGACCGATGACCTCGATGCTCGCCGACGGGGCGTCCCCGACGTGACCTTCGAAGCGATGGACGATGAACGTCTTGCCGGTGAGCCACTCGTACGTCTCGACCGCCTTCACCTTGGCGGCGGGACCCAGGGGTCCCGCGTACTGCTGGCCCTCGGTCTCCCACGTCCCGATGAGGGACTGGAGCCGGTCAGGCACGGGCGCCTCGGCGGGCCGGAACCTTCGCGATCATGACCATGCCGGCCTCCTCGTTGCCCAACCCCTGCGTCGAGCATAGACCGAGCGACGAACGCGCGCCGCCGATTTCTCACGCTTCGGGTGTCCCCGTGTCGGCTTCGCCGCGCTCGATCTCCTCGCGCGCCGCCTTCGCGAGCGCTTCGTACTTGCGACGGAACTCCTCGAGCCTGTCCCCCTCGAGCTCTTCGAGATCGAGCAGCGCGTTGTGTGCGCCGCGCGTTGCGCGTATGAGCTCATCGAGTTTTACTTGGATGGCTTCGGTGTCCCGGTTCTGAGTGTTCTGAATCAGGAAAACCATGAGGAATGTAACGATGGTCGTGCCCGTGTTGATCACGAGCTGCCACGTGTCGCTGAAGTGGAAGAGCGGACCGGTGACCGCCCAGATCCCGATGGCGGCCAGCGCACCCAGGAACACGCCCGGACGGCCCGCGAAGCGCGCGGCGCGTTTCGCGAAGAACGAATACCCACTGGTGTCGTGCATGCACGGCTCCTTTCCAGGATGGAACGAGCGATGGACACGATCGTAGTCGGTGCCGGCCTCGCCGGCCTGTCGGCCGCCGCGCGCCTCGCGGAGGCCGGATGCTCGGTCACGGTGCTCGAAGCGCGTCCGCGGATCGGCGGTCGCGTGCTGACGGAACCCGATGGGGCGGGCTCCCCCGCCCTCGAGCTGGGCCCCGAGTGGTTCTCCCCGTCGGGTCCCGTCCACGAGCTGCTGGACGCGTCCGACGCCGACGTGCGGGAGGCCCACGGGGACCGCGTCGTCCGCGTGGACGGCCGATGGGAAAAGCTGAGGGAGCCGGGGGATGCGATCAAGAGGCTCATCGACCGCCTCCGGAAGCTCCGCGACCCGGACCGGTCGCTCTCGCAGGCGCTCGACGAGTGCTGCCGCGAGCCCGAGCTCGTCGGCGCGCGCGCGGAGATCGTGCCCTACGTCGAGGGCTTTCATGCCGCGGACCCCGACCGGGTCAGCGTGCGCTGGCTCACGGAGGTCGAGAAGAACCAGTCGGCCGACGTCTCGCGTTACAGGACCCCCGACGGGCTCCAGCGCGCGGTCGAGAGCCTCGCCGCGCGCGTGCGGGATCGCGCGAGCCTGCGCCTGGGGACCGTCGTGCAGGAGGTGAGGTGGCGGCCGGGGCGCGTCGAGGTGCGCGCGAACGGCGAGACGCTCGTCGCGGACAACGTGGTCGTGACGCTCCCCTTGGGCGTGCTCAAGGCCGGGCCGGGACATTCCTCCCACGTCCGTTTCCTGCCGGACCTTCCGGACAAGCGCGCCGCCGCCGCGCGCCTGGGCGTCGGGCACGTGCAAAAGCTCGTGCTGCGCTTCCGCGACGCGTTCTGGCGCCGGATCGGCCCCCTCGCTCACGCGCTGTTCATCCAGAACTTCGAGCAGCCGTTCCCCACGTGGTGGAGCGCCGTGACGCCCGAAGCGCCCGTCCTCGTGGGGTGGGCCGGCGGCCCGCAGGCGAGAAAGCTCGCGGAGCTCGAGGGCGCCGAGACGATCGAGGCGGCGATCGGCTCCCTCTCCGCGACGCTCGACGTCTCGCGGGACACCGTGGAGTCGCACCTCGTGGACGCCTGGTTCCACGACTGGACGCACGACCCGTACGCCCTCGGCGCGTACAGCTACGTGCTCGTCGGCGGGGCCGAGGCGCATCGCGCGCTCGCGGAGCCGGTCGAGGGCACGCTCTTCTTCGCCGGCGAGGCGACGTGCGGGGGCGGCACCAACGCCACGATGGACGGCCCGATCGATTCGGGGTATCGCGCCGCCGACGAGATCCTGCGAACGACCCAGAACCTCGGAAGGGTTTGACATGCGGATCGCGCAGATCGCTCCGCTCTACGAGAGCGTCCCGCCCCACGGCTACGGCGGGACCGAGCGGGTCGTCTCCTACCTGACCGAAGAGCTCGTGGCCCAGGGCCACGACGTCACGCTGTTCGCCAGCGGGGATTCCCGGACGGCCGCGACGCTGGTCCCGGGCGCTCCGGAGGCGCTCCGCCTCGGCAGCACGCAGGTCGACCCGCTCATCCCTCACCTCGTGATGCTCGAGCGGGCCTTCGAGGATCCCCGCGCCTTCGACGTCATCCACGCGCACGTGGACGCGATCGCGCTCCCGTTCGCGCGGCGCACGAGGATCCCCGTCGTGAGCACGCTCCACGGGCGTCTCGACCTCGAGGGGCTCGAGACGCTGTACGCGGAGTACGGCGACCTGCGGATCGTGTCGATCTCGGACTCGCAGCGCGAGCCGATCCCCGACGCCCCCTGGGTCGCGACCGTGCACCACGGCCTTCCGCGCGACCTCTACCGCTTCCACCCGGACCCCGAGCCGTACCTCGCGTTCATCGGCCGTGTCTCCCCGGAGAAGCGTGTGGACCGCGCGATCGAGATCGCGATCCGCAGCCACCGCACGGTCCGCATCGCGGCGAAGGTGGACCGCGCCGACAAGGACTACTTCGAGAAGACGATCGAGCCGCTCCTGGGGCATCCGCTCGTGGAGTGGGTGGGCGAGCTGAACGACGAGGCGAAGGACGACTTCATCGGGAATGCCGCGGCGCTCCTCTTCCCGATCGACTGGCCGGAGCCGTTCGGCCTCACGATGATCGAGGCGCTCGCGTGCGGGACGCCGGTCATCGCCTGGCAGCACGGCTCGGTCTCGGAGGTCCTCGAGCACGGCGTCACCGGCTTCCTGTGCGACGACGTCGGGGCCGCGGTGCGCGGCGTGCAGCACCTCGCCCGTCTGTCGCGCGCGCGGTGCCGCGAGGAGTTCGAGCGGCGCTTCACGGCGTCGAGGATGGCGGCGGACTATCTTGCGATCTACGAGCAGCTCTGGAGGGGTCAGGCACCGTTTCCGAGAGAAACGGTGCCTGACCCCATCTCAGGTGTTCGAGAATAGTTGACGTGATCGACGCGGAGAAACCGTTCGAGATCCTCGTCGAGGGGGGACTCCTCGACGATCGCACCCTGGTCACCGTGCGGGGCGACACCTTCGGGTTGTTCGACCGGCTCGGGGACATCCTGCCGCCGTCGCACGGCCGCCACGGTCTCTTCCACGCGGGGACGCGTTACCTCTCTCATCTCCAGGTCTCGATGTGGGGCGCGCGACCGGCGCTGCTTTCCTCCGGGGTGCGCGAGGAGGACGGCACCCTCATCGTCCACACGACCAACCCCGACATCCGCTCGCAGGGAAGCTGGTCGATGCCCCGGCACAGCATCCACCTCGTGCGTCGCGTCCGGCTCGAGGACGGGCGGTGCCACCTCGAGATCCGCCTCCGGAGCTACGGGCGCGAGCCGATCCTCGTCCCGCTCGAGATCTCCTTCGGGGCGGACTTCGCGGACATCTTCGAGGTGCGGGGCGCCCTGCGCGACCGCCGCGGCGAGGTCTTCCCACCCGAGGTCGGCCCGGACGACGTGACGCTGCGCTACCGCGGCCGCGACGACATCGAGCGCACCACGCGTCTGGCGTGCGGGACGCCCCCCGCGCACGCGGACGTCTCGAGCTTCCATTACGAGCTCGCCCTCGAGCCGGACAGCGACGTGACGCTCACGTTCACGATCGATTGCGAGCTCCAGGGGGGCGGCGGCGAGGACCACCGCCCGCGCGGCTCTCCGCCCCCGGACGCGTGGCGCACCGAGGTCGCCGCCTCGCAGGCCGCTTTCGACGCGTGGCTGCGGCGATCGCGCTCAGACCTCTCGATGCTCACCGCGTGGACGTCGCACGGGCCGTACCCGTACGCGGGCGTCCCGTGGTTCTGCACGCCGTTCGGCCGCGACGGGCTGATCACCGCCTACGAGGTCCTCTGGGTCGCCCCCGAGATGGCGCGTGGGGTGCTGCGCTTCCTCGCCGCGCACCAGGCGAGGGACAACGACGCCGAGCGCGACGCCGAGCCCGGGAAGATCCTCCACGAGATGCGCTCGGGCGAGATGGCGAACCTCGGCGAGGTCCCGTTCGGCCGTTACTACGGAAGCGTCGATTCCACGCCGTGGTTCGTGCTCCTCGCGGCGGCCTACCACGAGCGGACCGGCGACCTCGACCTCATGCGCGAGCTCTGGCCCGCCCTCGAGCGCGCGGTCGGGTGGATGGACGGCCCCGGCGACCTGGACGGCGACGGCTTCATCGAATATCACCGCCGCTCGACCCTCGGCCTTCTCAACCAGGGTTGGAAGGACTCCCACGATTCGATCATGCACGCCGACGGCACCCTCGCCGAGGGGCCGATCGCCCTGTGCGAGGTGCAGGCGTACGCGTACGCTGCGCGCGTGGGCCTCGCCGCGGTCGCGCGGCAGCTCGGGCACGCCGCCTTCGCCGAGTCGCTCGAGCGGAAGGCGGCCGACCTGCGCCGCGCCTTCCAGAGGGCGTTCTGGCTCCCCGACCTCGGCACGTACGCCCTGGCCCTCGACGGGGAGAAGCGGCCCTGCCGCGTCCGCAGCAGCAACGCGGGCCACACGCTGTTCACCGGCCTCGCCGACCCCGACCACGCGAAGATCCTCGGCGAGACGCTCCTGTCCGCGGATTTCTTCTCGGGGTGGGGCGTCAGCACGCTCGCGCGGTCCGCGCCGCGCTACAACCCGATGTCGTACCACAACGGCTCCGTGTGGCCGCACGACAACGCCCTCATCGGGCTCGGCCTGGCCCGTCACGGCGAGACCGCGGGGTGCGAGCGGATCCTCACGGCGCTGTTCGAGGCGAGCCGTGCCGTCGAAGCCTCCCGCCTCCCCGAGCTGATGTGCGGCTTCCCGCGGCAGGTGGGCGAGGCGCCGACGCTCTACCCGGTCGCCTGCTCGCCCCAGGCGTGGGCTTCGGGCGCCGTCTTCCTGCTGCTTCAGGGTCTGCTCGGCCTGTCGATCCACGCGGAGAGGCGCCAGGTGCGCCTGAGCCGGCCGCGCATGCCGAACTTCCTCACGTCGCTGACGATCCGGCACCTCCAGGTGGGCGACGGCGAGATGGACCTCTTCCTGGACAAGTCGGAGGGAGAGGTCGTCGTGCGGGTGCTGCGGCGGACGTCGTCGGTGGACCTGGTCCTCAGCTAGGGAAGCGCGTCGAGCTTCTCGATGCGCGCCTGGTGGCGCCCGCCCTCGAACGGGGTCGAAAGCCAGAGGTCCACGATGGCGAGTGCTTCCGCTTCGGTCATCATCCGCTCGCCCAGCGAGATCATGTTCGCGTCGTTGTGCGAGCGCGCAAGACGCGCCGATTCCTCGTTCCAGCAGAGGGCGCACCGCACGCCCCGGTAACGGTTGGCCGCCATCGCCTCGCCGTTGCCGGAGCCCCCGAGCACGATGCCGCGCTCGCAACGCCCCTTCGCGACGGCCTCGGCGGCGAGCTTGATGTAGTCGGGGTAGTCCACCGGGTCGGTCGAGCGGGTCCCGAGGTCCACGACCTCGTGTCCCGCCCGCGCGAGATGCCCGGCGATGAGCGTCTTGTACTTGAACCCGGCGTGGTCGGAAGCGATCGCGATCTTCACAGGGACCGGCCCCTTCTCAAAACATCCCGTTCATGTTGACGGAGTTTTCAGGGACCGGCTGCCCCAGGTCCCACAGCTCGACGATGCGCGCGCCCTCGAAGCGGAAGATGTGGACGACCCCCACGCCGCGATCCTCCCGGCTTTGCCGCACGTGCGAGAAGACCGCGACCCGCTCCCCCTGCGCCACGACCTGCCGGACGTCGAACACCTTCCCGGGGTTCCGCTTCGCGTCGTCGTCCATCGCGGCCAGGAGCGAGTCGCCGTCACCGGGGAAAAACGCGTTGTGGTGCTTGAACCCGGGCCCGACGTGACGCCGGAACGCTTCGCGGACGTCGCCGGAGGCGGCCATCCGCAAGAACTCCACCGCGGCGTCCCTGTGCGACGCCGGCACCTTCACCTCGCCCTTGGGGAAGCGGTCCTTGACGAGGTTCAGCTCGATCCCGTGCTCGAGGTACGCCTTGGCCCCCGCGAGCACGAACGAGAACCCCGACGCGGACTCCGCCGCCTGATGCGCGACGTCCTCGGCGTCACCGTGAAAGCCGTCGTTCGTGATCTCGACGAAGGTCGTTCCGTCGTCGCGCTGGGTGAAGTACCACTCGACCCGGTTCGCGCCCTTGGGCCCCGACCACTCGACGACGATCCTCCGGGGCGGCTCGACGTCCTTGACGTCCACGGGCACGGTGATCCCGTACATCTCCCACTCCCAGTGGACCTGCTTCCCCTTCTCGAGGCGCCCGCTCCCCTGCGTGAACCAGAAGCGGCGCGTGATCTCGGGATCGACGAAGGCTTCGAACACCTCCGCCACCGGCCGCCGTACCAGCATCCCGGTCTTCGCTTGGATCATGGCTTCCCGCGACTCTACTACGAGTTTCTTCTCTCGCGGGCTCCGCGGATCGTTCCCAATTTGGGAACATTCACCTCGGCTCGAGCAGCTCCAACCGGTTCCCGAACGGGTCGGCGGTGTAGATGCGGTCGAAGCCGGGAAGCGCCTCGTCGTCGATGACCGCGGCGCCCGCCCCGCGAAGCCGCTCCGCCATCGCCGCGAGCCCCTCGACCCGCAACGCCGGGTGCGCCTTCCGCGCGGGCCGGAACTCGCGCTCCACACCGAGGTGCACCTGCGCATCGCCGGATTGGAACCAGACGCCCCCACGCTGGGCGAGCTCGGGCGGCTTCGGGACCTCGTCCATCCCGAGCACGCCGCCGTAGAACGCGCGCGCCTTCGCCTCCTCCCCCGGCGGCATCGCGAGCTGCACGTGGTCGATCGCCCGGATCACGGCATCGTCAGCTCGGCTCGTAGGTGAGGAGCACGTTCCCGTTCTTGAACGCGCGCGACGCGGTGAGCTGGAGCGGCAGCTTGCGGCTCACGCCCTCGAACAGCGTCCGCCCCTCGCCGATCACGACCGGGTTCACGACAATGTGGTAGACGTCGATCGCCCCGGCCTGCGTGAGCTGCGCGACGATCGTCCCGCTTCCCATGAGGACCAGGTCGGGCCCCTTCTGCTCCTTCATCTTGCGCACTTCCTCGACCAGGTTGCGCTTCACGAGCCGCGTGTTGACCCACTCCGGCTTCTCCATCTTCCGGGAGAAGACGACCTTCGGGGCCTCGTTCATCCTTTTCGCGACCACGGGCATCGCCTGCCTCGCCGCGGGCGTCGGCCACCAGCCCGCCATCATGTCGTACGTCACGCGGCCGAAGAGCATCTCGCTGTCGCCGCTGGCGTTCTTGTCGGTGAACTCGCGCCACTCCGGGTCGGCGTCGGCCTCCTTCCGGTGCGCGAAGCTCATGTCCCCGCGCTCGTCGGTGAAGAAGCCGTCGAGGGTGACGTGATCGAAGACGACGACCTTCCGCATGCGGCCTCCATCGCCCTTATCGAGTCACGGGCGAAACGCCGCTGGAGCCCGCGGCTGAACGGGTAACCGACCCACGCCGCGAGAATCCGCGGCCGGGAGAAGCCGAAGATGCCGTAGTGGACCGAGTCGTCCGAGCGCCGCTCCACCGTGAACCGCTCCTCGCCGGTCTCGGCGTGGGCGCGCAGCGTCCCGTAGGAGAATCCGAAGCGGGTCGGCTCGTCCACCACGTACACGATCCGGCAGGCGTTGAGGAACCACAGGCCGCTGTAACGCACGACCACGGCGACCGACGTCCCCGCCTCGATGGCGTCCCGATCGGGGGTCGCCCGGACCCATCCCAGGTCGAACATCGCCCAGGAGCGGAGCGCGGAAGCCGCGCGCTCGAAGCAGGCCTGCCCCCAGCCGAGCTGGGCGTGACTGCGGTCCACGTTGTAACCGGCGGGAAGCCGCCGCGCGGTCGCGCCGACCGCGGTGTAGGAGTAGGGCGCGCCCCTCTGCGACTCGAGGAACGAAGCGACCTCGACATCGGATGGCCTCCGGATGCTAGCCAAGCTTAGAACGTCCGCTGCCAGTACGCGACATCGATCCACCCTCCGAACTTGTAACCGACCTCCTTGAAGTGGGCGACCTTCTCCATGCCGAACTTCTCGTGGAGCGCGACGCTCGCCGGATTGGGGAGCGCGATCCCGCCCATCGCCGCGTGCACGCCCCGCTCGGCGAGCATCGGGAACAGACGCTCGTACAGAGCGGAGCCCAGCCCACGGCCGCCCGCCTCGGGATCGAGATAGACCGTGACCTCCGCGGAGAAGCGGTACGCGCACCGCCCCTTCCACTTGCTCGCGTAGGCGAACCCGGCGACGATTCCGTCCTTCTCCGCCACGATCCACGGGAGCGGCGCGGCGCGCACCTCCTCGATGCGTGCCGCCATCTCGGCGGCCTCGACCGGCTCCTCTTCGAACGTGACGATCGTGTGGCGGACGTAGTGGTTGTAGATCTCGGCGATGCGGGCCGCATCCGCCGCGCTCGCGTCGCGGATCATGCGAATCGCCGCGCGACCGCGGCTTTGACGAGCTTCTTCACGAGCGGTGCGGGCAGCGGTTCGTCCGGTGCGAAGCGCACCGTTCCCTTGCCGACGTCGTACCCCTTCAGGTCGGCCCTGAAGTCGTCCACGATCCCGCCGGGGTACAGCGCGCAGTGGGTCGCCGCGGCGCCCATCCATGCGACGACCTTCCCCTCGTAACGGAACCCCGGCATGCCGTAGCTGATGCACTCCGTCGCACCGGGGATCGCGGCGTGGATCTGCTTGCGCAGCTTTTCGA
>Ga0068859_100007886_pt1 | contig 10806 bp, 7 predicted proteins | sample KBSSwiS22_FD_66585 | JGI IMG/M metagenome (GOLD analysis project Ga0068859, IMG submission 66585) | Switchgrass rhizosphere microbial communities from Kellogg Biological Station, Michigan, USA - KBS Switchgrass S2-2 | ecosystem: Host-associated > Plants > Roots > Rhizosphere > Soil ... | reverse complement strand
TCAGCAGCGCCAGGACCACCGGGGCTCCCGCGAATTTCACAGCCATGACACCAAGCTCAAGGTGATCCACAGGGCGGGCCGCGCCAGCTGGGCGGCCTCCAAGTCGGCGAAGCGAACGACGGGATACGGCGCCGCGAGCATGAGGTGCGCTTCGAGTGCGACGGCGAGCTGCCGCCCGAATCCGCCGACCAGACCGGCGCCGATGCCGAACAGAGCCGCCCACCGCGCGTCGCGACGGCCCACGTAGGGGCCCACCCCCTGTGCGTCGGTTCGGACATGAAGGGCGCCACCCCCGAGCGTCACCACCGGCGACAGCAGGCGATCGCGGCGGAAGGCCGCGCCCAGCTCGACCAGGCCGAGCTCCTGATCGACGGTAGCAGTCCCGCGCGCGGTCTCGAGGCGCGGCCGGGTGCCGAGCCCCGCTATCGTCAGTCGCGCCAGGAGCGGGCCGGCCGACGCGATCCGCAGACTCGCCAGGGGCACGACGGCGGGCTGGAGCTCGGCGGAGCTTTGCAGCAGCGAGACCCCCATTTCAAGAGCGATCACGCGCCGGCTCGGCGCCGGCGTACCCGGAGGGCACCTGCCCTCGATGGAGGCTTGCCTCGGCGGCGCAGGCGCCGGCGTGGGAGCGGGGGATGGCCGGCTGCCCTCGACCAGAAGTTTCAGCGCGCTCGCCCGCAAGACCTCCATGGTCCGGACCGCCAGCACCTCGCCCACCCTCCCGGGATCCTCGGACGGCGCGGGCAGGCGTCGCACTTCGGCCTTGTCGCCGGTGCGGTCCAGGATCCAGATCTCGGCCCGCCCCACCTCGGGATCACCCACCAGGCCAATGGTGGCCACGGCCCGACGTTGCGACTGCATGGAATCGGCCAGCGAGAACGGATCCCGGGAGGGTCCCGGATCGACCAGCTCCACCTCGAACCCGCCCCCCACCAGCTCCTCACGGATCAGCGTCAAACAGCGTCGGGCGCCCGGGCTGGCCGTCGCCGGCTGCAAAAGGACCACGTGCGCCGCCTCCGCTCTCGCGACAGTCGGAAAGGCGGCGCTCGCCCCGAGGACGACCACGGCCGCGCACGCCAGGCCCCCGGCATGACGGCGGTCGCGGCCGCCCCCATTCATCGCGACCGGAGCAGAGGCCGCGCGGCGTGGGCGTACGTCCCGGTCGGGAACCGCCGCAGGTAGTCGGCCGCGATCTCCGACGCCTCGGCCAGCTGTCCGTTCCTCCTCAAAGTCGTCATCTTTCGGCCGAGAGCCTCGGATGCGTAGGCCCCTTCCGGGGCCTCCACGAGGTAGCGATCGTACCATCGCAGCGCCGCGTCCGCGCTGGCGTTCGACTCGTCCTCCAACCGGCCGAGCAGAAAGGCCGCGTCGCTGGCGCGGATCGAGCCCGGAAAGCGGCGACGCTGGGCCAGCAAGGCGCGCCGGGCCAGCGCCTCCTGGTGCTGATACCGGGCGGCGCTGGCGAGGGCCGCGAGATCCTCGCTGCTGCTCCGCTCGAGCACCTTGGCGAGGCCCAGCCGTCGCGCGTCACCCATGATCAGATCGGCGCGCCCTTCCTGCAGCCGGGTGCTCCACTGCAGGCGAGCGCCCCACGGCTCGGGCGCCCCGCGCTCCGAGCGTCCGAGCGGAGCCGGGACCGGGCCCTCGGCCGGCTCCGGCGAAGGGCGTGGGTCCGCGGTGACCGGCGCGGAGGCACCCGCGGGCGGAGCCGGCGCGCGATCGCGAAGGTCGATCGCCAGCCTCTGATCGTCGCGCAGCACGATTGCGCCGCCCGACACGGGCCCGGTCACCGATACCACGCCCCTCTCCATCTGCAGCTCGAAGCGCGCCTCGCGTCCATTCCAGGCCAGCGAGAACGCCGTCCCGCGCACCTCGATGAGGAAGGGCCCGGCCTCGAACAACCACTTGGCGCCGGCCCGATGAACGACGTCCACGTGAGCGCGGCCGTCCTCGAGGGCAATCCGACCGCCACGGCGCGAGAGCTCGACCACGCGCCCGCGCGCCTCGGGCTCCATCTTGATGCGCGTCCCGTCGGAGAACGACAACGTCTGCCCGGCGGTGGCCGGAGCGGGGGGGACGTAGCCGCTGGGAGAAGGGGCCTTGCCGTCGATGGTGTAAGTCAAGCCCGAGTGACCGGCCGCCAGCTCATGAAGCCGGGCTCGCGGGACCAGCGCGACCGCGCCGGCCACCCCGGCCGCGGCCACCATGCCCAGCACGAGGACGAGGCGCCGCTTCTTTGCCCGCGTCTGGGCTCTCTCGGCGCCCCTGCCGGCCGCCGCCACGCGCGCCCTGAGCCACCGCAGCGACTCCGCCCGAACGGCGGGTGGCCGCGGCTCGAGGAGCCGCTCGCGCATGACCTGCACGACCGCCACCGCGTTCGGATCCAGGCCCTGATCCCTATCTTCATCAGTATTAGCGATCACGTGACGACCTCCCTGCCAACTCCAAAAAGAAGCTCTGTAAATCTGCGTCCTTCGCCACCTGTTCGGAAACCTTGCCGAGCCCGCTCTTGAGGAGGCGCTTCACGCTGGTGCGCGAGGTCGCCAGAGACCGAGCGACCTCGTCGAGCGTCATCTCCTCGAGATGCTTGAGCACGAACGCCGCGCGCTCGCGCGCGCTCAGCTGATCGAAGATCTTGTAGCAGCGTTGCAAAGCGTGGCGCGTGGTCTCGTCGCCGCCGGTCGAAAGAGGCACGTCCGGCAGCTGTCCGTCATCGGACAGGCGCACGATGCGCCGGATCCATCGATAGCGGAACATGTTCTTGAGCACGCGCAGCGAGACCCCCATGACGAAGTCCCGCAAGGCCGCCGGATCGCGAATCGCCGTCGGACGAGTGAGGATCCGAAGGAAGACCTCCTGGGTCAGATCCTCGACGTCTTCCGTCGATCGTCCGAGCGACCGCGCGAAGAAGCGGCTCACCCTATCCGAATACCGCTCCCAGATCGCCTCCTGCGCCCAGGCCTCCCCGGCCCGCAGTCCCTCGACGATCTCCTCGTCGGATCGCTGGCCGTCGCCTGAAGGGGGCGGCACGAGACGAAAGGGGACGGTGCGACCGGAGGAAGACATGAAGGGGAGTTCGGGGGTTCTCTGGAAGAGCGTTAGTCTCATAGGTCTCCCGAGCGCGCGAAAAGGGACCACACCCGATGCTGCCGCCTTCCGGTTGCCACGGCGCAACTCTGACCGATTCCATGGGCACACCCACCCACACGAGGGCGCCGCCCGATTCTAGAGGTGGCCTGGTCCTGTTTGCGAGGCTCACGCGACTCTCCTTGGACGGCCCCCTCGGAGGAGAGCATGTCCATGACTCGAGCGTTCTCATTCGGCATCGCGTCCTGCATCGCGGCACTCGTGCCTGCCCTCGGCTGTACGGGTAACGTCGACTATCCCCAACAGGCGTCTGGCTCCGGGAGCTCCGGTGTCTCCGGGGCGGTCGGGACCGGGTCGACGGGCGCGGGGGGATCGCGTGGTCCGACGGGCTCGGGGGGTGGAAGCGGGCCGAGCGGCGCCTCGGGGGGCGCGACGGGGGCGGGCTCGACAGGGAGCGGCGGAAGCGCCCCGACGGGGTCTGGCGGCGCCAGCGGGGCCCCCGCCGATCCGAACGCCGCCGGGCTCCTGCCGCTCCGCCGGCTGACCGCGCGCGAGTATCTCAACACCGTCCGCGATCTGCTCGGGGACACCACGACGGTGGCCGCCGACGACGTTCCGGGCGAGGCCGATGACCTCAGCAACAACGCGTTTCCCTTCCGCCAGCCAACGGTGATCGCCACCTCGGGCGCTGGCAGCATACAGAGCGCGGCCGAGGCCCTCGCCAAGAGCGTGGCCTCCCGCCTTTCGAGCCTGCTGCCCTGCACCCCTGCCAACGCCTCCGCGGAGGCCGGGTGCGCCAACCAGTTCATCACCACCTTCGGCCTCAAGGCTTACCGGCGGCCGCTCACCTCGGCGGAGGTCACGAACTTGACCGCCGTCTATCAGGCGGGGCGCTCGACGGTGATGCTCGACTTCAACGGCGCCATCGGCCTCGTCATCGAGGCGATGCTGCAGGCCCCCGCGTTCCTCTACCACTGGGAGATGGACGCCGGCCCGGCCGTCCGCGACGGTAACGTCGTCCAGCTCGGCAATTACCAGATGGCGAGCCGCCTGTCGTACTACCTGTGGAGCTCGATGCCCGACTCGGCCTTGTTCTCGGCGGCGGCGGCGGGCCAGCTGTCGACGGCGGAGGGCGTGCAGACCCAGGCGCAGCGCATGTTGATGGACGACAAGGCCAAGACCATGGTGGCCGACTTCGTCGCGGACTGGCTGGACATCAACACGATCTCGACCCGCCCGAAGGATCCGGCGATCTACAGCATGTGGAATCCGGATCTGATGACCGCCATGGAGACCGAGGTGCGGACCTTCGCCACGTCGAATGTCTTCGGCTCGGGGAGCCTGGCCGATCTCTTCACCAGCCCGAAGTCTTCCGTGAACCAGGCGCTGGCTGGCGTTTACGGCGTCAGCGGCGTCTCGGGGACCACCCCCAAGGCGGTGACGTTCGACGGGGCCCAGCGGGGGGGAATCCTTTCCCTGGCCGGCTTCCTCGCCGTCAACGGCGCCAGCAACGGATCCTCGCCCGTGCTCCGCGGGCACGCCGTGCTCACCCGGGTCATGTGCCAGACCGTTCCCGATCCGCCGCCCAACGTGCAGCCGCCCAAGCCCCCCATGGATGGCTTGACCACGCGGCAGCGCTTCGAAGAGCACGACATGCAGGACTGCGCCCGCGGTTGCCACTCGCTGATGGATCCGATCGGTTTCGGCTTCGAGCACTACGACGGCATCGGGCGCTACCGCACGACGGACCAAAATCAGCCCGTCAACTCGAGCAGCTCGATCGTCCTCGACGGCCAGAAGCAGGACTTCTCGGACGCGATCGGGCTCGGCAAGCTGCTGGCGGCCAGCCCACAGGTGCAGGCTTGCCTCACCACGCAGGTGATGCGCTGGGCGCTCAACCGCTGGGACACGCCGGCCGACGCGGCGTCGATCGACGCCGCCCGCACCGCCTTCCTGGCGGGAGGCCTCAACATCCGGACGCTGCTCACCAGCGTCGCGACCTCGCGAACCTTCCGATACCGCGCGCCCGCCGCTGGAGAGGTGCTGCCATGATGATCCGGACCGAGAAAGGGAACCTCAAGTACTCTCGCCGGGCCCTGCTCAAGCAGCTCGGCATCGGGGCCGGGTTCTTGCCGCTCCTCTCGACGGAGCGGTCGAAGGCGGTCGCGCAGTCGACGGGCGCGCCGCTCCGTTTCATCGGCATCACTCTGACGGCCGGCGTGTGCCCCCCCAACTTCTTCCCCACGGGGGCGGCCGGGGCGCTGCCCGCGACGCTTCCCTCGACGCTCACGCCCATGGCGGACTGGGCCTCGAAGATGATCATCCTGCGACACGCGAAGAATCAGGTCAGCCCGATCGACCTGACCGACATGATCGACATCGGCTCGACTTACGGGGGGCACTGGTCGTACCCGGCGTTGCTGACGGGATGGGTCACCGGGGACTCCAAGACGGCCACGGCGGCGGGGCCCTCCATCGATCAGCTGTTCGCGAACTACCTGGGTACGCAGGGGGTGAGCAACAGCCTGCTGACGGTGGGCGTGCGGCCGTTCGCGTCTTACTCGAGCTATCGCTCGGCGGGGACCCCGAACACGCAGGTCACCGATCCGTACAAGCTGTTCAATAACCTGTTCGCCGGGTCGAACATGTCGACGACCCAGCTCAACACGCTGGTGGCGCGACGGAAGAGCGTCCTCGACCTGGTGGGCAAGGAGCTGAACACGTTCTCGAGCCGGCTCGGCACCGACGACAAGGCGAAGGTGCAGGTGCACCTCGACTCGATCAAGTCGCTGCAGGACCAGCTCCAGACGATGCCCAGCACGACCACGACCACCTGCACCGCACCGTCCATCACCCCGACGGGCCTCAACTTCTCGAACAGCAACAACACGAACTACCCGACCCAGGTTCAGTTCATCTCCGACATCGTCGCCGCCGCGATCATCTGTGGGAAGGCGCGCTCGGTCACCATGGACCTGATCGACAACGGCGGCGGGAACTCCTTGACGTTCCCCTGGCTCAACATCTCGAGCCCCGACTTCCATGCCATCGCCCACCAGGGCTCAGCCAACTACGCGCAGAAGTCGATGATCGATCAGTGGTTCTGGCAGGCATGCATCGCGCGGGTGGCCGGGAAGCTGGCGGCGGCTCAGGAGGGGAGCGGCACCGTCCTCGACAACACGGTCATGCTGGTCAGCAACGACATGAGCGAGGGCTCGTTCCACGACACCCACAACATCCCGTACGTCATCATCGGCGGTGGTGGTGGCTTCTTCAAGACGGGGCGGATGGTGACGCTGGCGAACAACGTCCCCAACGCGCACCTGCTGACGTCGGTGGCGCACGCCCTCGGGATGACCGACATGAGCGTGGGAGATCCGAAGCACGCGGGCAACATCGACAGCGCGCTGCGCGGGTGAGCGACGGCGGCCGGGCCGGCGACCTGGGGTGGGGTCGATGAGGCGTCCGGCCGTGATCATGACGATGATCGTGCTCGGCTGCGGCGGCTCTCCGCCCACGCCAGCGCCGGCGCTGCCGGCGGTTGGCCGGCTCGCGGCGGGGGCAGGCCACACGTGCGTGATAGACGGCGCGGGCGTCACGCACTGCTGGGGATCGAACGTCGATGGTCAGCTCGGCGACGGCGCGGACACCGACGGGCTTTCGCCGCGCGTGGTGGCAGGACCGGGCGGTGATCGCGCCCTGGCGGCGGGCAGCTACCACGCGTGCGCGATCACCGCCGAACGCCGCGTCGCCTGCTGGGGCTGGAACGCGAACGGGCAGATCGGCGACGGCTCCCGCCAGAATCAGCGGCAGCCCTTCATCCTCGACGGCCTGGGGGGAGTCGAGGCCATCGCGGCGGGGAGCTACCACAGCTGCGCGGTCGTCAGCGAGGGAGCGGCGCGCTGCTGGGGCCACAACGACGCCGGCCAGCTCGGCGACGGCTCGACCATCGACCGGCCCGCGCCCGTCGAGGTCTTCTCGTTGCCGCCGGCCTCGGCGGTGGCGGCGTCGGGCCGGCATGCCTGCGCGTTGATCAAGGACGCCACGGTTCAGTGCTGGGGCGAGAACGGCGACGGCCAGCTCGGCAGCGGCAGCACCGATCCGCAATCGTTCCCGGGACCGGTGGTCGGAGTCTCCGACGCGGTCGCCGTGGCCACCGGGTTCAACCACAGCTGCGCGCTGCGCGCGACCGGCGCCGTCGTCTGCTGGGGCGCGAACAGCTACGGCCAGCTCGGCGACGGGACCACCGCCCACCAGGCGGCTCCCGTCGCGGTGGCGGGGATCGCCACCGCGGTCGCGCTCGCTGCCGGCTACAACCACACCTGCGCGGCCCTCGCCGACGGCCAGCTCTTCTGCTGGGGGTGGAACGCCGGCGGACAGCTCGGCGACGGGACCACCGACGATCGCGCGACACCGGTCCGGGTGCTCGCCATCGACGGCGTCATCGCGGTGGCCGGTGGCGGTTTCCACACCTGCGCGGCGACGGCGGCGCGCGCCCTCCGCTGCTGGGGCTCCAACGAATCCGGTCAGCTCGGCGACGGAACGAACACCAATCACCTGCTACCGACGGCTGTCCCCGAACTCCGGATGTGACCGGAGCACCGGCCGGTCATTCGCCAGCGCGCGAGACTTCGTCGTTTCGCACCCCACCCGATCGATCGAGCGGGCGAGCGCGTGGCCGCCGGGGCGATGCCGCCGACGTCGAGGAGGAGAGCACCGGTCTCGAGTCCGCCCGCCCGACTTTGAAGAACGCCATCATCCGCTGGAGCAGCTCCGCTTGACCGGTGAGCTCCTCGGCGGTGGTCGCCAGCTCCTGGGAGCTGGTGGCATTCTGCTGGGTGGTCTGGCTCAGCTGCCCGACCGCCGAGTTGATCTGTCCAACGCCGGTGGTCTGTTCCTGGGAGGCCGCCGTGATCTCCTGGACGAGCTTCGAGGTCCTGTCGATCTGCGGGACCATGCGTTCGAGCAGGTGGCCGGCCTTCTCAGCCAGATCCACGCTGGTCGAAGCGACCGAGTCGATCTCGCGGGCGGCCACCTGGCAACGCTCGGCCAGGGTCCTGACCGCCGTCGCCACGACACCGAAGCCCTTACCGTGCTCCCCGGCGCGGGCCGCCTCGATCGACGCGTTCAACGCGAGGAGGTTGGTCTGATAAGCGATGTCGTCCACGATGCCGATCTTGTTGGCGATGCTCCTCATGGCGGCGACCGTCGACTTCACGGCGTCCCCGCCTTCTCTCGCCTCGGTCGCGGACTCGACGGCCATGTCGTGAGTCGCTCTCGCGTTGTCGGCGTTCTGCGAAATGGACGCCGTCATCTGCTCGATCGAGGCGCTGGTCTCTTCTGCGACAGCCGCCTGCTCGCTCGCAGCCTGGGACAAGGCCTGCGCGGTGGCATTGACCTTCCCCGAGGCCTTGGACGTTGCCCCGGAGGACACCCGGATGTCGGTCACGATGCTGGCCAGGTTGCCCGCCATCGTATTGATCGCGTGCTGCAAGATCCCGATCTCGTCCTGGCGACGCGCGTCGCTGCGCAGGGTCAAATCGCCGGCGGCGATGGCTTGACACATCCCGATCGTGCTCTCCAGCGGATCGAGGACCCGTTTGCACAAGTACCACCATGTGCCGAGCGTCAGCAGCAACGACGACGCCGTCAGGGCGCCCAGCCAGGACCGGATGGCGATCGGCATCGCGCCGGCCGCCGGGTTCACCCACAAGGCCAGCCCGCCCGACCCAACGACGGCGGCGACGAGGAGGCCGAGAACGACCGACACCCGCGCCCGGACGCTGCTGCGTAAGAGGCGATCGATGCCACCACGAATGCCGGTCCGGACGATGCGCCCCCCCTTTACCGAGATGCCGTGGGCCTTGCCTTCGCGGATCAAACGATAGACCCGCTCGGCCTCCCGTATCTGCGCGTCGGTCGGCCTGATGCGCAGAGACATGTAGCCGACCACCTTGCCGGCCTCGACGATGGGATTCGCGCTGGCGTCGACCCAGTAGTGGTCGCCGTTCTTGCACCGATTCTTGACCAGCCCACGCCACGATTTGCCGCTCTGGAGGGTGGCCCAGAGGTCCTCGAAGGCGGCTTCCGGCATGTCGGGGTGCCTCACGATGCTGTGAGCGGCACCGATCAATTCTTCGTCGGAGAACCCGCTGATCTCGACGAACGGCCGGTTCGTATAGGTGATCCGCCCTTTGAGGTCGGTCTTGGAGACGATGTATTCGTTCTCCTTCAGGCGATACTCGACATTGGTGACTGGCAAGTTCTTACGCATGACACGCTCCCTTCCACTCCGGGTATCGGAGACGCCGCCTGACGCTCGAACGGTCCCCTGGGCTCACCCTCGCCGTTCGGTCCACAGACCCATATCGACATACGCGCCGTTCACCCTTAGCCGCCCCTAGCCGAGGGAGCCGCCCGGGATCCCGCGAGGTCGGACCCAATCGCTCACTTCGCCCCGCCGGCGCCCCGCAAGCCGCGGCGAAACAACATGTCCGCCGGCCATTGGACCAACGTCGCCAGCGCCTCCGCGGCGGTCGCCGGCGAGGCTCCCGCCTGCGCCTTCATTCCAGCTTCGCAGGTCGCGAGCACGACCTCCAGCGCCTCGACGGGGCGAGGGCGCCGTCCTTCGGCGCTGCCGCCTGCGATCCAGACGTTCACCAGGTAGCCCACCTCGCGGACGCGATCGGCGAAGCGATCGGGATCGCGCCGGCGCAGGTCGCTGAGCGCCCTCTCGAAGATCGGAGCGACCTGACGGGATTCGCCCGCCTTCGAAGGGGCCTTCCCCAGGGCCGCCAGCAGCGGTACCCCCGCCCCCGCCGGGGTGCTCAGCTCCCCTTCATGCAGCAGCGCCGCCAGCTCACGCGCCTCGCCGGAGGCCACGGCCTGGCTGCCGCGCTCGAGCGACGGTAGGGCGCCGGCGTGGGCTGTCGCGGCGTTCGATGACGCCGGCGGCGTCGCGAGCCCGCGAAAATAGGCGCGCGTGATCGCATCGCGCTCCTGCTGCGCGCCCGCACCGTCGCTCTGCCGCGCGAGCTGCAAGAACGCCCGCGCGTCGGCGGGGCTGACGAACCCCTCCGCGCCGCGCCGGTCCTCGCGTGCCGCCGCGACGTCGCTCTCCAGCATCTCGTCCGACGTCAGAACCTGGAAGAGGCCTCCCTGCCCCGAGATGAACTCGGTGGTCATGTCGCAGCACCTCTGCAAGATGGTGCGCAGCCGATCGTGGTGGTCGCGATCGAGGAGCAGCAGCGCGTTCCACACGTCCTCCCAGGCGTCCGGCTCGCGCGCGATCAAGCGGAACTCCTCCCACTCCTCGAAGGCCGAGTCGTCGAGCGCGCGCTGCAGATCCTCCGACTCCTCGTCCCCGGGGCGCAGCAGCTCCTCCATCACGTCCTCGTCGATCACGAGGACGAGCCGATGGACGCCGAGCGCGACGAGCTCCTCCGGCAGCTCGCACAGCCTTCGCACCACGGCCTCGTCTCCCGCCTCCAGCATCACCTTCAGCCACAACGCGAACCGTTCGGGCCGAAACGTCTCGTCACCCCCCGCGCGCTCTGCGCGCCACAGATCTTCGTCGAAGACGCGCTCCAGCTGCTGCGTGCTCGCCAGCGCCACCAGCTCCCCCGCGTCCTCCAGGCCGATCCGGTCGATGAGCTGGCCAAGCACCGGGCCAGGCAGCTCGCGCACGGCCGCGACCAGGCCAGGCCGCTCCAGAATGCG
>Ga0068859_100007885_pt1 | contig 10807 bp, 12 predicted proteins | sample KBSSwiS22_FD_66585 | JGI IMG/M metagenome (GOLD analysis project Ga0068859, IMG submission 66585) | Switchgrass rhizosphere microbial communities from Kellogg Biological Station, Michigan, USA - KBS Switchgrass S2-2 | ecosystem: Host-associated > Plants > Roots > Rhizosphere > Soil ... | reverse complement strand
GGTGCAGCTGCTAGCCCTACGGGCGCGGCGATGGCCGGTGCAGCCGCTATCCCTACGGGCGCGGCGATGGCCGGTGCAGCCGCTATCCCTACGGGCGCGGCGATGGCCGGTGCAGCCGCTATCCCTACGGGCGCGGCGATGGCCGGAGCAGCCGCTATCCCTACGGGCACAGCAATCGCCGGTGCCGCAGGAGATGCGGGAATCGGAGCAAGGGGCGCTAACGGAGCGATAGGCGCCGGTTGAGCGACCGCGCCAGAAGCCGCAGGCAGGCGTTCGGGTGCTGGAATCGGCGCGGGCGCAACCTCCTGCAAGACGGGCGTGGGTCCGGGTTCAGCAGCCAGAGCCTCTCGTTGTTGAGCTCTGACGGTCATAAACCACCCCAGACATAAGAACCCGGCGAGCAAACCAGCGGCACAAGCCAGTCTCGAAGGAATTTGCTCGTACTTTCCGCGTCCAAGCAATCTCTGGATCCTGTGAAACAAAGGACCATTGGCACTGCCCATAACCAGACTGGGCGCCACGGATCGCAGCCTTTCAAGCTGGGCCAGCGCGCGCGCATAGGAAACGGCGTCCCCGCAAGAGCGCACAGCGAGGTCGTCGCAACACAACTCGCGTTCGTAACGAATGCTCGAGGACACCCACCAGACTACCGGATGGTAGAAAAGGAATGTCTCCACGAGCATCTGCAAGATGTTCACGAAGTAGTCATGACGACGAATGTGCGCCAGTTCATGAGCAAGCAGAGACTCCAGTTGCCGGGGCGTCAGCCCCACAACGACTGCCGCAGGCAGAAGGATGACAGGACGAAGCCAGCCGACAACAGCCGGCACTTCCGCGACCGGCGACATCAACACACGCAGCTTTTGTCGAACGCCGAGACGTTCCGCCAGGCCCGCAATCATCGACTCCATCGAGGAGTCCGCCTTAACCCCCTTGCGTCGCAGCGACGAAGCGTGACCGCCGGCCCACGCAAGTCTCAGTGCGAACACCGACACCCCCGCGGCCCACAATGGCAGAATCCAGCTTTCCAGATTTCCCCAGAGTGCCTCCGGTAAGGGTTCTGTCACAGTGGATCGGCCGAACGTTGGAAGGTGATCGGAGTTTTCGACAAACGTCTCCACAGCAACCACCGGAGATTGCCAGGCAACGCCAATCGTGATCACAGGAGCCAAGGCAAGGGCTGCCAGAACAACGCAGCCTGCCACGTACCTGGAATTGGCGGAGCGGTTTCTCAGAACCATGCGAAGAAGTCCCCAGACGACGCCAAGGGCAATTCCCTGCCAAACGAAATGGAGCAGCGCTGTATTCAGTGCTTCTGCCAGGCTTGTCATTTCCCGCCTCCTTCAAAACGGTCGAGTAGCTTTTCAATGGCCTCGAGATCTTCCGGAGAAGATCGTTTCGTAGAAATTGCCTGCATCACGAGCGCTTTCACCGAGCCACCGAAGGCTCGCTGTACCAGATCCTGCAGCAACTGCTTCTGGGTTTTCTCCTGCGAGAACTTCGCTCGATAGATCTGCGGCCGAACGGATTCATCGCGCTCAACGAGGCCCTTCTCCGTCATGATCTGGAGCATCTTCAGCGCGGTTGTATATCCGGTTTCCTTCGTCACGCTCAGCCGCGCCTGAATCTCGCGAACCGAACCGGGGCCTTTTTCCCAGAGCACCCGAAGAATGCTGAGCTCAACCTTGGTAGGACGATGTTGTCTGGATGTCATGCCGCGCATGTTGACGAAATATTTCGTCAATGTCAACGAAAACCTTCGTCATTGAAGAATCCGGATCCGGGACAGCTATACTTGTCGGACGTGGACGTTCTGGCGCATGGACTTTGGGGAGGCGTGCTGTTCGGCAGAAGAACCCGCTGGCAGTGGCGAGGCGCATTTCTGCTGGGGACCGCTCCGGACCTTCTCGCATTCGGTCCGTTTTATTTCGCTCAGTGGGGCAACACGAACTGGGTGATGTTCCCTCCCTACGTTCATCAGAGTTACAACGTCACACACAGCTTTGTTGTCTGGGGATTGCTGACGGCGGCAATCTGGTACGCCCGCGGAAAGTTTCCGTGGATTCTTGGCGCGTGGGGACTCCATATCCTTTTCGACATTCCCCTCCACGCACTCTCGTTCTTTCCGACGCCGTATCTGTGGCCTCTCTCGACGCCGCTGGTGAACGGGATGCGCTGGGCTCAGCCCGTAGTCATGATCCCCAACTACATCGCGCTCGTGATTGCGTATGCGTTAATGATTGGCTTGCGAAACCGCAGAGAGAGAGCGGAGTTACGGCACAAAACTGTTGGGGCAAATGACGCAATACGGTAGACTCGCTGGCGTTTTTCAAGGGAGTTTTTGAAAATGCGTCTAGCCTTAATTGTCGGCGTCGTCGTCCTCGTCACGGTAGTCGTAACCGGAATAGGCGCCTACCTTCTCAACAAGCTGAACCGTTCTTAGAAAGCCAGCCCAAAAGCTAGAAGGCGTTCCCCAGGAAGGGCAGCATGTGCCCGTAGTAGAGAATGCCGATCCACAGGAAGATCGCCGACGCCGCAGCGATCTTTGTGCGCAGAGGCGCATTGTCGTCGGGGCCGATAGCCCATGTCTCGTCGACCAGCATGAAATAGAGAACGTTAAATCCCGCCAGAATGATAAGAACGATCTTCCGGTGGAACTCTATGTTGTTCACATACTGCCCCGGAGCTGCCAGGAAAAACAGCAACCCGGTCGTGAGGTTCAATGTGAACCCCAGCATCCCCACAGGCAACAGCTGATAGAGAGCCTTGAAAGGAAGCCCCTTTGCCATTCCGAGAAGCCGCAGGTCCACGATGAGAACCACAATGAACAGCATGCACAGGCCGATGAAATGAATTGTTTCGCTGGCAGGCCACAGCCAGCCTATACCGGTGTTGCCGGCCATAACAGCGCCGATGGATCGTGCGATACCGGTGGATTCTGCGTCTTCTATTGCCGGAAGCGCCATTTCGGCAGCGTCACGAATCTCCGGATGTCGAATCCCGCTGCCTTCGGCCGCGGCAAGGGCGACTACGCCAAACGATGCGATGGAAAACAGGGCCACAACAGCCCAATTCCATCCAGCAATTTTCGTCGTCTTGCGCAACTGCCACAAAGCAAGCCACGAGAAGAAGCCCGTAATTTCCATCAGCACGAATGAGAACAACGCCAGATCCTCATGCTTCCGCATGATCTGGGGCGAGACCCCGGGCGGACACTTCAGTTCCGGGCAGAGCGCGCGTTCTGCAGCGCTTCCCGAGAAGTAGGTGGGCAAGGCCACGACGGCAATGAGAAAGAACAGGACCAGACCGACCTTCCTTAGTGACTCACTGCCGTTGACCAAGCCAGCAAAGTAGAGGCACAGCGCGACAACAAAGCTGATCGTTGGCAGGTGATTAAGGAGCAAATGAAAGTGAGCAAGATTTAAGGATTCCATTTAACCGACACTCCCTACGATGGGACCGACGTAGGCCAAAAGTCGTCCGCACGTGATCGCACCGACCCAGAAGACCAGCGAAAGCACCGCCAGTGTCTTGGCATTGGCGCTAAGGGGCACCTTATCCACCTGAGGATCCAGAAAGACACGATTCCTGATCATCCTCAACACGACGAGAGCCAGGGCAATGAAAACCATCTTCAGGTAGAAGTCGATGTTGAAGAGCTTGTTTGTCGCGTCCTGCATCACCAGGATCGTTCCGGTAATTGCGTTCATCCAAAAGCCGAGCCACAGAATCGGGAACATTCGCCCCATCGGTGACAGCTTCAGACTCGGCGCGAAGCCGAGAATGCGAAAGTTGATTCCGGCGCTGACGCCCACACAGAGAGCCATTCCGATGGTATGAATGAGGAGAATTACAGGAAATGCCCATATCCTGGGCGATTCACGAACCCACGTTGAGAAGCCGGTGTTCTCCAGCCATTGGGCAAATTCCATCACGGTTTGTGTTTCCTCGAGGTATTGATATCAGCGGGCTATCTGCGCTCTGACCGTTTACTTCACGATCTCGCATCCCGTCGGCGCGAACTTGGAACCATTGGGTTCCTTCTTAAATGTTGAACTGGTGACCCGAGGATTGCCGCCATCCTCAATAACAGCCGTCACCGTGAAATACTCCAGGCCGAAATCCGAGTGACGCGTGAAGTTCTCCGTAAGCACGGCATTGTCGCTGTAAGTGTCGCGGCTCGACAGCAGATAGCCACCATTGAGGTTCGTCGTCACCACTTTCAGACTCCCCCATCGTGGAGCTGCCGGAGCAGCGGCACCGCCGCGGCCGCCACCGCCGCCGCCGAAACCACCGCCCCCACGTCCGCCCGTTTCCCACGTTGCGACGGAATATCCTTGCAGGGACTTGGGAGTGTTTGGGGGAACGGTCGCGTTGAAATGGAACAGCCGGGTTTGTGTGCCGGAATCCATATCGACCTTCAGCGTATTGTCGTCCGCCCACGCAATGTTGAGCCTGCCGGGAACGCGAAGACTTCCGCCCGCAGCATAGACTCTGCAGGGATCTGTCGCGCTTGGAGCCGCCTGGACGCCTCTGGCCCCGCCAGCTCTGGCGCCGCCACCACCGCCACCGCCGCCACCTCCGCGCCCGCCTACAACACCCGACCGCGGTGAATCCGGCGACATGCGTTCAATCCAATCCTCAGTGACGATGGAAACCCAGTATCCGGTGAGATCGACGGGCGCTGTGCCTCGGGCACCGGCCGCGGCCCCTGGGGCACCGCCACCTCGGCCCTGACCACCCGCCGGAGCAGCAGCCGCGCCGCCGGCAGCGGGCGGAGCGCCTTGTCCTGCAGGAGCGGCAACAGGAGCCCCTGCTGCTGGCCCGCGCTGACCACCGCCTCGCCCTTGCCCGGCAAGAATGCCGATGGGAAGGGCGATCAGGAGTACCGCCACAAATAAAATAAGCGGCCTCTTGAACCGCGGTGCAGTCAACTCAGGCATGATCTCCTCCAACAACTATTGAACGCGTCCTTCCCACAGAAAAGCAGGGCGCTTGTCTGCGGAATCCTGTTTCCGCTCCGCTCGTCTCACGAGAACCTTCTTCTCAGCTGAATCGCGTGACGGAGCGCCGTCGATGATGAGGTAATCGCCGATTTCGAGAGTGTATCGATCCACTCCGCCCTGGGAGAGCTGGGTAACGCCGCCCCATTCGCCGCCCCATCGAATCGTCTTGCCGTCCTTATCCTTCACTTCGATGGAAATGAAGGAGTGGGGATTTCGGATATTGAACTCGACCACCTTGCCTTCAATCCTTACGAGCTTGTCCTCGACGTAGGAACCGGCAAACGAGTGGTGAGCGTATGCCGCCACGCCAAACGTCAGCATTGCCACCGTAATAAGGGCAACGAATTTGGACTTCATAACTGTCATCCTCCCAAGAACTTCATGAAAAGTGCTGGCTTGAACAGTGCCATATTTAGGGTTACTTCGCAACGCTGAGATTCTTGTAAATCGCCTCTACAAACATCTCTGCAGTCCAGGCGGGATCGCGGTTGTATCGCAACTCGTATTCGTAAGTCACGCTTGGCTTTAACGCCTTGACCTGTTGAAGCGTCATCCCCTTCTTGATCGCGTTTTGAACGCGGTCCCGGATGATGGTCAGCATGTCTCGGTACTCGAGAACATCATGCTCGTCGCCGATCCGGCCGTAACCGGGAATCACCATCGTTCCGCCTTCCTGGTTGTGCTTGGGAACGGTAATTTCAAGTACGGTATTCAGCCCGTCGAGGATGCCGTTGATCGTTCCGCCGTGTTCGACATCGATAAAAGGGAAGTTGGCCGTGTTCATGATTTCACCGGTGGCGACAACGTCGGACTTTCTGAACCAGACCAAACTGTCGCCGTCGGTCACCGCATTCGGAATGCGCATGATAATGACGGCCTCGTCATTCGACGTGAGGTCCTTGGACTTGCCGGGATAGGTACTCGGAGGCCAGCGATCCGGAGAAATTTTGGCGCGACCGACCGAGGTCATAATGGCGGACAGCCGTGCACTTCCAATCAGATCTGCTTCATTCGGTCTCCCGCCGAGGCCCGGTCCCGTGTTGTCGATCTGCCGGCCTTCCTTAACGAGAAGTCCGTTGGCGCCGGTGTGGGAATCCATGAGGGTCGTACTGACGATGGTCCGCAACGGTTTATTGGATAGCTTGCGAACAGCCGCAATGACCTTCGGTGCCATTTGCTCGTAACCCGTGTCCACGAGCAGCACAGACTCGTCTCCGATTTGAGCTGCGATATTGCCGCCGGCGCCCGCAATCAGGTACACCTGCCCCTGAACCTTCAGGACGTCGAGTTCGAGCTTTGACCAGTCCGGATTCTTAGGAAACGGCATCTGCCTGGCAGTCCGGATTGGCTGCTGTTGCTGTGCAGACACATGAGAAAGTCCGGCGGTCATCAACAGCCCTGCGACAACCAGTGCCGAACTCCTGTACAACGATCTCTTCATCATAAACTCCTAATTCTGTCCTCGTCCGCCTCGCGCTCCACCACCTCGAGCGCCTCCACCGGCCGGCGGTGCTGCACCGGCCCCTGCTCCGCCTCCTCGTGGTCCAGCCGCCGGCGCCGCAGGTGCGGGAACAGCGCCCTGAGAAATCTCGTCAGGCGACTTGAACACGGCGACAGGCAATGTCTTCATTCGGGTTCGATATTCGGGATACATCGTCTCCGGACCGCCAAGCGTCACTTCCTGCGGCAGGTTGTGCTGTGCCGCGTATTCAGCGATCCACGGATTCTCACCAGGCATATAGGAAGGCACTTCTCCTCGAGGGCGTTCGCCTTCTTCGATGTATTCACAGTTCCAGAAGGGATTGAAATTCGTATTGGCGCTCTGATTGAGATCCTCGCTCTTGATCAGCGGTTCAGTCAGAAAGATCGGATCTTCAGTCACGCTGATGTGGGTCCAGACATTCCCGTTCTTAACCCAGTGTTCGATCGTCGTCTGCTCGTCGCTTGAAGGAATATTTTCGCGGCGATACCAACCCTGCTTGATATGAGTCGTCGTGATCGTCAGCATATTTCCTTCCCATACTCCGGTAGAAAATCCCATCCACGTGTGCGGAGCATTTGGAGAAGGATGCGGACGGCCGTCCATCCAGATCGTTCGTTCCTGTTCGTAGGTATTGATTGCCTCCTTGATGGCAATCAGCTGGTGAGTCACGGGATCGCGAACTTCCCAGATCCTCGCTCCGAAGGGGCCACGATGGATGTAAGACACCTGGTGCACCTGGCATTGATGTTCTGGAAGCGACAGTCGCGAAGACTTGTAGGCGAGCCCCCACTGTCGAGCCTGATCATTGATAGGCAGCCCGAGGAATTCAACAAGCGACGGCCCCGCAGCGCGCTCCGGCCCATCCTCGGAGTTGGTATTTCCCTGATATATTCCCGTGAAGTCGACCTGTGCGAAGGCCGGAACCCCGGCAAGCAGCATCAGTCCCGTCAGCAAAGGAACCACAATTCCGGCTCGAATCGCGTTACGCATAACACGCTCCCCCATTACCTTTGAAACCATTTGAAACCATTATGAAATCGGTTCGTTAACCCGCGCTTATCCCTACATTAAATGGCGCAGTTTCACGATAATTTTGCCGGAATGGTAGTAGATTCCTACGCCGAAGTCCATTGGCCTTGTTGACACGCCGTTTCGACAAGTGCAATGGTTCGTTTCATGTTGAGACGATACTTGACCCTCTGCGCGGTTGCTCTGCTCCTGGCACTGCCATATCAGTCTGTTAGCCGACAGCAGGAGGCATGGTTCGGCAGATGGACGCTGGACCTGAAAGGCGCAAAATCCCCGGCCTACAAGCGAGTCGTAACCCGCATCGAACCCTGGGAAGATGGCCTGAGAGTTACTTACGAGATGGTCGGCGTACGCGGCGGAATTACCCATATGGAGTGGACCGGAAAGTTCGATGGGAAAGACTACCCCATGCAAGGCGTCGACTATGAGATGACCAACGCCTACCGCAAAATTGACTCCAGATCCTACGAAATCGCCATCAAGATCGACGGCATTCCCACCGCGACGGCGCGCGTCACCGTCTCTTCGGATGGCAGCACGCTGACCGTGGCGACTGCAGAACACCCTTCAACCGGACAGGCAAAAACGACGACAACAACTTACCAGCGACTCGGGAATTAGGGACGGACTACTCAACCCCCAAACGCCCGTGGGAAATTGCAATCACCTCGACAAAACCTTAGTCGGGAGTTCGGGGGTTGAGTAGTCCGTCCCTCCATTCTGTCCCCTAATTCTGATCGTGAGGCCGAACCCATCGAAACGTGCTGTTGAGCAGACGAAAGGTATCGGAATCAAGAAGGCGGAGTTGCGTCCTTATCTTGTGACCATCCATTTCGCCCTCAAGCACCAGTTGATCCAAAGACGGACGCTCAAAACTGAAGCTTGCCTTCCATGTCTTGCTGTTGCCCTTGGTGAGCGCCAGCGTTCTGGATTGCGAATCGACAGTTACGCCAAACCGGGCAAAGGAATCATCCGTACGCTGGAATGTCACCGCGGAAGGTGCATCAAAGATTACCCGGCGCCAGCGACGGTCATAGTCATTAAGATCCGGCGCTCGAACCTGGCCGTCGATAGCGAGTTCTTCGACGTTCCAGACACCGTAGAGCGGGGAGAGAGGCTTCCCTCCTCCGCCGACCTCCCAGAAACGCACGTTGATGTACGCATACATCCCCACCAGATACAGACCGAAGACGAGTTGCAGAATCAGCGCCAGGCGATTTGCTTTCTCCGTCATGAAGAGTTGCGGCTGTACAGAGGCACCCGTGGGGCGATTCCGAAGAAAGAAATCTGAAAAGCGCGAAGCGTCCGGAGCCAGCAGAAAGACCGCCAGGACGATCAGATGAAACGAAATGAGTTTCAATCCGATGTCGAAGGTCATGTTGAGCGCGAAAACCTGGATCATCGCCGCGAGGCTGATGAGCGCCCCCAGCAATGTGGTTCCTGGCAAAAGCAACAGAATGCCACCGAGAACCTCGATGCACCCGGTAAAGATCTCGTATGTCGGTGAGGCGCCGATCGTGGTCCAAAGAAGTCCGCTGAGCGTCATGTCTCCGGCCGGAGTCACGAGAGCTTCAAGTGACGGTGCGGGAAACTGCGTGGGAATTACCTTCGTCATCCCGTACTCGAGCATCGCCCCGGCCAGAGCGAATCGAATGAAGACGCGGAACCATTTGTTCAGCACCACATAGTTTTGGCGCCGGCGATCGAGGACCGACCAGATTGCCGTTACAAGCACAGCAACGATCAACACCCAAAATGCCTGCACCCAGAAGAAAGCCGGTTCGCCTCCCGCAACATCATCCACTTGCGCGGCGCCGAAGACGTTTCGTGCCGTCCAGGATGTGACCTCTCGCACAGGCCACAGTCTTCCCAGTCCCCGATAGTAGAAGCTGAGGTTGGGAATCATGCTCCCGGATATCTGAGTCAAGAGAGAGAACAGGCCGAGGTACACGAAACAGAAACGAAAAGCGAGCCGCGTCAGAGGTGTCCAGGGTTCATCCTGCGACAGCATCTGACGGGCGGACTCGGAGCGAGGCTGGCTTTCCCGAGAAGCTTTGTCTGCACCTTTGCGTTTCATCGCGCCGCAATTGTACTCGCTCCAGAACGGTGCAGTGGCGCTACAATCGCCCCATGAGAATCCGGATCCGCATTGCGCTGGCTGCTCTGCTGGCCATAGCCGTCACCGCCCAGGCCGCTGACGATTTCAGCCAGCTTCGCAAACAGATCGAACAGGCCGCGACACGCGCACGCGGCGATGTCGGCGTTGCAGTGAAGCATCTGGAATCGGGAACGGAAATACTCATCAACGCCGACAAGAAATTCCCCATGGCGAGCACCTATAAGCTCCCGATTCTTGTCGAAATTTATTACCAGGCGGCGGAGGGCAAGTTTTCACTCGACGACCGGGTGGAAGTGATGCCGAGCGACATTCACATCGGCAGTGGCGCCATGGTTGCGCTATTCGATCCACCGGGGATTCAACTCAATATCCGCAACCTCATCAACATGGCCATGCGCGTATCGGACAATTCGGCTGCCGATATTCTTCTGAACCGCGCCGGTCCGGAGAATGTGACGCAGCGAATGAAGGCCCTGGGGCTCGACTCGATCCGCGTCGATCGGTCAACGCTGGAAATGATTCTCGATCAATCCGGGCTCGACTATGCACAGTTTGGTACGCTGCCGGCCAGACAGGTTCGAAAGCTGCTCGACTCCATCGATGCCCCAACTGCAGCGAAAGCCGACGATCAGTTCAACAAGACCGACAAGGACACCGCAAAACCGGCCGATATGAATCGGCTGCTTGAAATGCTCGTGAAAGGTGAGATCGTTGACCGCGCTGCATCCGACGAAATCATTGGCATTCTGAAAGAATGCCAGACCGGAACAGCGCGGATTCCCGGTCTGCTGCCCAGAGAAGTGGCGATCGAAGTTGCCCACAAGAGCGGAACACTCAGCGGCTCCATTAACGACACGGGGATTGTTTTTCTCCCGTATGACGCCGGCCACCTCGCCATCACGGTCTTCATGAAGAACACGAAAGCGACAACGGCCGTACGCGAACGCGTGATCGCCGACATCACGCGTGCTGCATACGATTACTTCGTGAAGAACTACAACAAGCTGTAAAAATCGAGGTCACACCCTTAATTTCTAGTGGCGCGTAACCCCCGAATTGGTACCAGAGTTCGGTGCGCAACGGTCCCGGATTCTAGAAGCGAGGAGGAAGCAATGCTCATTCATTGTGACCGACGAGCGACGACGAAGACGGGGCCGTTCCGCCCGAAGG
>Ga0068859_100007883_pt1 | contig 10807 bp, 9 predicted proteins | sample KBSSwiS22_FD_66585 | JGI IMG/M metagenome (GOLD analysis project Ga0068859, IMG submission 66585) | Switchgrass rhizosphere microbial communities from Kellogg Biological Station, Michigan, USA - KBS Switchgrass S2-2 | ecosystem: Host-associated > Plants > Roots > Rhizosphere > Soil ... | reverse complement strand
TCCTTTACGCTTTCGCAGGCCGGGATGGCGCGTCACTGGTGGGTTAACCGGAATCGCAGCGCCGAGCCGTCTTCTGAAAACAAGACGCCGCGTACCGTTTCGGGCTGGCAATGGAAGCTGGCGATCAACGGACTGGGGTCTTTCACCACTGCGATCGTCACGCTGATCTTTGCCATCACAAAGTTCGTCGATGGGGCCTGGATCATTGTCTTGCTCCTTCCCATCGTTGTTGCCAGCTTTTATATGATTCATCGCCATTATGTTGCTCTGGCGAAGGACCTCTCTTTGGAGAATTATGGAGAACCTCCGCCAGCGCGACGGCATCGGGTGATCATGCCGATCTCTGCCATCCATCAAGGCACCCTGGAGGCCCTGGAGTATGCCCTCTCTCTTTCCCAAGATGTGACGGCTGTGCATATCTCGATCGATCCCGATCAAACCGAGAAGCTGCGACACAAATGGAGCTGGTGGGGTAAAGGCGCCCGGCTGGTCGTGATTGAGTCGCCTTATCGAACGTTCCTCGAGCCCTTTTTGGAATACGTGAATGAATTGTGTGGAATCTTACAACCTAACGAGCGGTTGACCATCGTTGTGCCGCAGTTTGTTCCGAAACATTGGTGGCACAATGCCTTGCATACCCAGACCGCGTTCTGGCTGCGCTTTATGTTGTTGAATAAACGAGGCATAGTCATTACGGAAGTTCCTTATCAAGTGCATTAAGAACTATGAAGTTCCATTTGTTTGTCTCGCCTCAGCTGAGTTTCTGAAAAAGCTATTTAAAGACACAACCGTAGGGGGATTATCGAAGTAGAGTGTAAAACCAAATTCTTCTGATTTTAGGGTATGGCAGGGAGGAATGGCTTCTTTTTACAAGCACAGTTAACATAACCATATGAGTTCCAATACGTTTATTAAATTGATTTCGCTTATAATACAGCATTTGTAAGTATGAGGACTTATTCGTGTTCATATGATTGATCCGAAAAACAATCAAGATACTTCCCTGATCCATCGCACTACAGAGACGAAACCACCCAGAACTATCGGACATTTCCTAACCGGTCGCCCACTCCAAACGGCGGATGCCCCACATCAAACCATTGGCAAAGCCGTCGGTCTGGCGATCTTTGCATCTGATGCGTTGTCATCGACGGCCTACGCCACCCAGGAGATTCTCGTGATCCTGGCTGCCGCGGGAACAGCCGCCTTTGGATATGTCTTTCCCATTTCAATTATTATCATTGGTTTGCTCGCCATTGTGGTGATTTCGTATGAGCAGATTATCCATGCCTATCCCGACGGTGGGGGCGCCTATGTGGTGGCTTATGACAACCTCGGTCACTTCCCTGCCCTGGTTGCGGCTGCCGCGTTATTGACTGACTATATCCTGACGGTCTCGGTCTCCGTTTCATCCGGGGTTGCGCAAATCATATCGGCTTACCCACAATTATTTGTGTGGCGTGTTCCCTTATCGATTGCCTGTGTCATGTTCATCATGTTGATCAATTTGCGCGGGGTCAAAGAAGCAGGCGCTGCTTTTGCAGTCCCAAGTTACTTCTTCATTGTCATGATGATCATTACGATTGGTACAGGTCTATTCCGCCTAGTAGGTGGATCGTTGGGAGAAGTAATTAACCCTCCGGAGCTGGAACAGTTTGGAGAAATCCTGCCGGGGGTCACTGCTTTTCTCCTTTTGCATGCCTTCTCCAGCGGGACCGCCGCGCTGACCGGTGTTGAAGCGATTTCCAACGGTATTACTGCCTTTAAGAGGCCACGGAGTCGTAATGCAGGTATTACCTTAATCTGGATGGCATTTATTCTCGGTATCCTGTTCCTGGGAATTTCATTTCTGACGAGAGAAATTCACGCTATCCCTTCTGAAGCAGAAACAGTCATTTCGCAATTGGCCCGTACGGTTTTTGGTGGGCAGGGGTTCCTCTATTTGCTTGTCATTATTGGAACGACTGTTATTTTGATCCTTGCGGCAAATACTGCTTTTGCAGGCTTTCCTCGTTTAAGCGCCATGCTCGCAGAGGATGGTTATATGCCGCGCCAGTTAACCTATCGCGGCAGCCGCCTGGTCTATTCATACGGCATTGTTTCCCTTGCCGGAGTCGCTTCGCTTTTGATCGTTCTGTTTCAGGCCAGTGTTACCCGCTTAATCCCTCTGTATGCCATTGGGGTGTTCCTTTCCTTTACTCTTGCCCAGGCTGGGATGGCACGCCGCTGGTGGCGTTCCGGGCGCCTTAAACCTGATGATGTAGCACCTGATCACTCACAGGAAAACCGGCATATATTGCGTTATGAAAAGGGTTGGTTTTTCAAGATGGTCAGCAATGGGTTTGGCGCCCTTTGCACGGCGATCGTCATGTTTGTTTTTGCAATTACAAAATTCCGTGACGGTGCCTGGATTGTCCTGATCCTTACACCGGTTATGATCAGCATCTTTCTTTGGATTCACCGGCATTATGCAATAGTGGCGACCAAGTTCTCGCTGGAAAACTATGGCGAACCCCCTCCTTATACACTGCGTCATCGGGTCATCGTTCCCATCAGTACTGTCCATCCGGGTACACTCACGGCTCTCCGCTATGCCCGCATGCTGTCGGACGACATCACTGCTGTCCATATTTCAATGGAGCCGGATGATACCGAAAAGGTCCGCCGAAAATGGGAAATGTGGGGACGTGGCACCCGCCTTGTCATCGTAGATTCTCCCTACCGCCTCTTTCTGGAACCCTTACTTGATTATATTGATGAAATTATTGCCAGCCGACAAGTCAATGAGACAATCACGATAGTTGTCCCACAATTTGTGGCCAGTAAGAGAGTCTATAATGCACTTCACATGCAAACCGCTGAAATGCTGCGCCGCGAACTGCTTGCTACCCCAGGGGTGGTCATCACGGAAGTACCCTATCAGATTCCTTAGGTGTAATACAAAACCCCTAATTTAGACTATAATCATCACTACTCCTCGCCTTGGGCGGGGCTGTATTTTGTTACAACCTGCCGCACCATGCTGACATGCGCATCCAGACTAGTTTTTGAATTTTAAGCTGCGCATCATTTCAAAAGGTTCCTCGTTTAAAGAGATAAGCGGCAATCGCAAGAGAATAAATGTTAACCCCTGAAAATAATCAAACAGAAATCATGCAGCGGCAAAGTGGGTACACACCGCCGCGCTCGTTGAGCCATTGGCTCATCGGGCGACCCCTGATGACAGCCGACGCGCCTCACCAGACTATTGGCAAAGCCGTCGGACTCGCTGTCTTCGCATCCGACGCGCTTTCCTCCACGGCTTATGCCACGCAGGAAATATTAGGAATTCTGTCTATTGCTGGCTCACTGGCATATAATTATGTTTTCCCCATTTCGATTGCTATTGTTGCCCTGCTTACAATTGTGACGATCTCCTATGAGCAAACAATCCACGCTTATCCTAGTGGGGGTGGCGCTTATATTGTCGCAAGAGATAATCTTGGTGAGACGCCGGCCCAGATTGCAGGCGCCTCCCTCCTCACCGATTACATTCTGACGGTGGCGGTCTCAGTCTCCTCAGGCGTTGCTCAGATCGTTTCGGCTTATCCGGACCTCGATCCGTACCGTATTCAAATTGGTGTCGCCGCAGTTCTGCTTATCATGCTGATCAATTTGCGCGGTGTAAAGGAATCGGGAACATTTTTTGCACTGCCAACCTATTTCTTTGTCGCGATGATGTTTATCACTGTGGGAGTGGGGCTGTATAGAAGTTTGACCGGAGCACTGGGGGTCGTTGTTGATCCACCTCCCCTGCAGGTTGTTGAGACCATTGCAGCGATCACTCCTTTTCTCCTTCTGCACGCCTTTGCCAACGGGACGACTGCACTCACAGGTGTGGAAGCCATTTCCAATGGCATTATGGCGTTCAAAGAGCCGCGCAGCCGCAATGCAGGCATCACTCTCATTTGGATGTCCATCATCCTTGGTTCGCTCTTCCTTGGGATTTCATATCTGACCGGTCAGATCGGCGGCGTGTATTCTCACGAGGAAACGATCATTTCCCAGCTGGCTCGCACTGTCTATGATGGACGCGGAGTACTTTACCTGGCAACCATTGCAGCAACCACCGTCATTTTGATCATGGCGGCGAACACAGCTTTCGCGGATTTTCCTCGCCTGGGCGCACTAGCGGCCGGCGATCGCTTCCTCCCCAGCCAGCTTACCTTCCGCGGCAGCCGACTGGTATATTCAAACGGGATCATTACTCTCTCCATCATTGCGTCCTTGTTGATCATCATCTTCAAAGCTAGAGTGGATCTCCTCATCCCTCTTTATGCAATCGGCGTATTTCTGTCTTTTACTCTTTCCCAAACAGGGATGTCGCGACGCTGGTGGAAAATCGGCCATCTCCAGAAAGGTCAGAAACTTGCTGAGCGTGGATCCGTTCTGCGCTATGATAAGGGCTGGCGCTTCAAAATGCTGGTTAATGGGTTTGGAGCGATCTGTACAGCAATCGTCATGATCATATTTGCTGTGACCAAATTCCGTGAAGGCGCCTGGGTTGTGCTGATCATCATTCCAGTGCTTGTTAAGATTTTCTTTACGATCCATTATCATTACAAAGATTTGGCAGCGCATCTTACCCTGGATAAATTCAGCGGGTTACCTGCCCGCCGCACGCGTCATCGTGTCATCATGCCGGTCAGCGGAATTCATCAGGGAACATTAGAAGGCTTACGTTATGCAAAGCTTCTTTCGGATGATGTGACTGCTGTTCATGTTTCATTAGATCCCGCGGAGACCGAGAAAGTACAGAAGAAGTGGAAGACATGGGGCGAAGGCACACGTCTCATTATTCTTGATTCCCCATTTCGGATGTTCGTTGAACCCCTGCTCAAATACCTGGAAGAAATCATTGACAATCGTCAGCCAAATGAGACCATCACCATTGTGGTCCCCCAATTTATTCCATCAAAACGCTGGCACAATGCCCTACATATGCGGACGGCAGAAGTATTGCGCCAGGAACTATTATCGAAACATGGCGTGGTGGTTACGGATGTTCCCTATCGTGTATATAATGAGGAGAAGGAGTAGTTCTTATGAATTTCATTGTTGTTGGATGCGGACGGGTGGGTGCTGAGCTATGTTATCACTTGTTCAAAAGGGGACACCAAATTGTCGTCGTCGATATTAACAAGGAGGCGTTCAATCGTTTGCATCCCGATTTTCGTGGGCGAACGCTCGAAGGGGAGGGGTTGGCGGAAGGTGTGCTGGAACGGGCGGGTATTCGTGAAGCCCATGGCCTTGCAGCCGTGACTAATTCAGATACCTTGAACGCGATCGTCGCGCATGCTGCACGCATTATCTACAATATTCCCAATGTGGTGGCCCGCAACTATGATCCCAACCTGCGTTCCGTGATCGAGTCCTTTAATTTACAGACCGTTGGCTCCACGTACTGGGGCGCCCAGCGTGTGGAAGAATTGTTAATGAGCCCCTCGCAGAGAATGGTGTATTCAGCCGGGAACGGCGAAGTGGAAGTCTATGAAATTCAAATTCCTGATCAATGGAATGGACGCACGTTGGGCGAGTTATTAGGCCCACTCAATCAGTGCTACCCAGTCGCGTTATCGAGAGCCGGTCATGCACTTCTGCCTGAGACAGGCATTCGATTGCAGACGGGCGATATGCTGGATGTGAGTTCCACATTCGAGGGCATCGGCGCCTTGACGGAGCGTATTGCGAAAGAGGGGGAGGCCTAAATGTTTGTACTAATCGCTGGTGGAGGACGCACAGGCGCGCGTCTGGCAAATTTATTGATCAATCAAAATTATAAAGTTCGTCTTGTCGAAAACCGTCGTGAATTGCTTTCCTATTTACATCAGGAACTACCAACCGAAGTGATTTATGAAGGCAACCCGGTCGATCCCAGCGTCCTGGAGGCGGCAGGGATTCGTGAGTCGCACGCGCTGGCAGCAGTAACCAGTAACGATTCGGCAAATCTGGCAATCTGCTATCTGGGCAAAACGTTATTCGATGTTCCTCGCACGATCGCCCGCGTAAATAATCCCAATAATGCCTGGTTGTTCAACGAGAATTTCCAGGTGGATGTTTCATTGAATTCAGCCGATGTTTTCGCACACCTTATCCAGGAAGAGATGTCCCTGGGCGATATGATGACAATTTTCAAGATCCGGCGTGGACGTTATTCGGTCATTGAGGAAAAAGTTCCGGCCGGCGCCAAGGCAATTGGTATTCCTCTGAAAGATATGGATCTGGCTGAACACTGTGTCATTGCTGCCATCATTCGGGATGGAACGATGACCTTGCCGCGCGGCGATAGCACCCTGCAGGCAGAAGACGAGATCATTGCGGTTGCCAGCCCGGAGGGCGCTCAGAAACTCTCCGACCTGTTGGCCTATCCTGTTTACCCGGTGCGGAACGGAAAAAAGAAGGCATGAGGGAAATGTCGAGCATTTCCCCTGGTGCCGTCCGCCAGGGAGTGACGTGGAGTGTCGTCGCTTTGCTCCTCGCAACGACAGGTGTCGAATTGACCGAATCAGAACCCTTACGGTATAATGTCGTGCCGGTTTGTACAGGCAAAAGATCGTTATTCGATTGGGCAAATACCTAAACCAGCCTTCCAACGCTGATGTTTAGAGATTAATACTGGAAGCAGTTATTTTCAAAGTGAGGAACGAAAAATGGTGAAACGTACGTATCAACCGAAGATCCGTCGCCGTATGCGCGTGCATGGATTTCGCCAGCGCATGGCGACTGCTGATGGGCGTGCTGTCCTGAAACGCCGACGTCTGCGCGGCCGCCAGAAGCTAACGGTGACTGCCAACAATCATGTTAAGAAAGTCCGCTGGTAAGCGGACTTTGAATTCGAGCAGGTTCGAGGGTACGGGTGCAGAGAAAGTTCCGTCTGACCCGCTCCGAAGACTTCAAGCGGGTGCGGCGTTCTGGCAAGTCTTATGCCCATCCGCTTGTTGTGTTGATAGTGCAGTCTCATGACCCGCGAAGCAGTCCTGAGGATAAGCGCAGCACTATACCTGCCCGGGTACGGGATAAGCCGCGTGATGTTGGGGTAGTCCCACCTGTTTTGAGTGGGAGTCCGCTGGACCAGCCGTCTGTAAAGATCGGGGTGGCGGCCGGGAGAACAGTAGGAACAGCTGTTACTCGGAATCGGGCAAAACGTCTCCTGCGCGAAGCCATGCGGGCTCTTATCCCGAACATCACCTCCGGCTTCGACCTGGTGTTGATTGCCCGCCCCGGACTCGTGTCTGCCACCCTGGAAGAAACCCGGCAAGCCCTGCTCACCCTTCTGCAACGCGCACAAATTCTGACTCCTTTGAATGAATCCTGAACCTCATTCACATGATTATCCCAACGAGCCACGTCTGCGGGATTTGCCGCGTACGATCAATAACTGGCCGCGGATCCCCATCCTGGCCTTAATTCGGCTTTATCAAAAGACCATCTCACGCGGTTTGCCAGAAAACACCTGTCGATTTTATCCATCGTGTTCTCATTATGGATACCAGGCCGTCTATAAGTATGGCGCCATTAAAGGGTCGGCGATGGCCGCCTGGCGAGTCCTGAGATGTAATCCGTTCAATCCCGGGGGCTATGATCCCGTCCGATAGGAGAATTGTTTTTTCAATGAGAAAGAAACTGATCATCGTAACCATGATAGTGCTTGGTGCCCTCTTTTTGAGCGCCTGTGCAGGCGGCGCGGTGCGTGGCACAAGCTGGCCAGGACTGGCTGCGGATGGACAAACAGCTTATCTTGCCGATGGTTCTTTTATATATGCGGTTGATCTGAGTAACGGTACGGAACTCTGGCGCTACCCGGGCACCCGCAACGGCAAGTTGACGTTTTATGCCACTCCGGCCATTACTCCCGATGGATTGGTCATCGTGGGCAGCGCCGGCACCGACCACAGTCTGATTGCTCTCAACCCTGCAGATATCAACCCGGAGACCAAGGCTCCTGTCGAGGCCTGGAAGTTTACAGGCGGCGGAGATCACTGGGTTGCTGCGCCGTTGATCTTAAACAATAAACTGTTCGCTGTGAACTCCGACGGCAATCTTTATGTTTTGGATCTACAGGATGGGAAATCTATAAAAGAAGCCACGGTCGTCAAACTAAAGGGCCGGCTCTGGGCCCAACCCACCACCGACGGAGAACGTGTTTACGTTACTTCTCTCGATCACAGTGTCTTTGCGGTGAATGCTGACACCTACGACATCGTCTGGCATGAAGATCTGGGGGGCGCCGTTCCCGGTTCCGCGGTTCTGGGTGCAGATGGTATGCTATATGTCGGCTCACTTGCCTCCAAGCTTGAGCGGTTTGATTCTGCAACTGGAAAACACCAATCTGTGTTGGACGCGGAGAACTGGGTTTGGAGCACGCCTGCCATGGATGGTGATACACTGTACTTTGGCGATGTAGCCGGTAATTTTTATTCGTTTAATACAGCGACCGGCAAATCGAACTGGAAACCTGTGAAGCCCGATGGTGCCATTACAGCCAGTCCGCTGGTACAGGACGATCATGTTCTGATTGCCACGGAATCAGGTTCGGTCTTTGCGATGGGCAAGGATGGCAAAGTGCTTTGGACACAGCAAGTTGGCGGTAAGATGTATACGACACCCGTTGCCGCCGGTGATTTAACAATTGTCTCTCCCCTGGAAACGGAATTCTTCCTGGCGGCCTTAGACGCAAACGGCCGTCAGGTTTGGACGTTCACTCCGAAAAATTAGAGGAACCATGTGGGATCTTTTTATCTCCATTTTTGTCAATGTGTTACTGTGGATCTACGATGTTGTCGGCCATAACTTCGGCCTGGCGATCATCCTGTTTACGATCTTGATCCGGATTGTGACCTGGCCGCTGAATGCTCAGCAGATCAAAGGCGCAGCTGGCATGCAGGAATTGCAGAACGATAAGGACTGGCAGGCCATTCAAAAGAAATATGCCAAGGACCGCGAAAAGCTGGCGCAGGAACAGATGCGCGTGTATCGTGAGAAAGGTATCAACCCTTTTGGTTCTTGTCTGCCTACTTTGATCCAATTCCCGATCATTATTGCCTTGTATCAGAGCATTATCCGCGCTCTGGCCTCCACGCCGTTGGATTTACTAAAACTGTCACGTAGCATCACGCTGCCTAATGTTTCTGAGCTGATTCCGTTAAACAGCAAATTCCTGTGGATGGATCTTGGTCGCCCTGAAGCGGTTGTGATCTTTGGTTTTGCGCTCCCAACCCTGGCATTGATCGTTGCCCTCACCACCTACGTTCAAGCCAAATTGACCATGCCGGCAACTACCACTCCAGGTGATCAAAGCGCAGCCATGAGCGGTATGATGAGCATCTATATGCCATTACTGCTTGGTTACTTTGCGCTTACATTCGCATCCGGACTCTCGATCTACTTCATCACCAGCAATATTCTAGGGATCGTGCAGTATGCCATGCGCGGCAAAGCGAATTGGGGAAGTCTCATTCCAGGTTTTTTGAAACCGAAATAAGGAGGCGGGAATGAATCAGAGGACAACGTTAGAAGTCATTGCCCCGACTGTGGAAGAAGCGATCTCCCAGGGGCTCTCAGAACTGGGTCTCACCGCAGATGCCGTCAGTGTGGAAGTATTGGATGCGGGAAATAAAGGTTTGTTCGGCTTGGGAAAGCCACAGGTGCGCGTTCGTCTGACAGTGAATCCCCCGTCAGGCAGTGTGAGCATGGAGGTTCAGACCGAATCCGCTCCCAAATCCAAGCCGGAGCCGGAACGGATCGAAAAAAAGCCGAAACCCTCACCTGCACTTGCGCCAGGTGCACACCTGCCCCCGACGCAGGTGCCGGGGAGTGTCGATCACACTCAGGACCAGCCTGCTCCCATTAAACCTTCTCCTGCGGTCAAAGAGGAGGAATTGCAACCCGAACACGATGCATTGCTCGACCGCACTGAGTCGGTCATTTCAAGAATGCTTCATCTGCTGGATCTCCAGGCGCAGGTCTCTGCCCATTACGGTCCCACCGAACGCGATGGCCGCCGCAACATCCAGGTGGACATTCGCGGCAGCGATTTGAGCGTTTTGATCGGGCGTCGTACAGAAACCTTGAGCGCCTTCCAATATATCGCTTCTCTCATCGTGGGCAAGGAAGAACAGCAATTTGTGCAACTGACTGTAGATGTGGAAGGGTATCGCGACCGCCGTGAGAAACAATTGGTTCAGATGGCAAAGCGTATGGCCGATCAGGTGACCAAAAGCGGGCGACGACAAACATTGGAGCCCATGCCTTCTGCGGAACGCCGTATCATCCACATTGCCTTGCGGGATCATCCGGCGGTAAAAACAGAAAGCACCGGCGAAGAACCCTATCGAAAAGTAATGATCCTCCCGAAAGATAATTGAACCCAGGTAGGGGCACACCATGGTGTGCCCCTACATTTTTTATCCACACTGCCACTGTGTGGCGTGCGACGCTTGTCACGGTATAATTCATTTATGTCCAATCTTGCGGTATTGGAACCTGTGGATTATCTTGTGATCGGTCATGTGGCGCATGATCTGACCCCGGACGGGTTCCGTCTGGGTGGCACAGCTGCCTATTCCGCATTGACGGCCCAGGCCTTGGGGTTGCGGGTGGGCATCGTGACCGCCTCCGGACCGGAAACCTCCCTGGCGGCGTTGAATGATATTCCAACGCTTGCTCTTGAATCCCCAAGCAGTACTACCTTCGAAAATATTTATACGGAACACGGACGTATCCAATATCTACGCGCCCAGGCCCGGCGGATTGATTTCAATGACGTGCC
>Ga0068859_100007877_pt1 | contig 10812 bp, 9 predicted proteins | sample KBSSwiS22_FD_66585 | JGI IMG/M metagenome (GOLD analysis project Ga0068859, IMG submission 66585) | Switchgrass rhizosphere microbial communities from Kellogg Biological Station, Michigan, USA - KBS Switchgrass S2-2 | ecosystem: Host-associated > Plants > Roots > Rhizosphere > Soil ... | reverse complement strand
GGGGCCCACCGCGATGAACGACGAGGTGTAGACGAGCCGCGCCCCCGCCTCCCGCGCGGCCGTGAGCGCGTGGCGCAGGCCCGAGACGTTCACGAGGTCGAAACGAGCGCGGTCGGGCGTCCACATCCGGACCAGCGCGGCCATGTGGCACACGGCCCCGCAACCCCGCGCGGCGCGCACCATCCCGTCGCGGTCGGTGACGTCCCCGCGCACGACCTCGGCCGCGGGCGGCAGCCCGGCCAGGTTGCTCGTCTCGCGGGCCAGGACCCGCAGCAAATGGCCGCGGGCGGCCAGGGCGCGCGCCACGCTCTTGCCGAGGAAGCCCGTCCCCCCGGTGATGAGGACGATCAACTGCGGCCCTGGGAGGCGGGCGGGGCCGGCGCCCCTACCCGCTCGCGCCAGTGGTCGAGCAGGTCGCGCAGCGTCGTCTCCAGCGGGATCTCCGGCTCCCAGCCGGTGGCCTCGCGCACCTTGCGGGGGTCGCCCACGAGCGACGGCAGGTCGGAGGGGCGGAGGCGCTCGCGGTCCACCTGCAGCTCCACCTGCACGCCGGAGATCTCGAGCAGGCTGCGCAGGACGTCGCCGATGCTGCGGCCGCGGCCGCTGCAGACGTTGTAGACCTCGCCCGCGGCCCCGCGATCGAGCAGCGCGCGGTAGGCGCGCACCACGTCGCGCACGTCGGTGAAGTCGCGCACGGCATCCAGGTTCCCCACGGCCAGCACGGGCCGCCGGCGTCCCGCCTCCACCTCGGCGATCTGGCGGGCGAAGGAGCTCTCCGCGAAGGCCTCGCCCCGGCCGGGGCCGGTGTGCGGGAAGGTGCGCGTGCGCACCACGGGCAGGTCGCGCGCGAGCGCGTACTGCAGGGCCAGGAAGCCCTGGGCCACCTTGCTCACCGCGTACGGCGAGAGCGGGCGCAGCGGCGCGTCCTCCGTGAGCGGCGGGGCGTCGGCGTCCACGCCCCCGTATTCCTCGGCGCTGCCCACCACCAGCACGCGCGGCTCCAGCCGGCGCCGCCGCACCGCCTCGAAGACGTTGAGCAGGCCGATCACGTTCGTGCGCAGCGTGGCCGCGGGGTTGGACCAGGACTCGTGGACGCTGGACTGGCCCGCGAGGTGGACGATGCTCTCGGGCCGGACCGCGGCCACCGCGGACTCCACCGCGGCCGGGTCCTCCAGGTCCGCCTCCAGAAGCCGCACCCCCTCGCGCAGGTGCTCGGGGACGGGGTTGCCCGGCCGCACGATGCCGGCGATCCCGTCGTCCGGGTGCTCGGCGCGGAGCAGCTCCACCAGGTGGCCGCCCACGAAGCCGGCGATGCCGGTGACGAGGATGGTCACGGCTTGTAGTGCTTCTGGTAATGGTCGCGGAAGGCCGGGCTCTCTTCCTTGATGGGGCGCCACCAGGCCTCGTTGGCGCGGTACCACTCCACCGTCCGGCGCAGGCCGTCCTCGAAGGGGACCTGCGGCGCCCAGCCCATGTCGCGCAGCTTTGCGCAGTCCAGGCTGTAGCGGCGGTCGTGCCCCGGGCGGTCGGCCACCGGCCGGATCAGGCTCTCCGGACGGCCGACCAGCTCCAGGATGCGGCGGGTCAGGTCGATGTTCCGCACCTCGTTGCCGCCGCCGATGTTGTAGGTCTCGCCCGGCCGGCCGGCCTCCAGCAGCAGGTCGACGGCGCGGCAGTGGTCGTCCACGTGCAGCCAGTCCCGCACGTTCATCCCGTCGCCGTAGAGCGGGACCGGGACGCCGTCCAGCGCGTGCGTGACGAAGAGCGGGATGACCTTCTCGGGGTACTGGTAGGGCCCGTAGTTGTTCGAGGCCCGGGTCACGATCACGGGCAGCCCGTAGGTCGCGAAGTAGGAGTAGGCCAGCCGGTCGGCGCCGGCCTTGCTCGCCGAGTAGGGGTTGCGCGGCATGAGCGCGTCCGTCTCCCGCGACGATCCGCTCTCCACGCTGCCGTAGACCTCGTCCGTCGAGATCTGCACGAACATCCGGAGGCCGCTGGCGCGCCGCGCCTCCTCCAGCAGCACGAAGGTCCCGTACACGTCGGTCTGGATGAAGCTGCCCGCGTCGTAGAGGGACCGGTCGACGTGCGTCTCGGCCGCGAAGTTCACCACGTAGGCGCAGCCGGGGAGGACCGCGGCCACCGCCTCCCGGTCCGCGATGTCGCCCTGCACGAACGAGAAGCCCCGCCGGCCCTCGAGGTCGGCCAGGTTCTCCCGCCGCCCGGCGTAGGTGAGCTTGTCGAGGACCACGATCTCCCAGTCCGGGCGCCGGGCCGCCAGGTGGCGCGCGAAGTTGGAGCCGATGAAGCCGGCGCCGCCCGTCACCAGGACCCGCGTCATTTCCTGCCTCCCGAGAACCCGCGCATGGCCTCCTCGGCGTCGATGCCCATGAAGTTGGCCATGGACCCCAGGTTGGCCAGCTCGATGGCGAACCGGAATTGCCGGTCCTGCTTCAGGTTGTAATCGGACTGGATGACCTCGCCGATGAACCCGCAGCATTGCACGTCGTAGCGCACCCGGCCGGTGGCCTGGATCAGGTTCTTCTGCAGCACGTCGTAGTCGGTGGATCCTTCCACGGCCAGCTTCCCCGGGAGCAGGTAGAAGCGGCCGGAGCCGCGGACCGTGTTCCGGGTGGGGACGCGAAGGGCGGCCTCCTCGGCGAGCTTCAAGGCCCGCGACCATCCCACCTGCAGGTTCAGGCGGGACCGGGTCACGCCGCCCGAGAGGCTCAGGCTGCGCAGCTGGTTGAAGTTCACGTCGTACTCCATGTCGAAGTTCGCGGAGAAGGCCTCGGTGGGCCGGAAGCGCAGCCTCGACTGGAGGGGCGACAGGTGCGCGGGGGCGCCGCCCGGGCCGAAGGCCGAGGACGAGTAGTTGGGGTCGAACTCGTTCTGGTTGTCGGCGATCTGCACGTAGTACGTCTGGGAGATGCGCCAGGCGAACACCTCCCAGGAGTCGAGCTTGCCGCTGCGGCCCGGCCGCTTGGCCAGGAGGCGCTGCACGAGCGAGTAGCGGATCTCGTTGGTGCCCAGGTAGTAGTCGATCTGGTCGAACTTCGGGATGGTGTCGAACTCGTCGATCCGCGAGCGGTAGGTCCAGGTGACCTCCGGGCCGATGATGTGCTTCCACTTGTCGGAGTAGAAGTTGCCGGGGCTGTTGAACACGCGCGAGAACGTGGGGCCGCGCATGTCCACGCTGCCCTCCGCGTAACGGCGGTCGAGGGGGTCGCCGGTGATGCCCTCGTCGCTGGTCGTGGCGCCGTAGCGGGTGTAGCGCAGCTGCACCTCCGGCGTGACCTGCAGGAAGCTCAGGGACAGCGGGCGCGAGACGCGCGGGTAGAGGTCGTACCGCTCGAAGCGGTCCACCTTGTCCTGGTTGCCCAGGCCGAGACGCTCGCCGCGGGCCTCCCACTGGAACACCACCCCGCTCCTCCCGATCTTCCGCGCCGACTGGGAGAGGCGCACGGTGGGCAGGTGCTCGTTCACCGCCCTCTCCTCGTCGAAGAAGGTCTCGGTGGAGTCGGCCAGGGCCTGGAAGTTCACCTTGCCGAAGTTGCGGGCCAGGTTGAACGAGGTCCGACGCGTCCGGCTGCTGGCCAGGTTCAGGCTGTCCTGGATCTGCTGCTGGAAGGCGAGGTTGCTGTACTGGCGTACCTGGAGCGTGGCCCGCAGCTTGGCGGGCAGCATCTGCTGCGCGCTGTAGTCGAGGTCGTAGTCCCAGGGGCCGCCGGCGTCGGGATGGAAGGCGTAGGTGCGGAAGGTCCCGCGCGACGGGCCGTCCAGGACGTAGCGGAACTCGTGGCCCAGGCCGTAGCCGAACTTCGAGTAGCTGTCCGCGTAGAAGGTCTGGTCGAAGCTGCGGCCCATGGCCCAGAAGAAGCCCTCGCCCACGTTGACGCCACGGAAGGACGAGTACCCGAAATGCGGGAAGAGGAAGCCGGTGGAGCGCTGGTCCTTCTGGATGGGGTACATGAAGTAGGGCGTGTAGAAGGCCGGGACCTGCTTGACCTTGAACAGCACGTTGTGGGCGACGATCTTGTCCTCCACCTCCAGCCGCGCGGACGAGGCGGAGAAGCTCCAGCGCGGCGTGGGCTGCGCGCAGGACGTGAACTTGCCGCCCTCGATGCGGTAGGTGTCGGAGTCCACGCGCTCGATCTTCGTGGCCTCCACGAAGACGCCCGGGGAGACGTAGCCGCGGGCGTCCTCGAAGACGCCCGACCCCTTGTCGATGTCCATCTCCAGACGGCGGCCGGCCACGCGCTCATCGCCGCGCATGAACACCACGTTGCCCTCGGCCACGATGGTCTGCTGGGTCTTGCCGTCGGGGAGAGTGGTCTGCTTGTAGTCGAGGGTGTCGGCCTGGATGCGGATCTCGCCCGTCTTCAGGTCCACGAAGCCGCGGTAGTGGAAGAGGCCCTTCTCCCCGCCGAAGGTGTCGGCACGGATGCGGACCTCGCCCTCGCCGCCCTCGCCGGGGGCTTTCGCCTTCTCGGCGGGGGCCGCGGCCGGCTTCTCCGCCGCGGGCGGCGCGGGCGACGGCTGCTGGGCCGCGGGCGACGCCGCGGGCGACGGCGAAGGCGCCGGTTCCTGCGCCGCGGCCAGGGACGGCACCAGCACCAAGACCGCCATCACCCAGATCCAGCGCGCCCCCACGGATGCTCCGATCCCGATCAGAGGGCCGCCATCCCCATCACGTGGAACCCGCCGTCCACGTGGATGACCTCGCCGGTGAGGCCGCGGGAGAGCGGGGAGACGAGGAACAGCGCCACGTCGCCCACCTCCTCCTGCTCGGTGTTCTTCCGCAGGGGGGCATGGGTCCGATGGTACTCCAGCATCTTCGAGAGCCCGTGCACGCCGGAGGCGGCCAGGGTCTTGATGGGTCCAGCGGAGATGGCGTTCACGCGGATGCCCCGCGGCCCCAGGTCCGCGGCCAGGTAACGCACCGAGGCCTCGAGGGCCGCCTTGGCCACGCCCATCACGTTGTAGTGGGGCACCACGCGCTCGCCGCCCAGGTAGCTCAAGGTCACGATGGCGCCCCCGCCCTCCATGAGCGGGGCCACGCGGCGGGACAGCGCGGTGAGCGAGTAGGACGAGATGTCCTGGGCGATGCGGTAGCCCTCGCGGGAGGTGTTGAGGTACTCCCCGTCCAGCTCCTCGCGCAGCGCGTAGGCCACGGCGTGGATCACGAAGTCGAGCCCGCCCAGCTGCTCCTTCACGCCGCTGGCCAGGGCGTCGAGGTCTTCGTCGCGGGCCACGTCGCAGGGGAGGATGACGGGGTCCTTCAGGCCCTGGGCCAGCTCGCGGACGTTCTCCTCCAGCCGCTCCCCCTGGTACGTCACCGCCAGCCGCGCCCCCTCGCGGGACACCGCCTGCGCTATCCCCCAGGCGATGGAGCGCTTGTTGGCGATCCCGAGCACGAGCCCGCGCTTGCCGTCGAGCAGCATGGATCCTCCGGAACGAGGGAATATATCCCACGGTCGCGCGCAAGCGCGACCGTGAGTTGTCGAAAGGTTCCCGCCGGTCGTTTCGGACCGTTGGTTTTTCGTTCGTTGTTCGTTGTTCTCTAAGCCGGTCCCTAGCCGGCCAAGTCCGCGACGGTCCGTCCCCGGAGGGCCAGGATCCTCACCACCACGTCCCCCACCACGTTGTTGGGCGTGGAGGCGCCGGCGGTCAGCCCGACCCGCACCGGCCCTTCCGGCAGCCACGCGGGTGTCCGCACCTCGTCGTGCTGGCCGGTGGGGCGATGGCGGATGGCCGCGTCCTCGATGCACGAAGCGCTGTCGATGTGGTACGTGGGCAGCCGGTCCGAGCAGATCCGGGCCAGGGCCTGCGTGTTGCTGCTGTTGTAGCCGCCGATCACCACCATCAGGTCCAGGCCGCCCTCGCCCAGCATCCGCAGCACGGCGTCCTGGCGGTCCTGCGTGGCGGAGCAGATGGTGTCCATGGCGCGGAAGTGCGCGGCCAGCTCGGCCTCGCCGTAGCGCTCGGCCACCGCCCGGCGGAGCATCTCCTGGATCTCCAGGCTCTCGCTCATGAGCATGGTCGTCTGGTTGGCCAGACCGACCTTGGCCAGGTCGCGGGCGGGCTCGAAGCCGGGGCTCACCGCGTGGGCGAAGCGGCGCAGGATCTCCCCGGCCGCGACCGTGCCCCGGATGAAGTCGCAGACCACCGCGGCCTCGGCCCGGTCCCGCACGCACAGGTAGTGGCCGCCGTCGTGGGTCAGGGCCTGCGAGGCCGTGGCCTTGGTCTCCTCGTGGTGGTGCTTGCCGTGGATCACCGCGGTGAAGCCGTCGCGCGCGTACTTGTGGACGTTCTTCCAGACGTTCAGGACGCTGCCGCAGGTGGTGTCCACCATGAGGCAGCCCTTCCCGCGCAGGTGGTCCATCTCGGACACGGGGACGCCGAAGGCGGGGAGGATCACCACGTCGCCCTGCTGCACGTCCGCGTAGCGCGTGGCCGGGTCCTTCGCCTCGGGCAGGATGCGGATGCCCATGCCTTCGATGCGGCCGTTCACCTCCGGGTTGTGGATGATCTCGCCGGAGAGGAAGATCCGGCGGTCGGGGAAGTTCTGGCGGGTCTCGTACGCGTACTGGACCGCCCGGTCCACCCCGTAGCAGAACCCGAACTCCAGGGCCAGCTTCAAGCTCAGGTCGTCCGCCCGGGCCTGGTGCCCCAGCTCCTTCAGGCGGTCCACGACGGAGCTGTGGTAGCTCTCGGCCAGGACGGGGCCCACCGCGGCCTTGAGGTTGAAGCCCTTCTGGAAATACGTCTCGCTCACCGGAACCAGGATACGGCAGGGGTCGGGATTCGGCAAAAGACCCGGTCCCCCGGTGGGTCTCGATGGGCGTACATTAATAAAGATGCTGAAGAGGCGACATCTGGCTGTCGCGCTCGCCACGCTGCTGCCCGCCTGTGGCGGCAACGGCGTGACCACGCCGACTCCCCCGCCGCCCCCGGCGCCGGTCACCACCGTCATCGGCGAAGGCTCGTACAACGGCCTGGAGCCGCAGGGCGCAGCCGTGGCCACCTTCACCACCGCCCAGGCGGGGCACCTGGAGATCGTCCTCGATTGGACCCTGGCCGATAACGACCTCGACGCCCTGCTCCTCCGCGGGGAGTGCACCCTCGAGGAGCTCGTCGCGCTCCAGTGCAACGTGGGCGCCGTCGCCGACGGGCCGGACAAACCGGAGAGATTCGGGATCGCGGACGCGCCCGCCGGCACCTACAGCTTCTACGTGGTCAACCTGGGATCGAGCACGGACTCGTTCTCGTTCCAGATCCTCCTCACCACGGCGGGGGCGGCCTCGCAGCGCGGCGCGCGCTCGTCCGTGGCCCGGGTGGATCCCGGCCGGGTGTTCCGCAAGGGGACGCCGAAGACGGTGCTGCGGCTGCCCTAGGGCAGGCGGCAAAGGAGGAAGCGATGGCCCGCGCAACGGCTCGAAAGGGAACCTGGACCGCGCCGCGGTTCGGTGCCGCCCTGCTCGCGGCCTGGCTGCCGGCCTGCGGCGGCGATCACGTCACGGCGCCGACGCCCCCGCCGCCGTCTCCTTCCCCCGTCCCGGTCACCAGCGTGATCGCGGAAGGCTCGTTCAGCGGCTTGCCGCCGCAGTTGGGAGTCGCGGGCACGTTCACCACCACGGTGACGGGAGACCTGGAGTTCATCGTGGACTGGACCTTCGCGACCAACAACCTGGACCTGCTCCTCTTTCGCGGGGAGTGCTCGGAGGACCAGTTCAACGCCGGTCAGTGCACCGCGGGCGACACGGCGGACAGCTCGACGGCCAAGCCGGAGCGTGTGGGCATCTCTTCCGCGCCCGCGGGGATCTATACCCTCGTCGTGTTCAACCTCGGGGACACGGAGGAGTCGTTCTCCTACCAGGTGCTCTTGACCACCGCGGGGTCCGCCTCGAAGACCGGCGGGCGCTCGTCCTTGCCCATCGCCGGCCCGCGGTGGGGGGCGGCCAGGCTTCGCCCGCGGACCATGCCCCGGCCCTAGGGCAGGTACTCGCGCAGGCCTTCCTCCAGGCGGCGGAAGGTGAAGCCGAAGTAGTCGAAGGCCGGGCGCGGGTCGATCTCCACCTCCTGGGTGATGAAGTCGACGGCGGTCGGCGAGAGGATCGGGTCCGGCATCAGCCGCATCGGCAGCACGAGCAGCTTCATGAGCTTCGGCGGGTGGTGCAGCAGCGGCCGCCGCTGTCCCAGGACGGACTGGACCGTGCGGATCACCTCGTCCATGGTCATCCGCTCCGGTCCGCCCAGCTCGAGCGCCGTGTCCTTCGCGTCGTCCCTCCGGGCCGCGTCCGCCACGCAGCGCGCCACGTCCTTGACGTAGCACGGGTGGACCGGGGTCCGGCCGTTCCCGATCACCGGGACCACCGGCAGGTGCCGGCAGAACCAGACGAACCGGCTCATGCTGCGGTCGCCCGGGCCGTAGATCCACGACGGCCGCAGCAGGACGTGCTCCATCCCCGTCTCGCGGATGGCCGCCTCCGCCCTGTCCTTGGCGCGGAACCACGGCTGCGGGCGGCCCTGTCCCGCGCCCGCGCCCGACAGGTACACGAACCGACGCACGCCCAGCTTCTTCGCGGTTCGCGCGGCCAGCTCGGTGCCCCTGCCGTCCACCTCCATGTAGGTTCGGCCCTTCGCCGCGTCCTCCACGGGATGGTTGTGGAACTGGATGGCGTGGACGACGACGTCGGCCCCCGTGAACGCCTTGCCCAGGGAGACCGCGTCCCCCGCGAAGGCCTGGACCATCCTCACCCGCCCGTCCCACGGATCGTGCCGGTCGGGGTCCCGGCTCGTCACCACGACGGTGTCCTGCCCTTGCTCGAGCAGCCGGTCCACCACCTGCCGGCCGATGAAGCCGGTGCCGCCCGTCACGACGATGCGCATGCCCCGAAGTTTATTACTATCCTTCGGATGGTGAGCCCGCCGCGATGAACAAGCGCGCCCTGGTCGTGGAGGACGACCCCGACATCGTCGAGCTGGTCGAGCACTACCTCGCCGCCGACGGGTGGACGGTGGAGTCGTCCGGGCGCGGGCGGGAGGCCCTGCAGAAGGCGCGCTCGGGCAACTACCAGCTGCTGGTGCTCGACCTCCAGCTCCCCGACCTCGACGGGCTGTCGATCTGCGCCGAGGTGAGGCGCGACCCGCGGACCGTCCACCTGCCCATCGTGATGCTGACCGCGCGCGGCGACGAGATCGACCGGGTGGTGGGCCTGGAGGGCGGGGCCGACGACTACATCGTGAAGCCGTTCAGCCCCAAGGAGCTGGTGGCACGGGTGCGCTCCCTGTTCCGCCGCATGGAGCGGAGGCCGCCGTCCGACGGGCCGCTCGTCTTCCGCGACCTCGAGGTGGACCGGACGAGGCACACCGTGCGCTGGGCGGCCCGTCCCGTGCGCCTCACCGCCAAGGAGTTCGCGTTGCTGGTGGCGCTGCTCGAGGCCAACGGGCGCGTGCTCTCGCGCGGCGCCCTCCTGGAGGAGGTGTGGGGCTACTCCTACGCCGAGGGGACGCGCACGGTGGACGTGCACATCCGCCGGCTGCGCGAGAAGATCCCGGAGCTCGCGCCTTCGATCCTCACCGTCAAGTCCCTCGGCTACCGCATCGCGGAGGAGCCCTCGTGACCTTCGGGCTGCGCGGACGCATCGTGGTCGCGGCCATGGCCGCCACCGCCACCGCGCTCGTCGCCGTGCTCCTCGTCGCGGGGCCGAGGCTGCAGCGGCACGCGCTCGACCACGTCCGCGCCACGCTCATGGCCGAGGCGCGCCTCATGGCCCGCGTGGTGGAGACGCCGCTGGCCGAGGGCCGCTCCTCGGCGGAGCTCGACGCGCTCATCGACAGCGCCGCCCCCGACGTGCGCGCGCGCGTCACCATCGTCGCCCCCGACGGCCGCGTCCTGGCCGACTCGTCCCTGTCCGGCGCCCCCCTGGCCGCCCTGGAGAACCACCGCGACCGGCCCGAGGTGCGCGAGGCGCTTCTCTCGGGGACGGGCAGCTCGGTGCGCCACAGCGCCACCATCGGCGAGGACCTCCTCTACGCGGCGGTGGCCATCCGCCACGAGGGACGCCTGGTCGGCGTCTCGCGCGTGGCCTTGTCCCTGCGCGGGGTGAAGGAGCAGGGGGCCGACCTCCAGCGCGCCGTGACGGTGGCCCTGGCCCTGGCCTTCGCGCTCACCGCGCTCCTCTCCGCCGCGCTCTCCTCGCCGCTCGCGGGGCCGCTCCACGAGGTCATGGACGCCGCCCGCCGCTTCGCCCAGGGGGACCTCACGGCGCGCAGCCGCGTGCGCCGCAGCGACGAGCTCGGGGAGCTGGCCCGCATCGTCAACCGCTCCGCGGACCAGCTCCAGGAGCGGATCACGGAGATCGCGCGCGACCGCGCCCGCACGGAGGCCATCCTCTCCGCCATGGCCGACGGGGTCATGGCGGTCGACCACCGCGGCATGGTGCTGCTGGCCAACCAGGCGCTGCGGGCGGCCCACGACCTCAAGGAGCCGGTGGGCCGGCACTACCTGGAGGTCGTGCGCCAGCGCGAGGTGGGGGCCCTCCTGGAGGAGGTCATGGGCACGGGCGACCGCCGCGTCTCCGAGGTCGTGATGCTGCGCGGCGGCCGCGCCTACGCCGTGACCGGGGTGCGCTTCCCCGGGCCCGAGGGGGAGCCCCCGGGGGCCGTCCTCACGTTCCACGACGTCACGGAGCGGCACCGGGTGGAGCGGCTGCGCCGCGACTTCGTGGCCAACGCCTCGCACGAGCTGCGCACCCCGCTCACCTCGGTGCGCGGGTTCGTGGAGGCCCTGGAGGACGGCGCCCTGGAGGA
>Ga0068859_100007874_pt1 | contig 10813 bp, 12 predicted proteins | sample KBSSwiS22_FD_66585 | JGI IMG/M metagenome (GOLD analysis project Ga0068859, IMG submission 66585) | Switchgrass rhizosphere microbial communities from Kellogg Biological Station, Michigan, USA - KBS Switchgrass S2-2 | ecosystem: Host-associated > Plants > Roots > Rhizosphere > Soil ... | reverse complement strand
GTCTGTAGCGTAGATGGGGAGCAAGGCCACGGCGCCGCCGAACAGTACGGCGAACATATCCAATGTGATCGCTGCCAAAACCACCTTTGTATTGCGCATGAATTTGAATCCTTCGGTCAAAGACGTCCAGGTGGCGGATTTCTCTGCCAGGGCCAGTTGCCGGCCTTTGATCATTGTCAGAAGGATGCAAAAAACAATTGCGGCAAACGCGTCGAAAATGTAGATAAAGGTCACAGAGTTGAAGAAGCCAATTAAGAGCCCTGCCAGTGCAGGTCCGGTAATGGAGGCGAACTGCCAGGTGGAGGTGCTCCAGGTCGCGGCGTTCGGAAAAAGTTCCGGCGGGACGGCCTGAGGCAATAAGGTCGACGAAGCCGGGTCATTAAAGGCCCGCGCGATCCCGATCCCCAGAAGGAGCGCATAGATCCAGGCCAACGGTCCCTGAGTGTAGGAGAGCCATCCCAATCCCAGGATACACAGCGCCAGAAAAGATTCGGTGATCAACACGATCCGCTTGCGGTTGTATTGATCTGCAACATGACCAGCAGGCAGGGAAAGCAGAATGACGGGGATGACCTGTACCAGCCCAACCATGCCCAACACAAAGGCTTGGTGAGTGCGCAGCCACAGTTCCCAACCGATGGCAAATGACAGCATTTCGTTGCCGAATGCTGTGATAAAACGACCCGTGAGCAGCAGTCGAAAATCCCGGTGTCGTAGCGCGGCGTATGGATCGTGACGTTCTCTGGTTTGCAATGACATAAGCACCTTTTTATTTTGAGATAAGAATGTATGATACCATCCCGATATGAACTCGACTCGGGTCAGAATCCTTTTGTTGATCACGGTTCTCATGATCTCTTCTGCGTGTGGGACCGCTGGACCTGCGCCGTTGGCCCCTTCGCCCGTGCCGCTCCTTCCCACTTTGACTGTTCCTCCTGTTACTGAAACCTTTACGTCCACCGCTTTGCCGACCCTTACAGTCGTCCCGACAGCTACACTTGCCCCGTTAAATCTCAATCCGCAAGTCATCCTGCTGGCAGAAAACTTTCTTGAGCCTGATGATCTTGTGCTGGCACCGGACGGTTCGATTTACATCTCTGATGTCTCTGAGGGGACGATCAAGGTCTACACACCAGATGGCCAACTTAATGTGCTGCTATCGGGATTGAGCGCGCCGGAAGGGATGGCTTTTCTGCCGGATGGTTCGCTGGTCATTGCCGAGCAGGGAACAAACCGTTTGGTCCGTTATGATTTTCAATCAAAAGCTCTTTTGCCGTTCCTCGATCTCGTCAACAACACGAATAATCTGGGCGTGGATGGAATCATCTTTGACGGAACAAACTTGATCGTGCCAGACAGCCCCAACGGAACCGTGCTGGAAGTCTCGCCCGCTGGACAAACCCTTCGACAGCTTGCCTCCGGATTGGTGCGCCCGACCGGTGCCTGGGTGGAACCCGGTGGTAATCTACTCATTGCCGACGAATATGGCAACGCGGTCTTTCGCCTTCATCCGGATGGCGCGCTGGAAAAGGTCGCGGAATTTTCCATCCCGGATGATGTCATTGCGGACGCCAACGGAAATATTTTCGTCGTCACGCTGGGCGATGACGCGGTCCATCTGCTGACGGCAGGTCAGGATATGATCCTGCTGAGTGGGTTGAATGATCCGCAAGGCATCATTTTTGATAGGGACGGAAATTTGATTGTGACCGATTCAGGTAACCGTCGTTTGCTCAGAGTACTAATTCACTAAGAAATTTACATTCCCTCAATTTGCATGGGTACTGGCAAAGACCCCTCAAGGGAGGGATGCAAAGACCCATCCCCACTCCTATAATCCTGCAAACCGACCCACACAGGAGCAGGGATGAGACCACTTGGATTTTCCATTGTATTGAGTTTGATTCTGTTCACCACCGGATGCGCCGCAGAAGTGCCCGATCCCACCCCGACCCCGCAACCATCGCCGACAAATACGCCTCCTCCCACTTCCACGCCGCAGCCCCAGGGACCGATCACCCCTGAGATCCTGCTCACCATCGATAACGATCCCGATCGGATGAAGGACCCCTACGGGATTGCCTTGGATTCATCTGGCAATCTCTATGTCAACGATGCGGGCAACAGCCGCGTGCTTGTCTTTGACAAGGCTGGCAAACTTCTCGCCAAGTGGGACAAGCAGGGCAGCGGCGATGGGGAATTCAAGTCGCTGGGTTTTGGCGGACTCGCGATCGACGCGCAGGATCACGTTTTCGTCGTGGATAACGGCAATCACCGCATCCAAAAATTCGACCGGGATGGCAAGTTCCTCTTACAATGGGGAGCCAAAGGACGCGATGATGGTCAATTCACCCGTGCGATCGGCATTGCCACAGACAAAGATGGGAATGTCTATGTGACCGATGATGATAATCCCTACGTGCAAAAATTCGACAACAACGGACAATTCCTGACCAAGTGGGGTGGGGCTGGCCAGGGTGACGGAGAGTTCAGTCACGCGACCGGCATCGCCGTGGACACTCAAGGGAATGTCTTTGTGGCCGATTACGAGAACAAGCGCGTGCAGAAATTCGACAGCACAGGCGAGTTCATGGCTCAGTGGACCATGGGCAGCGATATCAAGATCACCGGCACGCCCGAAGGGATCTTCTTGGATGAACAGGGACAGGTGTATGTGACTGATTATCAACTCGGACGAATTGAGGTCTTCACGAATGACGGGGAATTTCTGCAGGCATGGGCAGGGAAAAGCCTGGCCGAAAGCCTTTTCAAGCGACCGACAGGGATCGCATTCGATCGTGATGGGCGCGTTTATGTAGTCAATCAATCTGGGAACAACCTGCAAGTCTTTCATCGACCGTAACGTGAGCTTGAAACTTTTTCATGAATCTCCTGTCAAACATAAAAGGAGATTCATATCCCATGGCCAAATTCATCTGGATGCTATTCTTCGTCTTTTTGCTGGCAGGTTGCTCCTCATCGCAAGTTCCAGACAAGACATTTAGTCCGTCGATCGAGGATCCAGCCTATGAAGCTGGAAAAGGTCCTGTGGTTTGTTTGGATGAGGCGCATAACAACTTCCATACGCTTGAAAATAGGTTCTGGGCGTTTGGCGAATTACTTCGGCGCGATGGGTATGTCACGCAGTCCAGTAAGGAGAAATTCAGCCCGGCTGTTTTGGAGCGCTGCAACATATTTGTGATTGCCAATGCAATGCTGGAAAGCGGCGATTGGGGCGAATATCCCTATCCCACCCCTTCCGGGTTTACTGATGAGGAGATCGATGCCATCCGAGCCTGGGTGCAGGAGGGCGGCTCTTTGCTGCTGATCGCAGATCATATGCCGCTCGCAGGAGTCGCTTCGAAGCTGGCCTCGGGGTTTGGGGTCGAGTTCAATAATGGTTATGCTGTGGCAGGCTTTGAGGGAGAGGAGAACCGGAATGCCGCGTTTGCAAAACGGACCATCTTCTCGCTAGAAGCTGGGACGTTGATTCAAAGCCCGATCACAGAGGGGCGAAATGAAGGCGAATCGGTGACGAGCATCCGAACCTTTACCGGTCAGGCGTTTCAAGCGCCGGACTCCGCTCAGCCTATATTGGTCCTACCGGAGAACTTCATCTCCTTGATGCCAGTGAAATCAGATGCGTTCGGCCCGGATACAAAACGGATTCCGGTCGCCGGCTGGCTGCAAGGCGCCGTTATGCCGTTTGGTTCCGGTCGGGCCGCTTTCTTCGGTGAAGCTGCTATGTTCTCGGCACAACTCTCCGGGGATGAACCGCTGGGAATGAATGCTCCGATGGCTGAACAGAACTTTCAACTGGTCTTGAACGTGATGCACTGGCTTTCTGGAATTCTGAAATAGATGGATGGGTGAATTCAAAGCTTTACAGGCTTTTTACAACCAGATCATAAGACGATTACTCTGGCGTCCTACAATGGTCTCAACGATCAAAGGAGGATCGTTCTTATGAAAACCATCAAACTTTCTCATGTCCTTTTTAGTTTTGCCGTCATCGCGGCCCTGATGCTTGCCGCCGTCCCGATGGCGCCTGCCCATGCGATGACCACCTCGACGGCGCAGGTGGCAACGATTGGCGCCCACTCACCCGTCGTGACGTCCGGCGCGGTGATATGCAGAAGTATTACCGTTTGGCGTCATGGGCATCGGATTACCCTCCGTGTTTGCCATCGAGTCCATCCACACAGTGGACGATAGTTTCTTTATCAAACGTCCGAAGCTCTCCAAGGCTTCGGACGTTTCATTTGGAAGAGGGGTGTAACCTTCTCTAATCATAGTTATGATATTCATCACTTGAATTTATCAGGCAAATAATTACAATGCGGGTATCTAACATTCCAAGGAGGAATATTATGAAAACTCTGCGTTTGTTTACCATCATCATGCTTGCTGTCCTTGTTCTATCGACTTGGGCACCGGCTCCCGTCTATGCAAAAGGCTCCAATACGCTGGTCGTCGATCTCGCCAAGATCAAACTGGCCAGATTACGCGTAACCAATAAAACAGGTGGAACCTTATACGTCAAATTTTCGGGGCCGTTCAGCTATAGTTTTGCCGCTACCAGCCAGGGCAAGACAACTTTTACGAGCGTGATCCAGCCCGGCAAATATACCGTTACGGTCACTTCTTCCGCCTGCAATGGCCAGTTGACCTATCGAAGGAAAGTCAAGGGTGGAACAGTGTCTCTGCCCCCAATTGCTTGCAAGCATTAATCATTTCAGAGATTGAAATCCTGAACAAAGACCTTCAACGTCTATACAACGTTGAAGGTCTTCTTCTTGGGGGAATCATCCAATTATTGAATGCCCATGTATAATCGATGAGTCCTTAAGTCTGGCAAGTAGAGAAGCCAAAAATGTTGTTCAATTCTGCTGCATTCCTTATCTTTTTCCCCGTTGTGACAACCGCATACTTTTTATTACCACATCGCTTTCGGTGGATGCTCCTGTTGGCGGCCAGCTGCTATTTCTACATGGCCTTCATTCCCAAATACATCCTCATCCTGGCAGTCACAATTACCGTGGACTACTTTGCGGGACTCGGTTTGGAAAAATTCGAGGGGCGTACAAAGCGCTGGGTGTTACTGGCAAGCATTTTGACGAATATTGGCATGCTGGCCTTCTTCAAGTACTTCAACTTTGCCAATGAAAACCTGGCCCAACTGGCGAAGTTCATTGGCTGGAATTATCCCCTTCACAGCCTGTCGATCATCCTGCCGATCGGTTTGTCCTTCCACACCTTTCAGTCGCTTAGCTACACTATTGAAGTCTATCGTGGTAATCAAAAAGCCGAGCGACACTTTGGCTATCTGGCTCTCTATGTGATGTACTATCCTCAGCTCGTGGCGGGCCCCATCGAACGTCCGCAGAATATCCTGCACCAACTCCACGCGGAACAGCACTTCGATTATCAGCGCGTGACCGACGGTCTGAAATGGATGGCCTGGGGTATGTTCAAGAAAGTCGTGGTTGCGGATCGAATGGTCTTGTTTGTAAATCCTGTTTATAACGACCCCACTCATCATACCGGACCGGCTTTGGTCTTTGCCACTCTGGCATTTGCCATTCAGATCTACTGTGATTTTTCCGGTTACTCTGACATCGCCCTGGGATCCGCCCAGGTGATGGGGGTGAAGCTCATGAAAAACTTTAATCACCCCTACTTTGCCCAATCGATCTCAGAGTTTTGGCGGCGCTGGCATATTTCCCTTTCCACCTGGTTCCGGGATTATCTATATATTCCTCTGGGCGGGAACAGGGTTGTGAAGCCTCGCTGGGCGTTCAACTTATTCATCACGTTTCTGATCAGTGGCCTGTGGCATGGCGCGAACTGGACGTATGTGATCTGGGGCGCATTGCATGGATCCTATCTTGTCCTGACCACCCTGACCGAACCGGTCTGGAACTATTTCTCAGCGTTTACACGCCTCGATAAGTTACCACGTCTCAAGGCTGTCATCTCCATCCTGACTACATTTTCTCTTGTGACCTTCGCCTGGATCTTTTTCAGAGCCAGCTCTCTTAATGATGCACTATATATTGTCAGACATCTGTTCAACGGGTGGCATGTGTTTCTCACTCAATCCCTCGACGTTCTGCGGGACGGTGTACAGAGTACGGCGGACCTTGGGGCGTACGCGATCGTCAATACAGCATTTAAGCTCCTTACCCCACTGACCGGTGAGTCGCGCACCGTTCTTGCCTTGACGGCACTGGCATTAATGATCCTGCTGGTGATTGAAGTCTTGCAGTATCGAGGCAACTTCCTGGAACAACTTCATCAACGGCCCACCTATGTGCGTCGGATTGTCTACGCCTCCCTCCTGGCTGCGATTCTGATCCTTGGCACATCTTATGCCAGCGTTCAGCAGGCGTTTATTTATTTTCAGTTTTAGGATGGCAAATGCCAGCAGACGTTCGCAAGTTTTTCCGTAATCTGATCCAGATCATTTTGCTAACAGTAGCGATGATTGCGTTTACATTTTGGGGGATTCGGCCGGATCCTTATCATTATTTTGCTGGTAGTCTTCTCCAGGTCAAGCTGCTTGAAAAAACACCCAGCCCAAGGATTATTGTTGCAGGAGGCTCGAACGTTTCGCTGGGGATTGATGCGGAACTCATGCAGCGGACATTGGGCCTGCCTGTGATCAATGATGGTTTGCACGCCGGACTAGGGCTGGTTCCGTTACGGGAGCTGCAGGATTATCTTCGTAAAGGGGACATTGTAATTATCAGCCTGGAATATAACCTGTTTGTGAGCCAGGATGTCAGGGAGGGCAATTCGGCCTTTCTCTCCGATTGGATCGAGTACTCGCCTCGCAGGATCAAATACCTTTCCGATCCCTGGAAAAAAGTTCCGGCCCTCTACGCCACGATGCTGCAACGAAAGGTGAACCGGCAGTTAAATTTCTATCTCTTTGGTGGTTCTGTCGATGAAACAAGAAAGATCTTTAACGGAACCAAATTCGACCCGAATGGCGATTTTATTGGGCATCTCCAAACATTTTCAGCCGACGCGGTGAAAATCCCGGCAACCCCCTATCCCGTTTTCGGTTTACAGGAAGATATCTTTGTCTTTCTTGAAAACTTTAATCGATTTGCTCAGGAGAGAGGGGCAAAGGTTTATTTTGAAGCGCCGGCGAGCCGTCAACGTAATTGTAAAGCCACTGGCAAAGCTCCCATGGCTGACTTTTTTAAAATATTTGCAGAGCGCTCCTCCATCCCCATGCTGACGCCCCTCGAAGAGGTCTGTCTGCCAAACAAATACTTCTTTGACACGGAATATCACCTCAATGCTGAGGGTAGGGAGCTGAGGACAAAACGGCTCATTGCGAATTGGATCAAATTAACGACAGCTTCGAAATAGAAAAGCCGTTCAAATCACTGTATGGCTCTTATTCGCTTCCAGACAAACGCCAGCAAAAAGAAGAAGGTCGCGGTCAGTACGATGGCTGCGCCGGAAGCGATGCTCAAATAGTAGGAAAGATATAACCCGATGATTCCTGAAAAGGAAGCAAAGATAGCGGCGAGTATCATCATTTGAGCCAGGCGGCGGGTCAGCAGGTAGGCGGTGGCGGCAGGCGTGACAAGCATCGCCACCATCAATGCCACCCCGACCGTTTGGAGCGAAACGGCGACGGTCACCGCGATCAGTGCCAGTAAAAGATTGTTGAGTAAGCCAACCGGTAGCCGCAACGTGGCAGCAAGAATTGGGTCAAAGGATAACGTTAGAAATTCCTTGTAAAACGCAAAAACGATCAGGAGCGTTAACCCTCCGAAGATCAGGATCAACCACAGGCTTTGCGTTGAAACGCTTAGCACATCTCCGAAGAGGAAGTGACTTAAATCAACCGCATAACTTCGTACGGTGGAGATCAAGGCGATTCCCAGGGCAAACATTCCGGCGAAGATGATCCCAATCGCGGTGTCCTCTTTGATTTCGGAATTCTTGCTGAGCGCTCCGATTCCCAGCGCAGCAATCACAGCCGTTCCCAGTGCCCACCAAAAAAGCGATTCGCGCGCGCCTCCGCTGATCAGATAACCGAGGGCAATCCCGGGGAGAATTGTATGAGCCAGCGCGTCGCCAAAGAAGGCCATGCCGCGCAGGACAACGTAAGTGCCCATCACAGCACAGACAATGCCGACTAGAATCGCGGCGATTATGCCGCGTTGCATGAATTCATATTGAAGAGGCTCAAGAAAAAAAGACATTCGATTTAGGATTTTGGATTGACGATTTTAAATTTACGATTTGCGATTGCGGAGGGTCTTAATGGACGCAATCGTCATCGCGAGAATTTCATCCGTCTCTTTGTAAATACCAGCAATTTGATCTTGAGGGACAAGGTCCGCCTCAACCAAAAGTTCAAGCCAATACTCAGTTTCGTCGCTTTCTTCCTCGACGATTTTCAATTTATTGATCATATCCGCCGTTGACTTTGCGCGGCATGCAGCTCTGTAATTAGCACCAATGGATGTTCCTGAACGGAGCAATTGTCTGCCAATAACGTCTGCAGCACGCGATTTCGGAAGTTTTTCTGTTTGACGAATAATTTCTACCGCAAGCTTCTTTGTTCGAGTTTTAAAAGTTTTTTCATCCATGTTTGTTCTTTTGAAGTTTGGTCACCAATATCAACACTTGCACTGCACGATTTACCACATTGCACTCGATTTGCTTAATAAATCGAAGTGCAGGTGTCGTTAATCGTCATTCGTAAATAGTAAATCAGTTATCTGGTGGACAACAATCGTCGACCACCATGGTTCCCCCGGATTGGATCTTCAATCGCCCTCCGTAGGCTTGCAAAAGATAATCGGTTTGCAGTACGTTTTGTGGCACATCGAAGGCGATCAAGCGATGATTGAGCAGCATGATCCGGTCAAAATGACGGGCAGCCTGGTCAAGGTCATGAGTTGCTACCATGAGGGTGACCTTTTGCGTTCGCAGTGTATCCAGCAAATTGAGCAACCCTTCCTGAGAAGGAGTGTCTAACCCGGTCAGCGGCTCGTCCATCAGCATGAGTTCTGCTTCCTGGGCGAGGGCCCGCGCGATGAACATGCGTTGCTGCTGCCCACCGGAAAGTTGCCCGATCTGGCGCGTAGCCAAATCTGATAATTCAACTGTTTGCAGAGCATGATGGACGTGCTCCCAATCGCCTTTGTGTGGCCAGTTCAAGGGACCCAGTTTGGCTGACCTCCCCATCATCACTACATCGGCAACGCTGACTGGGAAGTTCCAATCCACCTGGCTCCGCTGCGGAATATAGGCAATGCAAACATGTCCGCGCGGGCGTGAGCCAAAGATGGTCACGTCGCCGGAACTTGGCGGCAATACCCCGGAAACCACCTTGAATAAGGTGCTTTTTCCAGCACCGTTGGGTCCCACCACCGCGACGCGTTCACCTACATGGAGATGAAAGTTAATATCCTCAAGAGCAGCAGACCCGTCATAGCGGACACTAATATGCTGAACATCCAGGATGGGTTGGTTTGCCTGATGATGAATATGAGAATACATTTACTTTGTCTTGCATAATCCGAACAGGGATAAACGCTATTTGAGAGCCTCTACGATCTTTGTCACGTTATCGCGCATCATATCAATGTAGGTCGAGGCTGGAGCCCCTTCGGTAAGAGATTCAAGATGTAAGTCAGTGACTACTTTCACGCCTGTTTCCGTCGCGATCTGTTGGGCGAGGCTTGGGTTATCTGCGGCATCCAAAAATATCGCGGGCGCTTCAAATAATTTGATACGGTCAATCAGATCGGCCATTTCCTGCGCAGAAGGAGAGGCCTCTGAGCTAAACCCGGGGACAACGGCTCCTACTACTTTAAAACCATATCGCTGCGCAAAATATTCAAGCGAATCATGATTGGTGACGAGCACTCTCCGCTGCGGTGGAATTTGGGCAACCTGTCCGTTAATCCAGGCATCGAGTTCCTGAAGCTGGGTGATATAGGCGCGGGCATTTGCCTGATACACATCTGTCCCATCAGGGTTGAAATGAGTCAACCCTTCACGAATATTTTCCACATAAACAATCACATTGCTGGGATCAAGCCACAAATGTGGATCGACCTCCAGGTCGTTCTCCGGATCTTTCAGGACACGTAAACCGGTTGAAGCCTCGATCAATTCTTTCTGATTCCCGGCGTTTGCCAGAAGCGGCTCCAGCGAACGTTCGTAATCCGCTCCATTGACGATCAACACTTTGCTCTGATTGATTTTTTTGGTGTCCTGCGGCACGGGCTGGTAGGAATGGGGGTCGGTTCCAAAAGGCAGAAGTGACTGAGTCACAAGTTGATCTCCGGCCACATTGCGGGCGATATCGGCCAGAATGGTGGTCGAGGTCAAGACGTCTGGGGCTGGGGATCCAAAGCAGGAGGTGAGTCCTGCAACCAGTAAGATAGTAAGAGTCCAGGTAAAAATAAAGCGTTTTGTCATATCTCAACTCTGCCAGCGAAGAAGGTGATAAATCGTTGAAGCAATCATCAAAGATCCAATCATGAGCCCGGTGATTTTAGGGATTGGTAAGGGATGGGCGAGATCCTTACGCAATTGATCAGCGTTTAATTTGGCGCCAACGGCTGCAGTCGCGGGAATGGCAGCACAGATTATGCACATAACATCTCCTTACTCGTAATCATGAGTTATCCAGGTCAGCACTCTCGCCAGGAAGAATTTCCTTTTTGAGCAGAAAGTAGGCTCCTGTAAAATGATCGTCGATGCTTCCCACCAGCAGGGCCCTCCGACTGGGCAGCATATGAACTACTTCCCAGCCCGCCAGACCATGTTC
>Ga0068859_100007868_pt1 | contig 10816 bp, 10 predicted proteins | sample KBSSwiS22_FD_66585 | JGI IMG/M metagenome (GOLD analysis project Ga0068859, IMG submission 66585) | Switchgrass rhizosphere microbial communities from Kellogg Biological Station, Michigan, USA - KBS Switchgrass S2-2 | ecosystem: Host-associated > Plants > Roots > Rhizosphere > Soil ... | reverse complement strand
GAAGGCCGCGCTGGATGCGTTCAGCCGCTGCATCGCCAGCGAGGTGATCGAGGACGGCGTGCACGTCACGACCGTGCACATGCCGCTCGTCCGGACGCCGATGATCGCGCCGACGAACATCTACGACAAGTTCCCGACCAAGTCGCCGGAGCAGGCCGCGGACATGATCTGCCATTCCATGATCCGCAAGCCGAAGTCGGTCGCGACCACACTGGGCAACGCCGGTGCGCTGGCCTACCAACTCTCGCCGCGGGCCGTCGACGTCATCCTGAACGCCGGTTACAACCTCTTCCCCGACTCGGCCGCCGCCAAGGGCCAGAAGAAGGCCGGCGCCGAGGAGAGCGACGAGAGCCGGCTGCACGAGGCAGAGCAGGTCGCCTTCTCGCACGTCCTGCGCGGCGTCCATTGGTAGGTACCGACCAGCTCGTGAACGTAACCCCATGCGCTGATTCAGGCGAGGGATCCGGGATCGAGGATCGTCAGGCCGTCGATGCGGTCGAAGTGCATGCGATTTCGGGTGGCGAACGGCAGGTCGTACTGGAGGCAGACTCCCGCCTGCAGGCAGTCGGCGAAGCCGATGGGTGTTCCCGCCGCCCGAAGCTCGGCGGCGACCTCGCCACCGAACAGCGCAGCGGCCGGCGTCAGCGGGTAGGTGCGCCGATGCAGCAGGGCCTGAATGTCGCGGCTGCGCGGGTGAAAGTCGGTGCCGAGGCGCAGTTCGAACGCGGTGATCGCCGTCAACCGCAGGCGTCGTTCGGAGATCAGCCGGCGAATGCCCGCAGCGCCTGGCCCCTTTCCGCGCAAGTAGTCGATCACCAGATCGGTGTCGACTACTACGAGGCCCGCCACGTCTTTCGAATGTCGGCAACCCGAGACCGTGCGGTGCGCGCGTCCGCGTCGGTGAAGGACCCCTCGAGGGAGAGGAGTACCTCGGTTTCGTCTGCCCCCACCGAGCCCAGGTAGGCGTCGAGTGCCTCTTGGATCAGGGGAGAGAACCCGCGAATTCCACGTCGCTGCGCCAGCGCGGTCAGTGCCTGCCGCTGCGGCTCGGTGATCTCGACGGTGGTACGCATGCATGCATTCTAATGCCGCCGTAGGATTCCGCGCATGACTCAGGCGCGGCGAATCGGGATCATGGGCGGGACGTTCGACCCGATCCACCACGGCCACCTCGTCGCCGCCAGCGAGGTCGCCAGCCTGTTCGAGCTGGACGAGGTGGTCTTCGTCCCGACCGGCGAGCCGTGGCAGAAGGACGGCCGCGAGGTCAGCGCCGCCGAGCACCGCTACCTGATGACCGTCATCGCCACCGCGTCCAACCCGCGCTTCCGCGTGAGCCGCGTCGACATCGATCGTGGCGGCCCGACGTACACGGTCGACACGATTAGCGACATCAAGGCCCAGCATCCCGGAGCGGAGCTGTTCTTCATCACCGGCGCGGACGCCCTCGCGCAGATCCTGTCGTGGAAGGACAGCGACCAGGTGCTGCAGTCGGCCACGTTCATCGGGGTCACCCGTCCCGGCTACGAGCTCTCCGACGAGCACCTGCCGGGGGAGTCGGTGAAGCTGCTGGACGTGCCGGCCCTGGCAATCTCCTCTACCGACTGCCGCGCGCGTGTCACGGCAGGCGAGCCTGTCTGGTACCTCGTTCCGGACGGGGTCGTGCAGTACATCAGCAAGCACGGTCTGTATCGGGCCGTAACCTAGAGACAAATGACTGCCACAGAAGAAGCCGTCGCGCTCGCCACCACCGCCGCGCAGGCCGCCGCCGACAAGCTCGCCACCGACATCGTCCTGATCGACGTGAGCGACCAGCTCGCCATCACGGATGTCTTCGTCGTCGTGTCCGGCAACAACGAGCGGCAGGTCGAGGCCATCGTCGACGAGGTCGAGGAGCAGTGCCGCGTGGCCGGCGCCAAGCCGATCCGTCGCGAGGGACGCCGGGACGGGCGGTGGGTGCTGCTGGACTACGGCGACATCGTCGTACACGTCCAGCACCAGGAGGAGCGCGTCTTCTACGCCCTGGAGCGGCTCTGGAAGGACTGCCCGTTCATTCCCTTCGTCGAAGCTGGCGAAACGAACGGCGGGCAGAGCGTCGATGCTGCGGCGCCCGCTGGTGAGTGAGCTGCGCAGGGTCATCGTCCTGCGGCACGGACGTACGACCTGGAACGCCGAACGCCGCTTCCAGGGGCAGGCGGACGCGCCGCTGGACGACGTCGGGCGCTCCCAGGCCTACGAGGTCGCTGCGATCGTCGCTGCGCTGCGCCCGTCCGTCCTGATCAGCTCGGACCTGCAGCGCGCGCTGCACACGGCCGCCCCGATCGCCGACCTGGCGGGTCTTCCGGTCATCAGCGAACCGCGCCTGCGGGAGCGCTCGCTGGGCCACTGGGAGGGCCTGACCCGCGACGACGTCCGTACCCGGTTCCCGGACGAGTTCGCAGACTGGCTCGCCAGCCGGGACGTCAGCCGCCGCGGGGGGGAGTCGCGCACCCAGGTCGCCGAGCGCGCGCTGGCGGTCTTTCGGGAACTGCCCGAGGTCGGCGTCTCGGTCCTCGTCACGCACAGCGCGACCGCCATGGCGCTGGCCGCGGCCGTCCTCGGCCTGCCGCAGGACGTGCACGTGATCAGCCCGCTGGCGAACTGTCACTGGACCGAACTGGTCGCCGAACACGGATCGGACTGGCGACTCAAGGCACACAACGTCGGCGCGCCCGGTGTGATCGTGCCGCTCCCCGTCGCTCCGGAAACGGACATCGAGGACGCTTCGGACGCCGAAGCCTGACGAATTTGCCCATCCCGGGTTAGTGCGAACGGACTGTGTCTCAGTCCACATCGTTCGATGTCTGTTTACCCAGCCGACACAGTCATAGAGTCAGCCTCCGGTGCCCCCGCGCCCGGCGGCGACGGACGGCGGGCGCGGGGCGAGCACCGAGGATTGAACCGATGATCGAGTCCCTCGCCCTCCTGCTGGCGGGTGTGCTGGCCGGGACGGCCTCTGCCGCCGGAGCCATCGGAAGCCTGATCACCTACCCCGCGCTGCTGGCTGTGGGCATCGGCCCGCTGGCGGCGAACATCGCGCAGTCGGTCGCCGTGGTCGGCACCGGCGCGGGTGCCGTGCTCGGCTCGCGTCCGGAACTGGGCGGTACCGGACGGCGACTGGCCCGCTGGGGAGTCGTCGCCGCGGTCGCCGGGCTGGGCGGCATCGCACTGCTGCTGCTCACGACCGACACCGTGTTCCGCTGGGCCGTCCCGTTCCTGGTCGCCGCTGGCGCGGTCGCCCTCCTGCTGCAGCCACGCATCACGGCCTGGCGCGCCCGCCGCCGCCGCGTGACGGGCGGGCCCGGCTTCGCGGCGGGCCTGACACTGGTCTCGGTCTACAACGGCTACTTCGGCGCCGGCTCCGGCATCATGACGCTCGCGCTGCTGCTGGTGACCGTCGAGCCGGACCTGCGCAAGGCCAACGCCTTGAAGAACGCGCTGCTCGCGATCGGAGATGTGCTCGGCGCGGTCGCCCTGATCATCTTCGCGTCCGTCCGCTGGTCGGCGGTGGTGCCGCTGGGCGTCGGTCTGCTCTGCGGCGGGCTGCTGGGCCCGCGGGTCATCCGCCATCTGCCGGAGCGCCTCGTCCGCATCGCCGTGGCCCTGGCGGGGCTGGCGCTGGCAGCATGGCTGCTCGGGCAGGCCCTCGATGGCGCCTCGGAGTAGGATGTGAACCCGCGTAACTGAAGGCCTCTGCGTTCCGCGCAGGGGCTTTTTCATGCGGACGATCATGAGGGACGAGATGACCAGCACCGAGGGCGTCGATGCCGACACCCCTGCCCACCGTTACAACGCGCGGCTGGCTGAGGCGATCGAGCTCGCCTGGCAGCAGCGCTGGCAGGACGAGGGCACGTTCAACGCACCCAACCCCGGCGACGGCCCGCTGAGCGAGGGTTTCGACAGCGTCGCGATCCGTCCGCATTCGTACGTACTGGACATGTTCCCGTACCCGTCCGGTGCCGGACTGCACGTCGGCCACCCGCTGGGCTACATCGGCACCGACGTCTATGCCCGCTACCTGCGCATGCGCGGCGACAACGTGCTGCACTCGATGGGCTTCGACGCGTTCGGCCTGCCTGCCGAGCAGTACGCGATCCAGACCGGCCAGCATCCCGCGGTCACGACCTACGGCAACATCGAGGTCTTCATCAAGCAGCTGCGCCGGCTGGGCCTGGGGCACGACGAGCGGCGCCGCATCGCCACCACCGACCCGACGTACTACCGCTGGACGCAGTGGATCTTCCTGCAGATCTTCAACGCGTTCTACGACACGCACCTGGACCGGGCGCGTCCGATCGCCGAGCTGATTGCCGAACTGGACGCGGGCGAGCGCCGTCCGGACGATGGCACCAACCCGTTCGACCGCGACTGGCCGGAACTGACCGAGACCGAGAAGCGCGAGGTCGTCGATAACCACCGGCTGGCCTACCGGACCAACTCGACGGTCAACTGGGCCCCGGGTCTGGGCACCGTGCTGTCGAACGAGGAGGTCACCGCCGACGGGCGCTCCGAGCGCGGCAACTTCCCGGTGTTCCGCAAGCCGCTGCCGCAGTGGAACATGCGCATCACCGCCTACTCCGACCGCCTCGTCCGCGACCTGGACCTGATCGACTGGCCGGAGAAAGTGCGCTCCATGCAGCGCAACTGGATCGGAAAGTCCTCCGGCGCGCACGTCGACTTCGAGACACCGGCCGGTGCGCTGAGGGTCTACACGACACGTCCCGACACGCTGTTCGGCGCGACCTACATGGTGCTCGCGCCCGAGCACCCGCTCGTCCCGGCACTGACGGCCACCGCATGGCCGGACGGGACGGACGGGCGCTGGACGGGCGGAGCCGCCACTCCCTCCGACGCGGTCAACGCCTACGTCGCGGCCGCCACGCGTATCTCCGAACTGGAGCGGCAGGCTGGCGAGGCGAAGGACAAGACCGGCGTCTTCACTGGCTCGTACGCGACGAATCCCGTTACGGGAGCGCATATTCCGGTCTTCGTCGCCGACTACGTGCTGATGGGCTACGGGACGGGCGCGATCATGGCCGTCCCCGCGCAGGACGAGCGCGACTGGGCCTTCGCGGTGAAGTTCGGCCTGCCGATCATCCGTACCGTCCAGCCCCCTGTCGGCTGGGACGAGGACGGTGGGAAGGCGTTCACCGGCGACGGTCCGGCGATCAACTCGACCGTGGACGGACTGTCGCTGGACGGTCTGGCGGTGGCCGAAGCGAAAGCCAAGATCATCGCGTGGCTGGAGGCCGAGGGTAAGGGCGTCGGCGCGACCACCTACCGGCTGCGCGACTGGCTGTTCAGCCGGCAGCGGTACTGGGGCGAGCCGTTCCCGATCGTCTACGACGAGACCGGCCTGCCGATCGCGGTGCCGGACTCGATGCTGCCCGTCCTGCTGCCCGAGACCGACGACTTCAGCCCCACGACTTTCGACCCGAATGACGACTCGTCGGAGCCGCAGCCGCCGCTGGGCCGGCTGACCGACTGGGTCGAGGTCGAACTCGACCTGGGTGACGGTCCGAAGAAGTACCGGCGCGAGACCAACACGATGCCCAACTGGGCCGGGTCGTGCTGGTACGAACTGCGCTACCTGGACCCGACCAACACCGAGCAGTTCGTCTCGCCCGAGGTGGAGCACTACTGGCTCGGCCCCACCGCCGACCGTCCGCTCGGTGGCGTCGGCCTGTATGTCGGCGGCGTCGAGCACGCGGTGCTGCACCTGCTGTACGCGCGGTTCTGGCACAAGGTGCTGTTCGACCTGGGGCACCTGAGTTCGTCCGAGCCGTTCCACAAGCTGGTGAACCAGGGCATGCTGCAGCTGCCCGCGTACACGAACAAGGACGGGTTCTACGTCGAGGCCGCGCAGGTGACCGAGCGCGACGGCCGGTTCTTCATCGGCGACGACGAGGTGACGCAGGAGTTCGGCAAGATCGGCAAGTCACTGAAGAACGTCGTCACCCCGGACGAGTTCATCGCCGAGTATGGCGCCGACACGTTCCGGCTCTTCGAGATGTTCAGCGGTCCGCTTGAGCAGTCGCGCCCGTGGGACGCGAAGGCGATCGTCGGGCCGTACCGCCTGCTGCAGCGCATCTGGCGCGTCATCATCGACGAGTCGACCGGCGACGTGCACGTCTCGGACGACGCCGCGCTGCCGGACGAGCTGAACCGCCTGCTGCACAAGACGATCGACCACGTCCGGGCCGGGTACGAGACGCTGCGGTTCAATACGTCCATCGCGCGCATCACCGAGCTGAACAACGCGGTGACGCAGGCCTACCCGCACGGCGGGGCGCCACGCGTCGTGGCCGAGGCGCTGGCGCTGATGCTGGCTCCGCTCGCGCCGCACATCGCCGAGGAGCTGTGGTCCAAGCTGGGGCACGCCGACTCGCTGGCGTGGGCGGCGTTCCCCGAGGCGGATCCGGCGCTGCTGACCGAGGACACGATCGAGTTCCCCGTGCAGGTCAACGGCAAGGTCCGTTCGGTGATCACGGTGCCGACCGACGCCGACGCCGCGACACTGGAGGCGGCGGCGCGCGACGACGAGAAGATCGCCGCGCTGCTGGAGGGCAAGGACCCCAAACGCGTCATCGCCGTCCCCGGTAAGTTGATCAACTTCGTCTTATAGGGGCGAGATGGCTGTGCGTTGTCGGCGGAGATACTTTGAGGTCTTGCGGGTCAGAGCTTGTAGCTGGCATTGAAACGGCTGTCGATGTAGTAGTCCTTAACCATCGCCGTCTGGCCCAATCCGGTGTTGTAGGCTACGTGCATACCCATCAGGACGTGGTTCGTTGTGTACGGCCCCCCGCTGTCCCCGTCCTGAGACACGATTCCTTCAACAGTCGAGGCGTCGATCAAGGTGAAGTTGTTCCTTGTTTGGATGGTCCTAGATGGCGAAGCGATGATCCCGCAAAGCAATCGTTCGTTGTTCGTATCCGCGGACTGCGCTCCACTAAGGCACGTCGCCGTTCCGGCGATGAATGAGTTGCCGTTTGCGACCGAGGTGTACCGATACGTTGCATTATTGTCTACAAGGATAAGATTTGTGGGGTGAGTTCCTGTCAACGGCCCGACGGCGACGCAGTCGCAAGTACCACTCCCTCCGACCGAGTACCCGTTAGCATGGCCTGTGCCGAGAACGTCGCCTTGTCGGTTTCGACCCTCGTAATAGGTTCCGTTTCCACAGTGCCCGGCAGTTACCGAATACCACTGATTCAATGTGTTGAAGAGATGGCTAAAGAAGACCGTGCAATTTCCGCCCGCAACTGGGCCGCCGTTCGATAGCCACGCTCCGCCGTAGAGAGGGCCGGTCTTGGCAGACCGCGATATAGTTGCCGTTGCGTTCGGGGCAGCACTGCTTTCGCCAGATGACTCCGTGAAATACGAATCGCTGAACTGCAGATCAACCTCGGGTCCGAACTTTTCCGTGACCGCTTGTCGGACGTCTGGCGTAGTGTCAGTGTCTAGGGTGAGTACCACGCGATTTGTCTTCACGTCAGCAGCGACCGAATTGAAGGTCGAAAGAATGGGGTCGTGGGCTACGACCGCTTGAGTGATTTCATTCTGTGTTGCAGTAAGCTGCTCGAAGGAATACTTGGCCGAGAATTCCGTCTCCAGCGCGGCTGGTACCAAGTCTCGGGCTTCATCGACACTGGGATGTAGCGTAGCCGCGGTCGAAGACACTTTCCCGACTCGGATCACTCCGCCCGCCGCCTGATCGATCCAGACGCCGGCGAAGCTCGAATTTTTTGAGTTGCGGGAGAGGATAGTCGCCGCCCAGGAGTTGAGCCTTTGGCGGCCGACGATGTTTGCGGACTCAGAAGGCGATAGAGGAATTCCGAGTGCCGACGTGGTTGACGTCGATGATGAGTCGACGCCCCGCACGGTTGTGAGATCGCCGGCGAGGCCGACGAGCCGGCGCAGTTGAATCTCGTGCTGCTCAGTCGGCGTTGGAGTCAGATCCCTAGCACCGACGGTGGCGCCAGCAAGGACCACGGGTGAGTACGCGATCGCGGTGGCTCCGTCGCCAGCCCGCGCCATTATAATGGCCACTCCTATAACAATCAGTCGCTTGATTGTTATCTGGTGAATTGGAGTCACGGAAATTATTCCTCCCGAAAAACCGGCACTGACCTTCTTTCGAATCTGAGCTTACTGTCGCGTGAAGAACGCCCGCCTACGTCCGGTTATGTCACCTGAACAACGGCCCCATCTCGCACGTGGACTGTGATTCGGCCATTGACTTGGCTGCCAAGATGCCATCCATCAGCTTCGACTACGTTCAGCAATAGACCTAACCCAGAAGCAAGACGACGCGCTTCATCCACCGAAAGACCGATGAAGTCGTCTCGGTGGGCAAGCGCAATCCGATAAAGCCGATCTGGATCGTACTCATTCGCCATCCGAACATCTCCACACGAGATTCCTGTGTCGCCGACGCGCGCTGCCTTTGGGATGTTGAGTCGGTGACCGCCGAGCTGGCCGCGCGGTACGACGTCGATGTCAGTTGTTCCTTCTAGTCGTACCCGTGCGAAGACTAACCGACAGTTCAACTACTTTCAATAGTGTTTGGACTGCGACGACCTTGGCGACTACACCCGAGCCCGCCTGCCACGGGCCAGCGTCGAACGTCAGGGCGCGCCAGAGGTGGCCGTCGAAGGCGAGCACGTCGGGGCCAGAATGGTTCAGCTCGAGTTCTCCGTCGCCGAGGTGTCGTAGCGTGCCGTCCTCGGCCTGCGCCACCGCAGCCACGGGGTGCGCGGTCAGCGATGACATCAGCGGACGCAGCAGGGCGAGCAACTCGCCCAGCGACCCTCGCCTGCAGAGTCGGGGTCGAAGACGGCTCGGCGGTCATTGATCACGATCGTGTCCGTGGCGGCGTCGGGAGCGGCGATCCCCGCGTCGTCCGGATCGCCCACCGCCCGGACCGCGGCGGCGAGGGCGTCGCGGACGTCATCCGGCAGCGTTCCGGCGAACCGGCCGACAGGTGTGGCCTCCCCGAAGGCGTACGCGACCGTGCGCCACAGGGTGAACCCGCCGGAGCGGTCGACGCTCAACTCCTCCCAGTCCGACGGGGGCGGCCGCCGTGCGGCGGAACGTCACCGGCGGGCCGCGGCGTTTGAAGATCATCAGTGGTCCTGCTTCGGTTCCCAGCGGCCGCCGAGAAAGCCCTGGACGAACCTCGGTGACGCGGTAGGAGTACTCGGCCGTGGCGCCGAAGACATTGGCGCCGACCTGCTCTGTGTAGTCGAACTCCTTCTTCCCGACGCTGCCGCCCTGCCATTTCTTCGGAGGTCTCGCGCCGGCGGATTGGCACTTGTCCCACAGCGAGGAGTGCTCCGCCGTCATGACGGCGCGGCTGTCGCCGAAGCTCTCCCAGAGGCGGTGCACGGCGTCACGCTCGTCGCCGTTCATCTTGTGGACGGTCGCGAGCCAACCGATCATCCGCAGGCGCTCCTCGACCGTCGCGAAGCGGAAGTCCTCGACCGCCTCGATCTTGAGGAAGTCGGTGGTGCGCAGCGCCTCGTCGATCTTGTCGCGTTCGGACAGGTCGGCGTTGTCGCGCTGGATGGTGATCAGCTCGGTGGTCGCGCGGTTGGCTGCCGTGCGTTGCAGGCGCAGGAGGGGAAGTTCTCCCTCGTCCGCGGTCGGCGCAGCCTCGACCCGCGGTGGCGGTGCCGGGCTTGCGGCGGAGCTGGGTCGCGGGTAGGTGGATCGGTGCCCACGTGCACAGCCATCAGCCATCAGCCTTCCGGAGCGCAGCGCCATACCCGACGGGGCGATCCAACGGGCAGCGCCCGCGCGCCCCGGCAGCCGACTAGGTTTGGCAACTATGACGGTTGCCGTTGTCACGGATTCGACTGCGGCGCTGCCCGCGGAGCTGATCGCGCGCTACTCGATCGCGGTGGTGCCGCTGCGGCTGAACGTGGGTTCGCGGTCGGTGTTCGACGGCGAGGTCAGCGGCGCCGACATCGCGATGGCCCTGCGCGAACGGGTCGCCGTCTCGACGTCCCGCCCGTCGCCGGCCGAGTTCGCCGCGGTCTACCAGCGGTTGCTGGACGGTGGCGCCTCGCAGATCGTCTCCGTCCATCTGGCCTCAGCACTGTCAGGGACGTGGGAGGCGGCGGTCCTGGCCGCCCAGGACTTCCCGCACGGGACGGTCCGGGTGGTCGACTCGCGCGGAGCCGGCATGGCACTCGGCTACGCGGTGATCGCCGCCGCCGATGCGGCGACCACGGGCAAGGACGCCGCTGCCGTGCAGGGCGCGGCGACCGAGATCGTGGACCACACCCGGACCATGTTCTACGTCGACACCCTGGAGCACCTGCGCCGTGGTGGGCGGATCAGCAACGCCCAGGCGCTGCTCGGCACCTCGCTCGCGGTCAAGCCGCTGCTGCAGATGGTGGAGGGGCGTGTCGTTCCGCTGGAGAAGGTCCGCACGTCGTCCAAGGCCCTGGCCCGGCTCGTCCAGCTCACCGCCGCTGCGGCCGGGGGAGGTCCGGTCGACGTCGCCGTCCACCACCTGGACGCAGGGGACCGCGCGGCCGCCGTGGCCGACCAACTGCGCGCCGCCATCTCGCAGTTGGGGGAGCTTCGCGTGCTCGAACTGAGCGCCGTGCTCGGGGCACACCTCGGCCCCGGTGCCATCGGCACGGTCGTTGTCCGCCGCTGAACTGATCGGCGGCTCGCAAGCGTCGCCGCTGAACTGATCGGCGGCTCGCAAGCGTCGCCGCTGAACTGATCGGCGGCTCGCAAGCGTCGCCGCTGAACTGATCGGCGGCTC
>Ga0068859_100007862_pt1 | contig 10821 bp, 10 predicted proteins | sample KBSSwiS22_FD_66585 | JGI IMG/M metagenome (GOLD analysis project Ga0068859, IMG submission 66585) | Switchgrass rhizosphere microbial communities from Kellogg Biological Station, Michigan, USA - KBS Switchgrass S2-2 | ecosystem: Host-associated > Plants > Roots > Rhizosphere > Soil ... | reverse complement strand
GAATGCTCACGCTGCTTTCTGGCGATCACGACAGCAACATTCGCGCTGAAGTAGCGTTTGCCGCAGGCGCGAAGTCCTGGCGTGTCTCGCAAGAATTGCGCGACCGCATTCTCGCGGCAGTCGACAAAACCGTAGCGTCCATCATGCTTGTGTATGCGGCCAATGATTTCGACACGACACCCGGAAAGGACATCTCCGCGGAACTCGACCGGCAGCACAAGGCCCATTTGCTCAAAATCTATCCCGCGATCGGCAAGACCTCCGAGGATGGGCACAGTCTGCTCTATCTTGGCATCCCACAGTGGGAGTCTGATGTTTTTCAGTTTTTGGACGACAACGTCAAACGCTGACAGCGCAGGCTGAAAACAAAAAAGATGAAGGCGTCAGCAACGGCGGAACGAATCGCCGCTGCTGGGTTCGTCGCACCTTAATGCAGCGCGAAAGATCTCCAGTTCGGGATATTAATAATCCATCGGCCCGGGATAGTTGTCGTTGCAGGCGAATCCGTCTGCCCGCCCGTTGTAATTCCTCTGTACTTAGATCAAGTTCGAATTCGGACAATGTCCTCCTGACGCTGGCCGTCAGTCATGCGAGCGTCCGCTTCTCTGGCGATATACTTGACCGGCAATTTAGGTTCTTTTCGGCCAAGCTATGGAATGTCCTTTTTGCCAACGCCAAATTGTCGCGTACTCGAAGCAGTGCAAACACTGCGGGAGAGCGATTCCGCCTGGCCAATATTTGTTAGAGGAGTCTGGATTAGTCGAGCCTACCTCTTTGGCTTCCTTGGGACATGCCGCTAAACGCGCGCCTGGGACTCAGGAGCAATACCGTTACGCCAGGCTGGGCGACCGCTTTATCGCCTTTGTGCTCGACACCGCGTTCCTGTTCGGCCTCTATGCTCTTGCGGATTCCTGGGCGTTTATGCGTTGGGGTTCGGTGGAGGGCAACGAACTACGGCTCACGACAGCGTCTTTGCTAATCGCGATCACAATGAATGCCGCCCTGCTTTTTCTCTATGGTTTTCTGCTGGAGGCGGCATGGGGCGCCACACTCGGCAAGGCCATGGTCGGAATCAAGGTTGCGGGAGCGGGACGACCGCGCTCTATATCAAATTGCGCCCTACGCAATCTGCTACGGATCATAGACGGGTTGGGCTTTTATCTGGTGGGGACGGCCGTCGCTGCCTGCTCCGCTGCTCGCCAGCGCATTGGCGACATCTACGCTCGCACGGTCGTCATTGAGGACAGCTTCGGGAGCGGTATCCGGGTGGCTGCGATTGTGTTATGGGTTGGGAGCTTGGCCGGAGCAGGATGGGCTGTACCTCGCGTTTGCTCGGTCAATCGCTTGGTCACACCGCTGTACCTCAGCCAAGTAATCATCCGGGTCGGTAGAACCGAAAGCTCGGCTTATTTCCAGGTTAGCGGTTTCACTGTGAACGTTCAGTTCGCCTCGAAGTCCCCCGGCTCATAAACGCTCGGGCATCAGCCAAACGACGTTATCCCGGTCGAGAATCCCCGTTCCAGCCCTCGGGGTAGTTGTTCGCCTCTTCTATATATGCGATGGCCAGGATGAGCAGGCGCTGATCTGTTCCCCCAGTCGGCCCCTGGTCGCAACCTAACCCTTGGCACTGCCCTTGTCTAATGCCGGCTTCCCAGCAATCAGGTGGCTCGCACGAAAGTATCGGTCGGCGCATGCCCTGCGGGTCAGTATGAAGATCGCTCGATTACAACTAGCGAGAATGAAACTGCAAGCCGAGTGTTAGCACCCGTGTACTGTTGTTGAGGCCAGCAATCTCCTGAATACTAGCCGGCGTCTGAAAAACTATTGTTCAAGAACTTCCGGGAAGACACAAAGATGAAGAATACAGCGCAATTGTCGATGATGATTGGCCTTGCTCTGGCATTATCGTTTGCCGCTCCTGGGAACCTGCATGCCGCCCCGGTGCCTGGAGACAACAAGCCTGACAGGAAGGTTACTGACGCCACGGCTGACCAACAGCAGATGAGGGGTCTCGACGAACAGGTTCAGGAGGTCAAGTCAGACGTCCTCAGCATTGCGGCCGAGCTGAACCAGCTGGAGGAGAAACTGCTGTATCCGTCAGGGACACAGGTCGCGATCTTTGTCGCGCTGGCCAAGGGCGACCAGCTGCGTCTTGACGCTGTGCGGCTCGAGATCGACGGGCAGCTGGTTGCGCATTACATCTACAGCGCCAAAGAACTCGAAGCTCTGCGCAAAGGCGGCGTGCAACGTATCTACGTCGGCAATATAGCGACGGGGGACCACCAGCTCAACGTGCTCGTCGACGGCAAGCTTAAGACCGGCACTGACTTCAGCCGCACCGAACACTTTACGTTTCACAAGCAAGTGAAACCAAAGTTGGTGGAACTGACGGTGAGCGGTCCGGAGTCCGGCAAGACTCCGATTGCCTTTGGAGAGTTGTAATCGATGCGAGCGACACCCGCAATAATCGGATTCTCTCTAATCTTGGGACTCGCTTCCCATCCGGCCTTCGGTGACGACGTAAAAGACCTCTTTTTCGGCGAGGCGCTCTATCACGCCGACCAGGGACAGTATTTTGAGGCAATCCAGCGGCTCGACACCGAACTTGCCCAGTACCACGGTCTGGACGAGCCCGAACTCGATTCGCTTCACCATCACGTCAACCAGGCTGAATTTTCAGTCGGCGATTTTGAGCTTGACTACCGCATGCATCACCGCGCAGGGCGCGCGATCAAGAGAGTGCTCGAAGGCAATGTCGATGATGTCGTACGAAACGAAGCCGCGTTCAGGCTCGCCCGCATTCATTTCCAGAAGGATCAGTTCGATGATGCGCTGCAAGCGCTCGGGCGGATCCACGGACCGGTGCCCGAACAAATAAAAGACGACGTGGAGCTTCTGCGCGCGAATATTTATATGGCGACAGGCCGGCCAGGCGACGCGGTCGAAGTGCTCAGACATTTGCAGAACGATCAGAGTTTGTCAGGGTTTGTCGCTTACAACCTCGGTATTGCTTTGTTGCAGGCCGGTCGGCAAAAGGATGCGGTTGAACAACTGGATAAGGCCGGGCAAGTGACGGCGGACGATCCCGCTGGGCTGGCGATCCGCGACAAGGCCAACTTAGTGCTCGGTGCTCTCCTGTTTGAATCGGGAGACTTCGAGCGGGCAAAAAAGTCATTGGACCGCGTCCGCCTCGATGGACCGTTCTCGAACCAGGCTCTGCTGCGGGCAGGGTGGGCCGAGGTCTCGGCACAACAATTTGATCGTGCGCTTGTTCCCTGGAACATCCTGGCGAATCGCGAACCGACCGATGTCGCAGTCCAGGAAGCCATGCTTACCGTCCCACATGCGTACGCCAGCCTAAAGCTGTACGGCCGTTCCGCGATCATGTACGGGCGCGCACTCGAGCTGTTCAGCAACCAGATCAAGAAGGTGGACGCGTCGATGGATAGCGTCAGGGAAGGGCGGTTTCTCAAGGCGCTGATCCGTGAGGAGAGCCGTGAGGACCAAACCTGGGTCATCCGCCTGCGCAGCCTGCCGGGTGCGCCGGAGACCTACTACTTGATGGAGTTGATGGCGTCCCACGACTTCCAGACTGCTCTGCACAACTATCTAGACCTGGAAGACCTGCGATCGAAACTCATGACCTGGCAAACCGGCCTCGACGCCTTTGATGACATCATCCGTCTGCGCAAACAGAACTACGATCCGCTGTTGCCAGTTGTCGACGCACAGTTCCAGGAGTTGGATTCGCGCATGCGCCTGCGACTCGAGCAACGTAAGCACCTGGCCGAGCGCCTGCAGACGATGTTGACCGCCCCGCGGCCCGACTATCTGGCAACCGCAGACGAGCGGAATGCAGGTGAGCGCATTGCACGTATCGAAAAGCAACTCGGCAACTCTGATAGCGCCGAATCACTCGCGCTTCGCGAGCGCGCCGCACGCCTGAGGGGTGTGCTCACGTGGAAACTCGAAACTGAATACCAGGACCGGCTGTCCGCAGCTTATGAGCACCTCAACGAATTGAATACGCAGGTTGACGTTCTCACCCGACAGTACGAAGCCTTCGTCAGGACAAGGCAGGCAGCGACGCACAGCTATGTCGGATACGACGCCCAGATCACACAGCTTCGCGAGCGCGCGCGCCGCGCGCTGGAGCGTGTCGACACCTTGATGGCCCAGCAGGGACACATGATCGAGACCGTCGCCATCAACCAGCTCCAGGCCCGCCGGGAACGACTGGTGGCCCAGCAGACCGAGGCGCGTTACGGCGTCGCCGATAGCTACGATCGAACTGCGCGCCTCCAATCCGGCGCGGAGGGACACTGATGCGTCGCCATACCGGTGCCATCGTGCTTGCGACAGCTCTCCTCGTCGGCTGCACCGCGCATCACAAGCCAACGCGGGCGACACTCGCCGACCTGCATAACATGCGTCCGGACGTGCAGGAGGTAAAGGTCGATCAGGGTCTCGATCAAGCGATGCAAAGTTACCGGCGCTTCCTCGAGGAGACCCCCGAGACGTCGATGACTCCGGAAGCGATGCGGCGTCTCGCGGACCTGCAAATCGAGAAGCAGTTCGGCATACACACGGGCGATCTCAAGCCGCGCGAAATGGCCACTCCCAAGCCCGGTGAGGCACCTGCGAACACCGCAGCCCATGCGCCCGATTCGGCAGGCGCAGTTGTTGGCACCGGCCCTCGCGAATCCGAGCGCGAATTCGAGCAGCGCACAACTGCGGAGACTCCGATCGTCGCAAGCAGTGACGCGAGCGCTTCCCTTGCAGGCGTGGTGGGTGGTGCTGATGGAGCTCCCAAGGGTCCCTTCGAGGCAATAGCGATCTACCAGCGGCTGCTCACCGAATACCCCAGTTACAAAGACAGCGACCAGGTTCTCTATCAGATGGCGCGCGCCTACGACGAACTCGGCCGCACTGATGACGCCATGGAAACCATGGAGCACCTGATCCGCACGAACCCGCACTCCGAGCACTACGACGAGGTGCAGTTCCGGCGGGGTGAGTACTTCTTCACGCGCAGGAAATTCCGCGATGCCGAGAACGCCTATTCGGCCATCACCAAGCTGGGCCCTAATTCCTCGTACTACGAACTCGCTCTCTATAAGCTCGGGTGGACGTTCTACAAGCAGGAACTCTACGAGGATGCGCTGCAGAGGTACATGGCGCTGCTTGACTATAAGGTTTCAGCTGGCTATGACTTCGATCAGAAGCACGAGAAAGAGGACGAACGCCGCGTTGACGACACCTTTCGAGCCGTCAGCTTGAGCTTCACAAATCTCGGCGGGCCCGATGCGGTCCATGAGTACTTCTCGAAGTTCGGGAACCGATCCTACGAGGACCGCGTTTATAGCAATCTTGGCGAGCACTACCTCGACAAGCTGCGCTACGATGACGCGGCAAAGACGTACAACGCTTTCATAGCGCTCTATCCTTTCCACCGGTCTGCGCCGCGTTTCAGTATGCGCATCGTGGAAACGTTCACCAAGGGCGGATTCCCCAAGCTCGTGCTGGAGTCGAAGCGGGAGTTCGCGTCCAGGTATGGACTGCAGGCCGAATATTGGCGACACAACAAGCCCGAAGACTTGCCAGAGGCTATCGCTTACCTGAAGACGAACCTGAAGGACCTCGCGAACCATTACCACGCTGAGTATCAGAGCGCGCAGGACGCGAACGAGAAACTCGCGAATTATCACGAGGCTCTCCGATGGTACGGCGACTACCTCAAGTCATTCCCAACGGACGCCGAGTCACCCGCGATCAACTACCGGCTCGCCGACCTTCTCTTTGAGAACAAGGATTTCGGCGAGGCGGCCAAACAGTACGAGCGCACGGCTTATGAATACCCGACGCACTCGCAATCCGCGGCCGCTGGTTACTCCGCGGTCTATGCCTACCGTCAACGACTGAAGGACGCGGGCAAGGAACAGCAGGACGCCGTTAAGCGTGCGACGATCGCAAGCTCGCTGAAGTTTGCTGACACATTCCCGGACCACCCACAGGCTGCGGCAGTGCTGGGAGCAGCCGCCGATGACCTGTACGAGATGAAGGACTATCGCGCCGCGATAGCCTCCGCTCAGCGGGTCGTTGATAAATATCCAGGCGCCGAGCTGCCCACCCGGCGCTCTGCATGGATTGTGGTTGCGCACGGATCATTCGAACTTGCCGAGTACCCGCAAGCCGAACACGCCTACGCCCAGGTGCTGAGGGTCACGCCCGAGAGCGACGAGTCGCACGCTGGATTCGTTGATAACCTCGCCGCCTCTATCTACAAGCAGGGCGAGCTTGCAAGAGATGCGAAGGATTATCGCGCAGCTGCCGACCACTTCCTGAGGATTCGCACGGCAGCGCCTACGTCCACCATCCGTCCTACGGCCGAGTACGACGCGGGCGCCGCGCTGATCGCGCTGCAGGACTGGAACTCGGCTGCGGAAGTGCTCGAAACGTTTCGCAGTGCCTACCCCAAGCACAAGATGCACGGCGAGGCGACCAAACTGATCGCGCAAGCCTATCGGGAAAGCGGACAGTTGTCGCGCGCCGCTGGCGAATACGACCGACTCGCATCCGAGTCCGAGGACCCGGTATTACGCGGCGATGCGTTGCTTGCGGCTGGGGACCTCTACCAGCAGTCGAATGCAAACGAAAAGGCGTTGGATGTGTACCGGCGCTACCTCGACCAATTTCCACGCCCAGTCGAGGCGGCGATCGAGACTCGCTTCAAGATCTCGGAGATATACAAGGCAAGGCATGACGAGTCTCTCTATCAGAAAGAGCTGGCGGAAATCGTTAAGATCGACGCCACCGCGGGATCGGAAAGGACCAGCCGTACCCGGACCCTCGCAGCACGTTCGGCACTGGTCCTCGCGGAACAGCTCTACCGCGATTTCGTAGCCGTGAAGCTCCACCAACCATTTGAGACCAGCCTGAAGGGGAAACAGCAGCGCATGGACGCCACCATCGATGCCATGAATCGGCTGGTGGAGTACGGAATTGCCGACGTGACGGCCGCCGCGACCTATTACATGGCGGAGACCTACTTCGATTTCAGTCGCTCGCTGAAGGAGTCGGAGCGTCCGACCGACCTGCAGCCCGCGGACATGGAAAAGTATGAAGCAGACCTCGATGAGACAGCATTTCCGTTCGAGGAGAAAGCCATCAAGGTACACGAGAAGAACATGGAAATGCTGCACGCCGGCATTCTCGACGAGTGGACTCAGAAGAGTCTCAGCAGGCTCGGCGAACTGATGCCAGGCCGCTACGCGAAAAACGAAGTGAGCAGCGGCTTGCTCGACGGGATCGACAGTTATGTGTACCGAGAGCCGGTGTCGCAGGTCTCCGTGCCAGCATCGGGCGACGCCCCAGCGACGACAGGTAAGCCGGACCAGACGATGCAACGTCCAGTACCCATGGCGATGCACGAGGGAGGAGTGAAAGATGCGAGCGTGCAATAGAACCGGTGGCATAAAAGCGATGTGCCGCGGAATACCGTGCCTGGCCCTGTCCATCGCCCTGGGTTGCGCACCTGCTGCCCGGCGCACGAGCACTCCGACGATGGCTAAACCCTTGTTGGCGCCGTCAGCCACTCCCGTTAATGTCGCGCACGATGCAGGCGGGTTTACGATCACACAGACTGTGCCCGTTACCGAGGCAGTGCGCGCCGACTATGAAACGGCGGTTCGCATGCTAGAGGAAGCGCAGTATGAGCGCGGCATCGCTTTGTTGCTCAAAGTAACCGAACAGGCGCCCACATCAACGGCAGCGTACATCGATCTCGGCATCGCATATGAGCACACCGGCGACCTGGACCACGCTGAGGCCAGCCTGAAAAGGGCGCTGGAGTTGAATCCAAACCACCCCGCCGCCTACAACGAGCTGGGCTTGGTACAGCGGCGCAAAGGAGAGTTTGCGAAGTCGCGTGCCAGCTATGAGGCGGCCCTGGCACAGTTCCCCGACTTTCACTATGCGCACAAGAATCTTGCGGTCCTGTGCGACATATATCTTGGGGATTACAAGTGCGCAATGGAGCATTACGAAGCCTATAGCCGGCTCGTTCCGAATGACACCGAAGTTGGCAAGTGGATTGCCGATCTTCGCAACCGCGAGAGCCGCAAGGAGAAACCATGAGCCGACATATATTAATCGTGTTGCTGCTGGCGACAGAGGTCGCGCTGGCCGCTAAGAAGCCTGAGGCGAAACACGTCACTGCTGCGGCTGAGAAAAAGACGGCGGTAGTTGGTGGACAGACTCACGAAGCGCAGGCAAAGACCAAGGGCACAGAGGTACCGACCGGAGTAGTGCAGCCAGAGATACAAGAGTCACAAGGGCAGAGTGAAACGGCAGAAACACAAGACCCGAGCGAAGCGGCGGCACAGTCACAGGCAGATAAAGAAGGAAAGTTAACCTCCGTCCCAGGGGGGAAGGCGCTGGGTATGTCCGTGCTAGGCAATCAGGAAGCGCCGACGTCTCTGGTCATTGTTCCCTGGAAGACTTCGGAAGTCGGCCGCTCACTGAGCACCTCGCCGATGCTCGACGATTCCAGGCAGCCCGTGGATAAGGAAGTGTTCATGCGGGCCCTGCGCTACTACGAGATCAGATCGGAAACGAAGCAATGAAACGCAACGTCGCGTTTGGTTGAAAGAAACAGGAAATTACTGAGGATTGCAGAATATAGCGGCGATACCCGAGCTCTGTCATTTCGAGCGCGGTGACGATCCTGCGGAGTCGAGAAGCCTGCTTCTACCGCACTGGTTGTGAACAACAGGTTCCTCGACTGTGTCGCGCTATCGTGCGGACACTGCAACTTCGCTCGGAATGACACGGCTAGATGAGTTGACACTATATTCTGCGATTCTCAATCATTGACCCATCTATCCCACCTGATTTGGGTATAAGCATTCCTGCTGGGGCTCTACCGCCACAGCATCAGCCAAGCTGATGTCTGTCATGCAGGGAAGCTCATTTACCGCCTGGAAGCTCTCCTCCTACTAAATCCGAATAGTAAGTCCTACGATTGTGCTGATTCCGTCCTCCTGTCGACTGCTTGTGGCTCCCGCCTTTCGTGCTCATGCCGTGCCTCCTTCTACGTACGTGACCTCGCACGAAGGTATCAATCGCGCATGGCCCTGCGGGTCACAACGAGGAATGAAATGAGTCGCTGCGGTTACCTCACCCGTGTGCTCTTGTTGTCGCGCACCATCTGCTCAACACTACGTGAAGTCTGAAACTGCCGTACTAAGGCTGCGAGGGAATACAGACATGAAAAAAACATTTCATTTGTCCGTTGTGATTGGCGTGGCTTTGGCAGAGACGGAAGCCGCACAGGGACAGACCGAAGATGCGCAGGCACAGACGGAAGTCGATCTCCGCTCCCGAACAGCGCGGTTCGGCATTTCCATTCTAGGCACCTAGCTCGGCCTTGGCAGCGTCTTCGTCACCTCGATGATCCTCGACGCCTCGAGGGAACCAATTCACAAGGGAGTATTGATGCGGATGCTGAGTTATTACGAAATCAGGTCGGAAGCCTTGCGACTCGCCGATGTACTGACCAAAACCAACGCGGCGCAGCTCACCACTGCGACGCACAGGAGGAAGCAATGACCTTTACGGAGCTGTTGAAAAACGTCGGCCTATTCGGGGCCGCCGTGATGTGTTGTCTTGTCGCGCTGTCCATCTTTTCCGTGGCAGTGATCGTGGACAAGCACCGGCGTTTCCGCTTGGCGGCGCGCCAGTCGCAGATTTTCAAGCCCATGTTCACGAAATTTCTCCACGGGGGAGAAGTGCAGGAACTGATCGACGCCGTGCAGCAGCACCCGAATTCCCATGTGGCGCAGGTGGTCTCGGCGGGCATTCTCGAGTACGACGGCGTGCGTCAAGGGGGCGGGGATCCGGTTGCCTCACTCGAGCTCGTCACGAGCGCACTGAGAGATTCGATTTCCGAGACGCTGATTCAGTTGAAGCGGAGCCTTGGGCTCCTGGCCACTATCGGCTCGACCGCCCCGTTCATCGGCCTGTTTGGCACGGTGGCCGGAATCATCAACGCTTTCCGGAACATCGCAGCAACGGGCTCTGGCGGAATGTCTGTGGTCTCGGGCGGCATCGCTGAGGCCCTGGTCACGACGGCCCTGGGTATCTTCGTCGCGATCCCAGCGGTGGTTTCCTTCAACCACTTCACCGGCAAGATCGAGACTTTCCAAGTCGAGATGAATCGCGCCTCATCCCAGCTTGTGAACTGCCTATTCAAAGTGCCACAGATCATGGAGCACCCGCAGATAGAGCCGGAGGTCAAGGTAGCGATGGAGGCGAAAGCTTATGCGGCTCGGTGAACCAGCCAAGATGCAGGCGGCCATCAACATTACGCCGCTGGTCGACGTCGTGCTGGTGCTCCTGATCATTTTCATGGTGATGGCGCCGCAGATGCGGAAGGGACCGGAGGTGAACGTTCCGCACACGACGAAACCAGCGAACCAGGGTGACGAGAGAGGCCGGATCCTGGTTTCCATCGACGACGCCGGCAAGATATGGATCGACGATCGGCAGGTCGCACCCGAGCATTTCGGCGAAGCGCTTCGAGCTGCAGTCGGTGCCGAGACCGATCCCAAGGTCGTGATCCGGGGCGACGCAAAGCTCAATTTCCGCGAAGTCCGGCTAGCCATGGCCGCGATCGAAGAGTCCGGCTTCCGCGGGGTGGGATTGATCGCCAAGCCCGCTGGGGCCCGGGGGGAATGACATCATGCATTTCAACACAGGTGATTCCGGCTCCAGTCTGCAGTCCGAGATTAATATCACGCCGCTCGTGGACGTGGTGCTCGT
>Ga0068859_100007860_pt1 | contig 10824 bp, 13 predicted proteins | sample KBSSwiS22_FD_66585 | JGI IMG/M metagenome (GOLD analysis project Ga0068859, IMG submission 66585) | Switchgrass rhizosphere microbial communities from Kellogg Biological Station, Michigan, USA - KBS Switchgrass S2-2 | ecosystem: Host-associated > Plants > Roots > Rhizosphere > Soil ... | reverse complement strand
CCTTGTGTAGCAGCCGGAGATCCGGAATAAAAATAGTACGCCGCTCCGATCACGCCAACGATCACAGCCAGCTTCAAAAATGAGAAGCTTCGCGGCGGTTTGTCCTTGCGGCCAGAGCCTATTTTTAGTGGTGAGTTAAGAGAACTCTCACAGCGGCGACAGATCTCGTCGTTCGCAAAATTGATAAGACCGCAATTCTTACATTTGACCGAGCTCATGAACAGAACCTCTAAAGGCGGGAATAGCGGGCGAAGACCCCTAGTTATATTGAATAACTAACTAACAGCTGGTGTCAACAGGTTTTAACAATGGTTAAGGGCGGGTCACTTCCGCAAACGAGCGAGGATCCTTTCGTTTTTAAGCTCGCGAAGAGCATCCGCGGCGATCCAACGTGCGGGTTTCGACCCTTGCTGCTTTATCCTTTCGGCGGTTTGGATCGCGAGTTTGTTCAATTGTAGGTTTCGTTTTCCGATCTGCCTGAGAGCCCAATTTACGGCTTTCCTGACAAAATTTCGATCGTCGTCGGAGTGGTTTTCAATAACGGGCAAGAACGCAGCCAACTTCTCATCAGGCGCCTTTTTATCGTGAACGGCGAGATAAGCGATCAGAGAGAATGCGGCGCGTTTGACGAACTCCTCGTCCCGGTCGCACCATTCCAACACCTTGTCGTAGGCAAAGGGGGTCCGGCAAAAGAGATAGCCGCACGCTCCGTCAACGGTCGCCCAGTTGTCAAAATCCGTTGCCCACGCATCCATCTGTGCGGTCGTGACCTTTTTGGGATCGTCGATAAGGAACGCGATCGCACGAGCGTCGTAATTGCCAGTATCCCACAGCTCAAGCGCCGTCGCGTGACGATCTTTGACAAGCTTTTTGAGCTCGCGGGCAAATGCCTTTAGTTCCGGCGCACGAATGCCAAAAGCCTTTGGCGTTTTGATCGCGTAACGCTCAAGATCGGCGATCTTAGCGGGGTCGCTAAGTGCCCGCAGCTCTCTCATGATCTCAGCGGTGGTCATTCTGTCAGCCTGGTTTTAAGGACGGTTTTGGTTTGGGTTTTTCTAAATGCGTGCAGCTTTTTTCGCAATGCCGGACTGGAATTTGCGAGGATCGAGATGGCCAGCAGCGCGGCATTTTTTGCACCCGCTTGGCCGATCGCGAGCGTGCCAACCGGGACACCCGCAGGCATTTGAGCAATCGAGAGCAGCGAGTCGAGACCTTTAAGTGCCTTGCTCTCGACCGGGACGCCGAGCACCGGAAGCACAGTTTGCGAGGCACACATTCCGGGCAAGTGGGCCGCTCCGCCGGCACCTGCGATGATGACCTCGATGCCTCGTTCTTCCGCACCCTTGGCAAATTCGAACAGCAGATCAGGCGTGCGATGGGCGGAAACGATCTTGGTCTCGTGCGGCACGCCAAATTCAACCAGCGTTTGCGAGGCAATCTCCATTGTGGCCCAATCCGATTTGCTGCCCATGATGATGGAGACTTGAGGTGGATTTTTCACGTTATTTCTTTTCGAGCTCGGCCCGGACAACGGACTCAAATTTGTCCCAGGCGGTGATCGTGCTACGCCAATAGACGATCTTGCCGTCCCGGCCAATGACAATGTTTTTCGGGTAGCCGCCAACCACGAACATCTTTAGAGCTTTCTCGGCATCGGCCATCACAGTGTAGTCGAATCGGTTTGATTTCAAATATTTCCGCACGTCGGCTGCCGGGTCATAGGTCATCGCGATGAACTTAACATCATCGTTGCCGGCAAATTTAGATGCAAATTTGTTGAGCAGCGGAGTTTCCGAACGGCACGCTGCACAACCTATAAACCAAAAATTTAGAACGACCACCTTGCCCCGCAAAGAGCTATAAGCAATAGGGTTACCGTCAATGGTCTCGCCGGTGAAAGGCGGCGCCGGTCCTTCTTCCTGGGGGACCTTTTGTAAACGGAACTCGATAGTACCGTCGCTAAGAGTCTGTACCAGCGTGTGATCCTGCACGTGAAAGTTGGCCATCCGGATATCGACAAACTCGTTATTGCTAATGAGGTTTCCGTCCGAATCGCGGAAGATCTCCTTTGGCGACGGCACCACGGTTTTTGACTGTGCTAGCACGCCAAATTGGCTAAAACCGACCAACAAAATAAAAGTTACTAAAAAAAGCTGCATGAGTGAAAATTAATATATCTTGCAATAGAATAACCCAAAATACCCGATTCTTGGTCCCTCAAACTTCAACGTCTCTCTCGTTAAGCAGACCTATTTGATAAAATAGCAATTCGTCCGAACCGATGTCGGGGAACTGATCCGTCCGCCCGTTTGAATGTGCGGAAGCCGAAACTCCGTACTTACCATTAGATTGATGTCCAATTGTGCAATACTTGAATGGTTGGGCACGATAAATAAAAGAGACTTTTAACTGCTATTTCACCTATTCACGCAACATAATGACAGAAAAATCAAAGATCTATTACACATTGACAGATGAAGCTCCGATGCTGGCAACGTATTCTTTTTTACCGATCGTTAAGGCCTTTACACGATGCGCGGATATTGAGATCGAAGCCCCTAACATTTCCCTTTCTGGAAGAATTCTAGCCAACTTCCCTGAGTACTTGAAAGACGACCAAAAAATCCCCGACGCGCTGGGAGACTTGGGCGAATTGGCAACGAAACCGGAAGCCAACATCATAAAACTGCCGAACGTTTCTGCTTCTGTTCCGCAGTTGGAAGGAGCGATAGCCGAGCTTCAGAAACAGGGTTACGCGTTGCCGAATTATCCGGTGGAACCTAAAACGGATGAAGAGAAAGCTACCAATAAAAAATATGCTCGGGTTTTGGGAAGCGCGGTAAATCCTGTCCTACGTGAAGGAAACAGCGACCGCCGCGCTCCGAAAGCCGTTAAAAATTATGCGAAAGCAAATCCTCATCGGATGGGCGTTTGGGCTTCGGATTCAAAAACCACGGTCGCGCACATGAACCACGGGGATTTTTACGGAACGGAGAACTCGACCACGGTCGGCTCAGACGGAAAGTTCAGGATCGTTTTCTATGGAAATGACGGCTCCGAAAAGGTTTTGAAAGACCTCGCACCGCTCAAATCCGGTGAGGTTATCGACTCTTCGGTCATGAACCTCGCCGCCCTGAGATCTTTTGTTACGAAAGCCGTCGAGGAAGCCAAAAAAAATGACGTTCTCCTATCCGCTCACCTCAAAGCGACGATGATGAAGATCTCGGACCCGATAATTTTTGGGGCGATTGTTGAGACGTATTTCAATGACGTTTTTGAAAAATACAAAGGCACCTTTGAGGCATTAGACATTAATCCAAACTACGGACTGGCAACGCTTTACGAGAAGATCGCTGGCCACTCCCAGGAAGCCGATATCAAGGCTGACATCGCAAAGACCATCGAAAACAGTGCAAAACTCGCGATGGTCAATTCGGACAAAGGCATTACGAATTTTCACGTCTCCTCTGACGTCATCGTCGATGCATCGATGGCGGCGCTCGTGCGAGGCGGTGGAAAGATGTGGAACGCCAACGGCAACGAAGAAGACACCATTTGCATGATCCCTGACCGGGCCTACGCCGGTTTTTACGACGCGATCGTCCAGGACATGAAGGAAAATGGAGCGATCGACCCGAAAACTTTCGGTTCGGTTCCCAACGTCGGCCTAATGGCGCAAAAGGCAGAGGAGTACGGTTCGCACGACAAGACGTTCCAGGTTTCAGGCGATGGAAGTGTCCGAGTCGAAGACGAAAATGGAAATGTCCTGCTCGAACAAAAAGTCCAGAAAGGCGATATTTTCCGGGCCTGCCAGACCAAGGACGCCCCCATTCAGGATTGGGTAAAACTCGCTGTAAACCGTGCCCGGTTGTCCGCTACACCTGCCATTTTCTGGCTTGATAAAGATCGTGCTCACGACGCCCAGATCATCAAAAAGGTCGAGCAATATCTCAAAGATCACGATCTAACCGGCCTCGACATCCGGATCATGGACGTCAAAGATGCCGTCGCCGAGACCCTCAAACGCGCTCGTGAAGGCAAAGATACGATCTCGGTCTCGGGCAACGTTTTGCGTGACTATCTGACCGATATGTTCCCGATCCTGGAGCTTGGAACTTCCGCGAAAATGCTCTCTATTGTTCCCCTCATGAACGGCGGCGGTCTCTTTGAAACCGGTGCGGGCGGCTCGGCCCCGAAACACGTCGAGCAGTTCCTGAAAGAAGGCTATCTGCGTTGGGACTCTCTCGGAGAATTCTTAGCATTACAGGCAAGTTTTGAGCATCTGGCTCAAACCCGAAAAAACCATAAAGCCCAGATCCTTGCCGACGCGCTTGACCAAGCGAATGCGCAATTCCTGGCTACCGACAAATCCCCTACTCGAAAGCTCGGCGGACTCGACAACCGCGGTTCCCATTTCTACCTGGCAATGTACTGGGCCGAGGCTCTCGCCGCCCAGACCGCTGACGCCGAGCTCGCCGCCAAATTCTCTCCCATAGCTAAAGCACTTCAGGACAACGAAGCCAAGATCAACGAAGAACTGATCGCCGCCCAAGGCAAACCGCAGGACGTCGGTGGCTACTATCACCCAGATCCGGAAAAGGCCTACGCTGCGATGAGACCCTCTGCCACGCTAAATGCAATTGTGGACGGCATTTAGTTAGTTTTCGTTTTTTTTATTGATTTGGTTGATCTGTTTCCGGGCACTAGTTTATACCGTTGATCTTTCGCGCAAGGGCAATATCTACATCCGTGATGCCGCCGCGATCGTGCGTCGTCAGTTCAAGCTCGGCGTAACCCCAACCAAACGTTATGTCGGGATGGTGATCGGCAGCCTCCGCTAGGGCTCCAACCTGGTTTACGAAAGCCAGACTTGCGGCAAAGTTTTCGAAGTTTGTCCGCTTTTTTAACAAATTGCCATCCACTCTCCAACCGTTGAGGTCCTTTAAGGCGTTGGATAATTGCTCTTGGTCAAGGATCTTGCGTTCCATTGATTCTGCTCCTGTGTTGCCATGAACCCGGTCGCTGCCGCTCCCGCTTCTGACACGTTTTACGTTATACTTAATGTTTTTGTAGACTTCATAAAGGTATCCGTAAAATGCGTATTTGGTCAAGAATTTTGATATTTTTCATTGCTGCATCGTTCGCTGCATGCGGCGAGAGCAAAGTGGCGACACCGCTTGAAACTTTCAAAACGTACACCAAGGCGATCAAGGCGAAAGACACAAAGACGATGAAGCTTTTGCTTTCGGACGCGACGATAAAGCTCCACGAAAAGGAAGCAAAGGCCCAGGGTGTGTCGGTCGATGATATCGTCAAGCGCGAGACACTCTTTAGCGAGAGCCAGACATCGGTCAATTATCGCAATGAAAAGATCGATGGCGACAAAGCGACGCTGGAAGTAAAAAACTCATTCGGCTCGTGGGAAACGGTTCCTTTTGTAAAGGAAGATGGCGTGTGGAAGATCGATAAACAGGGTTACGCCCAGCAGTTTCAAAATGATGTGGAGGACGAGCAAAACCGAAAGTTTGACGAATTGATCAATGGTGGAAAGCCGCCGTCAAATTAATTGATCCAGGAGTAATAAGTTGGCAGTTATCAGGCCTTTTCAAGCCCTACGGCCCGTCGCGGACAAGGCGGAGCGGGTATCATGTGTTCCGTACGACGTACCTTACGAGACGGAAGTGCGCGAGACGATCCACCGCAATCCACTCAGCTTTTTGCGTGTCACGCGTCCGGAAGCTGAATATGCAGAAGGTGCGGTACCTGCCATCGAGACCGTTTTTGACCGCGCGCGGCAAAATCTGGAACAGTTTATCCGCGACGGTATTCTGGTTCACGATCCCGAACGGGCTGTTTACGTCTATCAACTCGCGGCCGAGACGCACACGCAGACGGGCGTTGTCGCCTGCTGTTCGATATACGATTACGACGACGGCATTATCAAAAAGCACGAGAAGACAAGGCCCGATAAGGTGAAGGATCGGACCGATCACATGCTCGTCGTGGGTGCCCAGACGGGACTCATCTTTCTCGCCTTTCGCAACACTGACGATATTCGCGATCTGATCGAACACGCGGTTAAGGGCGAGCCGATCTACAACTTTTCGTGTCCACTGGGCGTCAGGCAAAAGGTGTGGCGGATCACCAAGACCAAGGCGTGGGTCAAGGCCTTTGACGAGCTACCCGCGATCTATATCGCCGACGGACACCACCGTGCGGAGAGTGCAAAACTGGCCCGCGACACGTTGCGTGCGGCAAATCCTGATCATACCGGCGAAGAAGAATACAATTTCGTCGTAGCCGGTATGTTCCCCGCCGAAGACCTGAAGATCCTGCCCTACAATCGCGTGGTAAAGGACCTGAATGGCCTCGACCGGGAGGACTTTTTCGCTAAGCTACGCGACAGTTTTATCCTCGCCGAAACGATCGAGGAGACGCCCCAGCACCACGGCGAGATCTGCATGTATTTTGAAGGCGAGTGGTTCAAACTGAGGCTGAATGTGAATTTCATCCGCCAACCCGACGCGATCGAGAGCCTTGACGTCAGCATTTTGCAAAATTATTTGCTCACTCCTGTTCTGGGTATCGGCGATCCGCGGACCGACGACCGCATTGCCTTTGTCGGCGGCGCTCGCGGCACGGCTGAACTGAAACGGATGGTTGATGCGGGTGAGGCTCGTGTGGCGTTCTCGATGTTCGCGACCTCAATGGATGACCTTTTTGCGGTCTCTGACATGGGCGAGATCATGCCGCCAAAATCGACCTGGTTCGAGCCTAAGTTGAAAGACGGGCTCTTGATACACGAGATCTGAAAAATGGAATTAGCCGATCTTCGCAGGGAGTATTCGCGGCACGAGTTATCCGAAAACTCGGTCGATGCGGATCCGTTTGCGCAGTTTTCGGCATGGATGAATGAGGCATTGAATTCGGAAATCATCGAACCAACGGCGATGACGGCCTCGACGGTCGATGCGGCCGGTCGGCCGTCGTCACGGGTTGTGCTGCTAAAGGGCATCGATGCCCAAGGATTTGTTTTCTTTACAAATTACGACAGTAAAAAGGCCAGCGATCTCGACATTAATCCAAACATTTCGCTCCATTTCTTTTGGCCAGATCTCGAACGTCAGGTCATTATAAGCGGCACTACGGCAAAAACATCTCGCGAGGAATCCGAGGAATATTTTGCCAAGCGTCCGGTGGAGAGTCAGATAGGTGCTTGGGCGTCGAAGCAAAGCAGCGTACTGCAGACGCGTAAAGAGCTCGAGGATGGTGTCGCCGAGATAGGACAAAGATTTGCCGGGCAGGAGATACCGTGCCCCCCTTTCTGGGGTGGCTTTCGCGTGACGCCGGAAAGCTTTGAGTTTTGGCAGGGTCGTGCGAGCCGTCTGCACGACCGCATTTGCTATACACGCAACGGGAACGCTTGGATGATCTCAAGACTCTCGCCATGACGATCTTTCTCGAGTCAAAGAGGCTTTTTTTTCGCAAACTTACGCCCGACGATCTGCCGTGGCTGATCGATATGCGCTCGCCCGAGCCTGTGAACCGCTTTCTGGGCGGGACAAAGATGCAAAATCCCGAGTCTCTCGCCGTCAGGCTAAAATTCTACATTTCTTGCTACGGCAAATTCGGTTTTGGGAACTGCGCGATGGGCCTCAAAGAATCCGGCGAACTGATCGGCACAAGCGGTCTGCAACCGCTCGAGGACACGGGCGAGATCGAGGTCGGCTACAACCTGTCGGAGCGTTTTTGGCGGAAAGGATATGGCTACGAGTGTGCCATGGCATGGCTTGCGTACGGCTTTGAAAAATGCGGCCTGCAACGCATTGTTGCCGTGTCGTATCCCGAAAATATTGGCTCGTGGCGAATCATGGAAAAATGCGGGATGACATACGAAAAGACCGAGGCACATTACGGTATTGATTGTGTTTTTTATGGGATCTCACTCCGCGAGTTTCTCGCACGAAAAGGCTCCGATTAGCGAATGCGGCCGAACATTCCAAAACTGATCTTCGCCGTCCTGCTGAGCATCTATTTCTTATGGATAGCATACGATCCGATGCAGGGCAGCTTTTTGGATAATGTCGATCTGCCCATACACGAGACCGGGCATTTGTTGTTTCGCATTTTTGGCGAGTTTATGATGGTCGCTGGCGGGTCGCTCTTGCAGGTAGCATTTCCCGCCGTTTTCGTCGGTTATTTTCTATGGCAAAGGAGCTACTATTCAGCGGCGATCGTCCTGCTGTGGGTCGGCCAGAGCATTTTGAATGTCTGGGTTTATGCCTCGGATGCCGTTGTGATGAAGCTCGTATTGACGAGCGGATTTACGGGGAGCGAGGGTAGCTTTCACGACTGGCACTATATGCTTGAGCGTTTTGGATTGCTCGACTCTACCAAAGGCGTTGCAAAGGTCATTAGATTTTTAGGAACATTGACTATAATAATAGCCAGCGCTCTGGCAGTTTATTTTGCGTTTCACGAACCTGCCCAGCAAACCGAAGAAGAAATATGAAGGTAACCCTCATAACGGGTGCATCGAGCGGCATCGGCGAAGAATTTGCGAGACGGCTCGCGGCCGAAGGCCATAACCTCGTACTTGTTGCCCGCTCGGAAAAAGCCTTGCACGAACTGTGTGATGAGCTGATGCTCGAGCACAAGATAACGGCGCACTATGTGGCGCTCGATCTATCGCGCGAGGACGCCGATCAACGGCTATCGGATGAGACGGAAAAACACGGATTTGAGGTCGACTGGCTGATCAATAATGCGGGTTTTGGTTCGTACGGCGATTTTATAAAACTCGACCGCGATCGTGAGCTGCAAATGATCGATCTGAATATCCGCTCGCTCGTCGCCCTCACTCACAGATATTTGCCGGCAATGCGAGAGCGTAGGAGCGGTACGATCATCAATGTATCCTCAGCTGCGAGTTTCCAACCAATACCTTTTTTTGCGACATATGCTGCAACAAAGGCATTCGTAACTTCGTTCTCAGAGGCCATTGCGGAAGAAAACCGGCCATTCGGGATCAAGATAATGGCGCTTTGCCCTGGTTCGACCAAGACCAATTTTTTTGCTGCAGCGAATATGGATAAACCCGTACAGATCAAGGGCCAGCAGACGTCGGCTGAGGTCATCGAGACGGCAATGCGCGGCGTGCGAAGCTCACGGACGAGGATCGTATCGGGTTTTGTAAATTTTGTCGTCTCAGTGCTAGTCAATATTGTGCCAAATGCGGTCATTACGAGAGCGTTGGCACGAGGGACGCGTTCGCGATACCAAGGAAACGAATGAAATTTACGGTCCTAGGCAGCGGTTCGACCGGCAATTCGGTGCTCATATCGAGCGAGACGACCAAGGTCCTCGTGGATGCCGGTATGAGCTCACGTGAGATACTCCGGCGGCTAGCGGAGGTTGGTGTAGATCATTCGCGTCTGGACGGTATATTGCTCACTCATGAACACGGCGACCACGCCGGCGGCTTACGCGTTTTGATGTCCGCGATCGATTGCCCGGTCTATATATCGCGCCCGACGCAGGATGCCTATTTTGACACCAAAGCGGGCGGTCAAAACGGCGACAGTGAATCGTCAAAACGCCGCGCCGCTCTTAAGGACAAGACCGTCGAGATCGAAAGCTCTCGCGAATTTCGCATCGGCGACATTGATTTCGAGCCTTTCAGCGTGCCGCACGACGCAGCGGATAATTTTGGATTTATCGCGAAAAAGGACGGTGTAAAGGTAGCGACGTTGATGGATTTTGGCCACATCAGCGAGCTTATCAAGCAGAGCTTACGCGGCTGCGATGCGATCGTCGTCGAGTCAAACCACAGCCGCGATATGCTGCGGGCGTGCTCAATGTATACGTGGGACTTAAAACAGCGGATAATGTCGCGGACCGGTCATCTCTCGAACGAAGACCTGTCGGATTGGCTCACAAATGATTTTGACGGCTCGGCCCGTCATATTGTTCTCGCCCACCTGTCGCAGCGGGCCAACGAACCAAACCTCGCTCGCATTACAGCGGAGATCGCCCTGCAAATGCGTCCACCTCTTTTCAAGGCGCAGACCAAAATCTCTATCTCGCATGCCAAACGGCCGACCGAGTGGATTGCATTTTAATCCAGCTTTTGATTGCGCCTTGCTGACCATGCCGCGATCACAGCCACGGGCAACCCAACAAGAAAAGCATGGCCTACGTAACTATTCGCCTGTGATCCCCAGTCTATGGTCGCCGCAGGTGGGCGCCAGCCGATCGCCGACAGCGGGATCACGACCCACTGCATTACCACGTTAGCAATCACACCAAAAACGAGGCCGGAAATTACAGGACGGCGGATCAAAAAAGAAATGTTGCGGCTGGCAAGATAATAAATGGTAGCGATGCAGGTGGCGACGACAAAGTGTAGGAATATGCCGAGCAACGCCGTATTCCACCCGCCGCCTCTCGCAGCTTCGCGGCCGAGCAATCCCGACGCCGGACCCCACCAGACACTTTGAAAGGTGATGCCGAAATAAAGCGGGAAAAAGGTACTCGCATCAATAAAATCCAGGATGCCGATCGCCAGCCCACCAAAAACTATCGTATGAAAGGCGCTCGGGCGCCCAACCGAAACCGTTTCACTAGCCATTATTTATCTCCTTTTGGCGAGTTCGATGCACTTCAGTGGAAATGCGATGCTTATTGCTGGGCAACGGTTGATGTTGGTGCCCCGTTCGTACCGTTTCCGTCGATCGAATTATTTCGGAACGAAATTATCTTGCCCGTAGGCGCCGCGAGTCCGGTTCTGTTAAAGGCGATCGTGTTGCCCGAGAGCCTGACAGT
>Ga0068859_100007859_pt1 | contig 10824 bp, 2 predicted proteins | sample KBSSwiS22_FD_66585 | JGI IMG/M metagenome (GOLD analysis project Ga0068859, IMG submission 66585) | Switchgrass rhizosphere microbial communities from Kellogg Biological Station, Michigan, USA - KBS Switchgrass S2-2 | ecosystem: Host-associated > Plants > Roots > Rhizosphere > Soil ... | reverse complement strand
AATCTGCGTCTCTGGTCGCTCTTCGTCAAAGAGTTCCATCAGATTAGGCGGAATCGCCGGCTGGTGATTCTGCTGATCATCCCGCCGACCTTGAATATCGTTCTGTTTGGTTTAGCGCTCAATCCAACCTTCGAGAATTTGCGCCTCGGCGTTGTCGATTACAGCCGTACTGCCGAAAGCCGCGAGTTGGTCTCGGCCTTTGAGGAAGGCCTGGTGTTTCAGACACAAGCCTATTATGCGTCGGCCAACGAACTGGGTGACGCCATCAGTCGTGGGGATCTGGACGCGGGTTTGATCGTGCCGCGAGATTTTGCCGAAAAGCGAGCCCGGCGCGAAACCGTCGAAGTCCAGTTACTCGTGGATGCGGTCAATGCCAACACGGCCACGATTGCCGGCGGCTATGCTGCGCGCATCATCGCCGGGTTAAATCAGAAAATTGCGTCGTCGCAACCGCCACGAAAGCCAATGACAAGCAGCCCTGCGAGTGATGAACCCGTTTCGTTGGCCACGAATGCGCCCGCTGCGGCGCGCATGATGGTCACGCCACGGCTGACGTTGCTTTACAACCCGGGACTGAAGAGCGCGTGGTTTATTACGACCGGCATGATTGGATTGCTGCTCGTGCTGCAGGGATCAGTCGTGTCTTCGGCCTCACTGGTCCGCGAAAAAGAGATTGGGACCATCGAGCAGTTGCTGATGACACCAGCGGCCGGTTCCGAGATCATAGTTGCGAAGGTTTTGCCAATCTTTCTGCTGCTGTCTATCGATATTGGTTTGGCGCTATTCGTGGCGCGGGTGGCCTTTGGCGTGCCGATGCGCGGCAGCCTGCTTTTGTTTTTTCTTGCTTCAGCGCTGTGCGTGATCTGTGGGATTGGCCTGGGGATGATGATTGCGACATTCACTCGCACCCAACAACAGGCGCAACTGATGAGTTTTTTCACGAACCCGCCGCTGGCAATTCTCTCAGGCGCCACCACGCCGATCGAAGCGATGCCGGCGTGGCTGCAAACGATCGCTTCGCTCAATCCGGTAACGCATTTCGCGATTATCTCGCGTGGGATTCTGCTCAAGGGCAGCGGCGTGGCAGTTCTTTATCCGGAGCTGCTGGCCCTGGCCGCGATCGCTCTGGTGATGGTGTCAGTGAGCGCCTGGCGGTTTCGGAAACAACTGGGATGAATTGAGATCTCAGATCTCAGATTTGAAATCTCAAATCCAAGATCTCAACGCGAACTGCTGATCAGGATCACGTCCCGCATTTCCACACCCCGCGTGAACGCGAACAGCTTGCCATCCCGCGACCAGCTATTAGAGTAAATCTTTTCATCGGGCAAACCGGTGACCCGTTGGGGCGGACCACCTGCCAAGGGTTGCCGCCACAATCCCAGGCCCCAATCCCGATAAGTAATGGACTTGCCGTCTGCGGTCCAGCGAATGGCGTAGCGGAAGTTTGCCAGCGGCGGAATATCGAAGAGTTTGATCGGAGGCCCACCATCGATCGAAAGGACAGCCAACTGAGTCCTGGCGTCATCAGTAGTGTATTGGCAGGCAATCAGCCTACTGTCAGGCGATATCCAGGGCCAGGACGCTGCGTTGTTAATCAGGCGCTGAGCTTCTCCGCCATCGATATTTACTCGCCAGAGTCTACCGCCATCACAATTCGATCGGTAAACGACCCATTTGCCGTCAGGACTGACGGCGGGATCGAAGTTATCGCCGCACTTCGTCAACTGCTTCCGGTCCGAGCCATCGATGTTAGCGCGCCATATTTCTTTGGCATCGTCCCGTTCCGAGTGGAAGACGATAAAGCGTCCATCACCGGTAACACTCGGAACCGTTTCAATTGCGCCAGGAGGCGTAAGCGCTTTTCGATTTGAGCCATCGGCATCCATGATCCAAATCGATTCGCTCTGAGCATTTCCTGATGTGTAGACTATCTTGTGATCCGGCGTCCAATCGAGGCCCAACAATCCATCGCCCCGGTTCAACGAGCCGAACGTTATCTGCTTCGCGTCTCGTAAATCGTTCACCGACGCAACCCAAATGTTATTGATTTGTCGATGCGTGCTGGTGAGGGCCGTATCCGAATCAGCAGCTACGTCGAGTACAAAGTCATAGGTGTTCAGATCGTTGACGATGCGCCGCACTTCACCGCTGGGGTATGCAACCATCCAAATCTGACTGCCTTCCTCGGGACCTGGGTCAGCCGCAATCGTAAGAATGCCGCTGCCATCCTTGAGCCACGAGATCCGCCCGATCGTTTTCCATGGCCGGGTGCTCAGTTGTTTCAATTCGCCAGTGTCGACGGACAGCACCCAAATAAACGTTACGCTCGGATCGCCTTCCCGCGAACCGCCGAGCGCGATCCTCCTGCCGTCAGGCGCCCAGATGAGACAGTAAGTCGTCCAGTTCCGATTGATCGGCACAGTGATGACCGTCCGCTCGTCGGAGCCATCGACGTTGGACACTATGACGCTCGTGTTCTTGCCCCCGTCGATATACCTCAGAAACACGATGCGCTTATTGTCGGGCGCGATACTGAAGTACCACGGCACACCTTCGCGCAGCTTCACGGGCACGCCGCCCAGCGTCGGCAACCGGTACAACACTTCGCGGTCCTCGGTGGACATCACGTAATAAATACTGCGACCGTCGGGCGCGAATTGAATACCGCGATAAGTCACGTAAGCCGGCTCCCGTAATTGAACTGAGGTCTGCCCGTCCAGCGACGCGAGTTGCAGACTGTACATACCCTTCTGGATGTTCGAATAAACGAAGAACTGGCCGTCAGGTGAGATCGCCGCGTAAGCATTCAGCCCATCGTTTGTCAGTTGACGAAATTTGATCCGGTTAAAATGATTCACCGCGACCCGCGATGAGCGAAATACAACGACGCCGTAAACTACCGCGCTAATCACCGCGACGGCTACGAGGGTCAATACTGCGACTGCCCCTGGCTGGCGAAGAAGTGTGCGCCCAGGTGCCGCCGCAAGTTGTCGCGGCTCTGGGTTTGAATTGAGTTCGGCGCTCGCGGTGTTTAAATCGTCGATATCTTCTTCAACGACGACCTGCGAGATTGTTTCGGTTTCGATGATGACGCGCTGCTGATTGTCATCAATCTCGCGCACGTTGCCAACGAAACGATAACCGCGGCCGGGAATCGTAACCAGAAAGCGCGGTTGCGCGGCTTTCTCACCCAGGGCCCTGCGGACGGCTGAAATATTAACTGTGAGGTTCGATTCTTCCAGTTCCTGACCGGGCCAAACACTGTCCAGAATTTCATCCTTACTTAGGTCGCGCCCGTCACTCTCAACCAACAGCAAAAGCAGGTCGAAGGCCTTCGAGTAAAGCGGCACCACTTCGCCTTCGCGGAGTAACTGCCGCTTCGCAACGTCCAGCCGGAACTCGTCGAATTCGTAAACCTGTCGGGTTTCCTCAATCAATTTGTTTTCGGGTTCTTTCGGAACATTTCGGGCCGATTTTAAAGACATTTCGGGGTTTTCCCGTCGAAGATGCGTCCGCTTCGAACAAAAGTTCCAGGCACAACGCGAGATCACCGGCGCGGATGATAGCAGAGAGGAAATGCGAAAGGGAACGGTTACTGATGAAGAAGAAAACACGGGTGACGATTCGGACTCGGCAAAGGTTGGTCGTGCATTCATTGCGAGTGCGCTGCCACCAATGCGGCGCCGAAGTGCCGATCGTCTCACCCGACAACGCTGCGGGAGTTTTGCAAACAACGCCCGATGAGATTCGCGGATTGCTCGCAAGCGGAGACTTGCATGCCATCCACGAACCGTCAGGCGCGCAAGTTATCTGCGGTAACTCGCTCGAGGCCGCCTCAACCGAAACCGAAATTGAAATCGAAGGAGAAAGACAATGAAGCAGCAGAATTCTGAAATGAACCTCAACGGGTATTCAACCTTTGTGCGCCGCGCGATAACGATGACTGCGTCAATCGCCGTCGTGCTCTTCGCAATGGCAATCTTCGGCTCGATGGCGCACGCGGCGACATTTCATGTGACGACCACTGCCGACAACAACAACAACTCGAGCCCGACTGCCGGCTCTCTTAGAAAGGCAATCATTGATGCCAACAATAATCCTGGCGCGGACACGATTGATTTCAACATTCCCGGATCGGGCGTTCATAAGATCACGGTGACCCTGGCGTTGCCGGTGATTAGCGATCCGGTGTTGATTGACGGTTACACCCAACCGGGGGCCGTCCAGAACTCGCTCGCAAACAACAACAACGCTCAGCTTATGATTGAAATCGCAGGCACCGCTGCGGTTAAGGACGGCATTGTCATCAGCGCGGGCTCAAGCATTGTGAAAGGCCTGATCATCACGAGCTTTCACAATCCGAACAGTTTTGGCAGCACCGGAATCAGTTTGACTGCGAAAGGCGGCAACGTGATCGCCGGAAACTTTATCGGCACCGACGCGAACGGCACGAATGCGATTCCTAACTACGTCGGAGTTTTCATCAACGGATGCGACAACAACGTGATCGGCGGCAGCCAACCGGCGTCGCGTAATTTGATCTCCGGCAATGCCCAAAACGGCATCACGATTCAAGGGAGCGGCGCTTACAACAACCTGGTTTTGGGGAACTTCATTGGCACGAACCGCAGCGCTTCAGGGGCCCTGGGTAACGGGGACGCGGGCGTCGTGGTGTCTAATATTGGGACGGCGGCGTCAGCAGGTGAGATCGGCGGAGCGACGACCGGCGCCGGAAATGTCATTTCCGGGAATGGCTCGATTGGAGTCGCGACGGTGGGCAACGCGACTGGTCTGAAGATCCAGGGAAATTTGATTGGCACCGACGTGACGGGCAAGTTTGCGTTGGGCAATAAATATTATGGAATCTCGGTTGGTTCGACCGGCAGCCTGTTGGTCATTGGTGGCTCGGCGGCGGGCGCGCGCAATATCATCTCTGGAAATGGCTACAGCGGAATTTCGATCTATCAGGATACTGGTACCGTGGTGCAAAACAATTACATTGGCACTGATATCACCGGAAATAAAGCACTCCCTAATCTCAGTTCGGGCATCATGATGTTATCGAGTTACAACACGATCGGCGGTGCCGGAGCAAACGAGGGCAACGTAATTTCGGGAAATGGCGGCTCGGGAATTTACCTCTCGTTTAGTACGAGCTTTGGCACCACCGGCACTTCTAATTTCATGCTCGGAAACCTAATCGGCGTCGGCGCCGACGGCACCACGCCTTTGGGGAACAAGGATCACGGCGTGTTTATCCTCACCAACGCGACCAATAACATCGTAGGTGGGCAGGGCAAGGCGCGGAACGTAATCGCCAATAATGGTGCCGCCGGCGTGGAAGTAGCGATCGGAACGTCGGTTCTAATCAGTGGCAATTCAATCCGTGCTAACGGCCTCCTGGGTATCAACCTGAGTCCATACGGGCCGAATAAGAATGATTTGGGCGATGGAGATTCGGGTGCAAACAACCTGCAAAATTATCCAGTACTGACGTCGGCCTCTCTAATCAGCAATGGACTGACGTTTGTGAACGGCACCTTGAACGGTGCGGCCAACACCAAATTTACAATCGAATTCTTCGAGAACGACGCGCCCGATCCCTCCGGCTTCGGTGAAGGACAGAATTACCTCGGCGCTTTGAATGTCACGACGGACGCGAATGGGAATGGCACCTTCACCGGATCGTTCGCAGGTCTGAGCGCTGGTCAATGCATCAGTACGACGGCAATCGATCCGTCGAATAACACCTCTGAATTCTCTTTGTGCAGGCAGATCACTTTGAACACGCCAGGCAGCCTGCAGTTTGCTTCTGCGGCGTACACAGTTGGCGAGAACACAGGCAAAGTCATTGTTACCGCGAAACGCACGGCCGGAAGCTTTGGAACAGTGACAGCGCAATACGCGACCTTGCCCGGTGGCACCGCCACCGCAGGAACGGACTACACTTCAACGTCTGGTGTGTTGAGTTGGGGCGATGGCGACACATCCGATAAGACATTCACCGTTCCCGTCATTGACAATTCCAACAGCGGATCGAACAAGACGATCAATCTCGGCTTGAGCAATGCTACGAACGGCGCCAGCCTCGGCAGCCCTGCGAGCGCGGTCGTAACGATCCTCGATGACGAGTCTTATCCAAAGGTGTCAGTCAACGATGTGACTCAGCCTGAAGGCGACAGCGGCACGACAAAGTTCATTTTTACCGTAAGCCTTTCGGCGGCCAGTTCGCAGACGATTAAGGTCGATTATTCAGCGGACGACGACACCGCCAAGGTCCTGAGCGACTTTCAGGAGATCCTTGGAACGATCACTTTCGCCCCCGGCGAAAACTCAAAGCAGGTCACTGTTTTGGTGATCGGCGACACTCAATTCGAACCGAACGAAACGTTCACTGTCGACCTGGCGAATTTCGTGAATACAATTCCGGGCAAGATCGCTGGCGCCGGAACGATTGTCAATGATGACACCAACACGTCACCCACGATCCAATTCAGTCAGGCGACATATGGCGTGCCGGAAGATCTCACTGCACTGAATGTGACAGTAAGTCGTGGCGGTGACACGAGCGGCTCGGCGTCAGTCGACTACACGACCAACGATGGCACCGCTAAACAGAAGAGTGACTTCGAGTACGCCGCTGGCACGCTCACGTTTGCGCCGGGTGAACTGAGCAAGGTCGTTACAGTGCTGATCAACGAGGATATGTTGATTGAAGGAGGCGAGACGTTCAGTCTGTCACTGAGTAATCCGGCCGGCGCCGGACTTGGTTCACAAAGCAGCACCACGGTTACGATTGCCGATGACGCGCCGGAATCGTTAGCCACTCCAATCGATGACGCGCAGGGTTTTGTCTATACGCATTATCACGACTTTCTCAATCGTGAGCCGGACGCGGAGGGTCTGGCCTTCTGGACCAACCAGATCACCGCCTGTGGCACGGATGCGAAGTGCATCAACGCTGCCCGTGTGAATGTTTCGGCGTCGTTCTTCCTGTCCATTGAATTTCAGGAGACGGCTTACCTGATCTACCTGATGCAGAAAGAGTCTTATTCAACCATGCCGAAGTACGCTTCGTTCATGCGTGATCTGCAGGAAGTCAGCCGTGGCGTGATCGTCAATGCTCCTGGTTGGCAACAGAAGCTGGCTGACAATCAACAGCAGTTTGCCGACCAGTGGGTGAACCGGGCCGAGTTCAAGACGGCGTATGATGCTTTATCAAATGATGCTTACGTCAACGCCCTGTACAAGAATGCGGGCATCGTGCCGCCGCAAACTGCGAAGGACAACCTGGTTGCGGCGTTGAACTCGGCGAGTATGAACCGTTCGGCGGTGCTGCTGGAAGTGGCAGGTGACCCGACGTTCCGTCAGCAGGAACAGAATGCTGCGTTTGTGTTGATGGAATACTTTGGCTATCTGCGGCGCGATCCGAATGCGTCACCTGATGCAGACTTGAGCGGCTATAACTTCTGGCTCAACAAGCTGAATCAGTTTGGCGGCAATTACGTCGATGCTGAAATGATCAAGGCCTTCATCACCTCGTTCGAGTACCGGCAACGATTTGGTCAACCTTAATTGAAAAGGTAATCGAGGCAAAGTGGCACAGACTTCAGTCTGTGTTATAACGCAAAGAATCACAGACTGAAGTCTGTGCTACTCGCGCGTTTCACTTTCGGGCGGTTGGTCTAAAGCCAACCGCCCTTTTTCTCTTTCCTCGGATGTGCGACCGCTTGAATCGAATTTACCCGACGGCGAATAAGCAGGCCCCAATCTCGCGCCTCTAATTCGCCCATCACCATAAACGCCGTGAACTGTGCCTGTCGTTCACACCGTCTTTTTTCACCTATGCGGCATCTACGAAAAGTTGCAGGTGCACTCGAAATCTGAAGCTGTCACCGGGGCCCTCAGAACCGCCCGGTCTCAATCCCCTGGCACTTATTATCAGAAGCCCGACCGTAAGGGAGGGCAGGATTTGCTGTGAATCCCACTGAGAGGCGTCGAAACCTTGCCCTCCCTTACGTTCGGGCTTTTGATACAAAACAGCTACAGATCAACGTAGTGACCCGAAATCCCTTTTGATTTCAAATATCTCCACGCTGCAGAGCGGAAACGAAATTTGAAATACGAAGGAGTTCAGGGAGCCATGCAAATAGTTTACGCCACCGGAGAACCCGGCCATATCACCTTTGACGTAGCGCCAACACCAGACCAGGTGGCAAAGGGCGCGCGGGTCTTTGCCACTTGCCTGGACAAGTCAGTGTCAGAGACGCTCGATGAGCACACGTTCCACGCGATGACCGACGGCGAGTACTGCGAGCTGCCGGTTCTTATCCGGCAAGCGCACGAACCAGAGCAGCGGCAAGCGAAAGAGCGCTTCTTGAAGCGATTGTTTCACTCGCTGTTCGGTCTCGTGCTGGCGGCAGTTGCGTGTGCGTGCCTGGCGACAGCCGCGAGTGCGGCCACCTTTCAGGTCACCACCACCGCCGATAATGGCGACAACGTCAACCCGACTCCGGGTTCTCTGAGAAAGGCAATCCTGGACGCCAACGCCAATCCGGGCGCGGACGACATCGTCTTTCAAATTCAGGCCAATGGCGTGCAGACCATCAGTCCGCCGACGCGGCTGCCAAACATCTCTGATCCGGTAACGATCGACGGCTACACGCAAAATGGCGCTTCCAAGAACACGCTCTTTGACGGCGACAATGCGGTCCTGATGATTCAAATCGACGGGACTAATGGTGGTGCCGGATTTCAGGGTATAGGTTTTCAGATCACCGGCGGCTCGACGACCATCCGCGGCCTGGCGATCAATCGTTTCCAGGCTTACGGAATACAGATTGGCGTCAACAGTCCGGGCAACAATCACATCGAGGGATGCTTTATCGGGACCGATCCCACAGGTACCGTGTCGCTTCCGAACCTTGTCGGCGGAATCTACTTGAACAAGTCAAACGACAACGTCATCGGCGGTCCGACGCCGGAGACCCGTAACGTGATTTCCGGAATTGATCCGAACAACAACAGCTTCTCCGGCATTGCTGCCACTGGCAACCCGATCAGCGGTCTGACGATTCAGGGCAACTACATCGGCACGAACGCAGCGGGCACGGCCGCGCTCGTGCCCGGCAGCAAAGGCACCGGCGTCAACATCGACACTGGCGTCAAGATCACAATTGGCGGCACGACACCGGGCGCGCGCAACGTCATCTCTGGCAACGGCACGGGGATTCAGGTCGGGGCGAGTGATCAGACCTTGATTGCCGGCAACTATATCGGAACCGACATCACCGGCACCCAGGCGATAGGTAATCGAAACCATGGAATCAAGTTCGACAACGTAACCAACAGCGTCGTTGGCGGATCCACGCCAGCGGCCAGAAACATCATTTCCGGCACGCAGCAAGGTGAAGGGATCGGCTTCAGCCAGGGCACCGTCGGCAACTTCATTCAGGGGAACTACATTGGCACTGACGTTACTGGAAATGTAGCGCTGGGAAATCAATCCGGAATCGCGGATTTGTTTGGCGGCTCGGCTACTCCCGGGAACAATAAAATTGGTGGTTCAGCCCCGGGTGAAGGAAATGTGATCTCGGGTAACAAGCAACTGGGCATCAGTCTCAACGGCGATTCAGGGAATCATGTCATTCAGGGCAACTTCATCGGCACAAATGCCAGCGGCACGTCATCGCTTGCCAACGGAGACCTGGTTGCGAAGAGCGGCGGTGGTATCGGGATTATCACCTCAAGTAACAACCTTATCGGCGGCACCGTGCCCGGCGCGCGCAACGTAATTTCGGGCAATGCTAATTACGGCATCCTGCTTAACTTTGCCACTGGCGCGGTGGTTCAGGGAAACTTCATCGGTGTCGATGTCAATGGCGCAGCTCTCGGAAACGTTGCCCGAGGCATTCAGGTCGTTAACAGTTCGCATGACTGCACGATTGGCGGTACCACGGCCGGCGCCGGCAACGTGATCGCTTTCAACGGCGGACCGGGCATCACTGTCTTCGAACCGAACCAACCCTTCCATGTTTATAACATCGGGATCGAAGGCAACAGCTTCTATGCGAATGTTGCCGGCGCGGGTCCGGGAATCGATCTTCAGGACAACAACGTAACGCAAAACGATTCGGGTGATGGCGATTCCGGTCCAAATAACTATCAGAACTTCCCGCTGCTGAATTCAGCTACTTCCAATGGGGGCACCACCGCCGTCACGGGAACTCTTAACTCCGAAAGCAATAAACAATATCGCATCGAGTTCTTTGCCAGCCCGCAATGTTCAGCGTCCGGATATGGCGAAGGACAGGTTTATCTCGGCAAGTCGGACGTCACCACCGTCGGCAATGACGCGAGCTTCAACGTTAACCTGCCCGTGACGGTTCAGCCGGGCAACGTCATCACCGCCACGGCGACTGATGCGGCCGGCAACACTTCCGAGTTTTCACCCTGCATGTTGCTCAATGGCTTGCCTGGCGGGGGCGCTTTGCAATTTAACGCGGCGAACTTCAGCGTGAACGAGAACGCCGGCACCGCGACGGTCACCGTCGATCGCGTCGGCGGGAACTCAAGCGCGGTTTCGGTCCATTACTCGATGAGCGCCGGCACCGCGACTTCGGGCAGCGACTTCACCAACGTCTCGGGCAACTTGAACTGGGCGGCGGGCGATCTTTCGAGCAAGACTTTCACCGTGCCCATCAAAGACGACTCGCTCAATGAGAACAACGAGACGATCAGTCTCGGTTTGAGCAGTCCTACCGGAGGTGCAACTCTGGGAAGTCAGAAGACTGCCATCTTGACGATTGCCGACGACGATCC
>Ga0068859_100007856_pt1 | contig 10827 bp, 4 predicted proteins | sample KBSSwiS22_FD_66585 | JGI IMG/M metagenome (GOLD analysis project Ga0068859, IMG submission 66585) | Switchgrass rhizosphere microbial communities from Kellogg Biological Station, Michigan, USA - KBS Switchgrass S2-2 | ecosystem: Host-associated > Plants > Roots > Rhizosphere > Soil ... | reverse complement strand
CGACGCGGATCCTGTCGAGACTGTGCTCAGGTGGGTACGGGAATTGACGCGCACCAGGAGTTTTGGTTCTCAGGAATCGAATGTGCTCGGGATCCGTGACTTCGACGAAGACTATGAACTGGTCCTTCAGGGTCTGCTCCAGGGATTGAGCTGCGCGGAAATCAAGTCGAAGTTCCTCGAGGAGTTTCCGGATGAGGACAATTCGGAGATGATGAGCAAACTCGAAACGCTTTATGAGTCGATTCGAGGGGAGATGCTATTTAGGGCGATCTTTTAACGCAAAGACGCAAAGGCGCAAAGGCGCAAAGCCTTCTGATGATTTGCATTCCTATCACCGAAATACGAGCAAGGGATTTCCTCGCGGCGATACACGAGGCGGCCGAGGTGGCCGATGCGATCGAGTTGCGGTTGGATTACCTGAACGCTACAGATCTTGCATCAGTGCTCACGGCGATTCCTGTGGTCAGTCAGCCGCTGATCTTCACATTTCGTCCACGCGAACAGGGCGGGCAGCGAGATCTCACTCTCATTGACAGGCAACAGTTCTGGCGCAATCTCGAGCCCGAACTCATAGGTTATGCCGATATGGAACTCGACCTCGTTGAGAGTCTCCTTGATAGGCCACCTCCAATACCGTGGGATAAGGTCATCTGTTCATATCACGACTTTCAGAGCACTCCCGACAATCTTACGGGAGTACTGGAGCGCCTTATGCGCACGCCGGCACGTGTCGTCAAGATTGCGACGCTCGCTCGGAGCGTGACGGACTGTGTGCCTGTCTTTGAGGTGATTGATCGCGCGGGCGCGCGTCCTGTCATCGCGCTCGCCATGGGCCTGGCAGGGGTCGCAACTCGTGTGCTCGCGCCTTCACGAGGCGCGTTGCTGACGTTTGGCGCGCTGAGGCAAGGGGCGGAAAGCGCGTGCGGACAGCCGACGGTTGGCGAGCTCAGGGACTTATACCGTGTCGAAAGCCTGACGCGCGCTAGTGAAATCTATGGTGTGATCGGCTATCCCATAGGCCATTCGCTCTCACCGGCTATCCACAATTCGGCGTTGGCCGCTGAAGGTCGTGATGCGGTCTATTTGCCGTTCGAAGTTGAGAACCTGGATGCGTTCATGCGCGATATGGCGCATCCGCGCACACGCCGGATTGACTGGCGGCTTCGCGGGCTGAGCGTGACGATTCCGCATAAGCTGGATGTCATTGCGTATCTCGATGAAGTCGAGCCGCTCGCGCGAAGAATCGGTGCGGTCAATACCGTGGCGATCGAGGGGGAACGGCTGCTTGGCTACAACACTGACGTTATGGGGGCGATGAGTCCGCTTGATGACGTCTTCGATGTGAGGGGCGCGCGTGTTGCGGTGCTGGGCGCGGGAGGTGCGGCGCGAGCCGTCTTGTACGGGCTCGCCGAACGCAGCGCTGAGGTGACTGTTTATGCGCGTGACCTGAAAAAGGCCGGTGTGCTGGCCGAAGAGTTCGAGGCGCGCTCTTCAGCGCTCGAGAGTTTCGCGGGAGATACGGATGTAGTGATCAATTGCACGCCTATCGGTATGAAAGGGCATCGTGAAGGTCAAAGCCCGGTTCGAAGAGAGGCGCTCAACGGCGTAAAGTTAGTCTATGACCTCGTATACAACCCTGAGGAGACAGAACTCCTGAAGGAGGCGCGGGAAATGGGCTGTCTTACGCTTGGTGGGATGGCGATGCTTACGGCACAGGCTGATGCCCAGCGACGGATTTGGCAGGAAAACCAAAAGGCAAAACGCTGAAAATCAAAAGGCAAAAGGCAAAAGGCAAAAGGCAAAAATAAGAAGGGAACCGAGAGTGGTCGAGCTCGTTCTTCCTTTCTTATTTTTGCCTTTTGCCTTTTGCCTTTTGCCTTTTGATTTTCTTTAAGTCAGTTCCGCATGCTCGTAATAGGTGCGGGGATTCGTCCGCCGCGGCGGACGAAACGAGAGCTGTCAAAGCGACTGACGGCCATAATCGGAGCGCTTCCCAGAAGGCCACCGAATTCAACCATCTCTCCGACCCGTTTTCCCGGCGCGGGGATGATTCGCACACCTGTTGTCTTGTTGTTCATTACCCCGATTGCCATTTCATCGGCGATGATCGCCGCGATCTGATCTTCCGTCGTATCCCCGGGAACAGCCACCATATCGAGGCCCACAGAACATACCGAAGTCATCGCTTCAAGCTTTTCGAGAGTTAGCGCGCCCAGCCGCGCCGCTTCGATCATCGCGCTGTCCTCCGAAACCGGGATAAACGCTCCACTCATGCCGCCGATGTGTCCCGAGGCCATTGCGCCGCCCTTCTTCACCGCGTCGGTGATCAGGGCGAGAGCGGCCGTCGATCCGGGTGCGCCCGCTTTCTCGAGGCCGATATGCTCGAGTATTTCCGCGACCGAATCGCCCACAGCGGGCGTGGGCGCGAGACTGAGATCGATAATCCCGAAAGGCATATCAAGCCGCCGCGCCGCTTCGCGGCCTACAAGCTCGCCCGCGCGCGTGATCTTGAAAGCGACACGCTTGATTATCTCGGCGAGAGCCGAGAGGTCGCAATCGCCCGCCTGCGCCACGGCACGCGCCACGACTCCGGGACCGGAGACGCCAATATTGATGACCACTTCGGGCTCGCCGATACCGTGGAATGCGCCTGCCATGAAGGGGTTGTCCTCTACGGCATTTGCGAAGACCACAAACTTGGCGCATCCGAGCCCCCCGCGGTCGGCCGTTCGCGACGCAAGATCCTTGATCACCCGGCTCACCCGCGCGACGGCAGTCATATTGATGCCGGCGCGCGTCGTTGCCACGTTGATCGATCCGCAGAGCCTCGAGGTCGAAGCGAGCGCCTCGGCCAGGGATTCAAGGTATAATTGGTCTCCCCGCGTCAACCCCTTGTGCACGAGGGCCGAGAATCCTCCGAGGAAGTCGACCCCCACTTCAGCGGCCGCACGATCGAGCGCGTGCGCGAGCGCGACGTAGTCGGCGTCAATGGCGCTTTCAGCGACGAGCGCGGCGGGTGTGACGGCGATGCGACGATTGGCGATAGAGATACCGTATTCGGCTGAGATCTCCTCGGTGACGGCGACCAGGCGGGAGGCATATCGGATAATTTTGCGGTAAACTCTCTCACAGAGCGCAGCGTTCGAGCTGTCTCCACAGTCGCGCAGCGAAATTCCCATCGTGACCGTCCGAATATCGAGATGCTCCATCTCGGTCATTCGTATCGTCTCGAGGATTTCGGTTTGGGTGTATTCCATGAGTCGCGGGATACTTTAACGCAAAGGCGCAAGGGCGCAAAGAAGCAATGGCGGTGATTTTTCAGACCAACCGGTGATCCAGAACGTCTTATTCTGCATTAGGAGGACTTATGCCGAGACGATCGACTTTTAGGGTTGAGATTTGCTCACTGCTGCTTGGATACGCGCTTGTGGCGAGCCCTTCCGTCCTGCTGTCCCAGGAGATGGCGCCGAAAGCCAAAAAGCCGGCTAAAAGCCTGACTGAAGAGCAGAAAGCTATCCATTTGCTTGACCGGACAGCGTTTGGACCCCGGCCAGGCGACGTCGAGCGAGTGCGCCGGATGGGCCTGGACAAGTATCTCGATGAGCAGCTCCACCCGGAGCGGATCACTGATGTGACTGCCGAAGAGAAGCTCAAGGGAATCGAAAGCGTAAAAATGACTAATGAGCAGCTTGCGGCGTCGTATCCTCCGCCGCAGGTACTGCGCGAGGCGCTCAAGGCTCGTGGAATCGAGTTGCCGAACCAGCAGAATCAAGATCAGCCTCCGCCTATGCCTCCGCCGATGTCGCCTCCAGACAACGCGATGAATACGGACGAGATGCGGACGAGGCAGCGCGCCCAGCAGGTCATGCGCGAGCTTGGCTATCGGCCACAGCAGCAGATTGTTCAGGAGTTGCAGCAGGCGAAGATTCTGCGCGCGGTCTACAGCGAACGACAGTTACAGGAAGTGATGACCGATTTCTGGTTCAATCATTTCAACGTTTTTGCGGCGAAAGGCGCCGATCGTGTGCTTGTGACTTCCTATGAGCGCGATGTAATTCGACCGAACGTCTTTGGAAAATTCGAGGATCTGCTGCGTGCGACGGCAAAGAGCCCTGCGATGCTCTTTTATCTCGATAACTGGTTGAGCGCATCGCCGGACGCGAAGATGCCGCCGCGCCGATTTGGTCAGGGCTTTGCTCAGCCTCGACAGGGGCAACCCGGGCAACCGGGGCAACCGGGGCAAATGCCGAACCGGCCGCCGGGTCTGCCGCCACAGGGGAGGCGCCGCGGTTTGAATGAGAACTACGCGCGCGAAGTCATGGAATTGCACACGCTTGGCGTCGATGGCGGCTATACGCAGAAAGATGTGCAGGAGATTGCGCGGTGCTTTACAGGTTGGACGATTCGCGAGCCGCGCCGTGGAGCGGAGTTCATTTTCAATCGGTTCCTGCACGATGACGGCGAGAAGGTCGTCCTCGGTACTAAGATACCGGCGGACGGTGGGATGCGAGACGGCGAAATGGTGATCAAGTTGCTCGCGCACCATCCGTCTACTGCGAAATTCATCTCGACGAAACTCGCGCGCAAATTCGTCTCCGACAATCCTCCCCAAACTCTGGTTGACCGGCTCGCGCAGGTCTTCCAAAAGACTGACGGCGACTTGCGTGAAGTGCTGCGCGCGCTTTTCACATCGCCCGAGTTTCTCTCACCGGAGAGCTTTCGCGCGAAGATAAAAACGCCCTTCGAGATGACGGTGAGCGCAGTTCGCGCTCTGGGCGCAGAAACGAATGGTGGGCCGCAGTTCCACCGTTGGATGGCGCAGATGGGTGAACCGCTGTTCATGGCGCAGCCGCCGACAGGTTATGACGACACTGCGCAAACATGGGTGAACACGGGCGCTCTGCTCGAACGGATGAACTTCGGTCTCGCGCTTGTGTCGAGTCGTATTCCGGGTACCAGTGTGGACCTGGCGAAACTTGCGCCGCCGGGGGAATCGAAGACGCCCTCGAGCGTGGCGGAGCATTACATCAAGTTGCTGTTGCGCGGACAGGTCTCACCGCAAACGCGCGCGACGCTGGACAAGAGTTTGAGCAGTCCTGAGATCGCACGCGCCGATACCGCGGGCACGCAGATTGATCAGGCGAAGATTGTGGGATTGATTCTGGGTTCGCCGGAATTTCAGAGGCAGTGATCGGTGCAGGCGATTTTGGATTTTAGATTTTAGATTTTGGATTACATGAGGAATTCAGTAGCAATCCAAAATCCAAAATCTAAAATCCAAAATCGCCTGACCGCCGACCACTGAGGTAACAGCTATGCCAACGACAAGACGATTCTTCCTGAAGAGCAGTGGCCTGGCTCTTGCGAGTCTGGGCTTCACGACCGGTTCGCCTTCGTTTCTGACGCGGGCGCTCGCGCAGGCCGGGACAAAGGGGCGGCGTAAGATACTCATCGCGATATTTCAGCGCGGGGCAATGGATGGTCTCAACGCTGTTATCCCCTTTGGTGAGCAGGCTTATTACGATCTTCGTCCCGGACTCGCAGTTCCCCGCCCGAAGAGCGGTGATGACGCGGCTATCGATCTGGATGGCTTCTTCGGTTTGCATCCTTCGCTCGCGCGGTTCAAGCCGCTCTACGATGAGAAGCAACTTGCGATCGTGCACGCGGTCGGGTCGCCTGACAGCACGCGCTCGCACTTTGATGCGCAGGATTACATGGAATCGGGTACACCCGGCGTCAAGAGCACGAGTGATGGCTTGCTCAATCGTTACCTTCAGGCGAGGCCCGATCCAAAGGCATCACCCTTTCGCGCCGTCGCGCTGAACGCGAATCTGCCGCGAATGCTGCAGGGTCGCGCGCCGAGCGTTGCCATGACGCGCATAAACGATTTTGATATTCGCGCCGGTGGTGGTCAGGCAGGGCAACAGATGCAGGGCGGCTTTGAGGCAATGTACTCGCAGAGCGTAGACAATGTGCTGCACGGGACCGGTCAGGAGACGTTCGAGGCCGTGAAGCTCCTCAAGCAGGTCAATCCCGGTCAATACAAAGAGACACCGGGAGCGAACTACCCGCGTGGACGCTTTGGCGACAGCCTTCGCCAGGTTGCGCAGCTTGTAAAATCTGACATCGGTCTTGAGATCGCATTCACCGATATCGGCGGCTGGGACACGCACGCTAACCAGGGTGCGGCGCAGGGACAGCTCGCAGGGCGGCTCACCGAGTTTGCTCAGGGAATATCGGCGCTTTATGCCGACCTCAAAGACCAGGCCGGCGATGTCGTGATACTGACGATGACCGAGTTTGGGCGAACCGCGCGCGAGAACGGCAATCGAGGCACTGACCATGGCCACGCAAGTGTAATGTTTGCGCTCGGTGGTGAACTAAAGGGCGGCAAGGTCTACGGCAAGTGGCCCGGTCTGAAGACCGATCAGTTGAACGAGGGCCGTGACCTGGCGCTCACGACTGACTTCCGGGATGTCTTCGCCGAGATTGCCAAATCTCACCTTGGCGCGACTAATCTCAACGCGATCTTCCCCGGCTACAAGATCAACACAGCCAACTTTAAGGGGCTTTTTTAACGCAAAGACGCAAAGTCGCAAAGACGCAAGGGATTTCCTTTGCGCCTTTGCGTCTCTGCGTCTTTGCGTTGATTTCTTCCTCCGTCGGATATACTCTCGATTTCGTGCGCCGTCTCATCTTGCTGTTGTTGATCGCTTCGCTTTACGCCGCGGGGGCGCGCGCTGCTCTGACGGCGGCGACCGTTGTGACCGTTTCAGCGGCGAGCTTCGAGACGACGTCAGTCGCTCCGGACGCAATCGTCGCAGCCTTCGGGGCGCAACTCTCCACACAAACGGCGACGGCGAATGACACCGATGCAATCACCCCTGGTGTGCAGCTTCCAGTCGAGCTCGGCGGGGCGAGTGTTGAAGTAAACGGACGTCGCGCAAACCTGCTATTCGTCTCTCCCGGTCAAATCAACTTCATCATCCCAGGTCAGACGGAAAACGGGCCGGCCAATGTCGTCGTACGCTCCGCGGATGGGTCGCTTGCAAACGGAACGGTCCAGGTTGCAGCGGTGAGCTCGGGCATCTTCACCGCCAATAGTGATGGGCGCGGCGTGGCTGCAGCGCTTGTTCTTCGCCTGCACAGCGATCTTTCTTTCAACTATGAAACCGTCGCGCAACTCGACCCCGTTACGCACCGTTACGTCGCCACTCCGATAGACCTGGGTCCGGAGGGTGAGCGTGTCTTCCTGGTTCTTTTTGCGACGGGAATCCGCCATGCAGCTGACCCTAACGGTGACGGCAATCTCAACGAATCGGTTAGCGTTCTGCTGGGCGGCGAAGAACTCGTTCCCAGTTTTGCAGGACGGCAGCCGGACTTTGCAGGACTCGATCAAATCAACCTGGAGATACCGCGGACCCTGATCGGGCGTGGTGAGGTGAGTTTTGGCCTCGCGGCTTCCGGCTTCACATCTTCCAACCTCGCGGATGTCGTGATTGCCGGCGCGCCCAATAGCACACCGCCGCTGGTTAGCGGTTTCGGAACGAGCCCGGCGCTTGCCGGTCAGGCGCTGACGATTAATGGGAGCGGGTTCTCTCTTCAAGCTGGAGAGAACCTCGTTCGCATAGGTGGGATCGAGGCGCTGGTCACCGCGGCGAATGCAACACAGTTGACCGTCGTCGTGCCTTTTGGCGCGGAGACAGGCAGCGTCAGCGTTCGCACGCCTCTCGGTGAAGGAACGAGCTCAGGGCCGCTCCAGGTGCGCACCTCGATCAGCGGCTTCGTCGAAAACACATCGCGCGAGCCGATGAGTGGTGTGCGCATCAAGCTCGTTGGTACAGGCATTACCACACAGACTACTGCGGAAGGCTCCTTTGTCCTGCCCGATGTCCCGACCGGCACGCAGTACGTTGACGTTGAGGGAGACTCGATCCCGACCACACCTCCGTACCCAAAGATCACGCTCAAGACGATTGCATTCGCCAGCCGTGACAATCAGTTTCCCCGGCCTGTCGCATTGCAACAATCGACGGGCGCGAGCGGCAGCATCGGTGGATCGGGTGCCTTCGGTCAATCCTTAGCAGCAAGCACGTCCTCTGTTAGTTACTCAAATCAACTCCTTCCAGTACCGATTTCGACGGCGGGATTTACGCTGCTTCTTCCGGCTAACGTAGACGCTGTCTTTCCAGGAGGTGGAAAAAGCGGGACGTTATTCCTGACGCCTTTGAAGGATGGTCGCATTCCTGTTGATTTGCCGCCCGGCATCTTCAGTTCAAGCATCGTGCAGATCACACCCTTCGATGTTCAGCTAAATCCGGGCGCGAAGCTGACCTTTCCAAATACAGATGGTCTCCTGGCCGGGTCGCCGGCAAATCTGTTCCGCTTTGACCCGATCGAAGGCAAGTTTGTCGAGGAGCCGGGCGGCGCTGCCGTTTCGGCCGACGGCAAGAGCGTTGAAACGGCGTCGAACGCGATCAGGAGGACGAGCTACTACTTCGTGGCGCGCGCCGGATTGACAACGACGCTGACGGGGCGCGTTCTTGAGAAAGACGGGATCAAGCCGGTGCGGCGCGCTGTAGTTTCCGTGCACGGTCAGGAGACGACTACGGATGGGAACGGCGGCTACCTTCTCCGGTTTGTAGCGATCAAGGAGGGAGAGTCGATTGCCCTCGAAGCCGCGTTTCAGAGGCCCAACGGACGCGTCGATCGCGCGCAGAGCCCGCCCGTCAAGGTTGTTGCGAACGGGACGACAAAGGTTCCGGAGATTCTGTTGCCTGACGGCAACGAGAATCGTCAGCCTGTAATTCTCGGGCCCCAGAAGTTCGCGATGGATGAGAACCAGGTCGAGCAGTTAAGTATCATCATTTACGATCCGGACAGCGACCAGACGCCGCAGGTGACGCTTTCGGGTCCGCCGTTCGCTTCGCTCATTGGCCCGATTCAGACTGCATCCTCGATTCCGCGTCCGAGAGGGCCGACTGTGCGGTATGCGATTCGACTTGCTCCCGGCTTGAAGGATGCCGGGAACTACACGCTCGAAATCGTAGCCAGGGACGATGCAGGCGCGCGAACGACTGAAGAGATTGCGCTTGTGGTTCGCAACGTCAACCGGCTCCCGGTCGTCATGAATCAGTCGATTACGATCGATGAAGACGCGCGGACCGAGATCGTGCTCGCGGTCACCGATGCGGACGATGATCCGCTGACCTTCCACGTCGTCAACAGTCCTTTGCACGGCACACTGAGCGGAACCGGTACGAGAATCACTTACACTCCTGCGCGCGACTATTTCGGAGCGGACTTGTTCGCTTACAGGATCAATGACGGCACCGGGGAGAGCAATACTGCCACCGTGTCGATAACGGTTCGCCCGGTAAATGATGCCCCGGTTGTTACCGTACCGGGCGATCAAAGTGTGAGAGAAGGACAGACGCTTAGATTCACTATCAGCGCTTTGGACGTTGATGCGGGGCAGACGCTCCGCTTCTCGTCGCTCAATTTGCCCGACGGCGCGATGCTTGAAACCGTCTCTCCCACGAGCGCACAGTTTAGTTGGACACCTAACTTTACGCAGGCGGGGCAATACGTCTTAGCCTTCAGGGTTACTGACAACGGCGCGCCGCCGTTGAGCGTAGTCAGGGAGGTCGCTATCGCGGTCTACGATGCGCGGCATGATTTTGCAATCGAAGAGGGAGACTTGACGGTCTTCGGAGCGGATGCGAACGCCGGGCTTGCGGATGCGACCGGCGCCAGCGTCGCTACGGGAGATCTCAATGGAGACGGCATCGCGGATCTGGTTGTAGGCGCGCCGTTCGCCAGGGGCTCGGGCCCGGACAACGGGCGCGTCCAGGTCTTTTTTGGTCGTCCGGGGCTGGGGGGAGTGATCGATCTCGCCGTGGAAGACGCTGATCTCACGATCGTGGGTGAAACGGATGGAGACCGGTTCGGAGCCAGTCTCGCAATCGGCGATATCAATGGTGATGGCAAGGGTGATCTCGTCATCGGGGCTCCACGTGCCGGCGGCCCCGATAGAGCGAATGCAGGCAAGGTCTACGTTGTCTTTGGCGCCGTCGCTGCCGGAAGGTTCAAAGTCGAAGAGATTGCCGGTTTCGTTGTTAATGGCGCGCATCCGGCCGACGAGTTCGGGTCAGGCATTGTGACCGGTCGACTCCGAAAAGACACGGGCGCAGCGGACCTGATCGTCAGTGCGCCACGTGCGGATGTGCGCGCTGGGAACGTCGTGCTCGCAGATGCGGGCGTCGTCTACGGGTTCTTCGGCGGCCGCGCGCTCACGGGCGCGAAGGATCTTTCGAAGACTGATGCTGACCTCACGGTACTAGGCGCACTGTCTGAAGGTGGGCTCGGCAGTGGGCTGGCTGTGGGTGACTACAACGGCGACAGGCTCGATGATCTGGCAATGGGCGCACCGTTTGCTGACCTTACGTTCAAGGATCAAGGCGCTGTCTATCTGGTACTCGGTTCAGCGGAACTCAAGGGTTCGCTAATTGCACCGCAGGTGGCCTCGCTGCAACTGAACGGCCGGGATGTAGGTGACGACTTTGGACAGGCTCTTGCGTTCGGTGATCTCAACGGTGATATGCGGGCCGACCTGATTGTGGGAGCCCCGGGAGGGGACGGGCCAACGAATCTGCGACCCGCGGCGGGCGAGGTGCTCGTCTTTTTTGGTATGAGCGTTCCGGAAGTGCGTCCGGCGGGCTTGATCATATACGGGCCGGCGAGCAATCCGGGCTCACTTGGCGCGAGTCTGGCGGTGGGTGACTTCACGGGCGATGGGATTGCTGATCTGGCAATGGGCGCGCCCAG
>Ga0068859_100007855_pt1 | contig 10828 bp, 8 predicted proteins | sample KBSSwiS22_FD_66585 | JGI IMG/M metagenome (GOLD analysis project Ga0068859, IMG submission 66585) | Switchgrass rhizosphere microbial communities from Kellogg Biological Station, Michigan, USA - KBS Switchgrass S2-2 | ecosystem: Host-associated > Plants > Roots > Rhizosphere > Soil ... | reverse complement strand
GTCGACGCGGAATTCCACCTTGCCGGCCTTGATTTCCTTCACCGCCTTGGCGATGTCGACGGTCACGGTGCCGGTCTTGGGATTCGGCATCAGGCCGCGGGGCCCGAGCACTTTACCCAGCTTGCGGACCTCGACCATCGCTTCGGGGGTGGCGACGGCGACGTCGAATTCGGCCCAGCCTTCATTGCACTTCTTGATCATGTCTTCGAACCCGACGTATTCCGCGCCGGCGGACTTGGCCGCCTCGGCGGCCGCGCCTTTGGCGAACACGAGGACGCGGACGGTCTTGCCGCTGCCGTGCGGGAGCGGGACCGTGCCGCGGACCATCTGGTCGGATTGTTTCGGGTCGACCCCGAGGCGGAACGCGAGATCGATGGTCTCGTTGAATTTCGCCTTGGGAAATTTTGCCAGGACGCCGACCGCTTCCTTGAGCGGATACGCTTTACGTCCTTCCACGACTTCGAGTGCTTTCTTGAACCGTTTGCTTTGTTTCTGTGCCATTTTATTTGGTGCGGTGCATGCGAGTTATTAGCTCTCCCGCGGTTTGTTTGTTCAGCCGACCACTTCGATCCCCATGCTGCGGGCCGTGCCGGAGATGATCCGGAACGCGGCTTCTTCGGACGTCGCGTTGATGTCTTTCGACTTCATCTTGACGATGTCCAAAACCTGTTTGCGCGTGACCTTGCCGACCTTGTCCTTGTTCGGCGTCTTCGAGCCGGCGGTGATGCCCGCGGCTTTTTTGAGCAACACGGAGGCCGGCGGCGATTTAGTGATGAACGTGAACGACTTGTCCTGGTAAACGGTGATCACCACCGGGATGACCAGGCCGGCGTCGTTCTTGGTCGCCGCGTTGAATTCTTTGCAGAAGGCCATGATGTTGACGCCGTGCTGACCGAGCGCCGGGCCGACCGGCGGCGCGGGGTTCGCCTGCCCTGCCGGGATCTGCAATTTGATCTGTCCTGTGACTTTCTTTGCCATTGTCTTCGACTCGTTAAATCGTTGAATTGTTAAATCGTTAAAGCGGACCTGCCGCGCGCGCCAAACCGTTTCAACGCTTCAACGGTTCGACGCTTCAACGTTGTTACGCTTTCTCCACCTGCCAGTATTCCAGTTCGACCGGCGTGTTGCGCCCGAAAATGTTCACGGTCACCTTCAGCTTGCCGCGCGTCGGGTCGATCTCTTCGATCACGCCGCTGAAGTTCAGGAACGGACCGTTGTTGATCTTGATCGTCTCGCCGACCTCGAAATTGACCTTCGGCTTCTCCGTCTCTTCCGAGGCCGAGATCTGCGCCTTGATCGCATCGACTTCTTCCGTCGGCGTCGGCTGCGGCGGATCGCTCAGAAAACCGATGACCCCCTGCGTTTCCTTGATGAAATACCAGGGCTTCTCGATCACCCGGCGGTCTTCATCCAACAAGACCATGTCCACAAAGACGTATCCCGGCCACAGCTTGCGGCTGGTGACGGTCTTCTTCTGGTTGCGCACTTCGACGACTTTTTCCATCGGGACCATGACTTCTTTGATGAAGTCCTGCATCTCGTCGGTCTTGACGCGTTTCTCGATGCTGTCCTTGACCTTTTGCTCCTGGCCGGACAGCGTCTGGACGATGAACCATTGATTTCGCATCGTGTTTAAATATGAAAAAGGATGAAACGCAACACCCGGTCGACGATCACGGTGAACAGGCCGAGCATCGCGATCGTGAGGACGATGACGGTGGTCGAGCCTTTCAGTTCGTCCCAGGTCGGCCAGGAACATTTCTTCAATTCTTCGCTCGTCTCCTGGCAATAGACGGCCAGCCGGCGGACCTGTCCGCGCTTCCACAAAACGGCGAAGACCGCGGCCACGGCGGCCGCGACGATCAAGATTTTCGTTAAGTCGTTCACAAATCTTTCTGCCTGTCGGGCCGGGGCCCGAGATTTTACATCAACTCCGCCCGCCTGCGTTTCACTTCGGCGCAGCAACCTCACACCCGCTTCGCTGCGAGCGAAGCCTGGCGGAGAGGGAGGGATTCGAACCCCCGTTAGGCTTTCGCCTAAAGCGGTTTTCAAGACCGCCGCGATAGACCACTCTGCCACCTCTCCGAGGTGGTTGATAGTCCTTGGTCAATAGTTGATCGCGTCTCCGCCGTGCTTTTTTCTATCAACTATTAACTCTCAACTCTCAACTAAAACTGGCACGGCAGGAGGGACTTGAACCCCCAACCAACGGTTTTGGAGACCGCTACTCTACCAATTGAGCTACTGCCGTATCCGCCCAATCTTCGGACAAAAAGGGAGACGGAGAGTTCAAATCTCCGCCTCCCGGACTTTCAAACCGTTTTACTTCAAAACTTCCGACACGCGACCGGCGCCGATCGTGCGGCCGCCTTCGCGGATGGCGAAACGCTGGCCTTTTTCCATGGCCACCGGGGCGATCAATTCAATTTCCACCGAGACGTTGTCGCCCGGCATGACCATTTCCACGCCTTGCGGCAGGGTCACCGTGCCCGTCACGTCCGACGTGCGGAAATAGAACTGCGGACGATACTTGGTGAAGAACGGCGTATGACGGCCACCTTCATCCTTGGAAAGAACGTACACTTCCGCTTTGTACCGGGTATGCGGCGTGATCGAGCCGGGCTTGGCCAACACCATGCCGCGTTCGACTTCTTCCTTCTTGGTGCCGCGCAGGAGCACACCGACGTTGTCGCCGGCGGTCGCCTTGTCGAGCAACTTGCGGAACATCTCGATGTCGGTCGCGGTCGTCTTGCGGGTGTCTTTCAGGCCGACGATCTCGACTTCCGACATGCGTTCGAGGACGCCGCGTTCGACACGGCCGGTGACAACGGTGCCACGACCTTCGATGTTGAACACGTCTTCGATGCACATCAGGAACGGTTTATCGACTTCACGCGTCGGCAGCGGGATCTGCGCGTCGATCGCGTCCATCAATTCCTGGATCGCTTTCTCGCCTTCCGGCTTGCCTTCGAGCGCGGCCTTGGCGCTGCCCTTGACCACCGCGGCCTTGTCGCCGGGGAACTGGTACTTGGTCAGCAGGTCGCGGACTTCCATCTCGACGAGGTCGAGCAATTCTTTGTCGTCGACGAGGTCGACCTTGTTGAGGAAAACGACGATGGCGGGGACGCCGACCTGGCGGGCGAGCAGGATGTGTTCGCGCGTCTGGGGCATCGGGCCTTCCGAAGCGTCGACGACCAGGATCGCGCCGTCCATCTGCGCGGCACCGGTGATCATGTTCTTGACGTAGTCGGCGTGGCCGGGGCAATCGACGTGCGCGTAGTGGCGCTTGTCGCTCTGGTATTCGACGTGCGACACCGCGATGGTGACGGTCTTGGTCTCGTCACGGACCGTGCCGCCCTTGGTGATGTCCGAGTAAGAGATCGGGGTGGCCAGGCCTTTGCGAGCCTGGGTCGCGACGATGGCGGCGGTCAGCGTAGACTTGCCGTGGTCAATGTGTCCGATGGTGCCGACGTTGACGTGCGGTTTCGTTCGTTGAAATTGCTCTTTAGCCATATTTATTAGTTCGTTGTTTTTTTATCTGCAATTTTCTTCTACCTGCAAAGTCTGGAGCCCATGATCAGGATTGAACTGATGACCTCGTCCTTACCAAGGACGTGCTCTGCCAACTGAGCTACATGGGCGCACAAATCATTTTGTTCAAACCGGATGCGTAAAACGATAAAAAACCGATCCCCTTGTTTCTTTCTTTCGAAAAATTCAAGAGGCGACCGGCTCAATTAGCTTTTTACGGACTACCGACGCCGACCAAATTACGAAACACACGATAGGGTGTCAACAGGCAATTTCAGGTTTTTAGGGCCAATATCTTACGCGCCCGCGCCAAGGCCATGTCCATGTCCCCACACACATTTTCCATCCCCAACTTATCGATAAAACCCGCCCGGGTCAGGGCAAATAACGGCTGTGATTGCGGCCCGCAGATGACCAATGCCTTTTTATCGATCCGCAGCTTCTCCAACAGATCTTCCAACGCGTCGATCCCCGTCGCGTCCAGCGCCAGGACATCCCGCATCCGCAAGATCAACACATCCGGCAATTGCCCCGCCCGGCGCAGCGAGGTCTCCAATTTGTCCGCCGCCCCAAAAAAGAACGCTCCAAAAACACGGAACACGACCACGCCTTTCGGGATCTCTTTTCCGGCCGTCCCCTGCCCGCTCTCGCCGCCCTGGCCGGTCTCGACGTTCACGTGCGACAGTTCCGCCATCCGCTTGACCAGCAACGCCGACGCCAAAATCAAGGACGCACCCACCGCGGTCGGCAGGTCGATGCACACCGTCAATCCGAACGCGCACAGAAAAATCGCCGCGTCACTTCGCGGCCACCGGCCCAGTCGGCGGAACCGGTGCCATTCGCCCATGCGCAACGACACCACCACCAGCACGGCGCTCAATGCCGCCAGCGGGATGTGTTTCGCCAGCGGCGCCGCCGCCAGCAGGATCACCAACAGCGTCAGCGCATGGACCATCCCCGCCACCGGCGTCCGCCCGCCGCAACGAACGTTCGTCGCCGTGCGCGCGATTACGCCGGTCGTCGGCATCCCGCCAAAGATCCCCATCGTCACGTTCGCGACGCCCTGCGCCATCAGTTCTTGGTTCGAATCGTGCCGGTCGTCGATCATGCCGTCCGCCACCACGGCGCAAAGCAGCGATTCGATCGCCCCCAGCACCGCGATCGTCATCGCCGTCGGGATCAGCGCCCGCCATTCATCGAAGGGCAACCTCGGCCAGTGCGGCGCCGGAAAACTGCGCGGCATGTCGCCGAACGCCGTGCCCAGCGTCTGGACGCCGAATTTTCCCGGCCAATCAAAACTCCACGACGCCAGCGCGGCCGCCACGACGATCACGATCGAACCCGGGATGCGCCGGCCGATCTTTTTCGGCCAGAACCAGATCACCAGCGACGCGGCCGTCGCCAGGATGACCGTCGCCCAGTTCGGATGGAAACCGGCCGCCAGCGCCGCCAGTTTGCCGATGAAATCCGGCGGCAGTTTTTCCGGCAGCCCGAAGAAATCATGGATCTGGGTGCTGAGGATGATGACGGCGATGCCGCTGGTGAACCCGGTCACGACCGGGAACGGGATATATTTGATCATCGAGCCCAGCTTGCACGCGCCCAGCACGAACAGGATGACGCCGGCCATCAAGGTGCAGACGACCAGCGCTTCCGCCCCGTGGAGCAGGACGATCGGCGCCAGCAACGGCACGAACGCCCCGGCCGGTCCGCCGATCTGCACTTTCGAGCCGCCGAGCGCCGAGACCAGGAACCCGCCGATGATCGCCGTGAAGATGCCGACGGCCGGGGGCAGGCCGGACGCGATCGCCAGCGCCATGGCCAGCGGCAACGCGACGATGCCGACCGTCACGCCGGCGCCGAGATCGGAATAAAATTTTTGCGCTGAATATTGTTCCAGCGCATCAACGAGTTTGGGACGGAATGAACCCGGCAACGTCATTTCTGCGACGCCTTCTGAGAAATTAAGGCGACGCTTACAATCTGGGCATTAAAAGACAAATAGCAACCGTTTGCTGCCGATCCATTTGCAGGTAAAAGAAAAATTAATCCGGAAGATTAATGGCGTCGCCCTGATGTTTCCGCTGTTAGTCAGCGCCGCCAGTGTCCGGGCGAATGATACCAGCCGCGCGGCCCGTGCGTCCACGTGCCGCGGATCCAGATCGCCCCCGGATGCGGCGGCAGGATCCAGCGGCCGCCGATCCAGATCCAGCTTCCACCACCCCATTCCCATTCACCATCCATCCAGACATAACCCGGGCCCGGGGACACGATGACCGTGGTCGAGGAAGCCGGATACGGCGGCGGCGCAGCCTCGACGACCGTCGTCGTGGTCGCCGTGCCCGCAGATGCCGCCGTGTTGATCATGAAGTCAACGACGCGGTCGCTCACGCCTGCGTTGTGCAGGTCGATGATATCCGCGGCGCTCAACCGGTAGATCGTGCGGGAATTCTTGATCTGGGCGATGATGATATCGTCGTTGACGCCGGCCTGGGCCAGCGCTTTGACGTCGGCGGTGGCCAGCGGCTGGCCCTGTTCCACGCGCGTGTACGTCTGGGGCGACTGGGCGCGGAGCCGTTCGCGCTGTTCTTCATCCATGGAGCTGCCGATGATACTGCCGGCGATCGCGCCGACGGCCGCCCCGATCAAGGCGCCCGCGCCCGCGTTGCGATGACCGGCGATCGTCGCGCCGCTGACGGCGCCGATGGCGCCGCCCGCCAGCGCGCCGGTACCGGTGTTATTCGGCTGGCCATTGGGATATTGGCAGCCGGTCAAGACGACGGCGGAAGTTGCAAGGACCAACGTGAATGCCTGAAATTTCATATGCCTGTCTATTAAACAGCGAAAGATGCCTCCGGATTCAAAAAAAATCAATCAGGCCCGCGGATGCGCCGCGTCATAAGCCTTTTTCAACCGTTCCGTGGACACGTGCGTGTACACCTGCGTCGTCGTGAGATGGGCGTGTCCCAGCAATTCCTGCACGCTCCGCAGGTCGGCGCCCGCGTCCAACAGATGCGTCGCATAACTGTGCCGCAACTTATGCGGCGTCAGAGCCGGATCGAGCCCGGCGATGACGAGATATTGTTTGAGGCGACGCGACAATTGCACCGGATGCAGCGGCGCACGCTGTTTGGTCTCCGAGAAAAAGACCGGTGACGCGCCCGCCGGCGCGTGGTGCATCGTGTCCCAATAGTTCTGGATCGCCTTCAACGCCGGTTCGCCGATCGGCACCAACCGCTCTTTCTTTCCTTTGCCGCGGACGCGGACGATCTGTTCACCCCAGTCGATGTCCTCGGCGCGCAGGCCGCACAGTTCGCTGATGCGCAGGCCGCAGGAATAGATCGTCTCCAATACCGCTTCGTCGCGCAGCGCCGCGGTCCCGGACACCGGCCGGCCGGCTTTCTTTTCTTTCTGTGTCGACGCCCATTTCTTCGGCGCCTCGAGCAAATCCTTCATCTGCTGGATCGTCAGGAATTTTGGCAACCGCTTCTCCGGTTTGGGCAACGCCAGGTTTTTGATCGGCGAGATCTCCGCCGCGCCGTGCCGGATGAGAAATTTGTAGAACGTGCGCAAGGCCGAGAACCGCAACTGGATCGCCGCCCGGCTCAGGTTCTGCCGCCCGAGGAACCGCAGGTAATTCCGGAAATCGTCGCGCTGCAATCTCTCCCACGCGATCACCTGGACCGCCTGCGGGATCTGGGGGCCGCCCTCGGGCTGCGCGTACCAGCGTTCGAATTCGTCCAGCGCCTGCCGGTAATTGCGTTGCGTGTAGGCCGACGCGCCGCGGTCCGTCGCCAGGTGGGCCAGGAATTTCTGGATCCATTTCTCGCGGGGTTTCGCAGGCGTTTCCATCACGGCGAGTCTAACCTAAAAATCCCAAAACCGCCCGCATAAATTGTTCCGGCGCCTCCGCATGCACCCAATGCCCGGCCTCGGCGATGGTCTCGATCGCTGCGGACGAAAATAATCGCCGGATGCCGGGCTGGTCTTCCGGACGGATGTAATCCGATTTCCCGCCGCGGACGAACAACGCCGGGCCGGTGAACGGCCGCGTCGATGTGATCGCCTCGCGCAGCCGCGCGGCATTGTCCGCCATGCCGCGCAGGTTGATCCTCCAAAAGAATTTTCCTTCCGGCGTCCGCCCCAGGTTCTTGAGCAGGAACCGCCGCAGCGTCAGGTCGGGGATCGCCGGCGCCAACGCATCCTCCAATTGCTGCCGCGTCTGGTACCGCGCCGGGTCCAGCGACAGCATCGCCGTCATATAATTTTCATACACCGACGGATACGGCCGGGGCGCCATGTCCTCGACGATCAACTTTTCGACCCGATCGGGGAACTGCAGCGCGAACTGCATCGCTGTCTTCCCGCCGAGCGAATGGCCGATGAGCGACGCCGTCGCCACCTCGCGCGACGTCATGAATTCCTCCACGTCGGCCGCCATGGCCGGATAATTCATCTCGCCGCTGTGGGGCGACTGCCCGTGGTTGCGCTGGTCGAGGACGAACACGCGGAACTGCTGGGACAACTGCATCGCCGTGTAATGCCAGTTGTCGGAGGAGCCGAACAGCCCGTGCAGGAGGATGATCGCCCTGCCCTGGCCGTATTCTTTGAAAAACAATTGCATGCAATGTCGCGCGAAGCTCGCGAAGGCGGCGAAGCATCTAAAACTTCGCGCTTCTTCGCGGTCTTCGCGCGAAACTATTCCCGGGGTGGAAACTCGAAAGTGATCTTCCCCTTCCCGTCCATCACCAGGTACGCGGGGAACGGTTTGCCGGCTTTGGAGATGAATTTGTCCAGCAGATCCGATTTGCTGTTGGCCAGGATCTTTTGCGCCTGCGCCGGTTCGATCGGTTGCTGCAGGATCTCTTTGCTGATCGCGAACTTGCACGGCTTGGTGTCCCGTTGTGAATTCTCGCAGAGGTAGCCGCGTTCGGTGTCAAAAACCTTTCCGCCGCACTTGGGACATTGGCCCAGGGATTCTTTCCCGGTGAAATCGATCTTCGGCAACGGTTCCTTCGGTGCCGCGCTTTTCCCGCCCGCCTTGCCCTTCTTCTCGCGCGGCGCGAATTCAAAGGCCGTTCCGCCGTCCTTGACGACCAAAAATGCCTCGAACTTGCGGTTCGTCTTCTTCGACACGAAGCCCTTCAACAGGTCCGTCTTGCCTTCATTCAGCAATTTCTTCACCTGTTCGGGCGACATCTCCTGTTGCAGGATGATCTTGCCCGTCTTGAACGTGCAGGTCTTGTCCGGGCCGGTCGCTTTCTCGCAGATATAATTCATGCCCGCGTCGAACACGCGCGCGCCGCACTTCGGGCATTTGCCCAAAGGCTCTTTGCCCGTGAAATCCACCGGCGCCGCGTCCGCGCCGTCTTCCTTCTTGTCGTTGCCGAAATCAAATTCCGGTTTGAACTCGGGACCCGGCCCCATCTTGATGATGGCCGCGAACGGAAATCCCTGCTTGCTGCGAAATCCCTGCAACGGGCCGACCTGTCCCTTCTCCAGCAATTCTTCCACCTCCGGGATCTCCAATTGCCGCCCGGCGACGATCTTCCAGAGCGCGTAATCGCATTTCTGGCACTGGAATTTTTTGTAATTCTCGTGGATCTCGCCGCCGCATTTCGGGCACGGCGTCCGCAGCGTCCCAAAATCGCCCGGCACCGTGTCGCTCTCGTAGCTCTTGGCTTTGCCCACGATGTGCCGGGTCGCTTCGGCGATCTCCTTCATGAAATCGGCGCGCTTCAATTTGCCGCGCGACATCTGGTTCAGTTTGAATTCCCATTCGCCCGTCAGCTCCGGCGACGTCAATTCCGGGATGCCCAGGCCGTTCAACAACGCCATCAGCGAAAACGCCTTCGCCGTCGGCTGCAGTTCACGCCCGTTGCGCAACACGTATTTCTCCCAGATCAAACCTTCGATGATCTGCGCGCGCGTCGCCGGCGTCCCCAGCCCTTTCTCGCTCATCGCCTCGCGCAATTCCTCGTCTTCGATCAGCTTGCCCGCGCCTTCCATCGCCGACAACAGCGTCGCTTCCGAATACCGCGGCGGCGGCTTGGTCACGTTCGCCTGCACCTCGACGTTCGTCGTCTTCACCTGCTCGTCCGCCTGCACCGGCGCGAGCGTCGGGGTGTCGTCCGATTGCGCCTCCTTGCCATAAACCTCCATCCAGCCGGCCTTGACCATCACCTTGCCGTCGCTCCGGAACGGCTCGCCTTCCACGCGTGTGATCCGCGTCGTCACCAGGAATTCCGCCGCCGGATAAAAGATCGCCAGGAACCGCTTCGTCACCATGTCATACAATTTCTGCTCCGGCTCGCTCAACCCTTTCGGCGCGACGAGCGTCGGGATGATCGCGAAATGGTCCGAGATCTTCGCATTGTTGAAGATGCGTTTGTTCGGCCGTACCCAGTCGTTCTTCAGGATCGTCTCGGCAAACGTCGTGTAACGCGTGACGAACTGCGTGCCGTGCGATGACCCGCGGCCGGCGAACATGTCCAGGGTCTGTTTCACCGTGGCGATGTAATCCTCCGGCAAGGCGCGCGAATCCGTTCTCGGATAGGTCAACACCTTGTGCTTCTCGTAAAGCGCCTGCGCCAGGCCCAGCGTGTTCTTCGCCGAAAACCCGAACCGCCCGTTCGCCTCCCGCTGCAAACTCGTCAGGTCGTAGAGCAACGGCGACATCGACGTCGTCGGCTTGCTTTCCTCGGTGACGATCCCGGGTTTGCCCAGGCATTTTTCGCGGATGGCTTCCGCGACCTTGACGTCCCACAGGCGCTCGGCCTTCGCCTGCTCATCGCCGTCCTTCTTCGAAAATTTTTCATCGAACCAGCGGCCCGGATATTCGCCCGCCTTCGCGGCGAACGTGCCGTGGATCTCCCAGTAATCGCGCGGGATGAACTTTTTGATCTTGTCCTCGCGCTCGACCAGGATCGCCAGCGTCGGCGTCTGCACGCGGCCCACCGTGGTCAGGTGGAACCCGCCGCTCTTCGAATTGAACGCCGTCATCGCGCGGGTGCCGTTGATGCCCACCAGCCAATCGCTTTCGCTCCGGCAGACCGCCGCGTCCGCCAGCGGCATCATCTGTTCATCCGTGCGCAAGGCCGCGAACCCTTCCCGGATCGACGCCGGCGTCATCGATTGCAGCCACAACCGCTGGATCGGCTTGTCCGACTTCGAATACTGGACGATGTAACGGAAGATCAGTTCGCCTTCGCGCCCGGCGTCGCACGCATTGACCAGGCGATCGACGTCCTTGCGCTTGATCAATTTGAGCAGCACCTTCAGCCGCGCCTCATTCTTT
>Ga0068859_100007854_pt1 | contig 10828 bp, 7 predicted proteins | sample KBSSwiS22_FD_66585 | JGI IMG/M metagenome (GOLD analysis project Ga0068859, IMG submission 66585) | Switchgrass rhizosphere microbial communities from Kellogg Biological Station, Michigan, USA - KBS Switchgrass S2-2 | ecosystem: Host-associated > Plants > Roots > Rhizosphere > Soil ... | reverse complement strand
CCGCTGCAGCCGACCGACAACAACTCGAACGGCAGCGCCGTGGTCAACGGAGTGCCCGTGGACGACGGCGTATCCGACCCCGAAGACGACGGCGAGGACATCGAGACCTTCGCCCGCTTCATGAGGGCCACCAAGGCCCCGCCGCGCGACGACGTGCTGGCGGCCACCAGCGACGCCCAGGCCGGTAGCGTCCTGTTCGACCAGGTGGGCTGCGCGGTCTGCCACGTCCGCAACATCACCACCGCGCCGGCCGGGACGGTGATCAACCAGGGCGCGTTCACCGTGCCGGCGGCCCTGGGCAACAAGACCATCCATCCGTTCAGCGATTTCCTGCTGCACGACGTGGGCACCGGCGACGGCATCGTCCAGAACGGCGGGCAGTCCACGCGCAAGATGGTCCGCACGGCGCCGCTGTGGGGGATGCGCAGCCGTGACCGGCTCATGCACGACGGAGACACGGTGAACCGCAACGAGGCGATCCTGCGCCACGGCGGCCAGGCCACCAGCGTCATCAACAGCTACAAGAACCTCACCACGACGAAGAAGAACCAGCTCATCACCTTCTTGAACTCCCTGTGACGTTTCACCCGTGACGCCGTAAGCCGTGGAGGCCGGCCGGAAGCGCCCGGCCGGCCTCCTTTTCCCTCCTCGGCCGGCGGACAACCCAGGACAAGGGGAGTACGCTTCGGATACAGTCGAATCGGCATCATCAATAAGGAGGCTTCATGGCCGAGGCCGGCACGGCGCGCGCGATCATCGAGACGAAGTTCGGGGAGATGGAGCTGGAGCTGCTGCCCGACAAGGCGCCGGGGCACGTGAAGAACTTCCTGGACCTGGCCGGCCAGGGCTTCTACGACGGCACCACGTTCCACCGCGTCATCCCCGGGTTCATGATCCAGGGCGGGGACCCGAACACGAAGGACCCGAAGGGCTCGCGCGACCGCCACGGCACGGGCGGGCCCGGCCACAGCGTGAAGGCCGAGTTCAACGACACCCCGCACAAGCGCGGGGTGGTGTCCATGGCCCGCTCCTCCGACCCCAACAGCGCGGGCTCGCAGTTCTTCATCTGCGTGAAGGACTCGAACTTCCTGGACCGGCAGTACACGGCCTTCGGGCGCGTGGTGCGCGGGATGGAGGTCGCGGACAAGATCGTGGCCTCGCCCCGGGACGCCCGCGACAACCCGAACGAGCGCGTGGAGATGAAGGTCCGGGTCGTCCCATCGGGATCGTAAGGGGCCGGCGGGCGGCTTGGCGGGACAGGACGAGACCGAGATCAAGCTCCGCATGCCCGGCCCCGGTCCCGCGCGCGACGCGGTGAAGCGGCTGGGCGCCGCCCTGGTCCGCCCGCGACACCTCGAGGACAACCTGCTGCTGGACGACGACCGCGGGGCGCTGGCGGGATCGGGCCGCACGCTCCGTCTCCGCCGCACGCCGGAGGGCGCGGTCCTCACCTTCAAGGGGCCGCGGCAGGACCGCGAGGGCGTGAGGAGCCGGCCGGAGGTCGAGGCCGAGGTGAAGCTATCCGAGGCCGACGCCCTGGAGGCCATCCTGCGCGCCGTGGGCTTCCGGCCGTCCTTCCGCTACCAGAAGTACCGCGAGACGTACCGCCTGGACGACGTGGAGATCGTCGTGGACGAGACGCCGATCGGGACGTTCCTGGAGATCGAGGGGCCGCCGGAGCGCATCCACGCCGCCGCCGCCGGGCTGGGGAAGGGGCCGCGGGACTACATCACCGATTCCTACGCCGGGCTGTTCTTCGCCGCGGGCGGCAAGGGCGACATGGTCTTCCCGTCGTGAAGGCGATGGTGCTCGCCGCGGGCCTGGGGCTGCGCATGCGGCCGCTCACCCACATCAGGGCCAAGCCCGCGCTGCCGGTGCTCAACCGTCCCTTGATCGACTGGACCCTCGACCTCCTGGCCCATCACGGCGTCACCGAGGTCGTCATCAACCTCCACCACCTGGGGCGGACCGTCGTGCAGGCCGTGGGGAGCGGCCGGAGCTTCGGCATGCGGGTGACCTGGTCGCGGGAGCGGCGCATCCTGGGCACGGGCGGCGGGCCCCGACGCGTGCGCGACTTCTTCGGGGACGAGCCGTTCTTGCTCGTGAACGGAGACGTGGTCTTCGACTTCGACCTGACGGACCTGCTGAAGAAGCATCGCGCGTCCGGGGCCCGGGCCACGCTCGCCCTCGTGGCCAACCCGGACCCCAAGCGATACTCGCCGGTCGTGACCGGCGCCGGCGGGTGGGTGCGCGCGCTGGCCGGGCTGCCGCGGCCGGCCCGCGGCCAGCCGTCCCTCTTCACCGGGGTCCACGTCCTGGAGCCCGCGCTGCTCGACCGGCTGCCCGAGGGCCCGTCGGACATCGTCCGAGACCTGTACGCCCGCCTGGTGGACGAAGGGGAAGACCTCCTGGGAGTGCGGATGCGGGGCGCATGGTACGATCTCGGTGGTCCGTCGTTGTACCTCCGCTCCCAGCTCTCGATGCTCTCTTCCGGTTTCCGCGGCCTCGGCCGCGGCGCGCTCATCCACCCCTCGGCCCGGGTCCATCCGCGGGCGCGGGTGACGCGCTCGGTGGTGGGCCCGAAGGCGGTGGTGGAGGAAGGGGCCGAGGTGGCGGGCAGCGTGCTGTGGGAGCGCGTGCGCGTGGGGGAGCGGGCTCGCGTCCGCGGATCGATCCTGGCCACGGGCAGCCGCGTCGAGCCCGGCGGCGAGGTGGAAGGCGTGGTGATGGTGCCGAGCCACCGGCTGCGCGGCGCCACGCCGCCCGGACACACGCGACGCGGGCACCGACTGGTGGAGGTGGCGTGATGCCGAGCGGCTCGGAGAGGCGGCTGGAGGCGCGGTCGGCGCGCCGCCGCTCCGGCCGGCGCGTGCTCGAGCGTCCGCCCGAGCCGCCGCCCGTCGAGACGCCGCCTCCCTTCCCGCGGCACCCGACGCCCGACGCGCGCGTGGCCGCTTTCGTGGCCGACCGCTTCGGGGCCAGCGGCGACGCGGCCAACGTCATCCCGCTCTCCGGCGACGCCTCCACCCGGCGGTACTACCGGCTGGTGCACGAGGGCGTACCTTCGGTGGTGTCGCTCTACCCCGAGCCCTTCGCGGCGGACGAGCTGTCCTTCCTGGTGGTGCGCAACCTCATGGCCGGCTGGGGCGTGCCCGTGCCCGAGGTGCTCGACGTCGAGCCCAGCCTGGGCATCGTGCTCCTCGAGGACCTGGGCGACCTCACGCTCCAGGAAGCCCTGCGCGGCGCGACTCCGGCGCGGCGCACCGAGCTCTACCGTCAGGCGCTGGACCAGCTCGTCGTCCTCCAGCGCGAGGCGGCGCGCGCGCCCCAACGGGCGGGCTGCTTCCAGATCGCGTTCGACTTCGAGAAGCTCTCCTGGGAGATGCACTTCTTCTGGAAGCATTTCCTGGAGGGCTACCGGAAGCACGACCTCTCGGTCGAGGACCGCGCGTCCATCGCCGACGGGTTCCACCGCCTCTGCTCGGAGATCGCCTCGTGGCCGCGCGTGCTCACCCACCGCGATTTCCACAGCCGGAACCTGATGTGCCACGGCGACGAGCTGTTCTGGATCGACTTCCAGGACGCGCGCATGGGACCGGCCACCTACGATCTGGCCTCGCTGCTGCGCGACTCGTACGTCGAGCTGGACGAGGAGTTCGTGGCCGACCGGGCCGAGGAGTTCCGCCAGCGCGCGGTGCCGGGGGAGACGCGGGACACGTTCCTGCGTCGCTTCGAGCTCATGTCCGTGCAGCGGAACCTGAAGGCGCTGGGGACGTTCGGCTACATGGGATCGGTGCGGGGCAGCCGCGTGTACCTGCCCTACATCCCGCGCACCCTCGACCACCTGCGCCGGAACCTGGCCCGCTATCCGGAGCTCGCGGGGCTGCGCCGAGCGCTGGCCCGGCACCTGGAGGAGCTGCAGTGACGCAGGCGGCGCGCATCGCGGACTTCCACGGTCACGTGGGCCAGGAGGTCACCGTCCAGGGCTGGCTGCACAACAAGCGGTCCAGCGGCAAGCTGCAGTTCCTGATCGTGCGCGACGGCAGCGGTTACGCGCAGTGCGTGGTGGCCAAGGCCGCGGTGCCGGCCGAGGCCTGGACGGCGGCGGAGGGGGCGGGGCAGGAGTCGTCGCTCGAGCTGACGGGCCGCGTGAAGGAGGACAAGCGCGCGCCGGGCGGCTACGAGGTGGACGTGACGGGGCTGCGCGTGCTCCAGGCCACCCACGACTACCCGATCACGCCCAAGGAGCACGGCACGGCGTTCCTGATGGAGAACCGCCACCTCTGGCTGCGCTCGCAGCGCCAGCACGCCATCATCCGCGTGCGCCACGCGGTGGTGAAGGCCACGCGCGACTTCCTGGATGACCAGGGCTACACCCTGGTGGACACGCCCATCTTCACGCCCGCCGCCTGCGAGGGCACGACGACGCTCTTCGGCGTGCCGTACTTCGACGAGGGCACGGCGTACCTCACGCAGAGCGGCCAGCTCTACAACGAGGCCACGGCCGCCGCGCACGGGAAGGTCTACTGCTTCGGCCCCACCTTCCGCGCCGAGAAGTCCAAGACCCGCCGCCACCTCACGGAGTTCTGGATGGTGGAGCCGGAGATGGCCTTTGCCCACCTCGAGGACGCGGTGGTGCTGGCCCAGGACCTGGTGTGCGCGGTGGTGGCGCGCGTGCTGGAGACCCGCCGGGAGGAGCTGAAGACGCTGGAGCGCGACACGTCCCGGCTGGAGAACGTGCGCGCGCCCTTTCCGCGCCTGCACTACGACGACGCCATCAAGCTCATCAAGGCCAAGGGATCGCAGACCGAGTGGGGGAGCGATTTCGGCGGGACCGACGAGACGGTGATCGCCGAGAACTACGACCGGCCGGTGGTCGTCCACCGCTTCCCGGCGCAGGTCAAGGCCTTCTACATGGCCACGGACCCGGAGCGGCCCGAGCTCTCGCTTTCAGCGGACGTGCTGGCTCCCGAGGGTTACGGCGAGATCGTGGGCGGGGGAGAGCGCCTGAGCGACGGCGAGACCCTGCTGAAGAAGATCCACGAGCACGGGCTGCCCGAGGAGTCGTTCCGCTGGTACCTGGACCTGCGCCGCTACGGCAGCGTCCCCCACGCCGGCTTCGGCATGGGTATCGAGCGCGTGGTGACCTGGATCTGCGGCCTGGAGCACCTGCGCGAGACGATCGCCTTCCCGCGCACGCTCTACCGCATCTATCCCTAGTCCCCGGCCGGGGACCGGTCCGTCAGAACGCGAAGCCCGTCTTGAGGTAGAAGGTCGTGCGGCCCTCGCTCCGCGCGAAGAGCAGGCTGAAGAGGTTGCGGCGGCCCGGTGAGGCGAAGTACGGCCCGCCGCCGAGCCCGGTGTGCCATTTGTCCGACGATTCATCGTCCAGGAAGACGCGGCCCGCGTCGGCGAATCCCTGCAGGCCGAACTGGAGCGGGATGCCGAGGAACGACGTCCGCGTCACCGGCAGGTAGAGGTCCACGTTTCCGTACACGGACCCGTCGCCGGCGTAGCGCTGCGGCCGCAGGCCGCGCACGCCGCCCTGGGTGCCGGAATCGTACCGGCCGAGCTTGGAGCGCCCGCCGAGGAAGGCCGAATCGAAGAACGGCGCGTCGCCCATGACCTTCTGGCCGCCGGCCGACAGCGCCAACGTCGGCTGCCAGCTACCGGTGGCCCCGAGGAACACGTGGGCGTCGGCGAAGGCCTTCCCGAAGGTGCTCTCCACGTCCCACACCTCGGGATAGACCGTCGCCGCGGCGTCCAGGCGGAACCCGCGCCAGGGCAGCGCGAGGTCGGGGGCGGTGTCGACGTGCAGAGTGGCGGTGGCGCCGACCTGGCCGAACGTGCCCTCGCCGTACACCTCGGTCCCACCCAGGACCGGGTTCTCCGCCGTGTCCGAGTCCGAGTACTTCGCGATCACGCCCAGCCGGATCTCGCTGCTCTTGCCCAGGCCCCAGCCGAGGAGAGGCGCCAACGCGTACTGGCGCAGATCGATCTTGTAGGTGTCGGGATCGCCCACGATGGCCGTCTCGTTGCCGAAGCCGAAGAAGCGCTGGATCTCGATGCCGGACCCGATCGCGCCCACCGCCAGGCGGGTGTTCGAGTTCTCGAACCGGAAGTCCCCCTCGTACGTCCCGCGGAAGCCCTTTTCCTCCGTGGCGTACGTCAGGCGCACCACCTGGTGGTCCGTGTAGGGGTCGCGGCGGAACCCGTGGCCGGTGGTGAGGACCGCTGCATGGAGCAGGACGCCCAGGTCGGGGTCGTACGTGAAGCGGAACGAGGGCATCGTCCGCCGTCCCCAGTCGTGGGGCGGGATCCAGTCCGCGCTCGGGTTCTTCGGCGCCTCGTACGGGCGGCGGTCCCAGTGCGTGCCCGGGCCGCGGTCGACGTGGTCGTCGGCGTCCGCGCTGGAGAAGCGCGTGCCGCCGCCCTGGGTATCGTCCAGGACGTCCTGGCCGGACCCGCCGATGACGCGCAAGAGGACGCCGCCATGGCGGCCTCCCGTCACCGTCACCCGGTCGTCGCCGCCGAAGAGGTAGACGCGCACCTCACCGGTCTCATCCTTCCGGAAGTGCCGCCTGAAGTAAGGCTCGGCGGATCCGGCGGCGGCGACGCTGAGGTCGAGGTCGCCGCTGGTGTCCCGCTTCGCCGTCACCTGCTCCGCCTGGTCCGTGGCGAAGACGTCCGCCGTGCCGTTGATGAACCGGTAGAAGCGCGCCGCTTGCTGCGTCAGCCCGTCGCGGCGGCTCTTGAGCCCCGCCAGCAGGCGCTGGCCGTCCTTGGCGAAGTACTCGGCCGGCATCTGTCGCGCGGCCTTCTCCAGGACCGCGTCCGTGAGGGAGGCCTTCACCTGCTGCGCGATCTCGTCCCAGGCCGGCCGGTCCAGCTCGGCCAGGATGCGCTTGTCCACGTCCCATCCGTCGTAGGTCAGGCCGTGCAGGCTGGAGAAGTCGGGGCCGAACTTGATCAGGAGCGGGAGGTACGGCCGGATGAGCGAGATGGCGGCCCCCTCGAACCGGACGAAGGCCTGGTCCCGGTCTTCCGGGATGGGCTGCCACTTCGCCTCGCCGGTCACCCGCGCCCATCGCCATTGATTGCGGTGCCGGTCCCAGTCCCCGACCACGTGGTCGACCAGCCGGGCCTTCAGGTACGCGCGCGCGTCGGGACGGACCGCCGGGCTCTCCCGCAGCCGCTTCCACATCTCCTCGCCGTCCACGGTCTCCAGCGTGCCCTTGAAGCCGGGCGTCCCGGTGTACTCCTCGATGTCGCCCACGCTCCCGGCGAAGTCCTTCCGGAACTCGCGCAGGGCCTCCGTGTCCGGCATGACGACGATCCGCGGCTCGTTGTGCAGGATGCCGGCCGCGTCGAGCAGCGGGCCGACCATCACGTGCGCCGCGGGGTGGCCGGACGCCATCTGGTCCTGGACGAAGGAGCGGGCCTTCGATTCTCGAAGCTCCGTCGGCAGCAGGCCCGAGGCGTCCTTCAGGAGCGGCCGGTAGGTGTAGGAGCGCCCGTCGGCGCCCTTCAGGGCCAGGGCCTTGCTCTGGCCGTGTCCCACGATCCGCACGGGCTGCAGACCGCCGGCGTATCGGCCCATGTCGAGCACGGGGAGGGAGACGGGCGTCGTCCACACGTCGCGGTAGTCGGCGCCGAAGAGGAAGCGGTACAGCCCGCCCTTCCGGTAGCGCTCCCCGGCCACCACGGTTTTCTGCCCGGCGGTACCTGCGGGCGTCTCTTCGAGCGCGACGGCCGCGGGCGCGAGCAGCAGGGCGATGGCGGCCGAAAGCCACGCGTTGCGCACCGTTCCTGGCATGGCGGAGCGAAGTCTACTACACGCTTAATCGCGTGTGAGCAACGGCAGCGAGAAGGTGAACGTGGCGCCGGCCCCCGCGTTGTCGCGGGCCCAGATGCGGCCGCCGTGCGCGGCGACGATCGAGCGGGCGATGGACAGCCCCATGCCCATGCCGGCGGCCTTGGTGGTGTAGAAGGGTTCGAAGATGCGGTCCGGATCGGCCACGTTCAGGCCCGATCCGGTGTCGCGGATCGCTAGGTGGACGGCGCGCTCCTCGGTCGCGACGGCCGTGGTGACCAGGGCCAGCCGCTTGTCGGGCGGCACGTCCGCCATGGAGTCCATCGCGTTGAGGAGCAGGTTCAGCATGACCTGCTGGATCTGGACGCGGTCCCCCCGGACCCGCGTGGGCTCCGCGGCCAGATCCAGCCGGATGGCCACGTTGCGGATGGTGGCGTCGTTGGCGACCAGGCCGACGACCTCCGTGACCAGGGTGTGGAGGTCCAGGGGGGCGTACTCCGGGGCGCCCTTGCGCAACAGCTCCCTCAGGCGGCGGATCACCTCTCCCGCCCTCTTGTCCTCCTCGACGATGTCCGAGAGGATCTCCCGCATCTCGTCGCGATCCAGCCCGGAGTCGAGGAGCTGGCGCGCCGCCTGGGCGTTGGCCAGGATGGCGGTCAGCGGCTGGTTCAGCTCGTGGGCGAGGGAGGTGGTGAGCTCGCCTACCGTGGACACGCGGAGGAAGTGGGCCAGCTCGTCGCGGCTGCGGCGCGCGTCCTGTTCCGCGCGCTGCCGCTGGAGGGCGCCGCCGAAGACCTCGGCAATGATGTGGAGGCGGGTCGCCGCTTCGCCGATCACGGCCTCCCGCGCTGTGACGCCACCGAAGACCATTGCCCCCAGGAGGGTGTCCCCGGCCTCCAGGGGGATTCCCAGCGCCCACTCTCCGCGGTCGTTTTCGAAGGACCAGTCCTCATGATCCTGCGCGCGCGCGAGCAGCTCGGCGGGTGACCCGCCGGCGGCCGGCCACGCGCCGCTCGGTCCTTCGGCCGACCACGAGGAGACCGGCTCCAGGCGGCGGCGGTCCGCCGACATGCGGAAGAGGGAGACATGCCGGAGGTCCTTCTCCTCCGCCACCTGGCGGAGCTGGGCTTCGAACGCAGCCTCCATGGCGCTGGCGGGCAGGTGCACGAATGCCGACGACAGGCGCGAGAGCAGGGCCTCGAAGCGGAGGCGCGCGTGGAGGGCCTCCTCGATGGCGAGCCGCTCCTCCATGAGCGCGCCGAGCGCGAAAAGGGGGATCCCGGCCACCAGGAGGAAGGCCTGCAGCACCCGCACGTCGCGCGCGGCCTCCGCCGCCGAGGTGGTTCCCGCATGGCTCGTCGCGGCGAGGAAGGCGAGCACGGCCGTGCTCAGGAGCGCGGCGGAGCTGCCGGCGGCACCGAAGCGCGTGGCCGCCCACAGGAGCAACGGCAGCAGCAGGACGAGCTCCGACTGGGTGCCCGTGCGCGGTGGCCCCGCCAGCGTGAACGGATGGGCGAATACCGTCCCGCCTACCAGGATCAGCAGCAGGATCAGTGACAGGGCCTCCACCGCCCGGCGCGAGGGCATCCCGGCGCGGAGCGCGGCCGGCCCGATCTGGACGAGGGTGACGATCACGGGCACCACGGTGAGGGCGGACAGCGTGTTCGAGAAGAGCCGGGTGCGCCACACGCTGCCGTACGGCTCGCCGCGCAGGGCGGCCACGGCGGCCGCGTCCACGAACCCCGACGCGACGGGGGCCACCAGCACCACGCAGAACAGGAAGAGGGCCGCCCGCGCCAGGGTATCGAAACGCGTCGGAGCGGGGCTCAGCCTGTGCGCCAGCCCGGCGCCGATCAGGGCCTCCAGGCAGTTGGTGACGAACAACGCGAGGATGAGCAGAAGCGGGAAGCCGAAGCGCCACTCGACGAGGACGTGCGCCGGGAGCACCGCGGCCAGGATCAGCCACCAGCGGCGGGGCGGCGTGAGCAGCAGGGCCGAGGTCAGGATCGCGTTCGGAGGCCACAGGATCGAGGTGGTGGCGGGCGGGAAGCGGAGCGCGAAGCCCAGCAGGCATCCCAGGTAATAGGCGACGGCCACGGCCGGGGGCGCGAGGGCCGCCCAGGCGGAAGAGGCACGCGCCGCCGGCAGCCGCGGTGGCGGGCGCAGCACCTCCTCCAGGGGGTACTCTTGCGGAGGGATCACCGCCGCTAAGTTACACAAACAGGAGGCAGCGGTCGAGCCATGCCCGGAGGGGGCCGATGATCGTCGCCTACGTGTCCGGCCACGGATACGGGCACGCGACCCGCGTGGGCGAGGTGCTGCGCGCGGTTCGGGCGATCGAGCCGGGTCAGTCCATCGTCGTCGTGACTTCCGGACCGGAGCGGCTCTATCGCCAGGCCCTGCCGGGCCCGTTCTCCTTCCGCTCCCTCCAGTGCGACGTCGGGCTCGTCCAGAAGGATTCGCTGATCATGGATGAGCCGGCCACGGTGCAGGCCTGGCGGTCCTTCGTCGCGGGCGACGCTGCTCGGATCACGTCCGAAGCGCGTTGGCTGCGCCAGCAGGGGGCGCGCGTGGTGCTCGGCGACATCCCGCCCCTGGCCTTCGCGGCCGCGGCGGAGGCGGGTGTGCCGAGCGTCGGGTTGTCCAACTTCTCGTGGGACTGGATCTACCGGTACATGTCCCGCCGGTTCCCGGCCCTCGCGGAGGCGGCCGACTGGGCCGCCGCCTCCTATCGCCGCTGCGGGCTGCTGCTGCAATTGCCATTCGCGGGGGACCTGTCGGCGTTCCCGGCGCGGGAGGAGATACCGCTCGTTGCTCGCAAGCCAAGCTTGAGCAGCGACGAGGCGCGGAGGCGGCTGGATCTGCCGGACGGACGGCTGGCCTTGATCTCGTTCGGCGGGCTGGGACTGCCGCGCTTCGACCCGAGCGTGCTGGCGCGGATCGAAGGCTGGCACTTCCTCTTGACCGGCATCGATCGGGCGGGGGCAGCGAACGCGACCGATGGGCCGGCCAACG
>Ga0068859_100007847_pt1 | contig 10833 bp, 2 predicted proteins | sample KBSSwiS22_FD_66585 | JGI IMG/M metagenome (GOLD analysis project Ga0068859, IMG submission 66585) | Switchgrass rhizosphere microbial communities from Kellogg Biological Station, Michigan, USA - KBS Switchgrass S2-2 | ecosystem: Host-associated > Plants > Roots > Rhizosphere > Soil ... | reverse complement strand
CTGTCAGTGGATTGCCGCTACCATCCCACGTATAAGAATTCCGCACACCAAGGGCGTCAGTGACTTTTACCGGATTTGAATCGGCGTCATACTCCACTGTCTGAACGTTGCCCACTTGATCCGTAATAGTGATTGGGAAGCCGAATTGATTGTACGTCCAGCGAATCGTCTTGTTGCCCGGATCTGTGAAGGACAACAGGTTACCCTGCGTGTCGTACGTGTAATTGGCAGTTTGCTGAAGTGCATTTGTCTCGGTCAGCTTGTTGCGATTGCTGTCGTAGGTGTACGTCTTGGTGTGGTTGAGCGGGTCAGTCTCGCTTAGCAGGAGACCGTTCGCATCAAACTTGCGGGTGACAACGCCTCCATCAGGATTCGTGACGATGGTCTTGTTTGCCGCAAGGTCGTAATCGTAGCGGGTGGTATTTCCCACGGCATTAGTGATCGAAGCCAGGCGACCATCCGGATGATAAGTCGTGATAGCCTCCGAGTTACCGCGCGGATCCGTCGAGCTCAGGAAGAAATGGCTCGCATCGTAGGTGTAAGTAACCGGCGTGGTGTTTGATGGAAGGTTAACGGTGGCCAGATTACCAGCGGCGTCATAACCGTATTGATACGCCTTGCCATTGGGATCAGTAATTTGTGTGATGCGTCCCTGCTGGTCTCTTGCGAAGGGAACGTTGAGACCACCCGCACTGCTCGTTATCCCGGAAGGTCCAAAGGTCAGCAAGTTTCCGCTGAGATCCTTGATCGATTGGAGCTTACCGTCAGCGGTCATCGTGTAGACAGTTCCGTTAGCATCCGTATAAGCGAACGCGGTCGGGTTGTAACCTGGATCAAGAGACAGGAAGCAGGCGAAACCACCACCCGACTGGATAAGCAGCCCACAGCCGTTTGAGGCTAGCTTACCAAACACTCCTGGCTCGGGGGTGTATAACGGCTGGAAGAAGAAACTGAATGGGAATCCAAAAGATTGTGGCGTGAATTGGAAGGTCACACGTCGCCCCGTGCCGGGCTCAGTGATTGTGACGTCGTTGTCCGGACTGACCTCCAAACGCGGCCCCGCCATCTCAAGCGACCAGCCGTAACCAAAGTCGCCTATCTGAGAGCGTTCCAGACTGTCATATTTCCGCGCGATCGTGATTGGCAGGCCGCTCACCGGCACAGTGAGATCTGTGACGCTGAAGGTCAGCCGGCCTGGTTTGTTTTCACCTGTGACTGTGATCATTACCTGACTCGCCTGTTCCTGCCCGTTCGAATCGGTGGCAGTGACACGGATTACGTAGTTGCCATTGGCCAGCAATGTAGTGTCGAGCGTAGCCAGTGTTGCACCTGGTCCACCTTGTGCTCCTTCGACCAGTGTAGTTACAGCAGCCGGATTCGACGCCGGCCAGTATTCCACCTTCGCGTTGGTTAACGTCAAGCCTGTGCCGACGGTAATCGGCACAGTGCCGGTTACCGACGCACCATTCAATGGTCCGCCAATCCAGCCCTGCGTCACTGGTGGTGACTGCGGCGTCAAGGTCCAGACCATCGACACTGGTGGTGTGCCGTTGATATTGGCAGTTGCCGTGCTACGCACCAGTGCGGTGACGGTATCCGTACCCTGATTGGTGCCGATATAACTGAACGTCGCAATACCGGATGTGTTTGTTACGGCACTGCCGGTGGTTGCGTTCGGCCCGGAGACTGTGATTTCCGCGCCGAAGTTTGCCAGCGGACTGCCGGCGGAGTTGCGCAGGGTTGCGCGTACTGATTGCAAGGTACCTGTCACGTATGGCCCAGGTGCAACCGCCGCGAGTTGCAGTGTCGCACCGGTGAGTGCCGGCGACGCATTAACCGTGACCTGCACGTCGTCGGTGCCAATGCGGTGCGTATCGTTGGCGCTTAAACGCAGGACATACGTTCCGGGTGAAGCGAATATCGCTTTCGTCACCGGCGAGTTTGGCTCGTTGAAGGTGACGAGCCCCGGACCACTCAACTGGCCCCAGAACGTGCTAACAGTAGCGCCAGCCGGGAATCCGTCGTCGCTAACGGTGCCGTTCAACGTGACTGTGTTTGGCAGGGTTACAGTTAGATTGGGCCCAGCGTTGACGATCGGCGCCTGATTAGCAGGCAGGACCGTAACCGTGACGTCGTCACTCGCAGACTGTTCGGAATCACTAGCGCTAAGACGCAGCACGTAAGTGCCTGCTACGGTGAAGCTCGCGTCAGTGAGCGGCGAGTTCGGCTTCGTGAAAGCGACGTCGCCAGGACCGCTGACCTTGGACCACGAGAGCGCCAGTGAAGAACCGCGCGGGAAGCCGTCGTCGCAGCTCACTCCAGTCAACTTCGCGACGTCAGGCAACGTTACCGTTTGATCGCCGCCCACTGACACCGTCGGACCCTCGTTTTGCACGAGTGGTAATGTGAAACCACTCGTGCCAACACTGAGATCATAAAGCACCGGAGTCTCGCCACTCGCCGCACGCTTGAAGCTGACGATGATCCTCAGGTAGCGCCCGTTCGCGACACTTGGATCGGCTCCGTTACTAACGATTTCGTTTGGTCCAAACGTCGTGCCGTTGGTGCTGCTCGCGACTGAGACCCTCAGCGACGCATCGCCACAAAATCGCGCGGTCCAACCGATCCGGCCCCATTCCGCGCCGGTGATCTGACTGTCAAAGATCGTGGACCACGTACCGGTGGTGGGAATGCCAAACAGAGTACTACCAGTCATGTCACTGTAGTTGTAGGGATTGCCTCCGAGATCTCTAGTCGTAAATTCAACCGCGCCTACATGCGTTACGCCGTCGGCTGCTAGCGGTCCTAGGTTCGGATTGATTCGCGAGACTGTGCGGCTGTTGTAGTTGGTCGCCCATATCTTGCCCGATGCGTCCACTGCGACCCCTGTCGGGCCACTACCCACGGGGACGGTTCCAATGTACGTGCCGTCGTTTCGCAGGTGGCCTACGGTGCTGCGGTTCAGCGAGTGCGCTACCCACACGTGGTCGTTGCGATCTACCACGCAGCCTTGCGCAAACGCGTCACCTTGGTTGAAGGTGCCGATTAACGTACCGTTTGGTGCAAACTTTCGGATCCGTCCGTCGCCAAACGAGCTATTCCAAACGTTGCCGCCGCTGTCGATGCATAAGCCGTAACTGGGATGGTTGTACCCAATCCAGTTGCCGCCATTTGGACCAGTCAATGGTTTGCTCGTGTCCCAACGCAACATCGGGTTTGACGACCAGATCACGCCATTCTTGTCGATCAAACCACCGTAACCGCCGAAGCCGACCGTTGGTTCCGCACGTTTGATCTGACCAGTGATGCCATCGAGCAGATCGAAGCGGCGGCCGCTGGTGCCGCTCACCCAGACGTCGTTGTCTTTCGTTACCGACAGGTGCCGCGTGCCAAACGAGTTGACCTTGGTGTAGTGGAGTATGCACTCGTCCGCAGCGGTCGAGACGCCGCCGTTGGTATCGGCGCCGCCCGCATTGGTCCAGGGGCGAATATCGCCAAATCCTGATGACGTGTCGATGACGCCGTTGCCGTTCCGATCGATACACTGACCGTTTTCAAGCAGGCCTACGTGAACCACGCTATTGCCTTCACGATTTGTGTTCCAGACGTTGCCGTTAAGATCGACGGTAGTACGTGACGGGTCTCTCGGCTGGCCGCTCGGAGAGGTAAAGAATTCACCCACAATCTGGCCCGTTTCGGTGTTTATCTTGACGATGGTGCCTTTGGTAGAAACGGCGACCCAGATGAAATCAAGATTTTGCGCTTTGCTATCAAGTTGAAGTTGATTTGCGACGTCGTGAACGACGTTGAATGTGTTTCCTTCATCAAAATCCGCATCAGTCGTGTAGGTTCGCTCCACGAACGGCTTCGGCTTTACTACGATCGTCAACTCATCGCTCGCGCTGAGTTTTCCGTCGGAAGCAGTCAATCGCAGGACGTACGTACCCGGTGTAGTGAAGATCGCGACGGCATTGAGCAAGGTCGCGTCCGGGAATATCACCGGACCGGGACCACTCACGAAGCTCCAGAAGGTCTCGAGTGTCGAGCCGCGCGGCAAGCCGTCATCAGTGGCGCTGCCATTGAGCTGAGCGTTGCCGGGCAGGGTAATCTCCTGATCGGGTCCGGCATTCGCCGTCGGCGGTTGGTTCAGCAACACTGTGACCTGCATCTCATCGGAGACGGTGAACTCGGTGTCGGTTGCGGTGAGTCGTAAAGTGTAGACACCCGGCGTTGTGAACGTCGCGGTCGTCACGGGTGCGTTTGCATTGCCAAACACCAACGCTCCCGGACCACTCACTACGCTCCAGGTTGAAGTGACCGTGCTGCCATGCGGCATACCGTCGTCCGTGATCACGCCCTTCAAAAATACGGGATCTGGAAGCTCAATGATCTGATCGGGTCCGGCATCGACTGTCGGCGGCTGGTTGTTTGGAACAACCGTCACCTTCAAGGTGTCGCTCGCGCTCAACTGCCCGTCTGACGCAGTCAATTTCAAGACATACTCGCCCGCTGTTGTGAACGTCGCCATACTGATTGCTTTTGTCGGATCGCTGAACACTACAGGTCCCGGACCGCTGACCACGCTCCACGAGAGCGCGAGCACACTTCCCAGTGGCAGACCATCGTCGCTCGCGATCCCGTTCAAACTTACTGAGTTAGTCGGAAGCGTTACCGATTGATCGCCGCCCGCGTCTACCATTGGTGGGCGATTTACCGGAGGTGGCGGAACGTCGCTTTCAGTGATCTGCAACACGCCGTTGCCGTTCACGAACAGGTAATTGCATGCAACCGTGCCGCGCACGCGGCCGGTGCCCTCGATGGTGATCGTGCCTTGCGGCGCACGCACGATGCCGTAAAGCACGGCACTGCCGGTGACTTTCAAGGCATCTTCCGGATCGGACAGGCCAGTGGCTATCTTCAGCAACAGTCGCTTCGGATTGTCTGCGGCGCCCAGAGTTGAACCGCTCAAGGTCACACGATTCTTGACCTTCAACACGATCGGGCCAGCGAGTCGCAGTTCGCTGCTGCCGGTCAATGTTAGTTCTTCAAGGTTGTAGACGGTCGGCGTTTGCGAATTTCCGTCGCCGAACACGAGGACGTTCCGGCCAGACACATCGAACTGGCCGTAGGTTCCCGGCTGCACCGCGATCGTTCCGGCACTACCCGAGATTGAGAGATTTCGCAGGGTCGATGGATCGCCGATCTGCTCGCCGGCATGACTGATCGATACATCGCGTGTTCCGGTTGGCGCCGGCGGCGGAGTCACGTTCTCCAGTTCGATCGGGTTTGTGCGCGCGACAACGTGTCGCAACTGCGAGCTGCCCTTGATCGTGACCGTGTAGTTTGACGGCTCGGGGTTCTCTGTTCCCACTAATGTGCCGCCATACGTTGCCGGCTGGCTGTGCAACACGACCGGTGTGCCCGGCACGAGTAGATCCGTCGTGATCGTGTCAGTACCGTCCAGCGTTACTTCTTCCGGCATCAACTGCCACAACGAACCTTCTACGCGCCCGCTGTTCAAGAGCGTGACACTGTGTCGCACCACTGCGATCTTGTCGTACAACTGCTTCACCGGCGGAATCGGAGTAATTCCCGCGGGGGCAAAAGCGACCTGCTTGAACTCTGTCGCGCTCGCGAGCTGCGAGGCCACAAACTCCAGGCCATTCCAACGCAACCGCGTGATCACGCCCGGCGCCTGCTGGGTCACAAGGATGTCGCCGATGATTCCCGCAAACGCACCTTCGCTCGCGCCCCAGATTTTTTGGCCCACCGAGTCGACTGCGAAGAAATTTTCTTGTGGCGGCACTACGTCAACGTCCTGCGGCTGCACGTTTACCGCCAGCGAGCTCGACTGGCCCTCTGTATCGATCGCGTAAACGAGCGATTGATCTTTCGCGCCCGCAAGGATCTTTCCTGACCATGGACCATACCGATCAGGATCGTCAGGCAGTGATGTGACGCCCGCGAGTCGCGTATCAAGGCCAGCCACTTTTGTCGCTACTGCCGCCGCGTTCACTCGCCACACACCACCGGATGTCGTTACTGCGAGCAGATCGCCACCGAAAACTCCGGTACGATCAAAGGACAAACCACTTATGGCGCCCGTCTCATTCGGCAGCGTCACCCATGGGTTCTGCACGGTCGCGCCCGACGCGTTAATACGCGCGATTGCTCCCGGCACGCCCGTACTCGCAAACAGGTCGCCCGCGGGAAAACCGCCGCGGCTCATTCCCAGCCCTTCGTCACGCGTCGAGGCAATCAGCAAGTCGCCGCTGAGTCCCGCCACGTTGGAGAACGCTGCTCTGCTTCCGTCGGCAGCGATCGCTTCGAAGTTGTTTGGCTGTCCGGTCGGCGTGTTTGCCGACAGTAGAAGCGTGCGGCTCGAGGCGTGATAGTCGAGTCCTGAGTAGGCTTTGAACTCGGTCGTCACCGGGGTCAGCACGACGTTCCAGTTTTCCTGCGGCGTCAATGCTGCACGCAGTAGCGAGACCAGACTTTGCTCCACCAGCGCGAGCTTCGTCACCAATTGTCGTGGTGCGTTGCTAATCGTAGACAAGATGGGCGATGGTCCACGTGGCACGGCCATTACTGGCGGCGTGATCGCCTGTAACAACAGGCTGAAGACCAATAGGATAGCTAGTCTCTTGGTAGTATGGCTCATGCTGCGAAACATAAAATTATCCTTATCTGCGTAAATCCGCGTTCATCTGCGTTAGAAATTGAGTACGAGGGTGCCGCTCAACTGCGAAGAGTTCTCGCTGTCTGCTGTTATGTTGAGTGTGGCCGTGCCAGACGTTACAGACGCAAACTCGCCCGTGCCGCTCTTAATCGTGACCTGCACTTCGGATGCTGATGCGAGAGTTCCTTCGGCATTCAGCGTCACCGTGCCGCCACTGATCGTGCCGACAAGTTGACCGCGTTCACTCGACGAGGCATCAGCACTCTGCGGCAGCACCGTAAGGCGCAAATTTCCGCCGGTGACGGCGGCGCCATTGCGCTGCAGGTTGACTCTGCTCATTCCCGGCAAGTCGCCGGCCGCGTTCAGGTTCAGGGCGATGCCTTCAGCTTCGGGTGCTGCGGTTTGCGATCCCTTGAGCGTGTTGTTGTAAGTCGCCATTGAGATCACAGACGCGAGCACGACCGGCACTAACATCAAAGCTACGTGTTTCATCTCAAACTCCTCTGAGGTTTCAAAAACTTAATGAATACCGCACTGCCGCATTTGTTCCCGGGCCATCAATACCGGAACCCATCGTGCGGTAGTTCTTGTCGAAAATGTTTTCGAGAATGACTGTTATCGAGGAACGCTCCCCGAGGCGGAACCCGCCGCGCAGATTAAACAGCGCGAATCCCGGATTCTTTGTGAACAACTGGTTAGGCTGAAGCATTGGTCCAAGCACGCGCAGTTGCACTTGCGCAAGTGTTTCACCCGTCGCCAGGAGGATGCCGTTGCGAACCAGGCCACGCGCGACCGCGCCACCATTGAAGAAGCCCGCGATCTCTTCACGCGTGCGTAGTCCGCCAATGCGTGCCTGTGAGATGTCGTTGTCGGAGAAGCGGCGCTGCGCCGCCGCAAAATTCGAGTAGACCTCGATCCACGCAGGCGCTCCGGCACGCTCCCACCTGACTCCGGCAAAACCCGTGAGCGGAGGAATACCGTTTTCCAAATTCGGCGGCGCGCCCGTTCTCAGGTCTTTGCCGTGTATGTAAAAAGCATTTGCGTTGAGCGCGAGATCACGGGTCAACTTCAACGCCATGCTTCCCTCAACGCCGCGCATCCGCACGCTGATCGCATTCGTGCGCACAAAGACTGCTGAGTTTGACAACGACGTGAAGACCGCGCCGGTCGCATCCTGTCGAATGATTGGTTCGCCTCCAACGAGTTGGCCCACCGTTCCTCCCGGCAGCAAGAGGGTGCGCCGCTCGATGAGGTTTGAGATCTCGGAATCAAACACACCGACGTCGCCGCTGAATCTCGGGCCATGAATACGAAGCGCGAGCTCATAGCTGTAGAGTTGTTCTGCTCTGATCGGCTGGAGCGGTCGGATGTCTGTAAAGTGTCTCGCACTATCAAGCGCGCCTGTCGATCCACCGAGCCGCACGCCCTCCTCAGGCGAAATCTCAAAACCCAAACCCGAAAGGCCGGTTGCAGCAAAATCGTTTACGTTTGGAGCACGAAAACCACGACTCACATTACCTGTGAGATTGATGTGCTGATTGATCGTGAGCGTAAGACCGGTGTTGAAAGTAACGTCGTCGAAACTCTCTTTAACGTCAGGCACAGTCGGCTTGCGGGCAGCGTCGAGCGGGTTGTCGCTCGATGATTGAATGTAATCGAAGAGGCTGTACCGAATGCCGAGATGAGCAGTCAAACGCCCCGGAACGAGCGAAGCGATATCCTGCGCGAAGATGCCGAGTGTTCGATACTGCGAGCCGTTTGGAAAACGCGCGCGCACATCAGCGACGTTCGTGAAGGCGAGCGTTGCGTTGCTGAAGCTGAAGTCCTGCTTACGCGAGGTGATGCGCTCGTCGTAGAACTCCGCGCCGAACATCAGCGAGTGAGTGCGCTGCAGGCGCGTGCTCGCCTGCGCCTGGTAACCAAATGCACGCGTTAGATTAAACTCATCGCTGATTCGGGAGCGTAGACCCTGCGCGTTGTTGATGCTTTGCGAGCGACGATCGTCGCGCTGCCCGTTGTACGAGAAGACTGTCGAGATGGACTCGAATGGACCAGCTCCAATCCGGTCGTAACGGGCGGTAAAGAAGTCGAGCACCTGCGGATCGAAACTGTTGAGCAGGTTGCCGATGCCGCCGTCGAGTTGATCATACCTACGCAGCCCTAGCTGCGTGCCTCGCAGATACTCAACCGACAGAATGTCCACCTCCGACACTCTGTATTGAAACTTCGCATTGGCGTTGTATTGACCGTAAGCCGTGTCCTGCAATCTGTCGCCGAGAAACTTCGACGAGATGCCGAGCAGACGCGTTACGACGGAGTGTGAGTCGAGAGCACCACCGGGTCGCAAATCCTGTGTGCGACGGCCGGAAGCAGCCGCAACAAAGTTCCAGTTACTTGAGCCGCCACTGAACGTGGTCGATACGCCCGCGGAAAGATCGGCGCTGGCGAAGTAAGTATGGACCTCGCCCTGCAACCCGAAATGCTCAAAACCTTCTGGCGAACGCGTCAGCACATTGATGGTCCCACCAAGAGAATCTGAGCCGTACTGTGTCGAACCTGGCCCACGCACAACTTCGACGCGGTCCGCGAAATCCGGTTCGATTAATGCAGTGTACTGATTGGCGCCGGGCCTGAAGGTCGAGTTGTTGAAGCGAACGCCGTTGATTAAATGGAGCACCTGCTGGCCGGTTAGTCCACGCACAAACGGTGAGCCCTGGCCCGAACTGGTTTGTTGAATATGCACCCCGGGCACGTCGCGCAACGCCTGCGGCAGGAGATTCGCGTAACGCCGTGCAATTTCGTCTTCTGTCACTACGACCGGCGACTGCGGAACTTGAAACACTTCCTGCGGTTGACCGCGAGCAGGTGTCACCGTGACGGTTTCGAAGATTGAAGCCACATTCAGTTGAAACTGAAGCTGCAAACTCTCGCCGGGAGCGACGTGAAGTACGCGACGAACTTCGCGAAACCCCTTCTTTTGTACGGAAACAACGTAATCAGCAGCTACTACCTTTTCGAGCGTGAAACTACCACCTTGATCCGTGAGTGATCGTCGTGCTTCCACACCGGCAGCACCGAACAACACAACCCATGCGCCGCCAACGGTCGCACCAGTCTGGTCCACGACAGTTCCTGCGATCTGCCCGGAAAGAAAAGAATTTGCGTGTGCCGCAGTGTGACAAAGAGGTGGCAGTACGACGAGTGTGAGCAGCAACAACATTGTGCGATTACGGCTCTCACTCCAGGCAGACTTGGACCAGGACTCAGTAGCTAAGATTTTCATCAAGCTCCGTTCCAAATAAAATTAATAAACTACTAACTAGACAGCGTCGGTTGGTCTAGTTTGGACTGATTATCGACTTCAGCTCGAGGAAGCCCTCTAGTGTTTCAGTTCTTCTGACGACTCCGTTGAGTTGGAATGAGCGAGGCAGCGACGTTTGCGATTGCGGGCGACACCAGACACCGTCGTCAGCCAGATGCAAGAAAATAGTCATTGGCATATTCGAAACCATCTGCCACGTATACTCCCAGATGTCCAAGTTCGGACCGAGATGTTTCGGCCTTTATTGGCTCCTTATAAATCGCTCGACGAAGGCTGGTGCAATACTCATTCCCGCTGTGGCCTCACCCGTTCGATCACACAGTCTGCAAGGTTTATTGCTGTGTTTTTGCGATTCAAGGTTCGGGGGTGGTTATCTCTCCAATTACCTGTTGCGAGAAATTCCCATTGAGGTGGGTAAAAAGACGGAAAGTAATTTTGTATTAACTTGGCTAAGCAGGAGTGTATGTTGCTAACAATCTTGTTAGTTGATCTGAGGGCCGAAAATATTTGCCCGTCGAGAGGATTTTCTTGAATGCGTAACAGAAGAACGTTTGCTCTACCGTTGTCACGTGGGCACGCATGAACAGCGGCCGTGTAAAGAAGCAATCGGCCAAGTAGTCGAGTTCGAGCGAAGAGGGCTAAATAGAGTGGTCCCGCATCTTCCACGCACCACGGATTAACGATACGGTATTGATGATTAGGGGGAAAACGGAAAGGCTTGGTACAATTCGAGTTACGGACGACATGCCGGGGTGGCGGAATGGCAGACGCTGCGGACTTAAAATCCGTTGTCCGAAAGGACGTGCGGGTTCGACTCCCGCCCTCGGCACCA
>Ga0068859_100007846_pt1 | contig 10834 bp, 2 predicted proteins | sample KBSSwiS22_FD_66585 | JGI IMG/M metagenome (GOLD analysis project Ga0068859, IMG submission 66585) | Switchgrass rhizosphere microbial communities from Kellogg Biological Station, Michigan, USA - KBS Switchgrass S2-2 | ecosystem: Host-associated > Plants > Roots > Rhizosphere > Soil ... | reverse complement strand
GGAACAATCGGCTCGACGAGCTGGAGCCGATCGCGTGGGCGTCGGCCTCGGTACCGGCGGTGAGGGAGGCCAGGCGCGAGGCGATCGGCTCCAGCTCGTCGAGCCGATTGTTCCCGATGTAATGATGCTCGAGGTGGCGCAAAGCGGGCAGGTGGTCGGGAGCGCGCTCCAGGATCGCGCTTTGCCAGAGCAGTGCGCTCGAGGCCTCACCGCGCGCGCGATCGAGCTTGGCCAGGCGCTCGTACAGCTCGCAAACCTCACGGGTGTCTTCGCTGCTGCGAGCCTGGGCCAGCAGCGCTTCGGAGAGACGTGCCGCCGCCGGCGTGCCGATCGAGCTCTCGTCGGCCAGAACCTCCAGAATTTCTCCGCCGCCGAGCTGTGCGGTGGCCCGCGCGACGCGTCCGCTGGCTTCGCTATTGCCTGCTCGCCGATGCTCGAGCGCCGCTTGAGACAACAGCTCGCGCCGCGTCTCTTCGCCGACGACCTCCGCGACCTGCTCGCGCCACACGGCGCGATCTTCGTCGCTGCTCGCGGCAATGCGCTCGTGCAGCTCGCGCAGCGCGATGTCGGCCGGCCGCGCGGCGATGGCGTCGCCGAGCAGGCTGGCGGCCAGGGCCATGTCCGTTTCCGCGACGAGCAGCGCTTCGCGCACCAGGTCGAGCGCGGTTTCGACGCTGTCCTCGCTTTGAGCGCGCCGCGCGCGTAGCCAAGCCAAGAGCTGCTCGGTGTTGCCGCGCGCGCGCGCTTGCTGCTCACCCAGGCGATGAATCAGCGACAGCGACGGCAGGGCCCCTTCGGCCTTGTGCAAGAGCTCGTCGTAGCGCTCGGCGTCTTCAGGGCCGAGTCTCAGCGCGGCTTCGAGCAGGTAGAGCGCGCTTTGGATCGGCTCGGCCGAGGCCTCGGCGGCGCCGGTCAAAAGTCGCAACGTCGCGTCGCGATCCGAAGTTTGTAGCAGGGCTCGGAGCGGCACCGGAGCGCGCGGATCGGCCTCGTGAGCGGCTCGGTAGCGCTCCGTAGCAGCCGCTTGGGCGCCGCTCAGCTCTTCGAGTAAGGCGCTGGCCAGATTTTCGTCGCGCGCGCGGCTGGCGTCACCCTCGGCCAGGCTCGCGATACCGCGCAGCAGCGATGGGGCCTGCTTGTCGGTCATGGCGAAGCGCAGCTGCAAGGTGGGGCCGAGGGGGCTGTCCGGATTTTCGCTCGCGAAGCGCTCGAGTGGTGCGCGCAAATAAGCCAGCGCCGCGGGGGCCTCGGTGCCTGCCGGCGGCGTGAGCGCGAGGCCGAGAGCTTGGGCCGAACGTGCCCTTTCCGCGCCCGCCAAAAGCTCGCCGGCTTGCTCGTTCGAAAGCGCGCCCTGCATGGCTGCGGCGAGCGGACGCTGCGGCGCTTGGCTCGAGAGCTGCTGCAAAAGCGGGCCCAGCGTCTCGAGCCCTTCGCCGCTGAGCGCGCCGAGCACCGCGCGATCGAGCGCGCTGAAGGCCTCCGTCTCGCCCTCGCTGGCAGCGGCGATACCCTGTTTGGAACCTTGCTCGAGGGCGCGAGCCGACAGCGTGCGTCGCGCCAGCACGTCCGCGTCACCGCCGAGCAGGCGTTCGAGCCAGGCCATGGCTTCAGGGCGAGTCTTGCTTTCGTGGGCAGCCAGCGACGCGGCGAGCCACAGCGCGGCCGGACCGATACCGTCGATTTCTGCGAGCCGCGCCACCAGCGTGGCAGCGGCTCCCCGATCGCCCACCGCGAACGCCTTGCGCGCCTGTTCCAGGGCCAGGCTCGGGGCCACCGTCGTGCCTGGCGCGCCAGAAGGAGCAGGCGCGCCGCGCAGACGCGAGCTCTCTTCGGTGGCTTGAATCAGCTCGCCCAGCGCCACCGACTCCGGCCAGCGCATGCGCGCCGGACCCGTGCCCTTGCTCAGCAGCTCGACCAGCTTGGCGACGTGCGCGCGCGGGTCGTCCACGTTGGCCCGCAGCGCGAGCTCCAGTTTCTTTTTGCCGGTGGCATCGTCTTTCAGCGCCAGGCGGTGAACTTCGGCATTCAGATACGCCGCATGCACGCGCGCTTCGGGGGTGGGGGCGCCGCGCGTCTCGAGATCGAGCGCGGTGACGACGGCTTTCCAGTCTTGCTCGGCGGCGGCCAGGGCGCGAAGCTGCCGGCCCACGAGCGGCAGCGAGCGCGCCATCGAGCTGGCTTCGGTGGCGACTTCGCGAGCTCGCGGAATATCGCCGACCAGCGCCCAGATCTCGCTGGCCACGAGCAGCGAGCGCGCCTTGGTAGTCGGATCGGTTGCGGCGTGCGCTTCGGCTTCGAGCCACTCTGCCCGCTCGATCCAGCTATCGGATTCGAGCGCCAAGTGCGCCGCGGCGGGGCGTTCGTCCGGCCACATCGAGGGCGAGGCGCGCAGGTCGGGCGGGGGCGGCGTGTGCGAGAGCGGCGCGCGCGGCGGCTCGCTGGGCATCGCGTCACCCAGCTCGGCGGCGGCCAGCGCCTCGAGCTCGGCTTCGCTGAGCTCGCCGGCGCTGGCCATCGGGGCGTCGGAACCGACGGCCAGCAAGGCGTCGACCGCGTCGGCGGACTCCTCGAAGCTGAGCTCGCTCAGGCTCGCGGCAGCCGCGCTCGGCAAGCCGTCGACGTCGTCGTCGAGCGACAGCTCCTCGAGCGGCTGGGCGCTGGTCTGGATGTTCGCTTCTTGCACCCCGGCCGGCGGACGCGCCGTGGTGGCGTTCGGTGGCGACTCTTGCACCTTCTGTTCGAGCAAGCTCTCGATGTCGTGCAGCGTCGGCAGCTCTTGCACGCGCGTCACTTCGTCATCTTCGGCGAATACCGATAGCTCGCGTGCGGGCGGAATCGGTGTCGGCGGCAGCTCGGCGGGGCTTTGCGCGGACGGCGACGGCTGGGGCGCTGGCGGCGCTTTTGGACGGCCGATCGACGGCGACGCCATGCCGGTGCCGGGGAGGGTGCCGCGCGCGGGCGTCGGCAAGCGCGACGGCGCGCGCGACACCGGGCGAGGAGCGGATGACGTGCCACTCGGCCGGGGGATGCTTGGGGGCCGCCGCGCCGTGAAGGCCGGCGGCGGGGGCAACACCGGTATGGCGGGCGCACCCGAGCGCGGCGGCGGCAGGACTTGCGCGGGAGGCGGAGTCGGCAAGGGCGGCGGAGCGGGCGACGCTGGCGGAGCCGCCGCGGGTTTGCGACCGAGGCCGACCCGCTCGCCGAGGGCCTTTAGCTCTTCGTTTGCGGCCGCGTCGACGTTGCCGACCCACGTCGGCTCGTCGTCGGGAAACTCGCGCGATTGGGGCGCGTGCAAAAAGGGCCCGTCCGATGGCGGCGGCTCGCTGGCTTTGGTTGCCGGCGGGGTAGGGCGCTGGCTCTTGAGCTTGGGCTTCGGCGCGTCGTCCGACAATAGTGAGTCGAGCAGCGCGTCGGCTTCGAAGTCGAGATCTCCCCCGAGCTCCTTGCCGATGCTGCCGGCCGAGCCGCTCCGGCCCGCGCCGCGCGAGCGCTTTTCGCCGTCGTCGGTGCTCATCGCACTGTCATTCCCAGCTGCTCGCGTAGGTCCAAATACGAGGGTGAAAGCACGAATTGTAGCAAGCGCTCCGCCCGCGCCCGCTCTTCTCGGCCCTCGCCGATCGGCGTGCGCCCGCGCCCACCCAGCACCCACGACACATCGCCGGCGGCGATGGCCGCCATGCGATCGAGGCTGGAGGTCGCGGCCCGCACCCAGCCGAGCAGGTCCGGTGACTCCGCCGCGACCGCGCGCGCCAAATCGGGCAGGAGCTTGCGCACGCGCCGCGCTCCCCAGCCCGAAGCTTCTTTGGCCAGCAGGCGCTGGTATTCCCCCAGCATGGCAAAGCTTGGCGCTTGCAGCTCGACCTCGCCGAGCCGGCAGGCGGCCACGATCAGGGCCGCCACGTCGTCGCCTTCGCGCTGGTTGAGCACGCTGCTGCCGCGCCGCAGCGCGTACAGCTCGCGCGCCACCGCTTGGCGATGGATCGGCGTAAGCGGTGCCGTCACGCTCGCGCCGAGCACGATGGCCGGCGTCTCAAGTGCCAGCGCCCGCACGGCGCCCGAGTCGCTGCCGCCGACGTAGAGTTCGAACTCGCCGATGCCGAGCGCGCCCGCCCAGGCCGCAATTTCGTTTCTGATCGGCAGGCCGGCGCGTGGATCCACGCGCTCTTTTTTCGTCACGCCAAAGGCCTGCAGACTCGGACCGAGCGCGGCGGTGATGGTGGTGGCCATCACGCGCATCAGCTCGGCCACGGCGCCGCGATCGTCGGGATCGGCCAGCTGCGGCAGGGCTGCGTCGTCGATGGCGATCGTCGGCACGTGGGCCACGCGCCGATCGAGGCCCGAAAGCTCTTTGTCAATCTCGGGGCTGCCACGCCCCATCGCGGAGAGCGCGCCGAGCGTTGCCTGGCGCTGCGGCATGTTGCCGAGAGATTGCGCGACTTTTGCCAGCCACAGTACCCGGTCGGCGTCGAGCGGGTTGTCGGTGAGCCGCTGCACCAGGGTGACCTGGGCGCGCGCCAACAAGGGTCGCGCTCTGGCCTCGGGGATCGCGCCGGTGAGCAGCAGATCGATGCCTTCGCCGTCATCGGGCGCTTCGGCCAGGAGCTTTTCGACGGCGGCGCGAGCGGCCGCCGGACGCTTGAGCTTGTCGCGGTAGATGGCCAAGGCGAGCCTGGCGGCTTGCATGCGACCCTCGCGCGTGTCCCGCTCGTTCATCAGTATCTCGAGCACCTTTACCGCCTCTTCGAAGGAGCCCGCCTTGGTGGCGACCTTCGCCAGGCGCTCGCGCACCGGCAGCGTGGACAGCTTGGCGGCGTGCAAGGCCAACAGCACGCCGAGCGCGCGCTCCGGATCTTGCAGCTTGTTTTCGAACAGATCGACCGCGGCCACGCCGCTCATCAGCCGCTGCTGGGTGGGCGCTTGGGGGTGCGCGGCCAGCTCCGCCAAATGACCGGCCGCTTCTTCGAAGCGCCCGACGGTGATGAAGATTTCACCCGAGAGCGCGAGCGCTCCCACGTGGTCGGGCTCGAGCATGCGCACGTTCTCGAGCGCCGAAAGCGCGCCTTCGCGGTCGCCTTTGCCGCGCAAGACGCGGGCCCGCTCCCAAAATAGCTTGGCAATTTCGTCCGGATCGTCGGCCACGGCCAGCCGCTTCGAAATCAAGTCCAGCAAGCGCTCGTCGTCTTTGCGCTGCCGCACGATGCGAAACAGTCGATCGAAGGCTTCCGCTTGCTTGATGTCGCGCTCCACCGCGCGCGACAGCGCGAACTCGCCGCGTGAAGGATCGTTCAGTTCGTCGAGCAAGATACCAGCGGCTTGAGCCCACAATCGACCGCCGGCGGCCGAGTCGCTCACGGCGTCGCCGAGCGCCGCGCAGGCCTCGGCCAGCGTGCTACGGTCGCCCTTGGCCTGGGCCGCCGCTCGCAGACCCTCCCAGCCGGCGATGTCCTCGGGGTGGGCGTCCACGACGCGCCGAAACGAATCCAAGGCTTGCGTGACGTCGCCGTAGGCGAGTTGGTTCATGCCGGCGAGCGCGGTGGCCAGCGGCGCGCTCTCCGGGCCGAGCAGCTCGCCGATGTCGAGCAGGGCCGAGGCGCGACGCCGGGGATCACAACCCGGCCCCGCCAGCTCCAAATTGGCCAGTCGCACGGCTGGATCCTGCGACTCGGCGGGGGGATCGAGCTCCATGCCCGAAAGCCAGCCCACCAGATCGGAGCCCGCCGCCAGCGCCGCCGCGCTCGGCCCGCTGACGCGGCCTGCCAGCGTGCGCCGCGCCTGCACTTCGGTGCTCAGATCGCCGGTGGCGGTAGCGGCGGCCAGCCATTCGAGGGCCGCCACGGTCGAGCCGTCGGCTGCAGCCCAACCCGCAGCCGCCTCGAGTAGGTCGGAGCTGCCGAGCGCGCCGTCGCTGCCGAGTGCGAGCACGAATAGCGCCGCTCCGCACGCGGCGGCGGCGGCGGTGCTGCGCTTGGAGAGCTCTTTCAAGGCGTCGCGGCGGCGCACGAGGTCGCGCGGCGCGCTGCCCCACAGCGCGCGTCCGAGCGACAGCGCGGTGCCGATTTCGTCGGGCGTCTCCGCGTCGGGCACGGTCTCGAGCGCGTCGGCCGCGGCCGCAGCATTGCCGTCGCGGCCCGCCTCCAAACCGAAGCGCTCGAGCGCCGCGACGGCTCTTTCTTGGGGTTCGGCGGCGCTCAGCACCTGGCGGCGCGCCTCGAGATCGTCAGGAGCGGTCGCGCGTCGCGCCAGGCGCGTGACGAGCTGGGCGGCCGCCTCCGAGCGTTGCTCGGCCTGCTCGAAGCTGGAAAGCGCGGCCTTTCGATCGCCGTTTCGGAAACGCAGCAGGCCCGCTTCCAGCCAGAGGGACGCGGAGAGCTCGGTGTCGCTGTCGCCGAGCGCTCGCGCGGCTGCTTCCAGCACGGCGCACGCGCCAAGTACGTCGGCGCTTTCGCGGCGCTGCTTGGCGAGCGCGCGGGTCACCACCAAGTCTTTGGCGTCGTCGGCGTGCAGCGCGCTCAGGCGGCTGACATAAGCCTCGGTATCGCCGCTTGCTCGGGTCAGTGCCGCGGCCACGGTTTGCAGCGCTCGCGCTCGCGCGTCGCTCTGCGGGCGCACGATCTCCGTCAATTGGTCGAGCAGCGCGATACTTTCGGCGAGCCGCGCGCGGTCGTCGTCGGCCTCGCTGCCCGCGATCAGCGGGGCGACACAAGCCGTGAGTACGCTGCCGAGCCAGGCGCCGTCCGGCAGCTTGGCGATGGCCTGAAACGCTGCGAGCGCGCCGCTGCGATCGCCGCGCAGCGCTCGCGCTCGACCGAGCTCGAGCCAAAGCCCGGCCGGCTCGCCTTCGCTCGCGCCCTGCGCCATCAGGCGCCGGGTTGCTTCTTCGTACCAGGCCGTATCGCCAGTGAGCGTGGCCAAAAGCCGGGCCAATCGCCCGACTAGCGCGGGCGGCGCCCCCGAAAGGCCCGCTTGCGAGAGCGCAAGCTTGGCGCCCTGAACGTCGCCGACCGAGCGCGCGTAAACTTCCGCGCTCATCAGGTAGTGGCGGGCCTTGGCCTCGTCGGACGGCAGATGCTCGGCGGTGCCTTCCAGCGCTGCGGCCAGGGCTTGCGGGTCTCCGCCTCCGCCCAAGATGTCGAGGTAGAGAGCGCGCGCCGGGATGCTCGCCGGATCGGCAGCGAGCGCCTGCTCGATAGCGGAGCGTGCCCCGGCGGCATCGCCGACGCTGGCGGCCGCCTCGGCGACGCGCAGCTGCAGCGCCGCGGCCAGCTCGCCCTTCACGCCACGCTCGAGCTCCGCCTTCGCCAGGCGCGCGGCAGTGGCGGTATCGCCGGCGGTCTCGGCGGCGTTCAGGCGTGCGCGCACGAGCAGCGGCTCGCTCGGTAAAAGTTCGAGCGCTTGGTCCAACAGGGCGATCGCGCCCGCCATGTCACCGCGGGCCCGCTTGCGGTCGGCGGCCAAGAGCCAGGCGTAACCCGCCTGCGCCGACTTGCGCTTGAAGCGGGGCACGCCGACTTTGTCGGCGGCTTCCGGATTTTTCAGCCCGAGCGCGATGGCGTCGGCCTGGGCTTCGAGTGCGCGTTCCTCGACGTCCGGCGCGCCGTTCGAGCGCGCGAACTGCGCGAGCGCTTCCAGGGCTTCGAAGGTGGCGCCGCTCTGTAGGCCGACCGCTTCTTCGAGCGCTTGGCGCGCGCTTTGGCTCTCGCCGCCGGCCGAGCGCAGCCCGCCGAGGTCGATGAGCAGGAGCTGTTTCCACAGCGGGTCTTGTGCCAGCCGCGCGCGGGCGGCGAGCGCTCGGTCTCGCAGGTCGGCGTCGGACGTCTTGCCCGCCGACAGCTCGAGCGCGAGCCAAAGCGAGGCGTCGTTCGGCGACTCGTCGGCGGCGCTTTCGAGCAGCATGCGGGCGGTGCCCTCGTCGCCCTCGTGGTCGCTGGCAAAAGACGCCTGGTCGAGCAGGGCGCGGGCGCGTTCTTCGGGCGTCTCGGCAACGCGCACCAAGCGCTCCAGGAGCTTCCCCAGGTTCTTGTACGACTGGCGGCGCTCGATGATGGCGATCAGGCGTTCGAGCGGCTCGCGGAAGTCGGGGTCGGCGTTGACGGCGCCCAGCTGGTCGCGCGCGCTGCCAGCCTCGTCCCCGAGCGCCTCGGACAGGACGCCCAGCTCGTGCAGCAAGATGGCCTTGGCCGCCATCGACTCGCTGGCATCGTGCTCCGCGCGCAGGCGCTGAATGACCGACGTCACCAGCGCCAGGTCCGACGGCGCGGCCTGCGCCTGGGAAGGCTTGCTCGTGCTCACCATGAATCCCGGGGGATCCTCGGGACTTTAGTCCCGCGAGCTCGAGCGTGTCACTCGTTACGACGAACGACCCAATAACCTCGGGGTGTATCGATCGGCTCGGGGTGGACTTTGCCCTTTTCGAGCGTGAAAAGTACGTACTCGATCGGGGGCTCGATCACGCCGCGAGGTACGTGCCCCGCGTCAGTAGTGGAGCCTTTGTCGCCTTTGGCGACGGCGGCCGCGAAGTCTTTCTGCGCCAGCTCTATCACTTCGACCGCCTTTTTCTTGGCGTCTTCTTTGCTACGCGCGTCGCCCGGTGCGTTCTGGGCGCCTCGATAGGCGAACACCACGGCCCCGAAGCCGATCCGAATCGGAGCGCTGGCCGGCAGCTCCGGCACCTTCCCGCCGTCCGGAAAATTCTCGAAGCCTTCCGTAACTACACCGTCGCCAGTCGCGACGCCGCCGTCGGTATCGATCGCTTCTGCTTTGGGGGACGCGCTCGGCGCAGGGGCGGCACTGGGCGCGGCGTGCACGCTGGCGCTCGGCCTGGCTAAAGGAGCAGGCTCTGGGACTTTTTTCGGGCGAAGCCCCAAGACAGCCACGGCCGCGACCGCGGCGACGAAGAGCAGACCGACAGTGACGCTGGTGGTGCGCTGCATGGTTTCTTGGGCCCCGCGGTTAGCACGGAAGAGTGCCAAGTACGACGGCTCAAGAAGGAATGCGCCTCGAGGCCGTTTCGTTTTGCCCGAAGGTGCTGCTAGAACACCAGTTCAGGGTACATGTTCAAGGTCGAGTGCCCGGGCTGCAAAGCTCCCTATCAGGTGGATGAGCGCAGGATCCCGTCCAGCGGGCTCAAGATGCGCTGCCCAAAGTGCGGCACTTCGTTCAAGGTCGATCCTCCCTCGGACGCCCGCAAGACTGGGCCGAGCCCGGTGCTCGGCGGCGCTTTGGGTCTCGGCGATTCGGGGCCGCCGCCTGCGGTTCTGCCGCCCGATCCCAACAAGGGCACGATGATCGGCGTCGCACCCGCCCGGAATGCCGCCATGAAGGGCACCATGCTCGGCGTGGCACCAGCCGCCGCGGCGGCGGTGGCGGCCGCGACGGCGCCGAGACCGCCCGTACCCGGCCGTCCCCCGATCCCACGGCCTGGTGGCGCGCCTGTCCCGGCCGCGCCGGCGGCCGCGCCCCCGGCTGATCTGCCGGCGGTGGCGGCCCGAGCACCGGCCGGCGTCGTCGACTTGCCGTCTGTCTCGTCGCCACGCAAGGAGCCTGGCGCCAAAGCTCCGGGCGGCTCAAGCCCAGACCTGGATCTTCCAGCCGTTGGGCGCAACGCTTCCGTCGATCTGCCGTCGCCCCGCGGCGGGCTCCCCACGTCGACACCCACCTATCCAGCCCGCACGGGTATCGAGCTCGATTTGCCGGCGGTGGGCGGCGGCGGCGTAACGGCACTTCCGGTCACAGCCCCCCAGCGAGGTATCGACCTGCCGTCGGTCTCGCGCAGCCAACCGAAGCTACCGGCTGTGCCTGCCGGCGCCCCCGCGCGCCCGAGTGATTTGCCCGAACTGCTGAACATCGATCTGCCGCTCAGCGCTGGAGAGTTGCCGACGCCCATCGAGCTCGAGCTCCCATCGCCGAGCGGCAGCGGGCTTCCGGCGCTCGCGGCCGATCTGCCGTCGCTCGGCGGCAACCTGCCGTCGCTCGGCGGCAATCTACCGTCGCTCGGCGGCAATCTGCCGTCGCTGGGCGGCAACCTGCCGTCGCTGGGCGGCAACCTGCCGTCGCTCGGCGGCAATCTGCCTTCGGTGGGTGGCAACTTGCCCATGCCTGGCGGCACTCTGCCTTCGCCCGCCGCTGGCCTGCCATCGCGCAGCACAGCGGCCCTGCCCGCGAGCGCCGGTACTCGACCGATGCCCGCGAGTCCGAGCTTGCCTCCGGCGCTTGGCGGCACGTCTCCGTCCGCGACGGGCGCGTCGAGCCCGAGCATGCGAGCTCCCTCACTCGGCCCCGCTCCTGCTCCCGGTGCTTTCATGGAGATCGACCTTCCGCCGAGCGAGAGCTTGCCGCCGCCGGCGTCGTTCGGAGGGGGCTTCGGCGAGGTCGATTTGCTCGGTGGCATCCCGACGGCGGCGGCCGGCTCGCCGCCGAGTGATCTGGAAGCCGATCCGTTCGGCGAAGCGCCGTTGCCTGGGCCTTCGTCGGCGAGGCCGGCGCCCGCAACTCCTGCGACGCGCGCCTTCGCTGCTACGGAGGCAGCGTCGCTGCACCGACAGACGGGTGGGGGCGGCACCGACTACGGCGAGGTCAGCCTCGACGCGGGTGGAGGCGGCAGCGAGGTGGCGCTCGACGGTCCCGCCCGCGGCGCGCCAACCGGGCCTGCCGCCGTCGCTCCCGCCGGGCGCGGCGAAGAAGACATGGAGTTCGGTGCGGTGCCTCAAGAGGCCCCGCCCGGCACCGCGGCGTCGGCGCGCGTCAGTTTGCCGGGACCGAAGCTGGCTGCGCAGAAACCAAAGCGGCGCCTCGGTGTACAGCTCCTGGTTTTTGCCTTCGTGCTCGGCCTGGGCGG
>Ga0068859_100007845_pt1 | contig 10834 bp, 6 predicted proteins | sample KBSSwiS22_FD_66585 | JGI IMG/M metagenome (GOLD analysis project Ga0068859, IMG submission 66585) | Switchgrass rhizosphere microbial communities from Kellogg Biological Station, Michigan, USA - KBS Switchgrass S2-2 | ecosystem: Host-associated > Plants > Roots > Rhizosphere > Soil ... | reverse complement strand
CAGTGAACCCGACCATCAGCGAGGACGGGAACGGCCAGGGCTGACTGGCGACGTAGGTGACGTCGGCGATCCGGACGCCGGTCTCCTCGAAGACCTCGCGGGCTACGGCCGCCTCCAGCGACTCCCCCGGCTCGACGAAACCCGCGAGGGTGGAGTAGCGCCCGTCCGGCCAGCCGGTGCCCTGCCCGAGCAGGACACGGTCGGTGGCCTCGTCCACGATCAGCATGATCACGGCGGGGTCGGTGCGCGGGAAGTGCGTGCTGCCATCGGCCGGGCAGGTGCGGGTCCAGCCCGCGTTCGTTTCGGTGGTCGCCGCACCGCAGACGGCGCAGTGGCGGTGCCGCTGGTGCCACTGCTCCAGCGCGACCGACGTGACCACGAGCCCTGCGCCGACGTCGTCCAGCGCGAGCCCGACCTCGCGCAGCGTCTTCCAGTTGCGCTCGTCATGGCCCACCGTGGCGGTGAAGTACGGGATCTGCTCGATCTCACCCAGGAAACGGCGCGGCGCCCCTTCGGCGACGTCGTCCGCCCCGACGTAGGTCGGCAGATTGTCGTCGTCCACCAGCACCGCGGAACGCGGGGACATCAGCAGGATGCGTCCGCGCTTCCACGCGTCGGCCAGCCAGGCGTCGTCGGTGCGGTGGAACGCGGCACGCTCGTGCCCGCTCCCGCCCAGTGGGGGTCCCACCGCCCACGGGGGCGTAGCCGGCGGGGGAGGCAGCCGATCGCTCATGCCAGCTCGACCGCTCCAAGGGCGCCCAGCGGGCCGGCGATGGTCGCGGCGTCGCCGACGACGACACCCGTGAGGCCGGACGGGCCGAAGAACTCCGCGGCCGCTGTATTGACGTCCTCGATCGTGACCGCGGTGAGGCGCTTGGGCTGCTCGAGGATGTAGTCCAGGCCGAGCCCGAACGGCGCGAGCGCCGACAGGTTCGATGCGAGCCCGGCCTGCGTCGACGTGGAGAGCGCGAGCGTCCCGATGGCGTACTGGCGCACGCTGGCGAGCTCCTCCTCGGTCACCCCGAGCGAGGCGATCCTGCCGAGTTCGTAATAGGTCTCGAGCAGCGCCGGTGCGGTGACCTCGGTGGCGACCTCGACGTCGAGCATCAGCATCGAGCCGAGCTGGTGGTGGTCGACGCGGCTGTGCGGTCCGTACGTGTAGCCCTTGTCCTCGCGGATGTTCTCGGTCCAGCGCGAGGAGAAGTAGCCGCCGAAGACGAGGTTCGCCAACTGTAGTGCGGGGAACTTCGGGTCGGTGCGGGTGACCGCGGGACGTCCGTACCGGACCGAAGTCTGGACGGACCCCGGCCGGTCGACGACCAGCAGCGGCAGTCCGGGCGTGGGGACGGGCAGGTCCGGGACGGGCTTGGCCTTGGCGGTGCCGGTCCAGTCGGCGAAGGCCGCGGCGGCCAGGTCGACGACCCTAGCCGCGGTGATGTCACCGACGACGATCAGGATCGCTCCCTGCGGGCGGATCAGGTCGTCGTGCAGCTTGCGCAGGTTGCCCGGGCTCGTCTCGGCGACGGCGTCGATCGTGGGCAGATCGAGGGCGTAAGGGTGCTGGCCCCACATCCGCTTGCCGAGGGTCTCGGAGGCGACGACCCCGGGACGGGATCGGGCGATGGTGAGGCGCTCGACCAGGCGCTCGCGCTCGGTCTCGACCTCCTTGCGCGCGTAGGTCGCGCCGGTCAGGGCGGAAGCCATCAGCTCGAAGAGCGCGCCGAGACCGGTGGCCAGGACGTTGCCGCCCATCAGCAGCCGGTCGGCGTCGGCGCTGACCGAGAGGTCGCCGCCGAGTCCCTGGACGGTGGTGGCGATGCCGTTGCGGTCCAGGTCACCGGCCCCGGTGAGCATGGCGTCGGTGAGCAGGCTGACGCGGGCCGGGTGGCTGGGCCTGGGCGAAAGCGCCGGCAGGCGGAGGCGGACCTCGGCGAGCGGGACACCTGGCTTGCGGACGGCGATGACCGTGAGCCCGTTGGGCAGGGTCGCCTCGGTGACCGCCAGCTTGCGCGCTCGGCGGGGCGCAGTGAGGGCGGGAATAGTCACTGGGTACCCCCCGCGATGAGCTCGAGGACCGCTCGTCGTTCGGGTTTCAGTGCCGCAGCAGCAGCGCGCACCGCGTCCTCGGAGACGGCCGAGAGCCGGGCCGGCAGCTCGGTCAGCAGCTCGGCCCGTCCGAAGATCAGCTCGAACTTGGCGAACTCGAGGGTGCGGTTCAGCACCGAGTCCAGTTGGCGGTACAGGACGCTGATCAGGCGGGTGCGGACGCGGTCCAGCTCACCGGGCTCCAGCCCGTCCGTCGCGATCCGGCCGATCTCGTCGTCGACGGCGGACAGGATCGCCTCGAGCGTGCGGGCGTCCGGGTAGTGCGCGGTGACCGTGAGGGTGGACGGGTCGCGCTCGTCGAACGGGTCGCCGAACTCGCCGAGATAGGCACTCACGTCCGTCACCAGGTGGTCCTGCTGGACGAGCCTTCTCTGCAGGCGGGAGGCGTCGCCGTCGGACAGGACCTCGGCGAGCAGCAGCGTCGCCAGATGCCCCTCCAGGTCGTTGACCGGGTCGCCGACGCGGTAGCCGATGGCGACCGCCGGGATGGGGGCGTGCGGGTCGTCGTGCTGGGCGCGCCGTTCGGCGGTCGGGAACTTCTCGGCGAAGCTGGGGCGCTTGGGCTTGGGCCGCTTGCGGATCCCGGCGAAGTGCTTCTCGACGAGGGCGATGGTCGAGTCCACGTCCAGGTCGCCACCGACGGCGAGCACGGCATTCGCCGGCGCGTAGTACGTCTCGAAGAAGGCGCTCGCGTCCTCGACCGTCGCCGACTCGAGATCCTCGAAGCCGCCGTAGCCGTTGTGGCTGTTGGCGAAGGTGTCGAACAGGACGCCGGGCAGGTAGATCCAGGGGAAGCCGCCGTACGGGCGGTTCATGACGTTGACCCGGATCTCGTTCTTGACGACCTCGAGCTGGTTGGCGAGGTTCTCCTCGGTGATCCGTGGGGAGAGCATGCGGTCGGCCTCGAGGAACAGGCCGCGCTCCAGCGCATTGGAAGGGAGCTGCTCGAAGTAGTCGGTGTAGTCGAAGTGCGTGCTGCCGTTGAACGTCCCGCCGCTGGACTGGACGTAGCGGAAGTGCTCCAGCTTCTCCAGGTTCGCGCTGCCCTGGAACATCAGGTGCTCGAAGAGGTGGGCGAAGCCCGTCCGTCCCTCCGGCTCGGAGCGGAAGCCGACGTCGTACAGGACCGCGACACCGACGACGGGCGCGGAGCGGTCGGGGGCGACCACGACGCGCAGGCCGTTGGCCAGGGTGTGGTGCGTCAGGTCGAACTTCGGGCTCGGCAACTTCTTGGCAGCGGGCGGCACGTCCGCCACACTACTGAGCCGCCAGACCCGCCTTGCCGAGTGCGGCGAAGTTGGACCAGAGCAGGGCCGCGGCCTCGGCGCCCTTGAAGAGCATTGAGAGGTTCACCTTCTCGTTCGGGGCGTGGATCTGGTCGTCCGGCAGGCCCACGCCGAGGAACACGAGGGGCGCGCCGAGGATGTCCTGGATCGCCGCTTCGGGGCCGGAGCCGCCCTCGCGGGTGGGCAGGACGGTGGCGCCGTCCCACGCCTGCGAGATCGCCTCGGTGAGGGCGCGGTACGCGGGCGTCGTGATCGGGACGAGGCAGGGGCTGACGCCCTCGCCCTCCCACTCGATCTTGTGGATGAGCCCGTCCGGGACGTGCTCGGCGACGAACTGCTCGACGGCGGCGGTGATCTTGCGCGGGTCCTGCGCGGCGACGAGGCGGAAGGACAGCTTGGCGAAGGCGTCCGACGGGATGATCGTCTTGCCGCCATCGCCCTGGTAGCCGCCGCCAAGGCCGTTGACCTCGGCGGTGGGACGGGCACCGATGCGTTCCAGCGTCGAGAATCCCTTCTCCCCCTGCAGCGCCCGCGACTTGGTGACGGTCAGGAACTCGGCCGCGTCGGTGGGGACCTGGGCGAACAGGTCGCGCTCCTCGTCCGTCAGTTCCAGGACGTCGTCGTAGAAGCCGGGGATCTGCACGTGGCCGTCGGCGTCGTGCATCGCGCCGATGATGCGGGCGACGGCGGTGGCCGGGTTGGGGACGGCGCCGCCGAAGACGCCGGAGTGCAGGTCCAGGTCGGGGCCGTGGATGCTCAGGGTGGCGACGACGAGGCCGCGCATACCGGTCACGGTGGAGGGCTTGTCGGAGGCGATCATGCCGGTGTCGGTGATGACGACGACGTCGGCGTCGAGGCGGTCGCGCCGCTCCTGCATGAGACCGGCGAAGTTCGGGCTGCCCGACTCCTCCTCCCCCTCGATGAGGAACTTGAGGTTGACCGCGGGGCTCGTCCGGCCGGTCGCGGCGAGGTGGGCCTTGAGGCCGAGCAGGTGGAAGAGCAGCTGCCCCTTGTCGTCGCTGCTGCCGCGGGCGCGCAGCAGGTCTCCCTCGATCGTCGGCTCGAACGGCGGGTGTTCCCAGAGCTCGATCGGGTCGACGGGCTGGACGTCGTGGTGACCGTAGACGATCACGGTGGGCGCGTCCGGGTCGTCGCTCGGCCACTCCGCGAAGACCGTCGGCAGGCCGGGGGTCGGCCAGAGTTCGACGATCGGGAAGCCGGTGCGGCGGGCGGCGTCGGCGAACCATTCGGCGCTGCGCAGCACGTCGGGGTGGTGCTGGGGTTGGGCGCTGATGCCGGGGATCCGCAGCCACTGGTCCAGGTCGGCCAGCAGTTCGTCCTTGTGTGCGTTGACGTAATCGCGTTCTGCGCTCATGGCTTCGACCTTAGTCTGACGGGATGGACGTCGATCTTGTCGTGGTAGGTGCTGGGCTGGCGGGGTCGGCGACGGCCTGGGCGGCCTCGCGGCGGGGCCTGTCGGTTCTGGTGGTGGAGCAGTTCGCGGCCGGTCACGACCGCGGGAGTTCGCACGGGTCGGCGCGGATCGTGCGCCGCGGGTACTCGGACGGGCTGTACACGACGTTGACCGGTGAGGCGTTCGAGCTGTGGCGTGAGGTCGAGGCCGCGTCGGGACGGACGCTGCTGCGGATGCTCGGCGGTCTGGACTTCGGTCCGAACCGCGGTCCGGTGGCCGAACACCTTGCCGCACAAGGGATTCCGCACGAGGTGCTGCCGGCTGCCGAGGCGGAGACGCGGTGGCCGGGAATGCGCTTCGAGGGCTCCGTGGTGTTCCACCCGCAGGCCGGGACGATGGACGCGGCCGGTTCCGTCGAGGCGTTCCTCGCGCTGGCGTTGGGATCCGGTGCGCAGGTGCGGTTCGAGACCACCGCCACCGCGGTCATCCCGCACGGCGATGCGGTGACGGTCGCCCTGTCGGACGGGACGGGCGTCCGGGCGCGGTCCGCGGTCGTGGCTGCCGGTGGTTGGGTGGCGGACCTGCTCGGCGGGCTGGTGCCGTTGCCGCAGATCGCGGTGACCCAGCAGCAGGTCTTCCACTTCCCGCGCGTGGACCCGGCCTCGGCGCCGTGGCCGAGCGTGATCCACGAGGGACGCGGCAAGGCGGTCTACCACCTCGCCGGCGGACGGGACGGTGGGACGGGCGATGACCGCAAGATCGGCGAGCACAGTGGGGGTGCCCCCGGCAGTGACGGCGTAGCCGCCGGGGGACGGGGCCATCCGGTCGAGGCGGCTACGCGCGACGGGGTGGTCGACCCGGAGTCACGGGACCGCGTCATCGAGTACGTCACGCAGTGGCTGCCAGGGCTCGTCCCGTCGCCGTCGTCGGAGACGACCTGCCTCTACACCGAGACGCCGAGCGAGGACTTCCTGATCGACCGGGTCGGCCCGATCGTGGTCTGCTCGCCCTGTTCGGGGCACGGCGCCAAGTTCGCCCCGCTGATCGGCGAGCTCACTGCAGACCTGGTGACCGGTACGTCCACCGGGCGTGCCCTGCCCGACCGCTTCCGCCTCGACGCGCACGCGATCGCCGATCACACCGCCGTCTCGCTCTGACGAACGGTCGGACCGTCCGGCTACCGTGCTCGGCATGTGGGAGCGGCCGGCCAAGCGCGTCGTCTACGACCCGACTCCGGAGGCACCGCCGGCGGACCGCTGGCCGATGAACCTGCCGTGCGTGCGGCAACTCGTGCAGGACGGGCTGGACCTCGGACCGCTCACGATCCTGGTCGGCGAGAACGGCTCGGGTAAGTCGACACTGGTCGAGGCGATCGCCGGTGCCTACGGCATGTCTCCGGAGGGCGGCTCGACCGGCGCTCGCCACTCGACACGTCCGACCGAGTCGCCGCTCGGCGGGCAGTTGACCGTCCGGCGCGGCATCGGTGCGAGCAAGTGGGGTTTCTTCCTCCGCGCCGAGACCATGCACGGGTACTACACCTACCTCGAGGACAACCCGGGCCTGCACAGCCGCGACCCGCTGTTCCACGAAATGTCACACGGCGAGTCCTTCGTGAACGTGCTGCAGCACCGCTTCCACGATCCGGGGTTCTACGTACTGGACGAGCCCGAGTCGGCTCTCTCGTTCACCGGATCACTGGCCCTGGTCGGCGTCCTGGACACGATCCGCCGCAGCGAGACCGGCCAGGCGCTGGTTGCGACCCACTCCCCGATCATCGCCGCGGCGCCAGGCGCCACGATCCTCGAAGTCGGCGAGTGGGGTCTGCGCGAGAGTTCGTGGGAGGACTTGGAGCTCGTCCAGAACTGGCGCGGTTTCCTCGGCGACCCGCAGAGGTTCCTGCGCTACCTGCTGGACTGAATCACGCGGCGATGCTAACCGGCATCATTCCGAGTGGCATCGCCGGTGATGAGTTCGCGTAGTTCGGCAGCGGTGAGCAGGTTGGCCGGTTCGACGGTGTCGTTGCTGCGGACGTAGTGGAAGGCGGCGCGGACGGTGTGGATGGCTCCGTCCGGGATGCCGTTGAGTTCGGCCCAGGCGAGGCGGTAGGCCGCGAGCTGGATGGCGGCCGCGCGCGCTGCGGCCCCGGTCGGCCTGCTCCCCGTCTTCCAGTCGACGACGAGCCACCCGTCCTGCGCCGAGCCGAAGACGGCGTCCATCCGCCCGCGGACGACCGTGGCACCGACCGCCATCTCGAACGGCACCTCGACCTCGGCCGGGCGGCGGTCGGCCCACTGGCTCGCCTCGAAGGCGGCCTGGAGGGTGGCCAGTTCGGCGTCGTCCGCAGCCTCGCGGAGGGACTCGTCGGCCGAGCCGGGCAGTTCGTCGATGTCCAGCAGGGGCAGGTCGTCGACCCAGCGCTGCTCGAGCCAGGTGTGGAAGGCGGTGCCGCGCCGGGCCCAGGGCGCAGGCTCGGTCGGGACGGGCCGGTGCAGCCGGCGGGCCAGCTGCTCGGGGTCGCGCTCGAGTTCGACCAACTGGGACACCGACAGTTGCGCCGGCAGCTCGACCTCGATGATCTCGTCGCGCCGGCGAGCCGCCCGCTCGGCGAGCAGCGTCTCGACGTCCCGCCGCCACTCCGCTTCCCGTTCGGTCACCGGCAGGACAAGCGCAGCCGAGGCGGCCGCACGCACGAGAGCGGCGCCGGCCCCGACGACGGCGCGGCGGTCTCCGTGCGCGCCCGGCACCGGCGCCAGCGGGTCGATGGGCCACACCGCGGTCTCCTCCTCGACCGTTCGCGGATTGACCGCGTCCGGCTCCGGCTCGAACCAGATCTCGGCGCCCATGTGCAGCCGCACGTCCGAAAGGAACGGGGACGGGGTGCGTGGCTTCTTGGTCGTGTCCCAGGCATACCCACTGGTGAACAGGTGCGTCTTGGCGCGGGTCAGCGCGACGTAGGCGAGGCGCCGTTCCTCGGCGGCGTGGCGCACCTTCAGTGCGTCCGCGTACGCGGCAAGGCGATCGGCGATGTCCTTGCGGGAGTCGGCTGCGGCGAGGTCGAGCGGCGGCATCGCGTCGCGATCGCCGCGCAGGTGTCCCGGTAGCTGCTGGCGGGCGGTCGTCCAGTTGATCGCGGTCGGGCTGGCGGGGAAGAGGTCGCTGCCCAGACCGGGAACGGAGACGATCTCCCACTCCAGGCCCTTGGCGCCGTGGACGGTGAGCAGCTGAACGCGCTCGGCCTCGACCACGACATCGCCGGCCTCCAGCCCGTTCTCCTCGTCCTCGGCCGCCTCAAGGTAGGCGAGAAACGCACGCAGCGAGTTGTCGCCCGCCCCTCTGCCGTTGTCGGGTCGCGAGCTCCCCTCCGAAGCAAACTCTGCAGTGACATCCAGGAACCGGTCCAGGTGCACGCGCCCGACCCGGGCGTGGTCGGGGCGCGCCTGCACCTCGATGCCCACGCCGATCGTCGACTCGACCTCCGCGACCAGCTCGGCCAGCGGCGCCCCCAGCCGACGCCGTAAGCGACGCAACTCCCCCGCGAGCCGGGACAGTCGCGCGTACCCGTCGGGTGAGAACCGGTTCGCCGGCCCAAGATCATCGAGCGCCTCGACGAGCGAGAGCGGCTCACTGTCGCTCCCGGATGCGCCCTCCAGCGGCCGGACCAGGTAACTCGCCCGCGAGCGCAGGGCGGCGAGGTCGCGGGGCCCGATGCGCCAGCGCGGACCGGTGAGCAGGCGGGCCAGCGCACCGGACGGTTTGTAGTCACCCAGCACGCGCAGCGTGGCGACCACGTCCACGACCTCGGGGGTGGTGAGCAGCCCGCCGAGGCCGACGATCTCGGCCTCGAGCCCGGCCGCGATGAGCGCGTCGTAGAGGATCGGCATCTGCGACCTGCGCCGGACGAGCACTGCGGCGGTGCGCGAGCCGGGCTCCAGCCCGTCCCAGGCGTGCTTGATCCTGGCGGCGACCCAGGTGGCCTCGTCGTCGACCCGCTCGTGGAAGGCGGCCTCCACCAGACCGGGTCCGGCATCGGGGCGCGCCTTCAGCTCGACCAGGTCGGGGTTGGACGCGCGCAGCGAGGCGGAGACCTCGTTGGCCACGGTCAGGATCGCCTCGTCGTTGCGCCAGCTGGTGGCGAGCGGGTAGACGGTCGCGTCCGTCCCGTCCGTGCGCCGGAAGGTGCGGGCGAACGCGGACATGTTCACCGAGCTCGCGCCGCGCCACCCGTAGATCGACTGGAACGGGTCGCCAACGGCCGTCACCGGATGAGCGTCACCGTACAGCCCCCGCAGCATCTCGATCTGGGCGTGGCCGGTGTCCTGGTACTCGTCCAGCAGCACGGCGCGATACCGGTCGCGCTCGGCGGCGGCGACGTCCGGCAGGGCTGCGAGCTCGGCCGCGACGCGCATCTGGTCACCGAAGTCGACGACCCCGATCTCGCGCTTCAACTCGCCGAACCGCTCCACCAGATCGACGAGCTCCTGCCGCGCCTCCAGGGCCTCGACGTAGGTGCGTGCCCCGGTCGGGACGTCGCTGCGTACGCGCGGCCCGAGGGGCAGGGAGAAGAAGTGGTCCCAGGCCGCGTGCCCGTCCTCGCGCACGCGCTGGGGGGTGACGAGGTGATCGGCGAGCTGCCCGGAGAGGGCGAGCGTCCAGACCACGGGCGAGGAGATGACCCGAAAGGTCAGCAGCGGGTCCGGCCACTCGCGCACCACCCGGTCGGCGAGCTGCCACGCCACAGCCGGCGACAGCAGCCGGGCGTCCGGCTCCTGCCCGACGCGCAGCGCCTGCTCGCTGACCAGCCGCCCGGCGTACGCGGCGTAGGTGAGGACGGTCGGCTCCTGGCCCTGCAGCAGCGCGTTGAGCTCGGGGTCGTGGTGCTCGATCGCGCGGCGCAGCTGGGCCAGGCGTTTGCGGATCCGCAGGCCCAACTCGGCCGCGGCCTTGCGGGTGAACGTCAGGCCCAGCACCTGGTCGGGCTCGACGAGGCGGTTAGCGATGAGCCAGACGACGCGGGCGGCCATCGTCTCGGTCTTGCCGGCGCCAGCCCCGGCGATCACGGCGGCGGGCTCCAGCGGCGCCTCGATCACCTGCGCCTGCTCGGGCGTCGGCTGGTGCTGGCCCAGCCGCCTGGCCAACTCCGCGGCGGAGAACCTGGTCATGTGACCTGCCTGCCCTCGGGTCGCAGCGGGCAGCAGCGCTTGACGTCGCAGATCTCGCAGCGGCTGTTCTTCTTGGCGACGAACCGCGCGCCGCGCAGGGCGGTGACGACCTGCCGCAGCTGAGCGGCCGCCCACTGCGGGTCGTCGGCGGCAGCGAGCGGTACCTGCCGCTGTTCCGGATCCTTGCCGGAGCTGCCGAGCTGGACGAGCATCGCCCCGCCCGACACCGAGCCGTGCTCGGGGAAGGCTCCTGCCTCGATGGCCACCTGGTACGCACCGAGCTGGGCATGCTGCTGCAGGTCGTCGGCCGACGGCTTGCTCTTGCCGGTCTTGAGGTCGATGACGACGAGACGGCCCTGCGCGTCCTGCTCGAGGCGGTCGACCCGACCGGCCAGGGTGGCTCCCTCGACCTGCACCTCGAAGCCGATCTCGTTACCGACCCTGGTCAGTTCGGCGCGGCTCTCACGCAGCCAGGAGGCCAGCTTGTCGAGCATCCCCGCGGCCCGTCCGCGCTCGTTCATCGCGAACCAGGAGGCACCGAAGTCGACTTCCCCGATGCGCTCGTCCAGCGCGGCGGTCAGCTCGTCCAGGCTCGCGTCGTCCGGCGCGGTGGCGGCGATGTCGTGGATCAGCGTGCCGAGGCTAGCTGCCACGCGGTCGTCGTCACGGACGCCGACCTCGGCCATCAGAGCACGCAGTTCGCAGTCCAGGAACGCCTCGACGCGGGACGGGCTGATGCGCACCACCTCGTCCTCGGCGCGCACCGGCTCGGTGGTCGACAACGGAGCGAGCCCCCACCACTGCTCCGGCGCGGCCCCGGGGACGCCTGCCTCGGCGAGCGTCGCGAGTTCGCGCGCAGCAGCCTCCCG
>Ga0068859_100007843_pt1 | contig 10834 bp, 9 predicted proteins | sample KBSSwiS22_FD_66585 | JGI IMG/M metagenome (GOLD analysis project Ga0068859, IMG submission 66585) | Switchgrass rhizosphere microbial communities from Kellogg Biological Station, Michigan, USA - KBS Switchgrass S2-2 | ecosystem: Host-associated > Plants > Roots > Rhizosphere > Soil ... | reverse complement strand
GGGTTGTCGGTTTTTTGTTACGCAGGCTGTTTACGATGTGACGTCCACGAAGTCATTGCTGTCTGACTACGCCCTGGCGGTTGACGAGACGGGTGGCGTGCCTCTGCCGATTATCCTGACGTTCTCTCCGTGTGGCTCTGAAAAAACGCTGTCTTTCATGAAATGGCTCGGCATTGCTTTTCCGCGGTGGCTGGAGAACGACCTCAAGTACGCCAGGGATCCCCTCGCGAAATCGCTGGAGCTGTGCGAGCGGATCTTCGCAGAGGTTCGGGACTATGCAGGTGACAAGGGCATTCCGCTTGGGGTGAACGTGGAAAGCGTCTCCATTCGCAAAGAGGAGATTGAGGCGTCGATGGAACTGCTTCGGCTGCTGCGCCGGCGGGTCGAAAGATAGGAGGTTGCCCTCGGCTGCTAAGCAGGCCGATGCGCCTTCAGGAAGGAATGGATGTGGCGCACGGCCAGAGGAATTCGCTCTTTTGGCTCTTTCCAGGGGAACACGCTCACTTCGGCGTTCGGCGCGAGCATCGCGCTCTCCATGGCGACGGCGTAAGGGTGAGCCGGGACATCGTCCGGCAGGACCAGAATCGGGGTCTGGCAACCACGCACGAAATCGCGTGTCACGGTGAAGACGAAGTCGGGGTCGGTCTCGAACATCCTGGTCACGAATTTGTCGACCGTCGCCGTCGTGATCTCGGGCCGCTGGGCAGTCAGTGCCGGACCCCAAGTCTTCCAGAATACGCCTGGGTACTTCGGGTCGCGCATCTCCGGCCGCCACCCCACGGGCTGCGCCAGCACAGCCGCGACAACACGATTGGGCGCGCGCTTCAGGAGACTCCAGATGAAGGGGCCGCCGATGCAGAACCCCATCACCATGAACTTGTCGATGCCCAGATAATCCATCAAGCCGAGTTGGTCGTCGGCGTAGGATTCCCACGGCCGATCGACCTCGACAGGGCCGGTGGACTGGCCGGTGGTGGCATTGCGCAGGTCCGCCGTGATGCAGCGATACTCTCCCTTGAACTCCTCGATCGCGTTGAAGGGCGAGTTGCCCGTGAAGAACGAGATTGTGGCGTTCAATCCCCCGCCGGGAAGCAGCATCAGAGGGAAGCCGGCTCCGGCCTCCTCATAGCGGATGCGAACGGGGCCTTTTTCGTAGAACTTGCCGGTTCCTCCTTTGCCCGCCTGCCGAGCAAATACGCGTGGCATCGCGGCCATCGCCGCTGCCGCGGCCCCGGCTTTCAGTATGTGGCGTCTTGTCGGGTCATCCATGTTCGCGGTCTCCCGGAAATCACTGCACTGAGTTTAAACTTGCCAATGCCAACGTCCACGCCTGGAGGGTATCAATGCGGAATGAATGCAATCAAATCGCGGCTGTCGGCGCGCTGGTGATGGCGGGCCTCATCGCCGCCGCCAACGCGCAGGCGCCAGCGGCCGCTCAGGGGGACTCGACCGTCGTCGTCGAGAAGCCGAACTACGTCACCATCACACTGGAGACGACAGTGAACAAACCGGTGGCTGATGTGTGGAAGCGGATCGGTGGCTATTGCGCGATCAGCGAATGGCTCCAGATCGCAGCCGGGTGCAAGATCCTCTCTGGGACTGACAACGAAGTCGGCACGGTCCGGTCGGTTGGAGCCGAGGTGCTGGTAGGCAAGACCGAGTATTCGTACACCTACGCGCAGACGGTAAGGGCGGGCCGGCCGTACAACCTGTATCACGGAACGATCGAAGCGCGAATCGTGACGCCGACGACGACGAAGCTGATCTACACGCTGCTCTACGACAACTCGATGCTGCCGGACGATGCGGCGCGCGAGAAGGACAAGGCATCGAGGACCGTCGTGTTCACGCGGGCGCTGTCGAACATGAAAACGCTGGCCGAAGGCGGCACGCTGCCGCCGCCGCCGAACCAGCCTGCGCGGGGTCAGTAACGCCGAGGTACCCCAATGCGAAGGCTCACGGCCGCGCTGGTGGCACTGATCGCGTGTGCGCCTGTTCACGCGCAAAACTCCTGGGACCTGACAAAGTGCCGGTCGTCTGCTCCGGCCGGGCACCTCTGCACCTCGGAGCACTTAGATACGGACCTCGCGCTGCTTACCGCGCGAGAGATCGCGAAGTTTCTCGATCCGGAGAGTCAAGCGCTCGAACTCCGGATTCTGCGCGATCCACAGACGCATAACTTCAATCCAGAGGCGTCGCTCCCCGATCCACGAACCGATTCCACACTCATTCAGCTACTGCACGCTTGGGCTGAGAGCGGCCTGATCGAATCAGAAGCGACGGCCAGACAGGCATCTGCGAGTCAGATTGGTTCCAATCGTGGATCGGCGCAGCGCGCCACCGCAACAGTTGCGCTCAGGGGAATCAAGAGCATCTCTGTGACCATTGAAGACTCGGACTCGAGAGATGCGAAATGCAGACCCCCCAATGACGCGTTGCGGCTCGCTGCCGTCGGTTCGATCGTCAACGGAGGAATTAAAGTCGTGTCAAACCGACTTGCCTCTCCAGCCCTTTACGTAGACGTGACGGCTTTACCCATCAGCATTGACGGTTGCGGAGCGTTTCTATCCGTTGCTCTCAGGGACTTGCCGTATCCTACGCCTGGTTACCGGCAGCCTCCAAAAGTTCTTGGCCGTAAGGTCCTCGAAGATGGAAGTTTATTGACGAGCCCCAGGTCTGAATTCACGGAGCGCGTCACGGATCAGCTTCGCCGAACAGTTGACGGTTTCGTCTCCCAGGTCAAACTCGCAAATCAGATGCGCTGAAGAACCGCGAGCCTGGTTGGAACACGAAGACACAAAGGTTGAACGAGAGGCACGAAGAATGGGTTCGTCACTGTTTCCGCCAATCCTCATTATTCTGGTTTCGGTCCCACTGATCTTCGAATGGATTCCCAGGAACGGCCTTTATGGCTTTCGCACGCCTCGGACGTTGGAATCGGATGCGGTATGGTATCCGGCCAACAAGAAGGCCGGAATTCTCTTCACCAGCGCGGGGGTGATCTGGCTGCTGGTGGCTATCTTCGTGCCGGGATGGCCCGTGCAAATCGTCGGCGTCGGTCTCGTGATTGTCGCCGCCGTTCTATCGTTTGTATCTCTCAGCAGAATTCTGATTCCATAGTCAGAAAGAACAATTGCCTCTTCGTGCCTTGGCAGGTTCAGATCTTCGTGTCTTCGTGTTCTCTCGTGTTACGGGATCTCATCAACCGGCGCCGCGCGTGTAGGTCGAGATATCCTGAAACCGATGCCAATCATCAAACCTGGCGACTTTGACGATGACCGAGTCAAAGCGCTGTTGGTCCGGCATCTCGAAGGCATGCACGCCAACTCGCCGCCAGGCCACGTGTTCGCACTCGATTGGTCGGGACTGCAGAAGCCAGAGATCAGCTTCTATGCGCTCTGGGAGGGTGAAGACCTTCTGGGCTTCGGCGCCCTGAAGGAACTCGAACCGAGGGCCGGCGAAATCAAATCCATGCGCACTGCCGATGCGCATCTACGAAAGGGAGTCGCTGCCGCGATTCTCGATCACATCATCACCGAGGCCCGCCAGCGAGGGTATTCGCGCCTTTCTTTGGAGACCGGTTCCGGCCCTGCGTTCGATCCCGCACTCAAGCTCTATCGTAAGTACGGCTTCACTGACGGCGAGGCTTTCGGCGGCTACGGAAAGAGTCCCTTCAATCAGTTCCTCCATCTTGACCTGGAGCACGGCCAACGGACAGCCATCGCCCCTCTGACCGAGGAACAGATTCGCGCGGTACACGTTGGACCGGTGAAGCCACTGGTCGGCCGGATTCTGATTGTCGACCACGATCCGAAATGGGCCGAACTATTCGAGCGTGAGGCCGCCAGGATACGAGCCGTCCTTGCGGAGCGGGCGTTGCGAATCGAGCATGTCGGCTCGACGTCCGTTCCTGGCTTACCCGCCAAGCCCGTCATTGACATCGTTCTCGTCGTCACCGATTCGGCCGACGAAACGGCGTACGTACCACCACTCGCGGCGAGTGGCTACCGGCTTCACGTCCGAGAGGCCGATTGGTATGAGCACCGGATGCTCAAGGGACCGGACACAGACATCAACCTCCACACGTTCTCGGCTGGCTGTCCCGAGATCGAACGAATGCTGATATTCCGAGACTGGCTCCGCGTCAATGCAACGGATCGACAGCGGTATGCTCGAACGAAACTGGAATTGGCGCAGAAGGAGTGGACGTTCGTTCAGAACTATGCTGACGCCAAGAGCGCAGTCATCGATGCCATCATTGCCAGAGCCCGTCACGAAAAGTAGAAGTTCTCATCTTCGTGCCTTGGCGCGATCAATCCTTCGTGTCTTCGTGTTCGAGTCGTCTTTTACGAGATCTGCGCTTCTACTGATCCGAAATCGCCGAAGTCCGCTCGGAACGTGTCCCCTGACGCAATGGCGACGGGAATCACGCATGTGCCCGTCGTCACGATCTGTCCGGCCTGCACGCCGTCGGCAAACGTCCGCAGCTCGTTCACCAGCCACGTGACCGCCACGCGCGGGTCTCCGAGCACGTTGGCGCCGCTTCCGGTGCCGGCCGGCTGGCCATTCTTGTAGGCCGTCACCGCATGCGTCACGAGGTCGCGCGATCGCCAATCGGTGCCGGCACGCCGGCCGAGCACGAACCAGTCCGCACACGCCACGTCCGCGATCAATTGCGGCGCGCCGGCACGAACGAAGTCGTTGTAGCGCGAGTCGGGGACTTCGATGGCGAGGTGCAGCGCATCTATCGCGTTCAGCACTTCGTCCTGCGTGTACGGCGCCGTCCGCTTCGGAAGCGTTGTGCCGAAGTGAAAACAGAACTCGGCTTCCGCCACTTTCATGATGTTGCCGGCGAGGGGCACCGCCGCGGCGTTCCCGAGCACGCGGTCCGCCAGCAATGGACCCGCCAGCGGCCCGTCGACGCCGATGTGCTTTTGACCGGCCGCACTGGTCGCTGCGATTTTCCAGCCGGCGACCTTCTGGCCGGAGGCGCGGATGACCTCGGCCTGCGCGGCGTAGCCGGCGGCGCGATCCGCCGGGCGGCAATCATCGGGCAACGCATCGATGCGTGTCCGCTGCTGCCAGTTACGAAACAGGATCGCGGCCGCGTCGGCCATGGCGCCGCTGCTCGTCGTCATCGGGACATCTCCTGAAGCGCCTCACCAAGCAATCGAATTTCTTCGCCGTAGAGCGCCCAATTGCCATCGCGCTGTGCCTGCATCGCGCGATCGTAGTGCTGGCGCGCGCGCACGGCGACCGCAGTGGTCGGCGGCGGTGCCGGCATGCCCGGGGTTGCCGCAACTGCCGGCCGAGGTTGCGCGGCACCTGCGGGCGCGGCCTGTGTCGATCGCGGCGCCGAGCCCTCACCGAAAATTCTGTCGATGGCCAGATCGAGCGTCTCCGCCATCACAATCTGATTCTGGTAGGCGACAATCACGCGCTTCAGCTCCGGAATTTTTCCGTCTGACGCGCGCAGATACAACGGCCTTACGTAGAGCAGCGACTCCTCGATGGGAATCACGAGCAGCGTGCCCTGAATCACCTGCGAGCCCTGCTGATTCCACAACGTGATCTGCGGAGAAATCTCCTGGTCCTGATTGATGCGCGCCACGATTTGCCGAGGGCCGTAGACGACTTTCTGCTTCGGGAACTGGAACACTTCGAGGCGGCCGTAGTTGTCCTCGTCGGATCGGGCGACCATCCATGCGGTCAGGTTGTCTTTGCGCGCGGGCGTAAAGGGCAGCATCTGGATGAACTCGGCATGCGATTCGCCTGGAATGCGCATGATTGTGTAATACGGCAGCATCTGATGCGGTGTACCGTCGGTGTCGATGGCCGGAATCTGCCACTGGTCTTCTTTGTTATAGAACATGACGGGGTTGGTCATGTGGTAGGTCGAATACATCGCCGCCTGCAGGCCGAAGATCGTCTCGGGATACCGGAGGTGCCGGCGTAAATCCGCGGGCATCGAGCCGAGCGGCTTCAGCAGATTCGGGTAAATCTTCGAGAGCGTCTGCGCGAGCGGATCGCGCGCGTCCGCTAAGTAGAAATCAGTCCGGCCATTATACGCGTCGGTGATCACCTTTACGGAGTTTCGGATGTAATTCAGGCCGCTCGCCGTGGGGGTCGAATACGGGTAGTCGCCTGTCATCGTGTAAGCGTCGCGAATCCAGAACAGCCGTCCTTCGGAGACCACCATGTAAGGATCGTCGTCATACCGCAGGAACGGCGCGATCGTGATGACGCGATCGGTAATATTGCGATGGTAGAGAATCCGGCTCTCAGACGTGATGTCGTTGCTGAAGAGAATCTGTAGCGCCTGGAATCCCAGGCTGAAAAGGATCTTTCGACCGAGGCCGCCCGCCCTGACGCCATCCGATCCCGAATAAGTGGTCTCGACGTTCTCGTCGCCTTTCGAGTAATGAAACTCTTTAGCCTGCGTGTTCACGAGCACGTAGTCGTTCGTGAGCTCGCCGAAATAAATGCTGGGCTCGGTGATCTGAATTTCCGGTACGGACGACTGCGGCGGGATGTCCTTGACGAACAGGACCGGCAGCCCTTCCTGCGTTACTTCATTGACCGGACCAAGGGTCAGGCCGTAGCCGTGCGTGAAGGTCAGGTGCTCGTTGATCCACGTCCGGTTCGGCAGAATCTCCGAATTCAGCTCGCGGGCCGACAGCATCACCTGCCGGGACTCGCCCTTAATCGTGTAACGATCGTTATCCACCGACACGAAGTCGTAATACGTCCGCAGCTCCTGAATCTGGCCGAAGGTGTCCAGCAACGGCTGGTGATCCCACAGCCGCACGTTCTTGATGGTGTCGGCGTTGCGCACAATGTCGGCCTTGGTGAGCTCCGCGTCGCCCGACAGATCCCGCGTCTGAACGGTGTCGAGGTTGAACGCGCGTCGAGTCGCCTCGATGTTGTGCAGCATGTACGGCGTTTCGGCAGCCTGCTCGTTCGGCGAGACGATGAACCGCTGGATGGCCGCCGCGTACGCCGAGCCGCCGACAGCCGTCAGCAAATACAACACGATCGCCAGCGGCACCGGCCAGAGGCCCGTCGAGAATGCGTTATACACAGACAGCAGCGCGGCACCGGCAGCCACGACTGCGAGAATCCGGAGAACCGGGAGGCGTGCCATCACATCGGCGTACGACGCGCCGTGCACGATGGCCGTGCCTTCAACGTCCGTCAGCAGATGCGGTCCCGCGAGATAGGCATGGAAGGCCAGGACGATAAACAGTCCGGCGCCCAGCAGGGAGAGATGAAGGCGGGCCTTGCGTGCCACCGACACGCCCCCTCGCCTGGTAAAGTTCAACGCACCGGCAAGCACGTACGCGGCGCCCGACCCAATCAGCGACACCGCGAGCAGCACCAACGCGAGCCCTTTTGCGAAATCGAAGATCGGCAGGCGGTAGACATAAAACCCGATGTCGTATCCGAGGATCGGATCGGCGACGCCGAACGGGACACCGTTCCAGAACTGGAGCCAGCGGAACCATTCGGTGCTGGCCGCCAGGCTGATCATCAGCGCGATGACGGCTGAGCCGATGCCCGTAAGCTTGCGGAGTTGCTCCCGGCGAACCATCGCGGGTTGGACGGTGCCCGCGCCCCGGCCAAGGACGATGTAGGGGCTGGCAATGGAGGAGAAGGCGATCCAGAGGTTGCCGTAGATCACAAAGAAACTGAAGCCGAGCACGAACGATCCGAGTGACGCCTTAGCTTTCAAGCCTCTGAGAAACACGTCGCGGTAGCCGACCGCGCCGAACCAGAGCCATTCCATCACGAACTCGACCGTTGAGGGAAGAATGACAAAGGCGACCAGCGCAATAATGGCAAGACCGAACCGAAATGCGCTGCGTGTTTTCATTGGACGTTCATCCAGCATACAGCACCTGTGTTAACGTTCGCTCCAACTCGAGGATGACAATCCTGCGGCGCCGGCCGACGTTTGCTACGCTGTTTTTGTCTGTGTTGATTTGTCAGAGCTATCCAGTGCTCCACGCCCAGTCGAAGGACCGTGCGGGGATGACAGGAGAGCAGCTCTTCAAGAAAGGGTGCGCGGCCTGCCACGGCGCCGACGGCAAAGGCCAACCCCTCGACGTGCGCGGCTTCGAAACCGAGCCTCCGGACTTCACGGACTGCCACCTGACCACTCCAGAGGCGGACCTCGACTGGAACTCCATCATCCATCTCGGCGGACGCGCGCGGAGCTTCAACCGGATGATGCCGTCGTTTGCCGACGAGCTCGACGACCAGGAGATCGCCAAAATCATCGGCTACCTTCGGACCTTCTGCACCGAACCCGGGTGGCCGCGCGGCGACCTGAATCTCCCTCGTCCGTTCGTCACGGAGAAAGCGTTCCCGGAAAACGAGGCCGTTCTCACTACGACGATCGTGCCAAGCCACGAGAAGGGCGTCAGCAACGATTTTCTGTACGAGCACCGCGTGGGGAAGCGAGGGCAGTATGAAATCAACGTGCCGCTCGCATTTCAGCAGGGGACTGGCGGCACCTGGGCGGCTGGCGTGGGCGACATCTCTGCCGCCTACAAGCACGTACTCGCCGACAGTTTCGAGCGTGGCGCGATTCTTTCGGCCGGCGGGGAAATCAAATTTCCGACCGGACGCGCATCGAAGGCGCTTGGTGGAGGCGTCACCGTGTTCGAAGCATTCGGCGCGTTCAGCAAATCGATCGGAAGCGATGGGTTTCTCCACGTGCACGCCGGTCTCGAGGTGCCGTCCAATACCGAGAAGGCGCCGAAGGAGGCGTTCTGGCGCGCGGCGTTCGGCAGAAGCTTCATGGAGCACCGGTATGGCCGGGCGTGGACGCCCATGGTCGAGCTGCTGGCTGCGCGCGAGATCGTGGCCAAGACCGAGCCCGAATGGGACTTGCTGCCTCAGATGCAGGTAAGCCTCAGCGATCGGCAGCATATCCTCGTGAGCTTTGGCGTGCGCGTGCCCGTGAACGAACGGGCGAGTCGAGGTACAAGCGTGCTCGCGTATCTCCTGTGGGACTGGTTCGACGGAACGCTGTTCGATGGCTGGTAAATACATTCTCGGGATCGCTCTTGTCGCGGGGGCTGCGGCCACGGCGCTGCCTGGCGCGCGGCTGCCGCTGGCCGTGTGGCCCGTGACGGTGGGAGCAGAGACCGACCCACACCGAGAAATCTTTCAGACCTCTGATAGGTGCATGGCGTGTCACAACAGCCTGGCCACGCCGTCCGGCGAAGACGTGTCGATCGGCGCGAGCTGGCGGGCCTCGATGATGGCGAACTCCTCGCGCGATCCCTACTGGCAGGCCGGCGTGCGTCGCGAGACCGTCGACCATCCGCAGCAGAGCGACGCCATCCAGGATGAATGCGCGAGCTGTCACATGCCGATGGCGCGTACCGAAGCGCGCGCCGAAGGAAAAAAGGGCGGCGTTTTCAAACATCTCCCGGCGCACAACGATCGGTTCGAAGGGACTCGCCCCGATCGGCTGGCCCACGACGGCGTGTCGTGCGCGCTGTGCCACCAAATCACCGACAAGAATCTCGGTACTGAGGCCAGCTTCACCGGCGGGTATGTCATCGTTCCGCCCCGCCCTTCGCCTTCAGCTCCGGCAGATCGGGAGGTCTTTGGTCCGTTCAAGATTGAAAAAGGCCTGTCGACAGTGATGCGTTCCACGTCCGATTCGCAACCGACGGAAGCGCCCCACATCAAACAGTCGGAGCTGTGCGCCACGTGTCATACGCTGATCACGAAAGCGCTCGGTCCGAACGGCGACGTGATAGGCGAGCTCCCAGAGCAGGTGATGTATCTCGAGTGGAAGCACAGCGACTATGTTGCGCAGGAGAAAAGCTGCCAGTCGTGTCACATGCCTGTCGTGGAGGAAGAGACCCCGATCGCGTCCGTGCTCGGCGCGCCGCGGAAGGGGTTCGCGCGGCACACCTTTGCGGGCGGCAACTTCTTCATGCTCGGCATGCTCAACAAATATCGAACCGAGCTCGGCGTGATTGCGCCGTCGGCCGAGCTGAACGCGAGCGCCCGGCGAACAGTGGCGAATCTGCAGCAGGCGACGGCGAAGGTCGCGATTGAGCGGGCAGAGACAGCCGGCGGCCGGCTCACGATCGACGTCGCTGTCGAGAATCTGACGGGTCACAAATTGCCGACGGCGTACCCATCGCGGCGCGCCTGGCTGCATGTGACGGCACGCGACCGCGCCGGCAAGACGATCTTCGAATCCGGTGCTATCGGGCCGAACGGATCGATTCAGGGCAACGACAACGACGCCGACGGCAGGGCGTTCGAGCCGCACTACACCGAGATCCGCGAGGCCAGTCAGGTGCAGATCTACGAATCGGTGATGCGGGATCAATCAGGCGCGCCCACGACGGGTCTATTGAAAGGTGTGGGGTATCTGAAAGACAACCGGCTCTTGCCGGCAGGATTCAATAAGGTGACGGCCGAGCCGCGCATCGCCGTTGTCGGCGGTGCCGGTCAAGATCCGAACTTTCGTGACGGCGAAGATCGCATTCGCTATTCGATCCACGCGGCCGGCGAAGGTCCCTACCAGGTCGACGTCGAGCTGCGGTTTCAGGTGATCGCCTTCCGCTGGGCCGAAAACCTGCGGCCCTACGATTCCGCGGAAACGAAGCGCTTTGTCCGCTACTACGACGAAATGTCTTCTGCGTCGTCCGAAGTCCTCGCGAAGAGCACCATGACGACATCCCGCTAGGCAAGCGGACGCACGCCGCTCTTTACAACTGAGAGCACAGAGGAAAATACCTCTGTGTCCTCTGTGGTGATGGACATGCAACATGTGTTACAGTCTGAAAATGACTGCAGCGCG
>Ga0068859_100007840_pt1 | contig 10835 bp, 11 predicted proteins | sample KBSSwiS22_FD_66585 | JGI IMG/M metagenome (GOLD analysis project Ga0068859, IMG submission 66585) | Switchgrass rhizosphere microbial communities from Kellogg Biological Station, Michigan, USA - KBS Switchgrass S2-2 | ecosystem: Host-associated > Plants > Roots > Rhizosphere > Soil ... | reverse complement strand
GCTTGGCGAAGGAATCCGAGCACGATGATGATGCGCGTGAACGACGTCATCATCAGGAGGACCGCCGGCAACAACGTCAGCGCCGTCATCGCCAGCAGCACTTGCAGGCTGATGCTCCAGGTTTCGGTGCTGCCTTGCTGCGTCTTGACGACGAGCGCCGGCATCGTGGGGTCAGCCGCGAACGCGGACGGCGCGACGATCAGCGCGACGAGGAAAACGAAAACGTATTTCACGAAGCTGCTCCGCGCCATTGTGCGAACACGTTGCGGAACGCCGCGGCCGGCGCGATCGCGTTCGGCGTCGGCGCGGCGATCGGCTCGGCGAACACGTGCAGCGTGCGCACGTTGCCCGGCGCGACGCCGACGAGAATCTGCTGCTCGCCCGCCTGCACCAGCACGACGCGCTCCTTCATGCCGACCGCGACGCTTTCGAGGCAGCGCAGGCGACTTCCGCCGCGCGCGTTGCCGCCTTGCACTCGGCGCAGGATCCAGCCGGAAGCGACGATCAATGCGATGACGACGGCGAGACTCGCGCAGACGCGCAGCAAGCCGCCGAGATCGAGATCCGCGGGCGCCGGCGCTGCCGTCGCACCGAGCGCCGGCGACGCGATGATCGCGAATGCGAGCGAGACGAAGCGCATGCGGCTCACCGGAGCTTGCGCACGCGCTCGGCCGGACTGATCACGTCCGTGAGACGAATGCCGAACTTGTCGTTGACGACGACGACTTCGCCGTGTGCGACCAGCGTTCCGTTGACGAACACGTCGAGCGGATCGCCGGCGGCGCGGTCGAGCTCGACGACCGAGCCCTGATTGAGCTGCATCAGGTTGCGGATGCTGATGCGCGTGCGGCCGACTTCCATCGCCAGCGTCACCGGCACGTCGAGGATCACGTCGAGATTGACCTCGCCGCCTTTCGCGGCGGGATCGCTGCGAAGATCGTCGAAGCGGACCTTGGCGACGTCCGCCGGCTCGGCGGCAGCGTTTGCGGAATCGTTCATGGGAGTTCCTTCGTTCAAGCGGAAATTCGGGATTTGGGATTCGTGGCGGCGGTGCGGTTTTCGTTGTCCTCGCGGATCGCGAAGGCTGCGTCGCGGTTCTTGCGTCCGACCGCTTCCACGACGCGCACTGCGTTGTTGCCACCGGCGGTGCCGAAGCGCGCATGGAACAGCGCGACGTCATCGGCACCGAGCGTGACCAGCTCCGGCAGGTCGATCGGGATCACGTCGCCGGGACGCAGCTTGAGAAAATCGCCGATGCGGATGCGCGTCTCGACGAGGTTCGAGCTGAGCTCGATCTCGGCGTCGAGCACTTCGTCCCGCAGGCTTCCGCTCCAGCGCTCGTCGCGCTCGACTTTCTCGTTCTTGGGGCTGCCGTCGAGGAGATGACGGATCGGCTCGAGCGCCGCGTACGGCAACACGATGCGCACGTCGCCCTCGCCGCCTTCGAACGCGACGTGCAGGCGAAACGTGCACACGATGTCGCTTGCGGAAAGAAGCGTCGCGAACTGGAGATTCGCCGCGGCGCCTGCGAGGTCGAATTCGAGCGCCGTTACCGGCGCCCACGCCGCGCTGAACGCGGCGAGCGCTTCGCGCACCGCGATCAGCACGACGCGAAGCTCGCCTTGCGTCAGCTCGCGCGTCTTCGCATCGGGTTTAGCGCGACCGGCGCCGCCGAAAAAATGGTCGACGAGAGTCGAGGCCAGCGTCGCGTCGATCGCGACGAGCCCGTTGCCGCGCAGCGGCCGCGCGCGCACGACGTGCACGCTCGTGCTCGGCGCCAGCGTGTTCAGCGTGTCGCTGAACGTTTCGACCTGCGCGGCGCTCGCGGCCACGTTGCAGCGGCGGCGCAACACGCGGAAGAAGTTGTCGCGAAGCTGCCGTGCCGTGCGCTCCTGGATCTGCTCCAGCGCCGGCAGGCGCGTGCGCGAGACGCGATCGTCGCGCGCGAAATCGTGAGCGCGGACTTCGCCCGGCGGCAGCGCGTCGGAGTCGGTATCGACCTCGCCTTTGCGCACGCCGTCCATCAGCGCGTCGAGCTCGTCCTTGGACAGGATATCGTCGCCCATGACATTCACTGCATGACGAACGAAGTGAAGTACACCGCGTCGATCGCGGCGCCCTTGACGCGTTCGGCCACGATCTTCTGCATCTCGGCGAGCGCATCGGCGCGCAGCTTTTCCTTGCCTTCGCGCGAGATCAGCGTCTTGGCGTCCTGGCTGGAAAAGAGCATGACGAGAGCGTTGCGCACCGCAGGCTCGGAAGCCTTCGCGGCATCGAGCGCTTTCTGGTCGTGCGCCATCAGCTGCACACCGACCTGCAGGAAACGCGTCGCCGAATCGCTCTGGAAGTTGACGACGAACGGCGGATCGAGCGCGAGATAGATCGGCTCGTGTCCTTTCGCATCGGCGGCGGAAGCTTCTTCGGCGTGAACCGTCGTCGCATCGGCGGTCGCCGCGGCGGGCGCACTGCGATGGCCCATCAGATAGCCGATCGCAGCGATCGCGACGACGAGCAGCAAGCCCATCGCGCCGACCACGATCTTCATGCCTTTGCCGGAGCCGCCGGTTGCCTGCGGTTCCTTCGTCTTTGCGTCAGCCATTGGATGCCTCGTCGGATTTCAGGTTGCGAGGTCTTGAGCAATAGGCGTGCCACGTGCACAGACGCGAGAAAGACAACGCGCATCAAGCGTTTACGGAATTGCAGACATTGCGTCGGCGATTTTTTGACGGCGATGCGGTGCGAGTGGAATCGAGGCGACGGAAAACTCGCGCGGTGCATAAGCCCTCCCCTTCAAGGGGAGGGTTGGGAGGGGATGGTGTTACTACGAAGCGAGCGCGAACGGCGGCACGAAAACCATCCCCACCCAAACCCTCCCCTTGAAGGGGAGGGCTTAAGAGAACGCTCCCTTGAAGGGTGGGCTTAAGAGAACGCTCCCTTGAAGGGTGGGCTTAAGAGAACGCTCCCTTGAGGGGTGGGCTTAAGCGGTGAGGATTTAGACGGAGAACCGCGACCCGTCAGACGAAATCGTCGAGCAGGCCGACACGCGTGCGTGGACGCATATCAATCGCAGCGCTCGTGGACGAGGCGTCCTCGATTTCCCCGCGTGCGCCCGACGCATGCGTTCGAGGCGCGGCATGCTCGCGACCGTTCGCATTCTGCTGTGCAACATTGGCCTGGCCAAGACTCATGCCGCTCTGCGCCAGCAGGCGTTCCAGATCCGGCAATGCCGCGCGCACCATGGCCACGGTGACCGGATGCTCGATCGCGAAACGCACGTCGACGCGCTCGGCTTCGACGCGCACGCGCACTTCGATCGGTCCGAGTCCTTCGGGTTCGAGGCGAACGCTGGTCTCGCGCGCGGCAGCCGTCGCGGTGGCGGCGACTTGGCGGGCGAGCGCTTCGCTCCACGCAGCCTGATCGAACGTGCGTGGCGCGACGAGCGGGTTCGCGCCGGATGCGGCGTGCGTGGCTGACGGCAGATTCCCGATCCAAGCGCCCGGTGACGCGGGAGCCGAGATCGCGGAATCGGTGCGCGCCGCAGCGTCGTTGCCGAGCGCGCCATCGGCCTTGTGCAAGGCGACCATCGTCTGGAACGCCGAGCCTTCGGAAAGTTCGGTCGGGATATTGGTGTCGACCACCGGCGACGCATCCGCCGCCAGCGCGAACTGGCGCTGACGCGCGATATCGGCCGCGGCGCGCGACGAAGCGCTCGGTTTCGCGGCGGGTGCTGGAGCGGTGATCGTTTCGATTTCGGGCATCGCGATCGCGGGCGGAGCTTGCGTTGCGTTCGATGTAGTTGCGTGCGATGGCGGCGTTGCGACCTTCGCAGCGTCGGCGATATCGGGCTCTACGGGTTTCGATTCTTCCGGAGGCGGCGCCGGCCTCGGACGTCCGGGCGAGCGCACGAGCGCAACCAGCGCTTCCTGCACCGCGGCTCTCGGCGACAACGTCGTGCGCGATGTCGACGGCATATCGGGTCGAGCTTCTTTCACGCTCGCGGCCTCGCCTTCCGGCTTGGCCGTGACTGCGGCGGGTTGCATCGATACCGGCTCCTGCACCGACGATGGTTTGGCGAGCGCCGCCTTGTCGTTCGCGGCGACGTATTCGAAACGCGGCGCATGGATCTCGATACTGGTTCCGGCAAGCGTCGCGGCGCGCGCGATGTCGCTCGTCGAGCTCGCGGGCTCTTCATTCGCTCCGCTCTCGCCCGAACCCTTGCGCTCATTGCGCGGATCGATCGGCAACGGCGCGGCACCGCCGGCGAACGCCGTCAGCAATGCCTCGAAACCGTCGGCGGGTTTATCGCCGCCGGCGGGTTTCGCGTAACCGTGCGCATGTGCGCTGCCCGATGCGGGGCGCGAGATCGCGGAAGTCATCAGTCCTCGTGGGCGTCGTTGGCGGCCAGGTCCCAGAACGATCCCGAGGAGCGCTGCGCGCGCTCGTCGAGCTGGCTCTGCTCGAAGCGCTCGCGCTTGCGCGTCTCGACGTCGCCGATGCGGCGCACGGCGTTGTCGAGCGCGCGCGATTTCGCGCGCACGCGTCCGCAGGCGACCTGCTCGTTGGCGAGAAGGCGCTGCTGACGCTCGACTTCGGCGCGCTGGAAGGCGATCGCCTCGTCGACGCGACCGAGGAAACGGTGGCGGTTCATCAGTTCGGCGACCGCGACGACGGCAGCATCGCCGTCGCCGGATTTGTTCGCGTATTCGCTGCGGAAGCGGTTGAGCTCGACCAGCTGCGCTTCGTTGGAAGCGACGCCGCGCACGCGTTCGGCGAGCTTGTGAGTCGCTACTTCCGCGCGCTGCTCGGCGATTTCGGCGACGCGCGTGACTTTCTCGAGTCGGGTCATGAATGGGCTCCGAGGCCGTTCAGGAGTTGCGCCAGCTCCGCCGCCGAGGCGGCGTAGCGGTTCGGCGCGTTCACGTCCTGCTGCAAGAACGTGGCCAGCTTGGGCCACGCCGCGATGGCTTCGTCGACTCTCGGATCGCTGCCGCGCTGGTAGGCGCCGACGCTGATCAGGTCGCGCTGCTGCTGATACGTCGAATAGATCTGCCGGAAGCGCCGCGACGCGGCCAATTGCACCGGCGCGACCACCTGCGGCATGACGCGGCTGATCGACGCGTCGACGTCGATCGCCGGATAGTGGCCGCCCTCGGCGAGGTCGCGCGACAGCACGATGTGGCCGTCGAGGATCGCGCGCGCGGCATCGGCGATCGGATCGTGACGATGATCGTCACCTTCGGTCAGGACCGTATAGAACGCGGTGATCGATCCGCCGCCCTCCGCGCCGTTGCCGGCGCGCTCGACCAGTGCCGGCAACTTGGCGAACACGGAAGGCGGATAGCCTTTCGTTGCCGGCGGCTCGCCGATCGCGAGCGCGATCTCGCGCTGCGCCTGCGCGAAGCGCGTCAGCGAATCCATCAACAGCAGAACCTTGAGGCCGCGATCGCGGAAATATTCGGCGACGGCGGTCGCGAGCAGCGCGCCGCGCAGGCGCAACAGCGGCGGCGCGTCAGCGGGTGCGGCGATCACCGCGGCGCGGCGCATGCCCTCCTCGCCCAGGATGTGCTGCACGAATTCCTTGACCTCGCGGCCGCGCTCGCCGATCAGGCCGACCACGATGACGTCGGCGTCGGTGAACTTGGTCATCATGCCGAGCAGCGTCGACTTGCCGACGCCGGAACCTGCGAACAATCCCATGCGCTGGCCGCGGCCGACGGTGAGCAACGCGTTGATCGCGCGCACGCCGACATCGAGCGGCTCTTCGATCGGCTTGCGCAGCATCGGGTTGATCGCCTTGCCGGCAAGCTTGATGCGCGCGTCGCAATAGAGCGGACCTAGGCCGTCGAGCGGCGCACCGGTCGCGTCGATGACGCGGCCGAGCAGCGCATCGCCGACTGGAACATCCGAAACGGTTTCGAGCGGCTTGACGCGCGCGTTGGGCGGCAAGCCATGCAGCTCGCCAGCCGGCATCAGAAAGAGTTTGTCGCCGGCGAAGCCAACGACTTCGGTTTCGAGACGCGTGCCGTCGGAACCGGTGACGAGGCAGCGTCCGCCGAGCGGCGCTTCGCAGCCGACGGCTTCGAGCGTGAGGCCGACTACACGACGCAAGCGTCCTTCGGCGACCAGGCTTCGCTCATGATTGAGCGCACGCCGGCGCGCCGCGAGATTCTGGCTCCAGCGACGCCCGCGCGCACGGACGAAATCGGAAGCGTCGCTCATCGCGGCGACTCCGTGGCGCCGCCGAGCATCGTGTCGATGATCGTGGCAAGACGTGTCTCGAGCGTCGCGTCGACTTGCGAAGTGTCGGCCAGCACGCGGCAGCCGCCACGCGTCAGGCTCAGGTCCTCGACGATTTCCCAGACATGGCCGCCGCTGCCCGGAACGAGATGCTCGCGCACCAGCGCGGCGTCATCCGGCGCGAGAAAGAGCTTCACGTTGCGCGCGTACGCCGGCAATGCAGTCAGCGCATCGCGCACCGCATCGAGAATGCGTTCCGGCGCGAGCGCGAGCTCGTGGCGGACGATGCGCGTCGCGGCCGTCGTCGCGAGAAGAACCAGCTCGCTTTCGACCGCGGCATCGAGGTTCGCGAACGGCGCGGCGAGCGCCGCGACGATCGCCTGGATGCGCGCGACCTGCGCCATGATTTCGGTGCGCGCGGCGGCGCGCCCTTCTTCCAAACCTGCCGCGTAGCCGTCTTCGCGCGCGCGCTGTTCGATATCCTCGACTTGGCGCAGCGTGCGCAGATTCGGCGACGCAGCGTTGGCGCCGGCGCCAACTTCGGGCATTTCCCAGCGGCGGAATTCGCCGACCTGCTCGCGCGCGAGGACGGTCATCGCACCGGCTCCGCGGCCGCGTTACACATATTCATCGCTGCCGCCGCCGAGGTTGATCTGGCCCTGCTCCGCGAGCGCGCGCGCGGCCGCGAGGATTTCCTTCTGTGCGGCGTCGACTTCGCTGAGCCGCACCGGACCTTTGACTTCGAGGTCCTCGCGCATCATGTCGGCGGCGCGCTTTGACATGTTCGAGAAGATTTTCTCGCGGATCATCGGATCGGCGCCCTTCAGCGCGATCACGAGGCGGTCGCCGGGCACGTCGCGCAAGAGCGTCTGCAGTCCGCGATCGTCGATGCGCAGGAGATCGTCGAACACGAACATCTGTTCCTGGATGCGCTGACCGAGATCGGCATCGGTGTTGACGATCGATTCCATGACCTCGAGCTCGCGCGTCGAATCGAGGCCGTTCAATATCTGCGCGGCGACCTTGACGCCACCGAGCGAAGCCGATTTGCCGCGCGCCGCGCCGGACACCTGACGCTCCATGATCTGATCGAGCTCGAGCAACGCGCTCGGCTGCACGCCGTCGAGCGTCGCGATGCGCATCACCACGTCGCCGCGCAGCGCCGGCGGAAGATTCGCCAGCACTTCGGAGGCGTGGCCGGCATCGAGATGCGCCAGCACGATCGCAATGATCTGCGGATGCTCGCCGCCGATCATCTCGGCGATCGTGCGTCCGTCCATCCACTTCAAAGCTTCGATGCTCTTGCTGCCGCGATTGACCAGGATGCGGTCGAGAAGTCCGCCTGCTTTTTCTTCGCCGAGCGCGGCGACGAGCATGTTGCGCACGTAGTCTTCGGTGCCGACGCCGAACGACGTCTGCTTGCCGAGGCTGCCGGCGAATGCGTCGAGCACGGCATCGGCGTCGTCGCGCGAGACGTTCTTCAAAGTCGCCATCGCGGTGCCGATCGCCTGCACTTCGCGCGCGTCCATGTGTTTCAACACGGCCGCGGCGTCCTGCTCGCCGAGCGAAAGCAGCAGCACGGAAGCGCGCTGCGCGCCGGTGAGTTTCTGGGCCTCAGCCATCTTCGCCTACCCACGTCTTGACGACCTGCGCGACCTGCTTGGGATCCTGTCCGGCGACGCGCTTGGCGAGCTCGATCTTCTGTTCGAACGCGAGCGGCGGCGTGCCCGGCGCGCTCATACGTCCACCGAGCGTCAGCGTGTCGGGAATCGGATCGTTGAGATTTCCGCCGCCGGCGAGCGCAAGCGTGTGAGCGCGCGACGGGCCGACGAGATTGCGAAACAGCGGACGCAACACGATCAAGATGAGTCCGAGCGCGAGCAATGCGCCGACACCCTGCTTGAACAACTCGCGCATCGTCGGCTGTTCCCACAGCGGAACGTTGACGGGCTCGGCGTCGGGCTCGCTGCGGAACGCGGCGTTGACGACGCTGACGCTGTCGCCGCGCTTCTCGTCGAAGCCGACGGCGTTCCTGACTAGCGCGGTCATCTGTTCGAGCTCGTCCTTGGTGAACGGCGTCGAGACGGCCTTGCCTTTCTCGTCGAGCGAAGTCTTGTTGTCGAGCGCGACGGCGACGGTCAGGCGATGCACGGTGCCTACGGGTTCCCGCGTGTGGCTGATCGTGCGGTCGACTTCGTAGTTGCGCGTGGCGCTGGAGGAGATCTCGCCGTTGTCGCCCTTGGCGGAGCTCGCCGTCGGATCGTTCGTGCCAGTTTTCGGATTCGCGGCGCTCGGCTGCGCGGGCGCCGCGGGCGGCTGGTTGCTGAGCGCGCCGGGGATTCCGCTTGCCGGTGCATCGGCACGGCGTTCGCTCGCGCTCTGCTCGCTGCGCAGCGTGGTGCGCTGCGGATCGAAATTCTCGGAGGTCTTCTCGGTCTCGGTGAAATCCATCTGCGCGAACACTTGCGCGCGCACGTGGCCGGCGCCGACGAGTGGCGTCAGAAGCTCTTCGACGCGACCGGCGTAAGCCGTTTCGATCTGGCGCACCAGGCGGAAGCGCGCGTCGCCGATCGCGGATTCGCTGGTCGGATCCGACGTGGTCAGAAGCTGTCCGGCTTGATCGATGACCGAGACGCGGCGCGGGTCGAGCTCGGGCACGCTAGCGGCGACGAGATGCACGATCGCGCCGACTTGCGAGGCGTCAAGCTGACGACCGGGATACAGCGCAAGCATCACCGAAGCGCTAGCCTGCGTGCGGTCGCGGATGAAGGCGGACGATTTCGGCAGCGCGAGATGCACGCGCGCCGACTTCACCGATTGCAGGTTGCCGATCGTCGATGCGAGATCGTTTTCGAGCAGCTGCTGATAGCGCGTCTTCTCGGCGAGCTCGCTCATGCCGAACGGATTCTGGCCGTCCGCGCCGGCGTCGCCCGCGGTCGTGCCGCCGCGCGGCAGGCCTTGCGCGGCGAGCTTGAGGCGAACGTTGGAAAGCTCGTTCGCGTTGACGAAGATCGAAGTGCCGCCGCTGCCGAGCTGGTAATCGATGTTCGAGGTCTGCAGCGCTTGCACGACTTGCGCGGCATCCTTGTCGTCGAGATTCGCGTAGAGCAGCGAATAGTTCGGCGTGCGCGACCACAGCACGATCGCGACACCGATCGCGACGGCCGCGGCGATGCCAAGCAGCAACAGCGCCTGGCGTGCGCCGGGAATGCGCGTCACGTCGAAGCGCGACGGCGTTTGCGCCTGCGGCAGGTTGATCACGGCTTCCATCGGATTGCTCATGGCTTACGTCGCGTCCTGATCAAACCTGCATGTTCATGATGTCTTTGTACGCATCGACCAGCTTGTTGCGCACTTCGGTGACGGCGCGGAACGACAAGTCCGCGCGTTGCAGCGCGACCATCACGCTGCCGATGTCGGTGCCCGGATCGCCGCGCTCGAACTTGTCGGCGAGCGCGCTCGCGGTGTTTTGCGAAGAAGACACGCCGTCGATCGATTTCTTGAGCAGGCTGCCGAAGTCCGGCATGCCTTCGCTCGCGCTCGGCGCCGCCGGCGCGCGCGGCTGCACGCGCGCCTGTTCGCTGAGCGCGCGCATCTGTTGCAGGAGGCCGTTGACGTCGATCGTGTTCATCGGGCGAGCCGGAGGGTTGCGACGGGGTGTTGCTTACAAGCTCTGTGCCAGCGCGAAAAAATGCAGAAGATCAATTGGATGCGCGAATCGCTCGCAGCGGCCGTCAAGAAACCGACGGCAGCGCAGCGTCGACCAGACCGTACTTGCGCAGTTTTTCGACGAGCGTCGTGCGTTGTAGGCGCAGGAGCTTCGCCGCTTGCGCAACCACGCCGCCGCTGAGCTCCATCGCCTGGCGGATCAACGAGGTTTCGATCGAGGCGAGATGATCGCGAAGATCGATGCCGTCATCGGCCAGCTGCGCCGCCGGCGCATCGGCGATGAATTCCGAGGGCGCGACCACGATGGTCTGCGGCGGCGCGTCGGTCACCGCGGCGAGCAGCGACTGCATCGGCTCCTCGCTCGCCTCGCCCGTGCGGTAGCGACCAGGAAGATCGCCGGCCTGCACGGTGCCGTTCTGGTGCAGCACCGCGAGCAGCTCGACCAGATTGGCGAGCTCGCGTACGTTGCCCGGCCACGCGTGACGCGCCAACGTTTTTAACGCGCTTTCGCTTAAGACCGGCGCCTGCAATCCACGCCGCGCCAGGCGAGCGCCGAGATCGAAGATCAGGAGCGGCAGATCCTCGGCGCGCTCGCGCAGCGGCGGCAGCTCGATGGGAAACACGTTGAGACGGTAATAAAGGTCTTCGCGGAACGTGCCGCCAGGACCGATCGCTTGTTCGAGGTTGCGATGCGTCGCGGCGATGATGCGCACGTTGCAGCGCATCGTGAGGTTGCTGCCGACGCGCTCGTAGACGCGTTCCTGCAACACGCGCAGCAGCTTGACCTGCATCGGCAGGCTCATGTCGCCGATCTCGTCGAGGAACAAGGTGCCGCCTTCGGCAAGTTCGAAGCGACCTTTGCGCGTGGCGATCGCGCCGGTGAACGCGCCCTTCTCGTGGCCGAACAATTCGCTTTCGAGGAGCTCGGC
>Ga0068859_100007838_pt1 | contig 10836 bp, 9 predicted proteins | sample KBSSwiS22_FD_66585 | JGI IMG/M metagenome (GOLD analysis project Ga0068859, IMG submission 66585) | Switchgrass rhizosphere microbial communities from Kellogg Biological Station, Michigan, USA - KBS Switchgrass S2-2 | ecosystem: Host-associated > Plants > Roots > Rhizosphere > Soil ... | reverse complement strand
CGCCATGGGCAGACATTGCCGATGTAAAGCTTCTTTGCCTGCCAGGGTTGCAGACCCTCTTTGATCTGTTCTGGGAAGCGGTTCGGGTCGCCAGCCGCTCGGAATGCTTCTTTAGTCAGCATTGCCGATGCCTGATGGTGAGCGTGTCCATCGCGTTCGGTGCCGGAAAAACGCGCGACCAGAACGTCGGGACGGAAAGTCCGAATGACACGCACCATGTCGGCGAGCGGAACGTCCTTGCCTCCCCAGTTCTGAAAGGTCTCTTCCGGGGTCTTGGAGAATCCGAAGTCGGCGACCCGGGAGAAGCGCTGCTCGGCTCCGTAGTAGCGATCGGAGGCGAGAAGTTCGAGTGTGCGAATCACTCCGAGTTTATCGAATAGGCCGGTGCCAAGCTCGTTTTGCCCGCCTTCGCCGCGGGTCAGGGTCATCAGTACCGTGCGCACGCCGTGACCGCGCGCCTGTAGGGTGAGAACGCCTCCATCTTCGTCGTCGGGGTGAGCGGTCACCATCATCAGGCGGCCAGTGTTCTTTAGACGACGCAGAGTTTGTTTCAGGCCGACGTTGCCGGTGTCCTGGGGAAGAGGATCAAGGTAAGAAGGCGGATTAACCGCAGGTTTTGTAATTTGCGCGAGGGCAAGAGCGCAAGATATTAGGAAAAGAGGAAGGAAGTAGAGTTTGGTTCGATGAGGCCAGACGTCCGCTTCGGATGTTTGCATATGCTGTATGAGACGGCTGTTTCGAGTTGCAGGAATCAAAATTTGTGGTTCGTTAGTATCGCTTGGCGCGGGGTTCCCCGTAATTGCCGATTCTAGTGCCCAGTTCTTGGGCCGTGCCGAGCCCGGGTAAACATCACTCTTGTGCGCAAGGACAAACCGATGGGAGACGACCTCAGCCGACTGCCAACAAAGTTCCGTCTTCGACTGCCCCCACCTTTTTCCTCAACCATTGATTCGGGTCCTGTTTCCCACGCACACGCATTTTCAAGTAATTGTCGGTTAAGGCCTCAGTCCAATGGTCGCCACCGTCTTCGTAGGTGATGTTCAGGGTTATTGCCTCCAGTTTGCGGCCGATGAAGCTGCGCATGAAGTTGAGCTTGTTCTTGTCTCCGAGGTCACGAAGAACTCGATTGCGCTCGCGTGCGATGTTCACCGGGACCTGGTTCCCCATGACCGCCGCCGGAGTGCCTGGACGCGCAGAGAAAGTGAAGACGTGGAGATAAGTGAACGGCAGATCTTCGATCATGCGGCGCGTCTGTTCGAACTCCGCTTCCGTTTCATCCGGGAAACCGACCATCACATCCGCGCCGATTGCGGCATCTGGCATGGCAGCGCGAATTTTTTCGATCTTCTCGCGGTAGTGCCAGGGGCGGTATTTGCGATGCATGCGGCGAAGAACGCTGTCGCTGCCGGACTGCATGGGAACGTGCGCGTGCTTGGCAATTCGCGGTGATTCCGCCACCAGCCGGATGAGGGAGTCGCTCCAGTCCATCGGCTCGACAGAGGAAATGCGGAGTTTCTCGACGGAGGTGTGGGTGAGGATGAGAGGGATCAATTCCTCAAACCTTGATGGGCGAGGGTCCCCGCTGCACATCTTTGGTCCCACCCTTTCGAAAGGGGAGAAAGAGTGGGGGAGCCTTACGTCTGACAAATCCCGCCCCCAACGGCCGAGATTGATGCCGGAAAGAACGACTTCCCGATAGCCGGCGGCTACCAGATCATTCACCTCTCGGAGTACGTCCTCGATGGCAAGAGAGCGGCTGCGTCCCCGAAGCGATGGAATGATGCAGAACGAGCAACGGTTATTGCAGCCGTCCTGAATCTTCAGGTTGGGGCGGGTGCGTTCGTTGGCCGAATCAAAGACCGGCGCGGCGAGCAATTCGGTATGAGCAAAGATGTCGGAGACGAAGATTTCGGCATGCCGTAGGGTTTCGCAAGAGTCTCCGGCAGTGGACTTTGGGTTACTCTGGCGAGGGGGTGATGCGGAAATTCGGAGATCCGGTTTGCATCCCCCCAGCGCAGGGTCAACCCTGCTCGGAAGTTCTCGCGGGGGCTGAACCGATCCCTCCCTGGAATTGCTTGTTCCGCATTCCAGATCCGAAACCGGGATGAACTCCCGATTTTGTGAAATGTCACTCCCTGACTTTCGGGCGAGTGCGATCTGTGCCAGAGTGTCCTTGTGAGAGTTGCCGATCACCTGCGAGACGCCGGGAAGCGCCGCAACCTCATTGGGAGCGCGCTGGGCATAGCAACCCGTGACCAGGATCTTGCAATCAGGGTTGCTGCGCCGGACGCGGCGAATCGCTCGACGAGCGTCTTGTTCCGCGGCCGCAGTTACTGCACAGGTATTAAGGACTACGTAATCAGCCCGGGCGGGAGCCTCGGCACGCTCCAGCCCCCGATCTCGGAATTGCTGCTCGATGGCGGCTCCGTCGGCCTGGGTGGCGCGGCAGCCGAAATTTTCTATGTAAAAGCTGGACACGCCCCTATACTAGCGTATATACAACTTTCGTTGCGGGATACACTGGTCGCGGAGCGCGAGTTTTGTTGAGGTTTGCATGAAACGCAGGATCCTGCTGGTAGACGATGACGCTACGGTGCTGCTGACACTGAAGGCTGTCCTGGAACTGAATCAATTTGACGTGCAAACCGCGGGATCGGCCGCCGAAGCCATTAAGAAGCTGGCCACCGAAGTGTATGACATGGTGATCACCGACTCGCGCATGGAGACCGACGACGCGGGTTTCCATGTGATTCGTGCCGCCACGCAACAGACCTATCGTCCGGCGACCGCTCTGCTGACCGCTTATCCCCCACGCAACGTGGATTGGCAGAACAACGGAGTTCAATCACTGCTAGTCAAGCCGATTGGGACACAAGACCTGCTGCGGCAGATCGAGGCGCTGCTAATACGTCAGCAGGACGAGAAAGCCTTCATAGAACGTGGACGCTCGAGTTCACCCGATCCCTCCGGCGGGGAGAAAGAGCGCAGAGCAAGCTGATCGGCTTTTTCTGTTTCCCGGTGATACCCGAGTTCGAGAAATAAACACACCTCCGCATCGTTCCCGGACAATTCGAGTGACACGTGAGGAACTATGCGGAAGCCGCCTGCCGCTTATCCCGGAAACACTCGCGACATAGGATCGGTCGATTCTGCGTTGGGCGGAACGGAACCGTCGTCTGTTTCCCGCACTGCGAGCACACGGCGGGCGTCTCGACCCGAGTGTGTCCCTGGCGCTGAGGCGCGCCGATGGTTGCAAGACGCTTCGCTTTGCATGGCTTACAGCGTTTGGGTTCGTTACGAAATTGCTTGTCGTGGAAGAAAAGCTGTTCGCCCGCAGTGAAGATGAACTCTCCGCCGCAATCGATGCATTTCAAAGTCCTATCCTGGAATTGCATGCGAGCTCCTTGCTCCGGTGCTGCGCGGGAACACAATGCGCGAGCACATTTTCTCGCCCCCCGAATTGGACTGCTACCCTGGGTTCGGCCCGACCGCACGGGGAAGTGTGCGGAGATGCTTGGACGATGAGGCGCGGCGCTCAGCTATAGGTAAGGCTTGGGCCACAACCTCAAGGTTGTGGCCCGGTTTGGTTATTCCTGTTCTTTCCGTGCTTTCTTGCGGCTGCGCTTGCGCGCCAGTGCTTCCTTTACCCGTTTTTTCTCGCCAGGTTTTAGGTAAAAGGAGTGGCGTTTCACTTCCTTGATGATGTCTTCTTGCTGCACTTTCCGCTTGAAGCGACGCAGGACATTTTCCAGCGATTCGCCTTCCTGCAATCTGACTTCAGCCAACGAAACTACACCCCCAAACCGGTCCTGCTTGGACTTGTTAGTTATTGCAAGAAGGCGGGTTAAAGTCAAGCCCTATATCGAATTTCTAGGCCGTTTTAACATTTGTCTCTTATTTCTCCGAACGATCGCCGCAGGGGGGACTGCACCTTCCCTGGTGCACGCGGCGTAGTTGCTTCACGAACTTATCAGGATCTTGATAGCAGTTAAGTTAGAAGCTGTTACAGATCTGATTTGCTACCCGAGAGCACGATTGTTATTGATACAGCTCTGATCGGGACGATCTGGCTATGGCACAGGCTTTTGGTGTGACTGGCTAGCCGCGCTAAGAAATTTGGTAGCATCGAAATTCAGCTGCCGCTGGCTTTTGCGCCAGAGCCCAACAGCCCGCCGCCGAGAGAGTCATGATCCGTTCTTACAAAGGAATTTCGCCAACAATTCCGGCCTCGTGCTATGTGGATGAATCCGCGCAGATTATCGGCGATGTGGCGCTTGGGGAGCACGCCAGTGTGTGGATGAATGCAGTCGTGCGCGGCGATGTACATGAGATACGCATAGGCGCCTATTCCAATATTCAGGACTGCAGTGTTTTGCACGGCATGAAAGAGCAATATGGAGTGTATGTAGGCGAGTATGTGACCGTGGGACACAACGTTACTTTGCACGGGTGCCGAATCGGGGATAGGTGCCTAATCGGAATGGGCTCGGTCATTCTGAACGGAGCTGTGATTGGGGCGGGTTCGATTATCGCTGCCGGCACATTAATTCCGGAGAAGACGATAGTGGAGCCAGGATCCTTGTGGCTCGGCTTTCCCGGGAAACTGCACCGCATGTTGGAGGAGAAAGACCTGGCAGCCATCATGCGATATGCGAATAACTACTTAGGGTACAAAGAATCGTATCTGGCAGAGAAGAAGTAGCATGCAACACCTGGTCCAGAAAGTTCAATGAAACGACTCGGCAGCCCGTAGGTTCTGTCCCGTTACAGGTAAAGGCTCAAGTCCACCTCAAGGTGTGTGCCTGCTAGAAGCCCATAATGTTGTAGCCGCAATCGACGTAGATGGTCTCGCCGGTGATCCCGGAACTCGCGTCGGAAGCCAGAAAAACCCCGGTATGGCCAACTTCCTTAACCTCCACATTGCGGTGTAACGGCGAGCGTTCTGCGTGGGCTTTCAACATTTCTCCCAGTCCAGCGATCCCGCGAGCCGCGAGGGTTTTGATCGGCCCAGCTGAAATCGCGTTGACTCGAATTTTCTTTGCACCGAGATCACTCGCCAGGTAGCGGACGGTGCACTCCAGAGCCGCCTTAGCCACCGCCATTACGTTGTATTTGGGCACGACCTTCTCCGCCCCGTAGTAGGTCATGGTCATGATGCTGCCGCCATCGGTCATAAGCGGCGCTGCCGCCCTGGATAGGGCAATCAGCGAATACACGCTTATGTCATGCGCCATGCGGAATCCTTCCCGCGTGGTGTTGATGAAATCTCCTCGCAGTTCCTCAGCGGGAGCAAAGGCGACGCTGTGTACGAGAATGTCCAGCTTCCCGTATTTTTCTGTGAGCTGGGCAAAAAGTCGGTCTATGTCTTCATCGCGTGATACATCACACATGAACGCTTCCGCGCCCGGGAGGGACAGAATCAGGTCCTTTGCCTCCCGCTCCAAACGCTCGTTTTGATAGGTGATGGCAAGGCGAGCACCCGCTTCATGCAGTCCCTGCGCAATGGACCAGGCAATACTCCGTTTGTTCGCGACTCCAAACACGACGGCCGTCCGGCCATCGAGGCTGAAAGGCATTCTTCCTCCTGAGATGGAAAGAGAAAAGGATACCGCGGTGTAGCAAGACGCGCCAGTTCTAGAATGTTGAGGTAACAACGCGCCCTGACCGGCCGCGCTGCTTGGGGCCTTGCTCGGGTTGGCGGCCGGAGGGCGAGTTTTGCTTCTGCTAAAGCTTCAACCCCGGGATGGGGCGAGAGTTTCGACCCGGGAGAGCCAAATCGTGAGAACAACCCGATGTTTTGGGGGGTGTTCTTCTAAGCGAGATCCAAGGGTAGTGTGGGATCCAGCCGTTCCAATGGTACTTGCTCTGCCCGTCCCGGCCGAGCCGATGAGCCACCATCCAGAGCGCACTTAGTCCGGCAGAGGCAGCGGCCTTTCTTTCATCAATTCCGCGAATCGCGCATCTTTCCTCAATTCGGCGAACTCAGGATCTTTGTAGGCGTCGTCGACCTTCTTGTATCCCTCTTCCATGGCCTTGCGCAGATATTGGAGGGAATGATCCGAGTCCCCCATTTTTGCGTACAACTTGGCGAGAACGTAGGAGTAGTGTGCGCGGTCCTGGGGGGAAGACATCTGCGCAGCGATGCCCGTGCGCGAGCTGTGCTCGAAAATGCTGGGATCAAGCCTGACGGCCTCAGCGTACGCTTTTGTCGCCTCCTCAAATTTCTTCTGGGCGAAGTAGGCGGCCCCCATGTTCGAGAAGAAGGACGCTGAGGTCGGCGAAATCTCCGCCGCCTTTTTGTATTGCTTGATCGCAGCCCTGTATTTCTTGCGTTCGTACTGGACTACGCCCAGGTTGTTGTATGCCTCCGCGAGTTTTCGGTCTCGCTTGACGGCTTCTTGAAAATGCCTTCCCGCCTCTCGATAGCGCTGCAGCATCAGCTCCGAAATCCCCATCTTGTTGTAGAGCGAGGCGTTGTCGGGAGCCTTGGCAATCGCAGCCTGAAAATAATCGATCGCATCCAGATAGGCTTTTTGCGAGCGTAGCTGGTCGGCTTGGTCCTCAAGCTCTTTGGCGGTGGCAGTCGGCGACGGTGCTTGAACTTGCCGCATGGGCGGGGCGACCTGGATTTGATCGAGTTCGGAGAGCTGCCCAAGCGCCGGAACGGCAGGGAGAACCGTAGCGAACAAGAGCAAGCGGAAAAGAACGGGGAACTGCGGACGATCCATGGCCCACACTCCTAAGCAGACACTATCCCGACTGACACCGCCATGATCTGAAAAGTTCCCTAGTGGGGAGAGGCGTCCGGCGGTTTAGGTGGCGGCGTGGACTGCTTGTCGTCCTTAAAAATACCAGCAATCTTCCCGAAAAAGCCCTTTTTCTTTTGCTCCGGCTGCTCTTGCTGGGCGGCGGTGGCTTGGCCCGGCGGCTGTGCCTGTTCGTTTCCTAATCCGAGCAAACGGGAAAATACACCCTTGATTCCGGTGCCTTGATCGCAAGTATTGGTCGGTTCGGTCCCGGTGATAAAGGCCGAAGTGTAAGTCTCCGGGCATGTGGGTGTGGCCAGAAGATTCGTCAGCTTGTCCAACTGGACGTCCACCACCCCTGAGGGTTGAGAAAAAGGCTTCATGTCCGCATATTGCGGCAGGGCCGAGGCTTTCTTCATGAATTCGGTCCAGATCGGAGCTGCAGTCTGCGCGCCGCTCAGGTGCAGATCGCTATAGTCGTCGAATCCAACCCAAACCACGCATAACAAATTGCTGGTATAGCCTGCGAACCAGCCGTCATGCGAACTCCCCGTTTTCCCGGCGGCCGGTGCGCTAAAGCCTCGTGCCCGCACCGCGGAAAAGCCCAAGCCGTTGTTGATCACGCCTTCCATCATGTCCGTCATCACGTAAGCAACCCGCGGATCGAGCACTTGCTTACTATCCGAATGAAAATCAACCACCGGATCTCCGCTGGCGGTTCGAACTGATTTCACCATGGTGGGAGAGATTCGCATGCCATTGTTCGAGAACACGGTGTAGGCGGCTGCCATGTCGAGCGGCGTCGCATCATAAGACCCGAGCGCTATTGCCGGCGTCGGTTTCACCGACGTAATGCCAGCCGACTTCGCCAGATCGGCTACTTTGTCATATCCCACTTCTTCCGCCAGCTTGACCGTGGCATTGTTTAACGACATCGCCAGCGCGTACCGAGCAGTCACGTCGCCGTGATACTCCTCTTTGTAATTGCGGGGCTCGTAGATCTGATCGCCATAAGCAAATGTGCTCGGCTGGTCCGGCACAATGCTGGCGGGCGTGAACACAGGATTGCTGCCGTCAAGAGCGGTGTTCACCGCGGTCGCATAAACAAACGGTTTGAAGATGGATCCCGTCGGGCGTTTCGCTACAGCATGATTCAATTGGCTGAAGGCGTAGTTTCTTCCTCCGACAAGGGCGAGAACTTCTCCGGTATGAGGATTCAGGGCCACTAGCGCAACCTGCGCCTGCGGACCGGGTTCCACTTTTGTTTCGTATTTGCCTTTTCCGATTTTGACCCGCTTCGTGCGGCGCTTGGTCACCTGGTCGTCCACCAGTTTGATTCCAGAGTCGACTGCCTGCGCCGCGGCGCGCTGCAGGTCGGGATCGAGCGTCGTGTAAATCCGGTATGCCTGCTCATTCATCTCCCGTTCAGGCATCTTGGAGGTGACCGTGTCGCGGACGAGGTCCACAAAATATGGCGCATCGCTGGCTTCTACGTTCGGGGGAGCCAGCTTCAGGGGAGTGGCTTTGGCTTTATCAGCCTGTTCTTTCGTGATGGCGTGAGTCTCCACCATGCTGTCCAGAACCAGATTGCGCCGCGCCAGGGCGCGTTCCGGATGGCGGTAGGGCGATAACCAGCTTGGCCCCTGAATAATCCCGGCCAATAGAGCTGCTTCGGGAATCGTCAGATCCTTGATATCCTTGTTGAAGTAGGCGCGCGAGGCCTCGGCGAACCCGCTGATAGCAAACGATCCTCGCTGGCCAAGCGGCACCCAATTGGCATAGAACTCGAAGATCTGCTGCTTGGTGAACTTCTGCTCGAGCTCGGTCGCGATCAGCATTTCCGTCAGCTTGCGCTTCAGGGTTTTTTCAGGGGTGAGAAAGAACCCGCGCGAAAGCTGCATGGTGATCGTGGACCCGCCCTGCTCGTGCCGCTGGCGAGTGATATCAATCCATGCCGCTTCGGCAAAGCGGACAAAGTTGACGCCGCTGTGCTCGAAGAACCTGCGATCCTCAATCGCCAAGACCGCGTCCACCAGCATCTTCGGCATCTCGTTGTAATGGACCACCTGGCGCTTTGCACGCTGATCCCCTTCGAACAACGAGGTCACCATCTGGGGTTCGAGCTCATAGGCTCCTAGCTGGGTACCATTGCCTGCCGTGATACTGTCGATTCTCCCCTCGCGCGTGCGAATGGTTGCAGGTTCGGGGCTGTGATAGGATCCGGGGCCCGGTTGAATCTCAAGCGTCCCGCCAGAAAGGCGGTAGCTTCCCATGGAGGCTTCGCCGCTCTTCTCCGAGTAGCCGGCGTGCCGCAGGTCCGCCGCGACCTCCTTGAGGTCGGTTTTCTCTCCGACAGAGATTATCTGCGGGGAAGCGTAGATCTTTGCTGCATTCGCAAATACTGGTCCCTTGAACCGCCGTTCGATGATGCGGTCGTACTTCACATAGAAAAACGAGAAGGCGGAGACAAACAGAAGCGCGAGGACTGCAAAGGCCGCGAGCGCGAAGCGAAATACTGGGTCACGGAAGCCGCGGTTGCCCTCCTTGCCGTTCTTTCTGTGCGGGATTCGAACTTTAATCGCCACGTTTGGATTGGACTCGTCTCGGGCGCTCTGCGACCTTCCGACGAATTCATGTCACTGCTTGTGAGATGAGGCGGCGCGGGAAATCGTTTCCAGAGCGAACTCCGGAAGGAGTTCCCCACCCCATTCTAAATGATTCCCCTCAAAAGCGAGTGTCGAGAAGGATTCGCGGCGGCGCTACGCCGTCGCTTTCCTAAAACGCCCCATGGTTTTGCGTGGATGCGGCGAAGTGGAGATCCACAGGATAACCTGGCAAGTCCACGTGCACAACGTAGGGAGCGTCAATGATGACCGTTCCATTGAACTGTGTCCCGTAACGAGCCACTTTCACGTCATTTTCCGTCAGGGGAATATCGAACTCTTGCGCCTTCTTCAGGACGGCCATTCGAATGTCAGACTCGGTTTTGCTGGAGTAACTGTCGTGAGTGGCTTCGTCCTTGAGCCAGTCATTGAATTGGTAGTTGCTGAAATAGGGGGGAATGAGTTTTGCCGACAGATAGATCCCCCCTACGATTACCAAGATCCCGACCAACATCCGAATGGTACCCATAGCGCTCCCATCCCACGCCACTGGCGCCGGGAAAGTCAGGCCACGGTTTTTGTCAGGTTCGACGCGCCGGGCCTAGATTCTGACGGAAGTACTCCGTTATTCCGCCGATCGTAACATCCTGACTTTGACGGGTCGAGCGTCGAACCACTTCTACCCTATCTTCGGTAACTTTCTTACCCACATTAACGCGGAAGGGTATGCCCACTAGGTCAGCATCTTTGAACTTTACCCCTGGCCGTTCGTCCCTGTCGTCCAGTAACACATCGTATCCGGCGGCTTCAAGGGTTTGTGCGATGGTTTCTGCCGTCGTCCGGAGCTTCTCGTCCGACACATTCGTGGCAGTAACTACGATTTCAAACGGAGCGATTTGCGGTGGGAGCCAGAATCCGTTTTCATCATTGTCCTGCTCGATGGCAGCGGTAAGAATACGCTCGATCCCAATCCCGTAACACCCCATAATCGGAGTGACTTCCTTGCCATTCTTGTCAAGCACACGCGCGCCCATCGACTCGGAGTACTTGAAGCCGAGCTTGAAGATGTGACCGATCTCGACCGCGGTGTCCATGCGGAGCGGCGAACCGCAGTTCGGACAGGGTTCGCCAGCCATGACGCTACGCAGATCGGCGTAAGCAGTGGGCTGAAAGTCCTTGCCCGGGGTTACGTTCTTGATGTGGTAGTCCTCTTTATTCGCACCAGCGATCAGGTTCTTGCGCCCCTGAAGAGCGGTATCGACAAGGAGGACCGGCTTGTTCCCGTCATCAAGGCTTTTTGCCCATTCGACTCCGAGGGGACCCAAGAATCCTGCGGGAGACTTGAATAGCTGACGAATCTCTTCTTCCTCCATAGGCCGCGTTTGTCTTCCGGCCAAGGCAGTCGAGAACTTCGCTTCATTCAGCTGGTGATCGCCGCGCATGAGAACCACGACCGGGCGAGATGAAAGCCTCCCCTTTTCTTCGGA
>Ga0068859_100007836_pt1 | contig 10838 bp, 6 predicted proteins | sample KBSSwiS22_FD_66585 | JGI IMG/M metagenome (GOLD analysis project Ga0068859, IMG submission 66585) | Switchgrass rhizosphere microbial communities from Kellogg Biological Station, Michigan, USA - KBS Switchgrass S2-2 | ecosystem: Host-associated > Plants > Roots > Rhizosphere > Soil ... | reverse complement strand
GTTCCTTCCGCCGCCGCGCTGGTCTCCGCAACCATGTCGATGGCATGGCATGGACAGCGGTCGAAACAGACAGCGCAACCGGTGCAGGTCTGCATGTTGATCGCATAGCCCCGCCCCGGGCCGAGCTTGACGATGGCATCTTCGGGACACGCGGCATAGCAGTTGTCGCACTCGTAGCAGTTGCCGCACGACAGGCAGCGCTTCGACTCGTATCGCGTCTGCGCGGCGTCGAGCCCGGACACGACCTCGGCAAAGTCATCGCGCTGTGCCGGCGCCAATTCCGATTGATGCATGGCGAGTGTGTCGCTGTACATCGGCAGGTGCAGACCCTCGAACGGAATGATCCGGTGTCGCGGCACTGTCGGCAGAGTTGTGCCGCGCAGCCACGCATCGATGTGCCGCGCCGCGCGTTTGCCCTGGCCCGTCGCGTTGGTCACCGTGCGATGGGTGGGCGTGACGTCGCCACCGGCAAAGATGCCCGTATGGCTGGTCTGAAGGTCCGGGCCCACGATGATGGTTCCATCCGACTGCAACGTAATCCCCGGAATCTTGCGCAGGAAGGCAGTATCGGTGGTCTGCCCCAGCGCCAGCACTAGTGCGTCCGCCTCGAGCGTCTCCAACTCGCCGGTGGGCTGGGGCCGGCCGTCGGCATCGAGCTGCATGCGCTCGACGGTGATGCCCGAGCCGGAGATCTCCTTGATGCCGCTCAGCCACCTTATTTTTACGCCTTCCGCGATCGCTTCATCGGCTTCGGTCGGGTGCGCTGGCATGTGAGCACGATCGCGTCTGTAGATGATGAGGGCGTCTACGGCACCGAGCCGCCGTGCAGTGCGCGCCGCGTCCATTGCGGTGTTGCCGCCGCCGTAGATCACTACTCGGCGCCCCAGCTGCGGCCTCTCGCCGCCCGCCACGTGCCGCAACAGCGACACTGCTTCGAGCACCTTTGCTGAATCGCGCGCCGGAATCTCGACATGGCTGCTCACCTGCGCACCGACGGCGATATACACCGCATCGAAGCGGCCGTCCTGCTGTTCGGCCAATACATCCTCGATCCTGTGATTGAAGACGAAGCGCACGCCCAGGGTCGTCAGACGTGCTGCTTCCTTTTCTACGACGTCGCGGGGCAAGCGGTAAGCCGGGATGCCGAAATGCAGCATGCCGCCCGCCACTGGACCGCTTTCATGAACTTCGACCTGGTGGCCGAGCCGCGCCAGGTGATAGGCGGCGCTGAGCCCGCTCGGACCGGCGCCGACCACCAGCGCGCGCTTGCCGGATGGCGCTGCTTCGATCGGCATGGGCCAATTGTTGGCAACAGCCTGGTCGCCGAGGAAGCGCTCGACGGCGTGAATGCTCACGGTGCTGTCCAGATGCTTGCGGTTGCAGCTCGTTTCGCAGGGGTGGTAGCACACGCGCCCGTGAATGGCGGGGAACGGATTGTCGCGGATCAGCACTTCCCACGCATTCTGGAAGCGGCCTGCCTGCGCATGGTCGAGCCAGCCCTGGATGTCCTCGCCGGCCGGGCAGGCGTCATTGCAGGGCGGCAGCAGATTCACGTACACGGGGTGACTCGTGCGCACCGATCCCACCATCTGCCGGCGCGTCGTGTCGACGGGAACGCTGATATCGGCCTGCAGCTTGGCGGTCATTGGCTGATCTCCATGGTCCGGTGAGTGCCGCCCGGCAGCTTGACTCAAGAGCCCGATGCACGGTATCGGCGTGTTCCTCGCGCGCGCGACCACCGAATAGATTGCGAAGTCTCCATCATCCCCGCGCCAGTCGGTTTTGTGAGTATGGCAAGAGGCGCGACCCCGCGCTTTGATCCTCCATCAGGTGTCCGCAGCCAGCTACGGAACGCCTCACGACGCGATTGAGTTCGGTATCGGGCGAGCAGCATCACGCTGCGAGCAGTTCGCGGAGTACTGAGAGCAACTCGTCTGCATCGAGCTGACGGCGCACGGCTGCGATCACCTGGACTCCTGTCTCCGCATTGGTCAGGTGGTAGTCGTCGATGCCTGGCATGCCGGTCGCGGAAGCGTTTGGGCAGCAGCACTTCGACGCGCTGACCTGCGATCTCGTTGGCGTCGTAGCCGAAGAGTGAAGTGAGTTGTCGATTCGCAAATACGATGGCGCCCGACGCTTGTTGCGACCTTCTGTACGCTATCGCACGTAGGGTCGATGGCGGCTCCGGGCAGGTGTTACGCGTGCCAGCGTGCGATACCGAACAGAAGACGGCGTGACAGTCTGCCAACCATGCGTCATGAGGCAGGATTCGATTGCCGTCCCGCGGCGTCGAAGCGTTGAGGTACCCGCAACGCTCGCGGAAAGCAATGCACGGCTCATGCGATCCGATATCGGCCGGGTGAAACCAAGGAGCGTCACATGCGGCACCCGTCGTCAGCATTGTGTTTCGTTGGGTTGAGCGCACTGCTGGGATGTTCGGCGAAGGCATCGACTGCATCCATCGCATCTGAACGTTCCCCAATCCGTCCGCACTCCTACAGCCTGCCCCTGACGTTTGAAGCCAATCAGGGACAGACCGATGCTCGAGTCGATTTCCTGGCTCGTGGCGAGAACTACACAGTTTTCCTGACACCCACGGAGGCGGTGTTTGCATTGTCGCGCCCAGGAGCCGCAACCCTGCAGGCTCCGCAGCGCAACCTGTCTGAAGGGTCTGCGCCCGAAGCGACACGATCGTATCGCAGCGTGATGCGGATGCAGCTCGTCAATAGCGCTCGTGATACTCGAGTGCAGGGATTTGAGGAGCTCCCTGGCAAGGTGAACTACTTCCGCAGCAATGACTCCGCGCAGTGGCGAACCAATGTTCGCACCTACAAGAGAGTCAAGTACACGGCGGTGTATCCGGGTATCGATTTGGTCTACTACGGTCAGCCACTGCAGCTCGAATACGACTTCATCGTGGCTCCGGGTGCAGATCCGAGCGCTATCAAGCTCGCCTTCACCGGCGCCGACTATGCCACCGTCGATGCGCGCGGCGATCTGGTGCTGAAAACAGCCGGCGGACCACTGCGCTTTCACAAGCCGGTCATCTACCAGACCGACGGCGCGCGCCGAGACAATGTTGAGGGCGGTTACGTGCGGATGAGTTCGCGCGAGATCGGATTTCGAGTGGGCGGCTATGACCGCACACGCCCGCTCATCATCGATCCCGTGCTGAACTACTCCACCTACCTGGGCGGGAGCGGCGAGGATAGCGCGGAAGGGATTGCGGTGGATGCCAAGGGCGCGATTTATGTGTCCGGTACGACTGGATCTGCGGACTTTCCAACCGCCAATGCACTTCAGCGCGCTGGAGGCGGCGTCTCGGATGCCTTTGTTGCGAAGCTGTCAGCCGACGGCACGACTCTGATCTATGCGACTTACCTCGGAGGTAGCGCGAGCGAAGGGGAGATTGCTCAGCCAGCAGGAAAAACTATCGCCGTGGATGCCGCGGGCGCCGCATACGTTGCCGGCGTCACCCAGTCGTCCGACTTCCCCGTGGTGCGCGCTTTGCAGGATAGGTTCAAAGGTGACGTAGACGCTTTCGTCGCAAAACTCAGTGCGGACGGCTCCCGGCTCATCTACTCGACGTATCTCGGAGGCAGCAAGAGCGAAGCGTACGCGGCCATTGCCATAGATCCCACAGGCGCCGCACACATCTCGGGTACTACGTCCTCAACTGACTTCCCTACTACTGCAAGTGCCTTTCAGCCTAATTGGATGGTCGACAGCGAGGCGCATGCGTTCGTGGCGAAACTTACGCCGGACGGTACTGCCCTGGCCTATTCGACCTATCTCGGCGGCAGTGGAGTCGATGTAGCTCGCGGTATCGCCGTGGATGCACTCGGCGCGGCGTACGTTGTGGGGATCACGACGTCTGGCGACTTCCCCACGGTAAATCCTTTCTCAGGCGTCAAGCGGGGCGGCGATTGGGATGCGTTTGTCACGAAGCTCGCACCCGACGGCAAGCGGCTCATCTATTCCACCTATCTCGGTGGCACAGACTATGAAGACGGCTTCGGCATCGCGTTGGACGCGAGTGGTGCTGCGTACGTGATAGGGGAGACCACGTCGGGAGATTTCCCCACGAAGAATCCTCTGCAACCGGAGCACGGCGGTACCACTGCGTCGCGTTCGGATCTGGATGCCTATGTGGTGAAGCTCGCACCCGCTGGCAATGCGATGGTGTATGGAACGTTTCTGGGCGGCTTCGAATGGGATCGCGGCTACAGCATCGCCGTCGATCCGGCGGGAGCGGCCTATGTTGCTGGATTTACCTACTCGCGAGATTTTCCAACGGTGGCTGCGTCACAAGCGACGCTCCGCGGTCCCAGGGACGCATTCGTTGCGAAGCTCAGTCCGGACGGTACCGCCCTGGTCTATTCCACGTATTTGGGCGGCAGAGCGGGCGATGTCGTCAATGCCATTTCCGTAGATGCTGCGGGGATCGCGTACGTTACCGGCTTCACAGAATCGAGCACCTTTCCCACGCTGGCTCCCCTGCAACCGGCGTTCGGTGGGGGCGTCAGCGATGCATTCGTCACCAAGCTGGTAGCGACCGCTCCGTCGCAGCAACCACACGTTGTGGTGAGCCCAGAGAGCGAGGACTTCCCGGCGGAATCAAGGGACATCAAGTTCGGCGAAGCGGTCGCTATCCGCAACGGAATCGCCTTTGTTGGCAGCCCGAAAGCGGCTGACGGTGGACACGTTGCGGTCTTGAATCTGACCCCGAGCGGATGGGAGCGTGTCGACACGATCAAGCTTCCGCAGTCTGTTGCTCACGACACAGGAGAAACAGAGTTTGGACGCGTGCTCACTTGGCGCGACGGCGTGCTCATGGTCGGCGGCAACAAGGCCGCTTACTATTTCTCGCGCCGCGACGGCATCTGGACGTTTCGTAACGTCCTGCGACCCCAGTCCCTGTCACCGGGGAGCGTCTTTCCGGTCGCGCTGCGCTACGAGCGCGGCGAGACCGAAATCACCGCACGCCCTGAGTTACCACATTTCATTGGCACGCTGCTCGCCACTGAACTCGCGGCCCCGTGCTGTCCGAGCCGAGTGCACATATTCTATAAGTACCCCACGGGCAACGGATTCTTTTATGCCGGCTTCGTGCAGCCGTTCGATAGCCGGGCCGGCGACAACTTCGGTGCCGACCTCAGCATGACCAACCGTGCGTTCGTCGTCGGCTCGCCGCGCGGATCCCGCAGCCGGATCGCCGGCTTACCCGCTTACGACCAATCTGGTGCGGCATACATATTCGTGCGCGGCGCTGGCACCGACGGGCGGTGGAAGCAGAGTCAGAAGCTCTTGCCCAGCGAGCCGGCGGCCGGTTTCGGAACAGCAGTCGCGATCGACAATGACATGATCATCGTCGGCGCGCCGAAGATCGACATCGAAGGACCGCCTGCAGGCCCGGCTACGGCCGATGGACACACGGCCGGCGGCGCTGCTTACGTCTTTGTGCCCGGCGTCGGTCGGTACGTGCAGACGCGCAAGCTGCGGCCACGGCCTGCCGAGCTCCTTCGGTACCAAGACTTCGGCTATCGCGTCGCGATGTTCGGTCCGAGTGTCGTGGTCAGTGCTGCCAGGCCCTACGCACCTGACGGCTTCTTTCCATTCGGGCTCGAAGTCGCATACACGCGCGATGGCACGAGCCTGCTGCCGCACGGAATCGCGCAGGGGCACGTGGTAGCCGCTTCTATGGCGTTGGCCAACAATTGGCTGCTGCTCGGCGTGCCCTATGAGAGGTCGTGTCCGTCCGGGTGCGTCGGGTCGGCGCACATCTACGATGTGAACCGGCTCCCGCAGTAGGCTGCCATCTCGCGGGCACAGTGCGATGCCATGAAGAAGAGACTGCTGGCACTGACGTTTACCGCGGTGATGCTCACGACCGGTTCGGTCGCAAGCGCCGCAGCCGATCGGGTGGTCGAGTTGACAATGGATGCACTCGACCTCAAGGCGGACGCGCGGCACGGGGCGGCACTCTACAGCGAGCAGTGTGTGGGTTGTCACGGGCGTGAGGCGCAGGGCGCGGGACAGCATGATGTGCCTGCACTCGCCTCGCAGCGCCGCGCTTACGTCATCAGGCAGCTCGCCGCGTTTAGCGAGCATGACCGTATCGCGACGCAAATGCACCGGGTGGTCTCTCGCGAAGCTGTGAGCCAACCCCAGTCCTGGGCTGACCTGGCGCTGTACCTCAACAATTTGCCGCCTCCTAAGGGCGCTCACACGGGCGATGGAAAATACTTGTCGCTCGGCGAGGCGAGTTACCAGCAATTCTGCAGCAGTTGCCATGAGGAAGATGCTCGTGGCGATGATGATGGCTTCGTGCCCTCTCTGCGCAATCAGCACTATCGATATCTGGTGAAGGAGATGCGCAACCTCGCTGCAGGTCACCGGTTCAACGTCGACGAGGACCTGGCGCGATCCTTCAGGAACCTGAAGGCAGACGAGATGGAAGGGCTCGCGGACTACCTGTCGCGCATGCAGGGCCCGGTTCGCGACCGCGCGTCCGAGGAGTGACAGCACGGTCAGCCACTGACGGCAGCTTCATACTTCAGGCTCAGCGTCGGACTGCCTGCTGCTCGTCCTCCTTCGTCGGAGCCGCACGGCCGAATGAGCAGCACCGGCTTTGGTGCGGATACCCGATGAGCGCACTTGCGCTGTATGGCGTTGCAGAAGGCCGGTGAACTCGCTCGCAGCCATTGCCTTGCCGAAACAGTGCCCTTGCCCCAGGAGACAGGCGTGTCTCTGCAGCGCTGCCAACTGTTCTGAAGTTTCCACGCCTTCCGCAACCACACGCATGTGGAGAGCCTTCCCCATGCTGACGACGAGACCGACGATGATGGCGTCCTGAGCATTCGTAGCGAGATCGCGCACGAAGGAGTGGTCGATCTTCAACGCATCGATCGGAAAGCGCTTGAGATGACTCAGACTCGAGTAACCGGTGCCGAAGTCATCCAGGGCAAGCTGTATGCCCAGCTCCTTGAGGGAATGCAGAACGGCTGCGGTGGATGTCGAGTCCTGCATGAGGACGGTCTCGGTGAGCTCGAGCTCGAGATAGCAGGGTGCGAGGCCGGTTTCGGCGAGGATTGTCCGCACACCCGTCACAAAATCCTTGTGTCGCAGTTCAATGGTGGAGATGTTGACCGCGACGCGCACGGCGGGCAAGCGTGCGTCTTGCCAAGCGCGCGCCTGGCGGCAGGCCTCACGCAGAACCCACCGGCCGATTGCCACTATCAGGCCGGACTCCTCTGCTATTGGCACGAATTGCGCGGGAGGCACCAGCCCATGATGCGGGTGGCGCCAACGCACGAGCGCCTCTACGCCCTCGATCGCGCGCGTCTGAAGATTGACTATCGGCTGGTAGTACAACTCAAACTGCCGCCGCTCCAGGGCGTGGCGCAGTCCATACTCGAGGGCATGCCGCTCGATCGCGCGAGCCGTCATGGCGCGGTCGAAAAACTGATAGTTGTTTCGACCGACATCCTTGGCGTGGTACATCGCAAGATCCGCATGCTTCATCAGGGTCTCCGCATCCGTGCCGTCATTCGGATAGGCGGCGATGCCGATGCTCGCTGTAAGGTGCAGCTTGTGCTGGTCGATGCAGTAGGGAGCGCTCAACGCCAGGAGTACTTTTTCCGCACAGACGGCCGCATCGGCAGCGTGTGTGACCTCGGAGAGCAGGATCACGAATTCATCACCGCCGTGCCGGCTCACCGTGTCGGAGTTGCGTACGCAACTATGGAGACGCTGCGCTGCCTCGCGCAGCAGGCGGTCACCTATCTCGTGGCCCAGTGAGTCGTTGATCTGCTTGAAACGGTCCACGTCGAGGAACAGCACTGCCAGTTGCTGCGCGTGCCGGTGCGCCAGAGCTATCGCCTGGGCCAGCCGGTCGTTCAGTACCGCCCGGTTGGGCAAGTTCGTGAGGCTGTCGTGCTGGGCGAGATAGGACATTCGCAGTGACAACGCCCGCGTCGTGCTCACATCGTGAAACACCATGACGGCGCCGGTCACGCGACCCCGGCGGTCGTGGATCGGCGCCGCGGAATCCTCGATGGCAGCCTCGACTCCGTCGCGCCGGATCAGAATGCAGTTCGGTGTGAGGCAGACGGTTCTGTTCTCGCGAATCGCCAGCGTCATGGGATTCGCCGCCGGCGCACGAGTGTCTGCATTTACGATGCGGAACACGTCCTCGAGCCGTTGGCCGGCCGCCTCTTCACGCGACCAGCCCGTCATGCTTTCGGCGACGGCGTTCAGATAGGTCACCTTGCCCGAGACGTCACTGCTCATGACTGCGTCGCCGATGGAATTGAGCGTCACCTCGGCGCGCTCCTTTTCTTCGAATAGTGCCTCGGCATTCGCTGCGCGCTCCACCATGCTGCGCAGAGCCTTCGGCAGCAGGTGATCATCGAGGCGGTCCTTCAGCAGATAGTCCTGTGCGCCCCGCTGCACAGCGAGCTTGGCGAGATCTTCATGTTGCGGAGCGCTCAGAACCAACATCGGAATCTGCGGTGCCGCGTGAAACAGCCGCTCGAAGGTGTCGAGGCCGCAGCTGTCGGGCAGGAAAAGGTCCAGCAGTACCGCCGCTATCGCGTCCGCGCCGTGCTGCCGCTGGCGGTCCAATCGTCGCAGACCCTCACCGCAGCTCTTGACCCATTCGACTTGAAACGGCCCATCGCTGGAGTGGATCAGCGCCTCGCAAACTGCTTGGGCGCCCGCGCGATCCTCCTGGACCAGTAGTATGGTTTGCGCCATCGGGCTCCCTTGCCAGCAAAACGCACTGCCGCAGTATTCAAGCAGAGGGTCCGCCGGGCGCACTGTGCGGTATCGAACATTCAAGCAGCGGGGCAGCCGTCGATGTCGTGCTGCGCAGGACGCGCTCCCGCACTGTCTTCCACGACTGAGCATCGAAGTGAGGTTGCCGTCAGGGCTTCGTAGAACGCGCGAGCGTTCGCGGGCCCCATCCAATCGAAACGCATAGGGCCACGATCGCCAGGATGATGCCGGTGATGCGCGGATCGTAATGCGACCCGTGGTTCGGAAACATCTGCCAACTCACGTTCGTCATTGCATGGAACAGCGCGGCGCCGAACACGCTCTTGCCAGTGTTGTTGTAGAGCCAGGTGTGCAGAACGCGTGTAGCCAGGGTGCCTGCACACCACCATGCGATCCAACCGGGTGCGCGGCCAACCTGCAGTAGAGGAACTACGTGCCATGCTGCCCACACGAGCCCGATGATCAGGCTCGCCAGCAGCGCGCCCCATCGATTCTGTAGTGGGTCCAGAGCGTAGCCAGACCAGCCGAGCTCTTCTGCCATAGCAGCAAGGAAGAACAGCAGGAACAAGGCGGGAACGATCGAGATGGACAGAGCAGGTGCAGGCAGCGGCAGATCGAGCACTCGCATCGCGAGGTAGGCCAACGCTGCAGTCGCTGGCATGAGCAGCAGGATCGGTGCGTACCAGGCCTTGCTCTTGATCAGTCGAAAGTCGAGCGCCCGCTTGAGGTGTGCAGTAACCGCTGCGGAGCCGCCTTGGAACGCAACGAGGATCAGCGAGGCAATGAGAGGGCAGAGGACCATGACTGCACTCAGGGGCAGGCCTGGGAGCAGTTGAATCTGTCCGAGTGAGGCGACCAACCAGAACGGACCCGAAAGCGCAAAGACCAGCAGAAAGAACACTGCAGCCGACCGGCCGGGTTTCGCAGCGAGCTGCGTAGCGGATGTGCGTGCGATAGGTAACATCTTTCTTGCTGCTCGCGAGATCGGCAATGCTACGCTGCCCAGGTGAATCATCCATCCGGGAGTATCTATCTTCTGATTCTCGCAGTCTTCGTCGTTACTGCAGTCGGCGTCTACTCGGTCTTTGCCCGGGATCTTTCGTTGGCGCGCGCCCGCCTCGCCGGTCACAGCGAGACCCTGCAAACGTCGCTCGGTACGCTGGAATACTCCGTGCGCGGAACCGGCGAGCCGATTCTCGCGATTCACGGCGCAGGCGGAGGTTTCGATCAGGCCATCGACATGACTGGTGCGCTGGCCGAATACCAATATCGGCTGATCGCGCCGTCACGGTTTGGCTACCTGCGTTCGAGTCTGCCAACTGACCTTAGCGTCGCGATGCAGGCCGACGCATATGCCGAGCTACTGGATCATTTGGGAATCGACAAGGTCGTCATCGTCGCCATCTCTGCCGGCGCCTGGTCGTCACTACAGTTTGCAATCCGCCATCCGCAACGGTGCCGGGCGCTGGTGCTGATCGTTCCTGCCGACTACCTGCCCGAAGGCACAGCGGTTCACGGCGGTGCCTTCGTCACTGCAATGATCAGCTCCGATTTCTTCGCGTGGGCAGCATTGCGCCTCACTCCGATCATGCCCGGCGCGATGAGCGAGTCGATGTTGGGCACGGCTTCCGCTGTTGTGCGCTCGGCGGATGCCGCCGAAAAGGCCCGCGTCGGTCAACTGCTGGATCACCTGCTGCCCATGAGCCCGCGGTACGAGGGAATGCAATTCGACATTCATACGGCTGCCATGCGCGAGCCGTACGCCATCGAGAAGATCGCCTGCCCGGTCCTGACGATCAGTGCGGCAGACGACCGATTCGGCACGGCCGCTCGAGCTCGATACATCGCGAACAGCGTGGCGCACGGCAGAGCCCTCATCTTCCCCTCCGGTGGCCATGCGCTGGTGGGCCGCTATGCCGAGGCGATGCGCGAAAGCGTCGCGTTCATCAAGAGCCTATGAGCTAGCGCAGCTGGGCTCCCGCCGCTTACGACGCGCGCGTACGCGCGCTTAGTTGAGCAACGAACTCGCCGTACGCGCGCACGGCGCCTCGCTCGATGCA
>Ga0068859_100007835_pt1 | contig 10840 bp, 23 predicted proteins | sample KBSSwiS22_FD_66585 | JGI IMG/M metagenome (GOLD analysis project Ga0068859, IMG submission 66585) | Switchgrass rhizosphere microbial communities from Kellogg Biological Station, Michigan, USA - KBS Switchgrass S2-2 | ecosystem: Host-associated > Plants > Roots > Rhizosphere > Soil ... | reverse complement strand
AACAGGTTCTCTTTTCATTCCTCTTTTATAAGGATGCCTACCTTTATTAGCCATATCCATCATGTTGTCAGATGCAGTACCAAGAAATAAATGATTCACATTGCAGCACGGAGGGTTATCGCATCGATGACAAATTAGTAATCCATCAGGTATTTTACCATTTACTATTTCATATGCTTTTCTATGAGCGCCCATAGTTTTTCCATCGCTTAAATGGAAAATGCCGTAACCATTTTTGTATCTTCTTTCTCCCAACCACTCAATACAACCACTTTCATTAGGCTTACCAAGTTTCGCATTGAACCTGCTTATTGGATTAGATACATCTACAATAGAGCTTCTATCAAAATTATCGCCTTGGTCTTTCCATCTCTTATAATGGGCTAAACACATTTTTCTTTTTTTGGCTTCCCTATCACAACTTTCTATCAAGCATATTTTCATATCAGTTTGACCATCTAAAAACGGTGTTATTTATAAAGGGGTCTATTTTATTTTCAGGTGTTTTTTCTTTTACAATTCTATCAGATGCAAAGCGTAATAAAACATATTGTAAGGCATCATGTGGATGTGATGACATATTTTTATCTGGCTTGTCTTTGTATCTTTCTTCCCCGCTAATGGCTACGCGTTTATATACATAATCTTGCATAAAACCCTTGCGCAAAGCAGGGCAATTATTCCTAGACATAATAAAGCTAGGCTTTCCATCCACCATCCTATTTAGGAAAAACCTAACTGCTGCTAACCTTACATCAATATCATTTGTTTGTGCTGGCAATGTTTGTATGCCAAGGGAACACAGCTCCCCAATCACGCTCATTTCTTCCATAATATCATCACGGGCAACACCACTAGGGTCAAAGAAACTTTCACCCACTTTGCAATAGGGAAAATCCCTAGCAAGCCCAGGAATAACAATTGACTCAGCAAATGTCCTTATTCCCATATCCTCGCCAATATATTCTTTAAGAATCCTCATTTGCCCCCTTTCAGACATTTGCACAACAACGCAAGCGGGTGTAAGACCACCATCCCAACCTAAATGTATAGGGTCACCCTGTATGGCTTCTACTTCATTTATGAGGTGTAAATCAGAATTAAATTCAGGATAAACAAGCTTTCCATTTGAAACTGAACCCCATTCACCAAGACAATAGACCTTAATAAAATCTTGTGATTGACCACTAGCAAGCTTTACATAGTAATCAGGAGAAAGATGTTCTGCATTATCTGCTTTTGGATTTCTTACCCAATTATTATTATCATCTTTTAATAAGCCAGAAGGCTGCCTAAACAATTTATACGAATCAATTTCTTTTGCTACAAATTGGTCATATATCCAATGGTCAGTGTCTGGATAATTCGTATCCGCTATAATGCCTGACCAGTGTGGCTCACTACAAAAGCTACGAGAAGGATAGCGACCATTAACACGCCCCTTGAAGTGAGAAAGGACATTCTGTGGAAGTTCAGAAAGCTCATTGAGGTATACACCTGTTAGTTCAAGCGACTTAACTTTCCTTACATCATCTGGCCTATCCAATGCAATGAATATCAAGTCTAGTTCAATTATTCCATTACCATCGTTAAACACATGCTCATAGGTCAATAATGGTTTCTGGCGCTTCTTAATATCACCTAATCCCCCGAACCACGTGAGCCAAGTTTGGAGAGTGGTTGATACGAGTTCGCCGCTAGTATTTCGAACGACTGCCCACCTTGCCCGTCGTCGTCCATTGAACCATCGTGGCATATTACAAGCTGACCGGACGATTCGCTGGACACACATAGTGGACTTACCTGACCCATACGGGCCAATAACAAGGTTAACAAAATGGTTACTGTCAGCAAAAGATTGGCCAGTATCAGAGGGAACATAAACTTTATCGGCTTCCAACCCATGGATAATCGTCCTATTTTCTTCAAACGTAATGTGTTGCTGTGAGCGCCTGTTGTAAGAGTCCAAGAACTCCTTACAGGTGCTTATCATTGATTTCGTGGAGAGGTCTTGCGTTCGGGAATAATGGCTCAAGGTACATCCTTTTTCTTCCTAGGCTCCTTAATGCGCTCTTGGGTGGTAACACGTGCGCCACAACGCAAGCATTCACGCCTACGCGTGACGGTATCTTGTGAATCAGGTAATGACTTTACGACTCGCGTATCAGGGTATTTGCAAGCAGGACAATCCATTTGTCAACCTTATGGGCCACCTTTGTCAACTTAACTTAAAAAATTGTCAACTTAACATCCCAACGACATCTTCATTGCAGGGTCATTTACCTTTGCGCTTTCTGCTTTCGGTGGTTTGGATGGGAATGCTGATTTAGGCGCCTTGACAAACTTTTGGGGGTAATCAATGCCATTCAATCCACCCTTCATTTCTAATCCTTGGATATGTAAATCGGTTGAGTCTTTCATGACTTCCTAACTCCCCTTAGGGTTCGTGAAGCATTGGCAACGCGTTGTAATACGGGTTGGTGTGGGACAGGCTTTGTTGGCTTCTTGTCAAATGCCTTGGCTTTCTTATTTGGCATGGGAATCATCCTTGTTGATCAATGGAAGGATGACCCGGAAAATATCACGAAGTTCTTTTAGCTCAACGCCTTCAGCGCCAAAGTCTTCACGGCAAATCTTGGATAGCCACCACATGATAAACTTGGATCGTTTTTCGTTTGAGATACCCTCTTCCACCAAGTCCATGACCACAATTGCTTGGGCATGCCTTAAATTGCTTGATAATTGAGCAAGTTCAGTGCTTAGCCCATTGTTCCTATCTTCCTCGCCAACGCGAAGCCAATAGTAAAATGTATCACGCGGGATTTTATTAAAGTCAGCGACTTGGCCTAGTGAGCCACGTGCTTGGGTAATTGAATTGATGATGGCGTCAAATTTAGCGACATCATAAGTAAATTTTGGGCCAGCTTTCACGCAAAAATCCTTTTGCTAGGTAGGCAAGCGATTATTTTTACACAATCAGGCAACCAAAGTATAGCCCCTTTTTATCCTTTGCCTCGAAATCCGGGCAACTTCCCCCTCAAGAACTGGTAAGTCGCCACTACGGTAATTACGCAAAACCCTAGCGTTACGCCCGCCGCGAATAACAGTAAGTACCAAGTCATCAAACATATCCCGTGCAATATACAAATAAAAATATCGACCATTGTTCTTATTTTCAAATTTAATCATCATTTACCGGATAAGGTTTTCGCCTAGTCCGTGGCAGTTGATAGTAAGCTAAATATTATATACACCCGTTAGCATAACATGGGCAAGGCGCGTTGCGCGTGAGTTTACTTGGTGTGCCCACTTGCTAGATAACATCTCAAATGAGGCTTCATCATACCGGTGGTTTTCCAGTGCACGTATCATTTTCTTGAATGACTGGAAATTACGGTAACCAAGGTTAAAGCACATGTCCACCAAGGCAACCTGCCTGTCATTGTTGAGGTCGCGAAACCATGGGTAACTTTCATAGAGGTTGGTATAGTGGTAATTAACGTCTTCGTTGTACTGCTTAATTATCCATTCATCCGGCATCCCACGGTCAGAGAGGTTATACCCAATGCCTATGGTGACCTTACCCATTGGGTCAATGTAGGGAAACTTTTCATAGTTTTCATGCATGACCAAGGAGCGGCGTAACTTCGCTTGTTGTTCGGGTGTCATCATGACATTCCATTCCGAGTGACAAAGAAAAAATCGTATCACAAGCCATGTGGCAAGTGCCACAAACGTAAAACGACGTGCCTTCATCGGCACTGTAAACCGACACTTCGGCCTTATGGCAGCGCGAAACAATCATCCATGACACCCAAAAAAAATCCCCGCGTGAGGGGCGGGGAGAATAAGGAAAAGTATACCAACCAATTATCTTACACCGCTTTGGGAGCAAGGGAAAGGTAGTGCAACACTATTGCCTTGGCTTCTTCATATCCCTTGGCAATCTCTGCGTAATACCCTTTCTCCCGTAAAAGCGCCAGCCAATATATTTGATTGTCCGATACTTTGCCACCTTTTTTGCGCTTTAATTCAACATAAAGGCCGTGGTAAATACCAGATGCAATGGGTATGCATAAATCAGGCACGCCACTTTGGACGCCTGTACGCTTTAACCGCACGGCTTCCTTGAACCGCCTAAACCCCCCATTCGGGATGGAATAATGCGGAATGCATTGTAGTGTCAACCACGTACACAACCTAATTTGTTCGTAATCTTCCGTGGGGCAATCATTGACAGGCATCCATTCCTCCATATTTGTTCTACATTAAACTTTTAACTTTACCCTAGTTGGCGTACCAGAATTACTAGAACACTTATCCTGAGTTAAATCTGGAGGGTTTTTTGGGTGTTCATATAGCTTCTTCAGGTTATCCAAGTAAGTAGACCTGTATTTTTTCCCTTTCTTGCTCCACTTGTAGCGGTCATCCATGTTCCACATAAAACATTTTCCTTATTGCTCAAAGGCGTCTTTAATATCTTGGTCTGAATATTTTATTAATTCCTTTAGGACATCGGTTAAGCTTTTATCCACATAAAAATGCTTGGCAATGCGCTTTAAGTGGGTAAATTTAAAGGCAACATCCTTATGGCAGTCAATCCAAAGAATGTCCTTAAAGTAAATATCCTTCAACTTTTCGCACACCCTTTCCCCTAACACTATCTCTTCGTACCTCGCTTCCTTTCCCATTAGAGCCTACTCCATGTAGCCTATCGTAATCAGGGTTTCCCGGTTCCCAAAATGTGGTTGTGTTCCTTGGTTCATTTACTTTTGTAGTGTTTTTAATCGATTCTTTTGGTGATGTTATTTTTTTCTCGTCAATAACCCATTTCATGAACGCTTCATGCCAATCAACCCTCGTCCATCCTTCGGATTTAGCATGGGCCATAAATTTAGTAAGTACATTAAGCAAGTCTAGGCCTTTCTTTTCAGCCATAGCTTTTGATTCTGCATTGGGTTCAAAGTTTTCAGGGAGGGCCACGCGCTTTTTGCGTGCGGGCTCTCTCTTTTGATCTTTATGTTCTTTGTTTTTTATATTCTCTTTATAGCTCTGCTTTACCGCCGCTCCGTTTTCTACCGGACGGCAATTTTGGCTGTCCGGCTTGGGGTTGTGGATAAATGCGCTGCCATCATCAATATGGATGTCAAAATGAGAAAACTGGCCATTTTCTTTTCTTGTTTGCAGTACGTTGATTAGTTTATGGTCTGAAAGTATCTTTAATAAGTTGTTTAATTTCTTTTCACCTATGTTACAAACCTTGCGTAAATGAGTCTTATGAAACTCCCAATCATGAGGGAGGCTAAATAAATAAACATACAAACCAAGGGCAGAAAGGTCATAGTTTAGAACCTGAGCAACAGAATTTGAGATAATAGAGAAATTAGATCGCTTCTTTGAAATGCGACATTTTTGCTTTGACATACAAAATCCTTATATTAGGGGGTTGACCAATTCCTGCGGCACCGTATAATTGAGGGGCTAGCTAGGTTGTGGACAACCGAATGTGTGGCGCTCTGCTAGACACAGGGCGCAGTTTCTAAAAATATAATTCTACTTTAACTGCCCAAAACAATCATTGCATAAAGTATTAAAATCTTCTTTTATCACAAAACCTTCACCCCTTAAAAACTTAGCCAAAATTTTATCGCAGCAATCGCAATATACTTTTTCATAATATTCATCAGGGATGGACTCTTTCAATAAACGCATATTTCTCCTTGATTAATCATGCCAACAAATGTATAAATGATACATTGATATCTTGTATATACAACAACAATACCGGAATACTATATGATAAATAAAAAAACTAATAAAGACATTAAGATGTTCCAAATGAGGATGCCTAGGGATATGTGGGTATTCTTAAAGAAAACTGCCATTGACCAAGAAATATCCATGATGGACATCATTATTAGGTGTGTCGATAAATATAAAAAAAAGATGGAAAACAAGTTGACTGATCAGTGATACATATGTATCATCGCTTTATCAACTTAACGAGGAACACGAAAATGTTAGAAATAGCAGGCGGAATAATTTTAGGGCTAATAGGTTTTTGTGTTTTAGTGTCAATAGTGATGGACAAGGCAGGATTATAAATTAAAGCGTTTTAGGCAGGCCCTTGGAAGCCTGCCCAGAACTAGTCAAAAACAAAACTTGGGAGCAATGTTTATGAATAGCGCAAATATATACCGTAATTGTATCATTAAGCAAGATGCCATGGACGTTGGCTATATGACAAAAAAGGGATTAGCACTTACCTCTCTCCTCCACAACCTCATACGTGAGTATGGGACATATGATGACAATAATTTTTGTATTGACGTTGACGACCTTGACATTTGTGACAAGCGTTTATTGTTATCACACTTCCAAGACGCAGAAGATTATGAACATTCCTGCAAGTCTGTCACTAACACTGAAGTATCAATAAAAGAAGCAAGGCGTTTCTACCAACAAGTTTTGGATGACGAATGTTATGAATGCTACATCTCTGTCATGGAAGAAATGAGGGACTATCGATGAAAGTCTGGATCGTTCAGCGCTATACATGGTATGCCAGGGATGAATGGGTGATTGATAGCATATGGAAAAGCCTAGAGGCTGCGGTAAAACATTCCGAATCAATAGAAAATAATTTTAGGGATATAGAAGAGTATGAGGTGCAGGGATGATGATGAACGCAGCAAGGATGCTGCTGCTGTTTGTCATGATTTTATATATTTTAATTTTAGTAAAGGGGTAAAAGATGCACATATATACAGAGCAAGATTATTCTGGAAGATGGATTGCAGTAGATGAAAATTATAATGGCGATGATGACTGTATTGTTGGCCAAGGAAAAACCGAATATGAAGCAATGGATAATTATTTAGGGGAATATGCGGATAGAATGGGAATAAAAAAATGAAGGTTTATATTTTAGTGGCACACGAGCAAAGAATTGAAGGTGTTTACCTTAATAAAAAAGATGCGCAAGACATGATTGATAGTTTTAAGGGAGATGAAAAATATACAAAACTCTTTTCAATAGAAGAGCATGAGGTTATCGAGTAATGCTGAGATTAAACACTGAAATAGACTACATGGGAAAATTTAGGGTAACTGATGGGAATTATTGTGGGTGCAATGATTGCATTCTTTTAGGCAAATCAATTGTGGGTGAAGGAAATACCCAACAAGAAGCTGTCGAAGATTATAAACAAAAAATAAATGATGATAAATCCTGACTTTATACGTAATTATTTTAATAACAAACTGGGGAGTTACAAATGAAAAAAATATTAGTGTTAACAAATTTAATGTGGATTATCGTTTTAAGTTTAGGATTAACAATGATGCTTAATACATCTGCTTGCGCGGAAACTTATCACGTTTCCCCTGATGGATTTGGCGGTTACAACATGACAAATAATACATGGGGCGGTTACGGTTTATAATTAATGAGGTGTAACAATGAGTTTGAAATTTAAGAAACCAGAAATAAAACAACAACGATTAAAGGCAATGTTCTTTGGCGAAATGGGTACGGGTAAATCATCTTGTGCATGCCAATTCCCTAACACTGCATATATTGATACTGAAGATACAGCGAGCAAGAAAAAATACGCACAAGCAATTTCTGATAACAACGGGCAAGTGTTGGCAACCGGTGACTTTGATGAAATCCTTTCCCAAGTTAAGGAATTGATGTCAACAAAGCATGATTTTAAGACATTAGTGATTGACTCATTAACTATTCCCTATGACAATCTGCAAGCTGATTGCGAGCGAGTTGTCGGTAATGAGTTTGGTCGACACGTAACGGCAGCTAACAAGAAAATGAAATTATTAGTTAACTTACTATTACGCATAGACATGAATGTAATTGTTACATGCCAAGCTAAAAAGGAATATGGGAATAATATGTCTGTAATAGGTCAAACTTATAGTTGTTATAATCGTCTGGGTTATATGTTCGACTTAGTATTTGAAACCCAAATTCGTGGTGACAAGTTTGTAGCTGTAACAAAGAAGTCTCGCATAGATGAATTTCCAATGAATGAAACCTTTTCTTTTAGTTATGATGAGGTCATAAAACGATACGGCGCGGATTGTATTGATAAAGAAGTCATAACGCAAGAGCTAGCGTCCAAAAAGCAAGTAGACGAAGTTAATCGCTTAATAGAATTGTTCAAAATCACCGAGGAAACCTACACAAAATGGCTTGATAAACATAATGCTGAGTCATTTGATGAACTAGGCGGTGATGTCATACAAAAAATAATTGACCATTTGCATAAACAAGTACAGGGAGTTGTAGCATGAACTTTACGCCATTATCAGACGAGGAGCTGCAAGTAGCAGCCCTTTTGCCAGAAGCTTTATACAGTTACCAAGTGGTGAAGTCTGAGGACAAAATGTCAAAGGCAGGGAATGAATACACGGCGATTACGTTAAAAGTTTGGGACAATGAAGGTAAGGAACATTTAATCTTTACCAACATGGCATTAATGAAATTGTTAAAACATTTTTGTGATGTTAACGAAATGCAATCAGAATATTTATCAGGAAATATTCCGGCGGATGCATTTATGTATAAAGCCGGCGGCCGAGTTCACATTGGTGTTGAAGGTGAAAAGCCTAATCCGACAGGTGGAATGTATAAAGCAAAGAATATTGTTAAAGATTATTTAGCAGGCGCGAAGCCATCAGGAATGAAACCATTACCAGAAAAAAGTAAAGATTTTATAGACGATGATTTACCGTTTTGAAATTAATATTAACAAGGAAAAGTAACCATGAAAAAAATAATTATATGCTTATTGGCTATCACTTCATCGGCAACATTTGCTGATAAAATTATCCTTAATGCAAATGCACATTCATCAACTTGTATTAAAGGTATCTATTGTTCAATTACTTCAGACCATGACATACAAATTACTAATGACACTGGGTTTGACCATGATTATTCTTATTCCTATTCGCTATGCTCAGATACAGGTAAGTGCCGCAACGTAGGTAATATAATAAAAGTAAAACCTAATTCAACTTGGAACAACCATTTTGATAATATGTTATCAGTACATTATTCATGGTCGGGTACACACCAAATATTAGCAATGACAACGGTAATGGGTGCGCAATACCAACAAGCACAAGGTAGCAATGTTGCTATTGTGGGATAAAAGATGGAAATAAAGATAAACATTCGGTTTGAACCTTTTAACAATGAATACCATGCAGATATTAATTTTCCTGATTGTAATGTTGGATATTATGGTGCGGATGATTTAGAAGAATTAATGGATTTAATTAAGAAATCAGTTTTATTAAATAGGTCATATCAAATTAACAAATGATTTTCATAGATAGTATTTCAATAGTTCTATCAATGAAGGTCAGTTCGATTCTGACTCGGTGGCTGAGTTTTGGTGAGACGGGAGGAGCGTTCGAATCGCTTGTTTTTACACTCTGGTGAGATAAAAGCCTCGCTTGCTCGGCGGTTAAACTATACGCGGAATCGTATAGGGGAGCATCAATTCTTGTTGTGCCGCGGATCAGACTTGTATTACCGGCACAACAGCATAAAGGTTAATTATTAAGGATGATTAAATGAATTACGCAAAGGCTTATGAAGAGTTAATGAAGGGAAAAAAAGTTAGGCGAAAGGAGTGGGAACCTACCATGCATTTATGTTTGGTTGGCGATGTGGTGAAAGCGTTTCGTGGTGAGTATGTTAGCTTTTATACGATGCCAACTATTATTACATCCGATGGATGGTTTGTCGTTGGTAGTGAAAAAAAAATAACATTTACTGAAGCATTGGAAGAATTAAAGAATAAGAAATGCGTAACGCGAGAAGAATATGGGGATGGTTATTTATTTGTAGACAAAGACCAGTTAGCAATTTGCCGACCAGTAGAATTTGAGTTTATGCCAACTTGGAAATGCTTTAATGCATTGGACTGGGAGTGCATGAAGTAATGGCAAGGAAACCAATTAAGTTATCCGATGATGAAATAAATGAACATGTCATAAGGATATCAAAGTCATCAGTAAAGTTTGTTAACAAGCAAATATTAAAATCACTGGAAATGATTTCCTATGACCATAAAAAAGAATTAATTGATCCCGTTGATTTTATAAACATGATTATTTGTGCAACCTCGTCCATCAACATAAATATCCTACGAAAAATAAAGCATTTTCATTTCTCTAGTATTGGGAAGGAATTAAATTATAAGGGGCTTGTTGATGCGTTTAACGTGAATTTACAAGAATTCCTTAAGATGGACTTGGCGGAATATTATAAAGAGAAATTAAATTGACTACGGGTCATCGTGGGATAGCAAAAAACTTAACATACGAACAAGTCTTTAACCATGCATTAGAGATGTTCCAATTTAATAAAGATAAAACCTTGTCTTGGTGGATGTCCCCACAACAAGAACTAGGCGATAAAAGTCCATTCCAATTTGTAAAGGAAGGTAATGGCCGTGCCTTGGTGAGGATAATTGAAAGGTGTAAATTATGAGTAATGAAGAACAAATAAAAAATATTATTGCATTCCTTTCAATAATATTTGGGGAAAGTGTTTTATGGAAAGATGAAATAATGAATTTTACGCCTGTGTATTTGATAGAAAAATTTAATAGGTATATAGAATTTACCAACCCAGCATCTAACTGGGGGCTTCATCCGTCATTAAGACATACCATATTTGAACGCTATTGTGATAAGTGGAAAATACCATATCAAGAGGAGAGATATATTTCATGAGAAAAATATTAGCGGTAATGGTTGTTATCGATAGTTGTTATAAGTTAATCACATGATTATTTTGTTATCA
>Ga0068859_100007834_pt1 | contig 10840 bp, 6 predicted proteins | sample KBSSwiS22_FD_66585 | JGI IMG/M metagenome (GOLD analysis project Ga0068859, IMG submission 66585) | Switchgrass rhizosphere microbial communities from Kellogg Biological Station, Michigan, USA - KBS Switchgrass S2-2 | ecosystem: Host-associated > Plants > Roots > Rhizosphere > Soil ... | reverse complement strand
GGCGAAAGTCCGTAACAACCCTGGGATTCAAGGTGTAGTCAAAGCCCAGGGCCAGCGACTGGTTGCGAACTTTCGAGGCACCGGCAAAACGAGCGCCGCTTAGATCCGGGCCGCCAATCTCAAAGCCAAACGCTCCAGGTTTGACTCTTTCGAACCGAGCAAAAGTGTACCGACCAAAGATATGTAGATTCTCGCCGACGTACTGGTCATCACGAACGTCAAACTGATCCCCATTGAAAACATCAGAGCCACTCGTGCTGAAGTTCTCGGTTATGCCGGGTAGGTTGGGGAATGGAAAGTTTGCCAACAAATTCAGCGACTGTTGTGATAGACGGCCTTCCGGAATAACGTTCCCAGCAAACGCTACGCGTCCCTGACCGGTCACCGGATCACCACTAGCAGGATCAAAGATCTGAACCGGGTACTCACTAAAATTTCCCCTCCGCGCAAGTGCTGTCGGCACTGTTGTCAGCACTGAACCACCTTCTTTACTGCGTGTCCCCTGATAATCGCCGAAAATGAAATTCTTATCCTTCACGATCTTCCATCCGAAAGAACCACCAAACTGACTCCACACGCTTTCAGGAAGAAGCTTTCCGGTAACACCATCCGGTACGCTGTTAGTGAAAGGATCGCGAGCCTGAGTTAGATCGTTGCGACGGAACATAAAGGCGCTTCCGTGAGGATCGTTTGCGCCAGAACGGGTCTGAGCCGTCACCACTCCCGCGTTAGCCTGGCCAAACTCCGCATCGTAGTTCTGGGTCGTGATTTTTGTTTCAGTCACGGATTCAAGTGTTGGGTTGACCACAATGATACCGAGGATCGGATCCCGATTGTCGGTACCATCAAGCTGAAATGCGGTCCCGCTGAAATGTTGTCCATTAACAAACGTCTGTAGCGACCCTTGTGGGTTCTCACTTGCCGCGTGATTCCAGCCGGGAAGTTGCTGCGTACCTGGTGAGAGCAAGACGAACCGAGTGAAGTTACGATCAAATGTGGGCAGTTCCTGAACCTGCCGTTGATTGAAGGTTGTAGCGACATCTGATTTGTCAGTCTTCAAAGAGAGGTCGACACCCGTTATCGTTACTGTCTCGGTTAGCGCTCCCACTTCTAAACGTACATCAGAGGTAGCCCCCACATCTGCTTTAACGACTACCTCCTGGACAGTCGTTTTATATCCCTGTTGTTCAATCTTGACCTGATAGACGCCAGGAATAAGATGTGTCACTTCATAAAAGCCTGAGTCGTTTGTTTTGGCAGTCGTGGTAACGTTCTGCGCAATATTAGTCACTGTGACGCTTGCGCCAGATATCGATGCCCCCTGCGGATCCGTGATTGTTCCGGAGATGCTCCCATAAACCGCTTGGGCGAATGCTTCGTGCGACAGCCCTCCTATGAGGAGCAAAGCGAGCACAAGAGCTGGAAGCTTATGTCTTACCAAGTCGACAGAAACTTGATTCAGAAATCGTAAGGATCTCATGATTAACTCCTTGTTCGAGGGGGGAATGGTCAGGAAAACAGATCGGGAGGGAGGGTGTTAATTCACGCCGCTCACGGTGAGAGTCAGCACAAATTGCTAAGCGTGCGCCATGCATTGGATGCAACTCCCGGTCGTCGCTTCAAAGTCCGAGAAGGACCACCATTATCCAATGGCAAATCGGTTAAGTTTGTTGCCTACACGAAACGAGGTGAACGAACTTCTAGTACAGTTTGCTTATGATGTCAATACTTTTCCGGCCACCTTTCACTTTTCCGGCCACGTAGGCAGCCCATGAGTATCCGCGTTCACCTAATCTCCATCCTCTCGGCCACGCTGCGATCAATAAAAGAAACAAGAGTCCGATCCAAGGGATCGTGCGACTTAATCTGAAATTGAAAAGTTCTCGAAGCAGGACGGTAGGGGCCAACCGGTTGACCGATATCGATTACGTACTTGCGGCCGGAACGAGTGACGTTGATGGTCGTACGGCGGAATACTCCGCGACGATAATCAGGCGTGAGTCCATCGTCTTCGTAAAGTGTGGTTGATGCCGATCCCTTCTCATCCGGATAGATCGCAAAGTACAACGGCGATACCGGCTTCTCACCCGTGAATCTCATTTCAGGCCCGTGCGGAATGATCGCTCCGCCTCTTACAAACATCGGCACGGTCTCGAGTGGAGCATCAACCCTGTGCATCGTGCCGCCGGCAAAACTCCTGCCCGTCCAGTAGTCGTACCAGGTGCCTCGAGGCAAATAGACGAGCCGCGAGGTGACGTCGGGCCTGGTCACAGGCGCGACCAGCAGATCGCTGCCAATCATGAACTCGTCGTCTATGTTGTAGGTATTCGTGTCATCCTGATAATTGAGCAGCAGCGGTCGAAACACCGGAACACCTGTGCGATGCGACTCCTCGAGCGCAGTGTAGAGGAATGGAAGCAAACGATACCGGAGCTTCAAATATTTCCTGATTATGTCTTCGTAATACTGTCCGAAGCGCCACGGCTCCTGATCGTATGAGTCGATGTTTTTATGATTGCGGCAGAAGGGCACCAGAAAAAACACCTGATAGCTGCGCACAACCAGTTCGCCATTCGCCCTGCCCATGAATCCGCCCACGTCCCCGCCGACAAACGGCTCGCCTGAAAGGCCGAGTGAGGTGAACATCGGAATACTCAACGCGAGGGATTCCCAGGTGCTATTAGTATCGCCGGTCCACATGGTGGCATAGCGCTGCACGCCGGCGTAGGCTGCGCGCGTAATTACGTATGGTCTCTTGTTCGGTTGTAAACGCTCCAGTCCTTCGTAAGTGGCCCGGGCCATTAACAGCGCAAAGACATTTCGGTTTTTCGCGTGCGTCGTATATTGACCTTCATCGTTACTCACGACATCCATCTGGTTCTTTCCCGTCTGATCGATAAAATCAGCCGGCTCATTCATATCTGTCCAAATCCCGGCAATACCGTTATCGAGATAAGCTCGATGCAGATCCCCCCACCATCTGCGCGCATCAGGCAACGTGTAATCGACAAACACACTATCGCCCGGCCAAACTCGAGGAACGAACAGTTCACCATTCTTGCGCTTCTGAAAGTAGTTTTTCGCCACGCCTTCGTCGAACACGTAATAACGTCGCTCCTGTGAGTCCAGCTCCGGCTTCGACGATGTGCTTTGGGAAGCACCCATTGCCGGCGGTTGATGTTTGACTCCGGGATCGACAATGGTGACTAGCTTCACACCCTGCTGGCCCAGCTTTTCTGAAAGCGCCTTGGGATTTGAAAAGCGACTGGTATCAAAGGTAAAAACGCGGTAAGCCTGCATGTAATCGATGTCGAGATGGACCACGTCCAGCGGTAAGTCGCGCTCGCGGTATTGCCGCACAACCTCTTCGACAAGTGTGTCCGGGTAGTAACTCCAACGGCTCTGTTGATTCCCGAGCGCCCAAATCGGTGGCAGCGGCATATGACCCGTTAACTCCGCATAGCGACCGAGAATCTTCGGCAGCGAAGGACCATAGAAAAAGTAATAGTTCAGCTCGCCGCCCTCGGCTCCGAACCAGGCCCGCTGCTGAGACGAGCGGCCGAAATCGAAGTAGCTGCGATAGCTATTGTCAAAGAAGATGCCGTAGGCAACACCGCGTTGTAATCCGATATAGAACGGAATCGTTTGATAGATCGGATCCCTGCCTTCTACATAACCGGGTGTATCTGAGTTCCAATTGACGAACCTGTCTCGACGTTTATCGAGCCGTGCAGCCTTTTCACCAAGTCCGTAGAAATGCTCATCAAATCCGAGCTTCTTGGAGGCAGCGACAAACATGCCCGCCTTCGGATCAAACATCATGTTCGTAAGCGTTGCGTCGGCATCGTAAGCCATCGGCTGTTCGTCAGAGTTAAGCAACTGCCGTGTGCGAGGATCATGAAAATCTATCAGCAAAGTCGATCGGTGAATGACAACCTGAAGCTCACTCGTCGACAGAGTTATTTCGTTCGGTGTCTCCGCAACGGTCCAGGGCACATCCTGCCAACTTTCCTTTGCAATGGCCCACGAGTGATCTTTAGAGGGAAGGGCTTTTGCGAAAGACGCGCGAACTCGTATCAGATCAGGCGCAAGCACCGAAAGCTGGACCTGAGAATTGTCCCGACAATTGAGCAATAGCCCTTTATCGATCCTTGTGTAGCTCGTGACCGGACCGATCTTTCGTAAACGAGTAATGTCCTGTGCTACGACGGTGACGGGCAGGACTAGAACAACAACGAAGATTAGTTTTAGTCGCTTCATGGCTCTCTCACTAACGCTAATGTAATGTTTGGCAACGATCGTGGGCGCGACCGCTACGACATCATACGCGCTTTGTCCCGCGTGAAAAACTCGTTCGCTAATGACGCGGCCATCGAGTCGGCTCCTACGCCTTTAGGCAATGCCGGCTATTTCGCGGGCATTGAACGGACGCTCCAAAACGGGTACGCAAGTTCCCAAACCGTGCCAACAGCTAGTTCTTCCAACCCTTCTCCTCGAGCACCGAGATTGATAAAAACCTTACATTAACGGATTGGGTGGTGCTTGAAATTAACGTTTTCCGCCACAAAAGGACCACATGGACCCAACTCACATCGACGAGAGTAACGCTCACAACAACGCGGCACAGCGATTGAAACCAAATCAGCGCCCCCTGAAAGAAACTCTCAAAGTTATTTATCCTAAATCAGATTAGCGGAGGGATAAGCTCATGAAGCTCAAAGCTTCCAGGAACCTTTTCGTAATTGCGGCGCTAGCGGTTTTGGTTGTCGTCAGTACTTCGTTTGAAGCTCGAGGCCAGGGACGTGGTCGAAGGGCGACCGGACTCGACAAGAAATGCGCCAAGTTTGTGAACTGTCACGATGCCAGCGAAGGCCGCTTGGATGGGCGTGGACCTCGCCGAGGAACTGACGTTGACAATTGGGACTGGAGACGTTCCCGTCGAGATCGATACGCAGATCGTGATGGAACATGGCGTCGCCGTGGCGAGGTTGACCGCGACGGAACATGGCGCCGCCGTGGCGAGGTTGACCGCGATGGAACATGGCGTCGCCGTGGCAACGTTGATCGCGACGGAACATGGAGTCGCCGTGGCGAGGTTGACCGCGATGGAACATGGCGTCGCCGTCGCCGATAAGCAGGTGAGTTAATGCAAAATCAAGCGTCTCGTCGATCAAGGTTTGATAGACCGCTGCCGCACTGCACTCGGGCTTCAAGAAAATAGTCTCAGTGGGCCGGTGAAGTATCGATAGCTTCAACTCGGATCGTACGCACGCCTCGCGCGGACGGTTACAAACTCTTCTGTCTCGATAATGTAAGCGGTGAGGTTGTAGCCGTAGACGCAGCCGGTGTCGAGCCCGATCGCTTTCTTACCACGACGAGGCTCGGCGGCCGGCCAGTGACCAAATAGAACTGTCTTCTCGCCGTAATAAACGTGATACCACGGAGTTCCCTCTTCACTCTCACGATCTGGACCAAGGGTGCGCAGACGCGTTAGATCGCCAGTCGTCTGCGAATAAAGCTCCACATTCGGTCGCAACCCCGCGTGGACCACGAGATGAGTACCCAGATCGATCGTAAACGGCAAGCGATTTAAGAAACTCGCATAGTGATCTTTCTCACCTTTCAACTCTCGATGTGCCTCACGTTGCGCCGGCTTCAAATCGACATCCTCGCCACACCACTTCCGCCGCAACTGCAAATCATGATTTCCAATCACAGTACTGAACCGCGGATCGGTCATGAACTTCTCCAGCACTTCGCGGTTCTTTGGTCCTTTAGTGATCAAGTCTCCCACGGAAACGACACGATCGCGCTCCCCAAGCTGAACCTTCTCCATCAGGTCCATCAACTCATCGTAACAACCGTGAATGTCTCCAACTACGATCGTGCGGCTACTCATCCAGTCCTCCGAATCAACATGTCATGAAGTCTATTGCATGGCCGCAAAAAGGCACAAGAAGGCACAAAGGGGTGATGATTGTGCCTCTTTGTGTCTGAATCTTGTGCCTTTTGCGGTAAATCGTTCTGGTTAGAGCAACCGGCGATTAGCGATAGATGTAAGTCGTACTCTCTTTCTGCTTCCACTCAACGCCATCAATGTTCTGCACATCGCTGGACATGAGTTCTTCACTCAACTTACTCGTCCGCACTATCGGATCGAGGTTTACGAGATAGACGATCCTGCCCATCGGTTCTTCCTCATCCGGCCGATTGAGCTCGAGCAGTTCAAAGTCAAAGCCGTGACTAATGAAGAGTTTCTTGAGCACGATGTTGGTATTGTCCACGTCACGCGTCGTAACTGACATCTGCATCGCCCGGAACACCTGAAACTGTTCGAAGTATTCGAGCACTGACAACGCGAGCAGGACAAAGAGCGTTAGGATCATTGCCATGTCCCAGCGGCCAACGCCGGCCGCTAGACCAACGCCAAGACACACGAGCAACACCGTCGTCTCTTTCGGATCGCGAATGTTCGTCCGGAAACGAACGAGCGAGGCGGCCGCAAAGATACCAAACGCTCGCGCCGCGCTGTCTCCCACGACCATCATCATCGCACCCGCAACCACCGCCATCAGAATCTGCGTTTGGGCCACGTAAGGATTGCGGCGAAAGATTGGCGCACCGCGTCGGGGACGAAACGCGAGCAATGCCGCAAGAAAAGCCGCGAGCGAGAACCGCAGCGCGATCCGCGCAGCTAATGATTCCCAACTCCCGAATGTCTCAGGCGCCAATCCGGCGCCGTCTCGGCCAAATAGTTCGCCGACGAAAGGGATTTGGTCGCGAGCAACTGGTGACGCGGTTGCCTGCGGCGACTCAGTAGTCGTGGTATTCGTTGTTACGACTTGAGGTTGAGGGGGAACGCGAAAATAGAAAGCCAGTAACCCGCTCCCCAGCAGGAGGAGGACAAACGTCCCCACCACCGCAAGAGTCAAACGCTTCATGTCTCGTTTACCTTTCTCGGATCAAGGAGCACAAACCGACGTTCAATTATTGTTTGGCCCACAGCCGGTTTCGCTTCATGTGATGAATGCTGCCCACCGGCGGCGAACTGTTTGGTCCTTCGAAAAATAACTGGCTGTTGAATGGCTCTTCATCAGCAGCCATCGGCGGCATCTCGTACACCCCGTCTGATCTCATCACTCGCGCTTTAACGTTATCGCGCAGATACGCTGCCAGCACGGTGTCCTTCAAATACTTCTTCAGCTTCGCATCGAGCACCGGCACGACAACCTCGACACGTCGATCGAGATTGCGTGCCATCCAATCAGCCGATCCTATGTACACCTCTTCCTCGCCGCCGTTAGCGAAGTAGAAGATGCGACTGTGTTCGAGGAAACTTCCAACTATGCTCCTGACGTGCACCGTCTGCGACAGGCCTGGTTCGCCCGGCCGAATAATGCATGCGCCGCGCACGATCAGATCGATCTTCACGCCCGCTTGCGACGCCTCGTAAAGCGCTTCGATGACCTGAAGATCAGTTAGTCGATTGATTTTGGCTGTGATGTGAGCGGGTTTACCGGCTTCGGCGTGTGCGGTCTCGCGCTTGATCAACGCCATCATGCGCTTGCGCAGATTCAGAGGCGCGATCATCAAGCGGCTATATTCCTTCTGGATTGAAAAACCGGTAAGAAAGTTGAACAAGTCGCTCGCGTCGTCGCCAATGATGGAATCGCTGGTCAGTAACCCGAGGTCGGTGTAAATCTTTGAAGTCGTGGGATTGTAGTTCCCGGTCGCGATGTGCGTGTAGGTCTTAAGACCATCCTGCTCGCGCCTCACGACGAGAGCCACTTTGCTATGCGTCTTCAGACCGACCACGCCGTAGACCACGTGTACGCCCGACTCGGCGAGACGTTCGGCCCACTCGATGTTGTTCTCCTCATCGAATCTCGCCTTGATCTCGACGACGGCAGTCACTTGTTTGCCGCGCTCGCTGGCCGCCATCAATGCCTGCGGAATCGGGGAGTTCTTGCCAGTGCGATAGAGACACATCTTGATCCCCACAACCTGCGGATCGTCAGCGGCGGCCTGGATGAAATCGACGACGGTCCCAAACCCGGAATACGGATGATGCAGCAGCACATCCTGGTTCTTGATCGCGTCAAAGAGCGACTCTTTGTTGCGCAACGCGACTGGCACGACTGCTCGCAGTGGTTTGTCTTTGAGCTCCGGCAGGTCGAGCCCGTAGAGTTCCATTAGATCCGGTGCATCGAGCAGACCATGAATCGTGTAGACGTCCTCCGCTTCGAGGCTGAGCGACTTCGTCAGATAGTCAACCATCTCGCGTGGCATCGTCGACGACACTTCCAGTCGTACCGCCAAACCAAAGCGCCGCTCTCGCAGCGACTCCTTGATCAGCTTCAGCAAGTCGGCGGCTTTGTCGTCGCGGATCTCGACATCGGCATCGCGCGTCACGCGGAAGAGGTGTCCCTTGCTGAAGTGCATGTTCGGGAACAACGATTGAATGTTTGCCTCGATCACTTCTTCCACGAGAGCAAACTTCAACTTCCCTTCACCCACCGGAATCAGTCGCGGCACTACCGGCGGAACCTTTATCCGTACGAATCTGACTTCGTTACCGAGCGGCGACCCCGCCAGCGTGTCTTCGGGATTGCTTTGTACCGTCAACCCGATGTTCAGACTCAGGTTCGAAATGTAAGGAAACGGGCGCGCCGGATCTACGGCCTGAGGGGTGAGCACCAGGAAGATGTTCTTCATGAAGTACTCGGCGAGGTGCTTCTTCTCACTCTGCGACAGCCTCGAGTAACGCGCAATCACTACACCGTTCGACTGAAGCTCGGGCAGCACTTCTTCACGCAAACAGTTCGAGTGCTCATCAACAAGCGTGAGCACTCGTTTACGGATGACGCGGAGTTGTTCCTCCGGCGTCAGTTCCCCGGGCATTGGTCCAATCTCTGCAATCCCCAGCATCTCTTTCAGACCGGAAACCCGGACCATGAAGAACTCGTCGAGGTTCGAGGAGAAGACGGCGAGAAACTTCAGCTTCTCGAGCACGGGCGTAGTTTTGTCCAGCGCCTCTTCGAGCACGCGGCGAAAAAACTCCAACTGGCACAAGTCGCGATTGAGGACGGACCAGGCGAGAAAACGTTTTGGTTTCGACTTTGTTTGCGCGGGTGTTTCCGATTTCATTACTTCTTTACCGTCTGATGTCATGGTTCTGGTGAAGACTAGTTTGAGCAACGAGCGTCGATGATCATGCGCGCCTTGCGCACAAACTCCGCAGCCCATTGAGCGGCGGGTTGATCGCGCTCCGCATTGCGCGAAGCCGCGAAGACTTTCGTAATCGTCTGTTTGTTTTTCTCAGCGTCGAGCAAACGCTGCAAATTATCGGCGAGTAGCTTGCGACCGGCTTCACTGATGTTGTTGTCGCCAACGCTCTTCGCCGTTGTCTTACAGCGTCCACCGCTTACTTCAATCGGAGACTTCTTCTTCCACACGTCGAGGCGCGCCTTGTTCTCACTGGAGCGCGAGTAGCCGAAGGTTGATCCCATGTCGCTAACGTAGTACACCGCCTGACCGGGTTTGCAACTGCGTGTTCCGTCGTTGTTCTTTTTTGAGTCGAGGCAGGCGAACTTGTGATTGTCCGTTTTGGTGTCGCCGTGATCGATGAACGCCAGCCAGAGTTTGAAGGCGTCGATCTCCGCACGTGCGCCGCCGTTTTTGAGCAGCTTCGTCAGTGTGTCAGCGAGCGGGGCCGAGTCTTTGCCGCTGCAGCCGACGTCAATGCCCTTCCCCAGCGACAACTCAATGCCGGCGGCGCGTTGAAAGGGCGAGAAACTGGCGCCTTGAAAACTTCGCGTCAAACTCTTCTCGCAATCCGGACAGTTGACGTCGGCGACCCATTCGTCATCGGCGAAGAAGCCCAGCGCTTGCGAGAAACGAGACGAAAGAAATTCGCCGTAGACTTCGCCGTTCAACTTGTCCTTCGACTGTCCCTTGAAATGCGGTTTGATCTTGTAGCGAATCAGATGCCCGTCGCCGTCGCTGACACCCTGGACTGAACAATGAAACTTCGGTGTGGTTCCGGCGCCAGGGTTTTCGTCTTTGTTCGCAACGCAGTTGAAGGGCTTGGCGATTCCGTTTGTATCAATCGGCGGTGCGCCGCGACGCGGCCCGATGGCCGGGTTGTAGCCAAGCACGGGATCGTACCTCGGATCCGGTTTTCGATAAACGTGAGCGGTTTGTTCTGCGCGCTCACGTTCCGCCGCGGTGAAACAGGCCTGCTGTGCCCCTGCTGGCGGGGCTGTGAAAAGCGCAGCACAAGAGATCAAAAGCGGAAGGATCCACTTCCGAGACGGGTTCTGATGCATTGTTTACCCTTAGATTTCCTAGCGTTCACGGATGGTCTTTGCATAATTTGAGCGCCGTATGTTAACGCGAAAAAAACGGCCGCTCGCGGATTGCCTCCTCCGCAGTAGGCACAAGATATCACGTGTTGCGAGCGATTGCCGAAGGTTGGCGATGGGAATAAAAAAACAAACATCAGCGTGGAATTCGCGAACGTCTGTGTCGTAGCATTCAATCGGTAGTGATGCAGTTTAAATAAGGTTTCCCGCAAAGGCGCAAAGGCGCAAAGAAAAGGAAGAACGTTTTGAATTGATTGATTCTCTTGGCGCCCTTTGCTCCCTTTACGCCCTTTGCCACCTTTGCGCCTTTGCGCCTTTGCGGGAGCACATACTTTCAAAATGCACCAGTACCCATTCACCCCACCCCTTTGGCAACCGCGATTCACCCCACATCGCGGCAACACAAGATCACAAAGAGGTAAATCATGTCTCGCTCCATCCTCATTTTTCTGTTCGCTCTTCTTAGTCTCACTTTT
>Ga0068859_100007832_pt1 | contig 10842 bp, 8 predicted proteins | sample KBSSwiS22_FD_66585 | JGI IMG/M metagenome (GOLD analysis project Ga0068859, IMG submission 66585) | Switchgrass rhizosphere microbial communities from Kellogg Biological Station, Michigan, USA - KBS Switchgrass S2-2 | ecosystem: Host-associated > Plants > Roots > Rhizosphere > Soil ... | reverse complement strand
AGCGGCTGCTCGACGAGGTCACGCTGTTCCTGCACCAGGTCGAGTCCACGATGCCTCCCGAGCGGCAGCGCATGCTCCAGGTCGCGCGCCATCGGGAGGCCGCGCTCGAGGGCCGTCGCGTCCTCGTGGTCGAAGACGATGCGAGAAACATCTTCGCGTTGTCCAGCGTCCTCGAACCGAAGGGGATACGCATCGACATCGCCCGAAATGGCCGTGAGGCCATCCAGGCGTTGACGCGGGCGCAACAGGGAGAAAGCGATCCGATCGACCTGGTCCTGATGGACATCATGATGCCGGAGATGGACGGCCTGACGGCCATGCTCGAAATCAGGAGCCGACCGCACTGGCGGAAGCTGCCCATCATCGCGCTGACCGCCAAGGCGATGAAGGACGATCAGGAACGATGCCTGGTCGCCGGCGCCAACGACTACATCGCGAAGCCGCTGGATGTCGAGAAGCTCCTGTCGTTGATTCGCGTCTGGATGCCGAAGTAGGTGGGCGCGTCATGACGTCTGTGACAGAAGTCGAGCTGCAGTTGCTGCTCGACGCGATCTACCTGCGGTATCACTACGATTTCCGGCAGTATTCCGCCGCGTCGCTCAAACGGCGCCTCGCCTCGGCGATGGCGATCTTCGGGTGCGAGACGTACCCGCGGCTGCAGGACCGGGTCCTGCAGGAGCCGGAGTTGTTCACGTCGCTGCTGGATTACCTCACCGTGCAGGTCAGCGATCTGTTTCGCGACCCTGCATACTTTCGAGCGCTGCGCGAGATGGTCGTGCCCCTGCTACGGACCTACCCGTCCCTCAAGGTCTGGGTCGCTGGTTGCGGCACCGGCGAAGAGGTCTACTCCCTCGCGATTCTCCTGCGCGAAGAGGGGCTGCTCGATCGCGCGCTCATCTACGCGACAGACATCAACGGCCGCGCGCTCCAGCGCGCAGAGTCCGGCGTCTACGACATCGACCGTATGGCGGGGTTCACGGACAACTACCAGCAATCCGGCGCGCGCACCTCGCTGTCGGACTACTACACGGCCGCTTACGGCCGCGCGGTATTCGACAAGTCGTTGCGCCGGCACGTGGTCTTTTCGGATCACAGCTTGTCGACCGACAGCGTGTTTGCCGAAGTCCACCTGGTCTCGTGCCGAAACGTCCTGATCTACTTCGACCGCGCACTGCAGAACCGGGCCCTCGGCTTGTTCAATGACGCGCTGATTCGCAAAGGGTTCCTCGGCCTGGGTTCCAAGGAATCCCTTCGCTTTTCGTCGCAGGTCGACGCCTTCATCGAGCTGGCGCGCAACGAACGGATCTATCAGAAGCGGGATGGCATCCGATGAAGGGCCTCAGCGATCGCGTCGACGCCGTTGTCATCGGCACGTCTGCGGGGGGGATCGACGCGCTGTCGATCGTGCTGCCGGCATTGACCATAGGCGTCCGCGCGGCGTTCTTCATCGTGTTGCACTTGCCGCGCAAGCGGCCGAGCCTCCTTGTGGACATCTTCGCGCCGAAGTGCGCGCTACACGTGCGCGAGGCCGAAGACAAGGAGCCGATCGAGCCGGGCACGATCTATTTCGCCCCGCCCGACTATCACATGCTGATCGATCGAGGACCGCAACTAACCCTTTCCGCCGACGACCTGGTCCACTTCTCTCGGCCGTCGATCGATGTCCTGTTCGAATCAGCTGCCGAGGTGTTCGGACCGAAACTGCTCGGCGTGATCCTCACGGGCGCCAGCCAGGACGGCGCCGAAGGACTCGAGGCGGTCCGCCGAGCCGGCGGCATCACCGTCGTGCAGCAGCCGCAGGAGTCCCGGGCCCCGATGATGACCGCATCGGCCCTGAAACGCGGCCCGGCCGATCTGGTGCTGCCCCTCGACGACATCGCGAAGCTGTTCCGGTCGCTGGACCCGGCGCTTTCCGCGAACATGAGTGCGTGACCTATGACTCCATCGCCGTTCGCAACCGTGAAGTGTCTGATCGTGGACGACCTCGAGGGCAACCGGCTCGCGCTCTCCGGCCTGTTGAGACGTGACGATGTCGAGGTCTTGACGGCGCGATCGGGGACCGAAGCCCTCGACCTGCTGCTGGCCCATGATGTCGCACTCGCCTTTCTCGACGTCCAGATGCCCGAGATGGATGGCTTCGAACTGGCCGAACTGATTCGTGGCAGCGAGCGGACGCGTCACGTCCCGCTGATCTTCGTCACGGCCGGCGGGCGTGACGAGCGGCGGACGTTCAAAGGCTACGAGTCCGGTGCCGTCGACTTCCTCTACAAGCCGATCGAGCCGCACATCCTTCGCAACAAGGCCGACGTGTTCTTTCAGCTGTACCGGCAGCGTCAGCAACTGGCCAGGGAACTGCGCGAGCGCACCGAGACGCTGCGGTTGAGCGAGATGTTCACCGCGATTCTCGGACACGACTTGCGCAGCCCGCTTGGGGCGATTCTGACGTCGGCCCGGCTGCTCGAGCACGAGACGAACACGACCGAGGTGAGGGCGATGGGGGCCCGCCTGTCGTCGAGCGCCACGCGCATGAGCCGGATGATCGAAGAACTGATGGACCTGGCACGCGCGAGACTGGCCGGTGGCATTCCCATTGATTGCCGGGACTCCGACGCGAGCACATTTGTCGAACGCGTGATTCAGGAGCAACGAGCCACGACGCCAGCGTGTCAGATTCAGCTGACGACCGAGGGCAGCCTCGTGGGGTGCTGGGACGCCGACCGCCTCGCGCAGGTCATGGCGAATCTCCTCGGCAATGCGGTGCGCCACGGCGATTCAGAAACGCCGGTGTCGGTGCACCTGGACGGCTCGAGCCCGGACGAGCTGACGCTGACGGTCGAGAACGACGGCGCCATCGACTCCGAAATCCTGCCGCACGTGTTCGATCCGTTCCGGGGCGCGCATCGGCAGCTCGGACGCGGTGACGGATTGGGCCTTGGCCTCTACATCGTTCAGCAGATTGTCCGGGCGCATCGAGGAGCGATCGAAGCGCGCTCTGACGGAGGTCGAACCCGGTTCACCGTGACGATCCCCAAAGCGGTGTCAGGAACTCTCGACGCACACGAAACCAGCGACGGCGACGCGCTTCATCGGGTCTGATGAGGCGGCGTTGCGGCCGGACTCAGCTCCCGTTGTGTTGGTCGTCTGGCCGCGTATCCAACCAGCAGCACCAGGCAACGGCGGATGAAACCCCCGCGCCGAACACGAGAATCGGTGGCGCAAACGCCATGAGTAGAACGATGGCGAGTGCGGCTGCGGCGATGAGGTAGCTGAGGCCACGGCGCCGGCCGGCCTGTTCCTGTACGGTAGTCACCTCGCGCATGGGGTCTCCTATCTCCCCGCCGGGTACCCGCGTTTGGTGAGAGCCGCTTCGAGGCTACGCAGGCTGTCCTCGCACGGGGCGGTCAGCTTCCGTTTCTCATCCAGTGACAATGCCAACGACCGCACGTTGGTGTTCTTGCGCGACAGACCGACAATCTGCGCGTTGAGGGCCATGAAGGTGTCGAGAGACTTCGAGGCTGTGGTCACCTGTTGACGTGAGCCAGGAGCCACGAGAGGTGCGAGCGATCGGAGTGCGTTGCGTGCGGCTGCCTCGGCTGTGGACATCTCGGTCTCGATCCTCGCCATGGAGGCATCGTCAGGGTCGGCAATGTGTGGTGCCTGCAGGACCTGGATTTCACGCACCGCGACGACGGCCCTGGCGGTGAGGGCCGTGACGTTCCAGCCGGCCCCAGGATTGGTGGGCGTCACCGCGTCGAGGGCAGCCTTGACCGCATCGGCTGCATCCTGGGCCGGTCCAAACGACAAGCGCTGCGCCTTGAGGTTCGTGTTCTGGACGGCCAGATCGAGGATGCGTCGATCGAGCTCGCGATACGTGGCGAACTGACCCGTGAATCGTTGCAAGAGCGCGGCCTCGTCCGTGTACTTGAGGCCGGCAAGAATCGGCGCCAGTTGGTCGACATCGTGCTGGACCGCCTGTGTGGCTTCCTCGGCTTCGCGCGCAAAGGCCACCGAGGCCTCATCGGTGTCGGCCATGACGGCCCGGTCGGTCGCACCCGCCGCCTTCATGAACTGCACGTGCAGGTCGGCCGAGAGATGACGAGCGTTCGACAGCTGTGCCAGCGCCGCATTGACGTCGCCGCAGGAGGCGGCCACTACGGCGGCGGCGATGAGCGCGATGTGGCTGGCGATTCGGCGGAGGCGCCCCGGCCGGCCCACCGTAGCGGCCGCCGTGGCCGTCACCACGTCGTTGGATTGCTGCCGCTGTGTGGATGTGCGGATGCCGGCCACGGCCGCCTCCTTTCTGCACCATAGGCCGCGCGCCGTTAGGAAGTCCTAAGGAAGTGATGAGGAAGTCGGGGCGGGGCGGGTTCTCCGAACACCAGAGGCCACGCGATCCACAAATGCGATAGTCTCGCCTCGTGCCTCGGTCGCTCGTGACAGCTGTGCGTGCGGGCTCGTCGCTGGTGATGGTCGGATTGGTGACCGGGGCGTACCTCTGGCTGGCTCCTGCCAATCACACCACCGTTGCACTCACGTATCTCCTCTGCATCGTCCTCGTCGCCACCTGGTGGGGAATTGGCGTGGCCACGATTGCTTCCGTCGCGGCCATGGTGGCGTTCAACGTCTTCTTCTTGCCGCCCGTTGGGACGCTGACCATTGCCGACCCGCAGAACTGGGTCAGTTTCTTTGCGTTCCTGGCCGTTGCCGTGATTGTCAGTCAGCTGTCGGGGCGAGCCCGCGACCGCCAGATCGAGGCGCTGGGGCGGCAACAGGACCTGGAACGTCTGTACGCACTCAGCCGAGCCCTTCTGCTCGCCGATGGAGAGGTCTCGCTGCCCGCCCAATTGGCGCGCCGCGTCGCCGAGGCGTTTCCGGTCACGACCGTGGCCCTGTTCGACGCGCGCTCCGGCACCGTCGCGTGGGGCGGCGTCGCCGACAAACCGGACATCGAACCGCGGTTACGTGACGTGGCCCGGACCGGCGAGGTCATGCACGGGGAGCTCGGTCTGGTCGTCACGCCCGTGCGCTTGGGCGGTGCGCCGATTGGCAGCCTGGCCATCGAGGGCGGATCGCTGGCCGATGCGGTCCTGCAGTCGATCGCCAATCTGGTGGCGATCGGCCTCGAACGCGCCCGCGGCCAGGAGGCCATGGCGGCATCAGAAGCCGCGCGACAAAGTGGTGAGTTGCGGGCGGCGCTGCTCGATGCCGTCGCGCATGAATTCAAGACGCCCCTGACGGCCGGCAAAGCCGCAGCCAGCGCGCTGCTGTCCAGCACGACCAGCAACCCGAACGACCATGAGCTGGTCGTCATCATCAACGAGGAACTCAATCGCCTTCAGGCTCTTGTCAGCGACGCGATTCGGATGCTGCGCATCGACGCCGGCGATGTCGTCGTGCACCGGGAACGGCACCTGGTGTCCGGCATCATCGATCACGCGATCCAGGAGATGGGCACCCGTCTCGGCGGCCATGCGATGACGACACGTGCTCCGTTGGCTCTTACGGTCGACGCCGACGCGTCGCTGTTGCGTCTCGCGCTTCGTCAGTTGCTCGACAATGCCGTGAAGTACTCTCCGCCTGACTCCCGGATCGAGGTCTCGGCCACTGGCAATGGCCGCGTCAACCTGTCGGTGAGCAATTCAGGACCGGCCATTTCCGCGATCGATCGCGGCCGTATCTTCGATCGCTTCTATCGTGGCGCCCACTCGGCCAACATTCCGGGAACCGGTCTCGGGCTCGCGATTGTCCAGCGCATCGTACAGGCCCATGGCGGCGAAGCCACGGTGACGAGCGACGCGGCGACGGGCACGACGTTCACCCTGTCACTCCCAGCCTCGTCACACGATGACGAACTGGCTCACGTATCGTCGCAGTTGTCGGTCTGAGGGAACCTGATGAGCGCTGGTCTGATTCTCGTCGTCGATGACGATCCGCAGATTCGACGGGTCATGCGCGTCACCCTCACCCAGCAAGGCTATGAGGTCGACGATACGACCAGGGGCGAAACTGCGCTGGCGAAGGTTCGTGAGCGCCGGTTCGACCTGGTATTGCTCGACATCAACATGCCAGGCATGGGCGGCCTCGAGACCTGCAAGATGATCCGTCAGGGATCCGAGGTCCCCATCATCATGCTCACGGCGCGTGACGCCGAAACCGACAAGATTCAGGCGCTCGATGCTGGTGCCGACGACTACGTCACCAAGCCGTTCGGAATGCCCGAGTTGCTGGCCCGCATGAGGGCGGCGCTTCGGCGCACGCCCTGGGCACCGGGACCTGCCGGCAGTGCGACGCTGACGCTCGGTGGCGTCCAGGTCGACTTCGACGCCCGTCAGGTGGTGGCGAGTGGCCAGCACGTCCGCCTGACGCCCAAGGAGTTCGACCTCCTTCGCTACCTTGCGACGCACGCCAACAAGGTCGTGACGCATCGCGAGCTGCTCCAGGCCGTGTGGGGTCCCGACTACGGCGATGAAGTGGATCATCTCCGAGTGGTGATCAACCAACTTCGTAAGAAGATCGAGGCTCAGCCGTCAAAGCCGATCTTCCTCCTCACCGAACCGTGGGTGGGCTATCGTCTGGCCGTTCCCAAAGAACCCCTCTCATAGCTCTCGCCGTTGTCTGCAGTCCGCGGCCTGCAGACTGTTGCCTGACTCCTAACGTCCCCTTTATGACTTCCTAACGGGGCGAGTCCTACATTGGTCTCGTGGCCGCCGGACCGTCCGACGGCAGATTCAGCGAGGCCGCCATGTTGCTCGACATCTTCTACCTCGCGATTGGCGTCTTGTCCGTGGGACTGTGCTGGTCCTTCGTCAAGGTGTGCGACCGTCTCTGAGGCTCCGATGGATTTCGTTCTCGCAGCCATTGCCGCGGTGCTGGTCTTCGGCTACCTGATCTACGCCCTACTGCGGCCCGAGAGGTTCTGAGGCCAACCATGACCGCTGTCGGCATCTATCAGATTCTCTTCTTCTTCGTCATCGTCCTGGCAATCACGAAACCGCTCGGCGTCTTCATGGCTCGCGTCTTGACCGGCGAGCGCACGTTCCTGCATCTCGTGCTTCGTCCGCTCGAACGCGGTGTCTACTGGCTCGCGGGGATCCGTGAGGACGTCGAACAGTCGTGGACGCAGTACGCGGGCGCTCTGCTCGCGTTCACGGTCGCGAAGTTTCTCTTCGCGTATGCGATCCAGCGGATGCAGGGTTGGCTGCCGCTGAATCCCCAGGGCTTCGGCACGGCTCACGCCGCCGCGGGCGCGACCGCCATGACGCCCGATTTGGCGTTCAACACCGCGATCAGCTTCGTGACCAACACCAACTGGCAGTCGTACGTCGGCGAGACGACGATGAGCTACTTCGTGCAGATGACGGCACTCACGGTGTCGAATTTCACGTCGGCGGCGGCGGGCATTGCCATCGCGATTGCACTGGTGCGCGGCTTCGCGCGACACGAGACGAAGACGATCGGCAATTTCTGGGTCGACTTCACCCGATCGATCGTCTACATTCTGCTGCCCCTATCGCTCGTGGCTGCACTGGTGTTCGCGTCTCAAGGCGTGATTCAGAACTGGGATCACTACACGCACGCGACGACGGTCGAAGGCGCTGCGCAAGTCATTGCGCAGGGCCCAGTGGCGTCCCAGGAGGCGATCAAGCAGCTGGGGACGAACGGAGGAGGCTTCTTCAACGCCAACTCCGCGCACCCGTTCGAGAATCCGACGCCGTTGTCGACGGTGTGGCAGGTTGTCCTGATCTTCATGATTCCCGCGGGCCTGACCTTCACCTTTGGCGAAATGGTGCGCGACCGGCGGCAAGGCTGGGCGCTTTTTGCCGCCATGTCGGTGATGTTCCTGGCCGGGGCATTCGTGGCCTATGGCGCTGAGCAGAACGGCAACCCCCTGCTGACGCAGCAGGGAATCATGTCCTCGGCGACAGGCGGACAGCCCGGCGGCAACATGGAAGGCAAGGAAGTCCGGTTTGGCATCGCACAGTCCGCGCTCTTCGCCACGGTGACGACCGACGCAAGCTGCGGCGCAGTGAATGCGATGCACGACAGCTTCACCCCGATCGGCGGACTGGTGCCGCTCTTCAACATCATGACCGGCGAAGTGATTTTCGGCGGCGTTGGGGCCGGTCTCTACGGCATGTTGCTCTACGCGATCCTCGCGGTGTTCATCGCCGGTCTCATGGTCGGCCGCACGCCGGAATATCTGGGCAAACGCATCGAACAGAAAGAGGTGAAGATGGCCATGCTGGCGCTGATTGCGACGGCGTTCAGCATTCTGATCTTCACGGCCATCAGCGCGGTGGTGCAGTTTCCGCAGGGCGGCTACTGGAATCCACCTGGACCCGCCATCGCGAACGTGAACAACGCCGGACCGCACGGCCTGGCGGAAGTCCTCTACGCCTACGCCAGTGGCACCGGCAACAACGGGAGCGCGTTTGCCGGCATCAGTGCCAACACACCGTGGTACAACCTCACGATCGGGCTGGCCATGATCATCGGGCGATTCCTGTTCCTGCTGCCGTTGCTGGCCGCAGCCGGGAGCCTCGCACTCAAGAAGCGCGTGCCGGTCACGACCGGGACGCTCCCGACGCACGGCGGACTGTTCGTCGGTCTCCTCGTCGGCACCATCGTGATCGTCGGAGCCCTGACGTTCTTTCCCGCGCTGTCGCTGACGCCGATTGTCGAGCACTTCCTCATGAATCAGGGCCGCCTCTATTCGATGGCGTCCCCCTTCCTGACGGGGACACCATGGCTCTGACTTCCGAACTCTCCGCTCCGCCACCGCCCGTGAAAGCCGGCGACAGCGAGGAACTGACGGACCTGCTTCCGTCGAAGCTGGCCCGCGCCCGGCCGTTGTTCGATCCCGACATCGTCTCGCGAGCCATCCGGCAGTCGTTCGTCAAACTGCACCCGGCGACACTGGCGCGCAATCCGGTGATGTTCGTGGTCGAGGTCGGCGCGGCGCTGGTGTCGGTGCTGGCACTGCGCGACGTCGTGAGGGGCGCGTCCTCGCTGGCCTTCGGCATTCAGATTGCCGCGTGGCTGTGGTTCACCGTGCTTTTCGCGAACTTCGCGGAGGCGATGGCCGAGGCTCGCGGCAAGGCACAGGCAGACTCACTGCGGAAGACCAAGACCGACGTGCTGGCCAAGCGTGTCGGCGCCGGCGGCGCAATCGAGCGCGTCGCCGCCTCGGCGCTGCGTGCCGGCGACGTCGTCGTGTGCGATCCCCAGGACATCATTCCGGGAGACGGCGAAGTCATCGAAGGCGTGGCGTCGGTCGATGAATCGGTGATCACCGGCGAGAGTGCACCCGTCATCCGCGAGTCCGGCGGTGATCGCAGCGCGGTGACCGGCGGCACGCGGGTGTTGTCCGACGGCATTCGCGTTCGCATCACCTCAAATCCCGGTGAAACCTTCCTCGATCGCATGATCGCCCTCGTGGAGGGTGCCGAACGCAAGAAGACGCCGAATGAGGTCGCCCTCAACATTCTCATCGCGGGCCTGTCCCTCATCTTCCTGCTTGCCGTCGCCACGCTGGAGCCGCTGGCCGGCTATAGCGTTTCTTCCGCCGGCGCCGGCGCGGTCCCCACTGTGGCGGTGCTCGTCTCTCTTCTCGTGTGTCTGATTCCGACGACGATTGGCGGCCTGCTGTCGGCCATTGGAATCGCGGGCATGGACCGCGTCATGCAGCACAACGTTCTGGCCATGAGCGGCCGGGCCGTTGAGGCCTCCGGCGATGTGCACACCCTGCTGCTCGACAAGACCGGCACCATCACGCTGGGCAACCGCCAGGCCGTGGAGTTCGTGCACTTTGCCGGCGTGGACGAAGCCGAGTTGGCCGATGCGGCGCAGCTCTCGAGTCTGGCCGACGAGACGCCCGAAGGGCGCTCTGTTGTCGTGCTCGCGAAGGAGCGCTACGGCCTTCGCGGCCGCGAGGTGTCGGATAGGTCTGCGACGTTCATTCCGTTTTCGGCCTACACGCGCATGAGCGGCGTCGATCTCGACGGCCGCGAGCTGCGGAAGGGCGCGTCCGAAGCCATCGCGGCGTTTGTGAAGGAACGGGGCGGCACGACGCCGGCGGGGTTCAGCGAGGCCGTCGATCGGATTTCGAGGACGGGGGGTACGCCGTTGGCGGTCGCCGACGGACGCCGCCTTCTCGGCCTGATCCACCTCAAGGACGTCGTCAAAGGGGGGATGAAAGATCGGATCGCGCAACTGCGGTTGATGGGCATCCGCTCGGTCATGATCACTGGGGACAATCCGCTGACCGCAGCCGCGATCGCGAGCGAAGCCGGCGTCGACGACTTCCTGGCGCAGGCCACACCCAAGGACAAGCTCGACTACATCAGGAAGGAACAGGCAGAGGGGCGACTCGTCGCCATGACGGGCGACGGCACGAATGACGCGCCGGCCCTCGCACAGGCCGACGTCGGTGTCGCCATGAACACCGGCACGATGGCAGCCAAGGAAGCCGGGAACATGGTGGATCTCGATAGCAACCCGACCAAGCTCATCGAGGTCGTGGCCATCGGGAAACAACTCTTGATCACCCGCGGCGCCCTGACGACATTCTCGATTGCGAACGACGTCGCCAAATACTTCGCGATCATCCCCGCCATGTTCATGACGACGTTTCCGGCGTTGGGCGTCCTCAACGTCATGCGGCTGCACACGCCTCAGAGCGCGATTCTGGCCGCCGTCATCTTCAACGCCCTGATCATCATCGCGCTGGTGCCGCTTGCCCTGCGCGGCGTGAAGTACCGCCCGCAGAGCGCGGCGTCGATGCTGCGACGGAATCTCCTCGTCTACGGCCTCGGCGGCATTGTCGCGCCGTTCCCCGGCATC
>Ga0068859_100007831_pt1 | contig 10844 bp, 10 predicted proteins | sample KBSSwiS22_FD_66585 | JGI IMG/M metagenome (GOLD analysis project Ga0068859, IMG submission 66585) | Switchgrass rhizosphere microbial communities from Kellogg Biological Station, Michigan, USA - KBS Switchgrass S2-2 | ecosystem: Host-associated > Plants > Roots > Rhizosphere > Soil ... | reverse complement strand
GCGGTTTCGGCTCAGGGTCAGCGAGAATTCGATCTGTTCGTCGAGGCAGGCGGCGATATCTTCTTCGTGCCGGACGCGGAGTCGCCCCGGGCCATGATCGTCCCGTCCGCGTCGATCGCTCGGGCGGTGGTGATCGCCTGCTTGAGCTGGCGGGCGGCACCGCGGCCGGAGCCGGTCTTACCGCTACCCAGCCACGCCTCGGCGATCACCGGCGCCGCGGTCGGCGTGGACAGCGTGGTGATCAGCGGAGACAGCCCTTTGCGCAGCAGCGCACGCCCGGCGATCTTGGCGTGCCCGAACGAGGCGCCTTGTTTCTGGTGGCCGTACACCGGGCGCAGTAGCGAGTCGATGTCCAGGAACATCCGCTCGTCTGGGCCGGGCAGCAGCGGGGTGCGCTGCGCGAGCGCGATCAGATTCGCGCGAGCCACCGCGGCGAGCTGGTTGGCGTGGCCTAAGCTGAACTCGCGCAGCAAGATCCCCACTGTCGAGGGCGCGTACACCTCGTCGAACACCCGGGCCGTGCCGCCGGCGCGCAGCACGTTCGCATCGTCGATGCTGTCCGCGCCGCACATCATGCCCGCGATGATCGTGGTGAGCTTCCCGGCCGGGTTGACCGCCCCGGACCTCATCCGCGTGCTGGGCAGCTCGACGTGCTCGCCGATCAACCACGAAAGACCGGTCTGCTCAGCCAGTTCCAGCACCGGCACCAGGTTCCGCTCGTCGAACACAACGGACTCGGTGCTGAACGTGTGCGATGATTGCACCGGAAATGGCACTGTCAGGTTGGCTCACCAACCTGACAGTGCCCCCTGAGGCGATCGACGAAGATGAGAGGTCGCCACGCGCCGCTCTTGACTGTCGCCCGCAACATGATCATCGATGAGCGGCGGAGCGCGAGGTTCCGTAACGAGTCCGGGTCCGCGGACCTGGAAAGAATCTACGACCGCGCCGGCCTCGATGAGATGGACTCCGTACTCGACCGATTGCTGTTGAGCGGCGCCCTGGCCCAGTTATCCTCGCTGCACCGCGCGGTGATCCGCCGGTCGTACTACCAGGGCTGGACGACTGCGCAGATCGCCGCCGACCTCGACATCGCCGAAGGCACAGTGAAATCGAGGCTGCATTACGCCATGCGGGCGCTGCGGCTCACATTGCAGGAAATGGGATCAGCGGTACATGGAGATGGTAGCCGCGCCAAGGAAGCGGGCGCCGGCTGTGTCGGTGGGCCGCCCGCCCTGAACGGATGAACCACATACGGCTCTACATCGTGTCACTGACGGAAGGGCAGACGATGGAGTCATGCCGCTCAAGTTCAGTAATCGTCGCGGGGAGTAACTCTGTTAAGATCGTCTGCAGGTCCGCTGACCGCCGCTCCACCGTTGGTGCTGCTGCATCCTTTGGGGTCGACGGGATCGATGTCATGGGCGTCACTCGCTAAATCGCTTCGGGCAGTGGGCTATCGCGTCACGACGCCAGACTTGCCCGGACATGGGACCTCCCGCGACACCTCGTTTACGTGGGAGAGCGCAAGAGAGACGGTCGGTGCCGCAGCCGAACGGATCGGGCCGGCAAAGCCTGTCCTCGTCGGCCTTTCCCTCGGGGCGGCGACCGCGATATACGCCGCCCAGCGTGAGCCGAACAGCTTTGCCGGTCTGGTACTCAGCGGTGCGGGGGCCTGCTGGAACGACCGCTACCTCCGGAGCGGGTTGACCGTGGCGGCCGCTGTCGGAGCGTTATCGGCAGCGGTTGGCCGCCGCGAACTACTCGCCCACGCCACAGGCGTACGCGGCCGCAAAATCGTGACCGCCGCCCGTGCCGCCGACGTCGGGCCGGCCCAACTGTGGCGCGCTGCACGGCAGTTGACGCAATTCGACGTGCGCAGCACACCCCCGCCACAGATACCGTGCGCCGTCATCGTGCTCACCGAGGATCGGCGGGTGCCGCCCGGGCTGCAGAGGGCACTCGTTAGGTACTTGGACTGCCCGCACGTCGACGTCGCCGCGGACCACGACGCACCGGTGCGCCATACCGCCCGGTTCTTCGACGGCGTGCAAACCGCTCTCACGTTGCTTGGCGGCTTTCGCCGACCGCTTCGAACTGGAAGATCCCAATGACCACACAGGTTCACCACAGCCGTGACGCTGTGGTCATCGGGGCAGGTCCAGCCGGTCTCGCTGTCGCACGGCAGCTCGAGCATCAGCACCGCGTCAAGACGCTCGTTATCGACCGCGCAGCGGCGCCAGCCATTTCGTGGCGCACGCGCTATGACAACTTCCGTCTCAACACCACCGGGTTCCTGTCACATCTTCCCGGACAACGGATCCCGTTGACCGCCGGCCGTTGGCCAACCCGGGAGGACATGGTTCGCTACTTCGACAACTACGTGCGGCGACAGAACATCACCCTCGAGTTGGGCTGTGAGGTCAACGGGATCGACCGCGCCGAAGGCGGCTGGCGACTCGACACATCGTCAGGCGAAGTCCGAACGCGGGCGATCGTCCTCGCCACGGGCAACTACCGCACGCCCACCATCCCTTCCTGGCCAGGCGTGACTCAGTTCACCGGCGACCTCGTTCACTCCGGCAACTTCAGAAACGCTTGGCCCTTCCGCGACCGCGACGTCCTCGTCGTCGGCGCCGGCAATTCGGCCGCCGACATCGCCGTCCAGCTCGCCAATAACGGCGCGCGCCGGATCTGGCTTGCTGTCCGCACACCGCCGCATCTCGTGCGGCGTGCCATCGCAGGGTTTCCGTCGGACATCTTCCTCGAGCTCTTCGCCTGGGCGCCTGCGAGGACGGTCGACCCGATTATCGAGCTCTCCGAGCGCCTGATGTGGGGTGACCTGTCGGCCTACGGCTTCAACCGGCCGCCACAAGGGCTGAAGGCGACGGTGGAACAGACGGGCCGCATCCCCACGCTGGCCGACGAGCTCATCGACGCCGTGCGAGCCGGCCACGTCGAGGTCGTCGCCGCTGTGGAGGCGGTCGAACCCGACCGTGTGATCCTCGCCGACGGCAACTGCATACCGCCCGCGGTAATCATCGCCGCAACCGGCTTCAGCATGGATCTCGACGGTTTGGTCGGCCACCTCGGCGTCCTAGACGTAAGCGGCAAGCCACACGGTGGATTCGCCTCGCACATCGGCGATGGAATGTTCGCGCTCGGCTACGGCATTCCGCCCAATGGCCCACTGCGCGCAATCCGCCGGGCAGCAACGCCCCTTGCCCGTGAGATCGCCGCCCACCTAGCGACGGTTCACACCACCACTACACATCACACCAGCTCACCTATCACAGCCGACTCCCAGCCTCTGCGAACGACCAAACGCTGCGATACAAGTAGTTTTCGGCCGGGCGCCTGAAATGTCCTCGTGCTGTCGCGCAGTGTGTGACCTCGGCCACTCCCGATGAACGGCAATTGTTCACGAGTCGTATCACTTGGTAGGTGGAGGGTTAGGCCCGGTCACCGAGACGTTCAGCCAACGCACCGATGCTTATCCGAAGCGCGGTCACTGCCGCAATGCGAAATCAAGGAGACGCAATGGTTTTGCTTTCCGTCGAAAAGTACTACTTCCGCGGCGCGGAAGGATACGAGACGGCCCGTCGGGCGACGGTGTGGAATGGCCTGCTGCCGGACCGTTTTCCCGATGTAATCGTGCAGGCGCACGACACCGACGACGTGGTCGCAGCGATCCGTTATGCGCGGGCCAACGGCCATCAAGTCGGCGTACGTTCGGGCGGGCACAGCTGGGCGGCCAGTCACCTGCGCGACGGTGGCATGCTTCTCGACGTCAGCCGCCTCGATCACTGCACTGTCGAACCGGATCGGATGATCGCGGACGTCGGCCCAGGCAAGGTCGCCAGCGTCTTTGCGGTAGAACTGGACTCGCAAGGGCTGTTCTTTCCTGCCGGCCATTGCGAAGGCATTTGCCTAGGTGGCTATCTTTTGCAGGGCGGATACGGCTGGAACAGTCCGGAGCTCGGGCCGGCATGCGAGAGTGTGCTTGGGCTGGAAGTCGTCACCGCCGACGGTGAACAGATCTACTGCGACCCCGAAAACCATCCAGACATGTATTGGGCGGCTCGCGGCTCTGGACCGGGCTTCTTCGGTGTGGCCACCTCCTTCAAACTGCGGGTTCACCCACGTCCCGCAGTCTGGGGCACCTGCCTGTACATGTATCCGATCGAGGTCGCCGACGCGGTGTTCACCTGGGGACGCTCGATCGTTTCCGAGATCGACGACCGAGTCGAACTGCAGATCCACACCGCGCGCAGCTTTCCGGGAGCCGGGCTCAACCAACCCGGCATCACGATCGCCTCGCCAGTATTCGCCGACTCGGAGGAGGATGCGGCGAAAGCCCTTGCTCCGCTGGGCACCTGCCCGGTCATCGATAAGGCGATCGTCAACCTTCCTTATGCGCCAACAACCTTGGCCAATTGGTATACCGCCGTGATGAACAGCTACCCGAAGGGGCACCGCTATATCGCCGACAACATGTTCACGTCGGCTTCTGCCGAAGAACTATTGCCGGGCATCCGCAAGATCATCGAAACCATGCCACCGCACCCCTCGCACTTCATCTTCACGGGGTGGAACGCATCACCGGATCGCGAGGACAAGGTGTACGGCCTGGAAGACGAGATCTATATGGCGCTCTACACCATCTGGCAGGATCCGGCCGACGACGAACGGTACCGCGACTGGGCAGCGTCCAGTATGGCGGCGATGTCGCATCTGGCGACCGGCATCGCGCTTGCCGACGAGAATCTCGGCAGGCGCCCGGCGCGGTTCATCACCGAGCCGAACATGACGCGCCTGGACAAGGTGCGCTCGACCTACGACCCGGACGGTCGCTTCCACAGCTGGATGAGCCGCGGATGAAAGTTGCTGTGCGGCACCGTATCTCCGGCACACGATCCGCGAAGCGGGCGTCGAATCCGCTTCGGATACTTATCATCGGTGCCGGAGTGGGCGGCATTTCCATTGCACGGGGCTTACTGCGAGACGGTCATGACGTCACCGTCTTCGAACAGCGGCCGGATATGCGGCCCGGTGGCGGCGCTGTGACCATCTGGTCCAACGGTTCGACGGTTCTGGAGCAACTCGGCGTCGATATGGACGGGGCAGGTCAGCTGCTGTCGACCGTGCGGATCGCGACATCGACGGGTCGTCCGCTGGTCCATATCGACGTGACCTCGATCGTGGACCGGCTGGGCGGATCTGTTCGGATGGTCCCACGTCGAGTCCTGCTCGACCGTCTGCTGCAAGGCTTTACGGCCGATCGCATCCGATGCAACTCCCGTGCTGTCGGGGCGGTCAGTACGCACGACGGACTGCAGATCGAGTTCGAGGACGGCAGCCGTGCGGACGGGGATCTGCTGATCGGTGCGGATGGTCTGCACTCGAAGGTCCGAGATATCGCCGGCGCGAAACCCGCGAAGCCGACCGGCTGGTGCAGCTGGCAGGGACTGATCACCCTCCCGCACACCGCCGACAAGGACGTCGCAGTACAGATCATCGGCGCGCACGGAAACCTTGGCCTGTGGCCGGCGGGCGGCTCAGATCTGCAGTGGTGGTTCGACTTGCCGTGGTCGCCGGACTTCATCAGACCGGAATGTCCGATCGACATGATCCGGTCCAATTTCGGCGGATGGTCCGACTTGGTCGATGAAGTTCTCGCGACGTTGACGGACGAAGACCTGGCGACGTCGCCGTTCCCGCACTTTCGGCATCCGATTCCCCGCTCGCCACGCCTGGGCGCGGTCACGTTGCTCGGCGATGCCGCACACACGATGCCGCCGATTCTCGCGCAGGGGACCAATCAGGCGCTGCTCGACACGATGGTGTTGTGTAAGGCACTCTCGGATTTCCGCAACGGCGCGAGCGGCGGCAATGCTGATCTCTCGAGCGCGCTGCGCTGGTACGAGAAGACCAGGCGACGCCGGCTCTCCGCCGTGTCCTGGGTGACGTCGCGGCAGATGTCCCAGAGTGAGTCGGTGCTGAAACCGGCCGCCCTGATCTCGGACTCGGTTGGCACCTGGGCGATGACGACGTTTCTGCGTTGGCTCAGTCACCGCCGGATATCCGCGGAGGTCGATCGCGACCTGTCTAGCCGGTTCGTGCGGTGCTGATGATCATCCCTCCGACTGTGAAGGTTCAGGCGATGTCGACGACCGCCAAGGTGCCACCCGCCAAACTGGCCCGCGTTATCGAGTGGAGTCGCCACCACCTGTATCGACTCCATCAACGGTTGGTACCCGCACCGGCGGCGATGATGGAGATGATCATTGCCACCTGGACGTCGCAGGCGATCACGGTCGCAGCGCAACTCGGTGTCGCCGATGCCCTCGCGAACGGCCCGCTGCCGATCGAGGAACTGGCGGTCCGGGTGGATGCGGACGCCGACGCGCTACGCCGACTGCTGCGGGCGTTGATCAGCCGAGGCATCTTCCGTCATCGCCACGACGGGCGGTATGAGCTGAACTCCCTTGCAGACACGCTGCGTTCCGGTGCACCGGTGTCGATGACCTCTGCGGCACGGTTCTATGGGTCACAGGAACAGCGCGAGCGCTGGACGCTGCTGGTGGATGCGGTCCGAACCGGGAATTCGATCGTCCCGGCATTGCGCGGCAAGTCGAGCTTCGAATACTTCGCCGACGAGCCCGAGCTAGCCGAACTCTTCAACCAGACCATGACGAGTGTTTCGGAGATGACGGATGCGACCGTGGTCGCGGGCTACGACTTCAGCACCCACCCCACGATCGTCGACGTCGGCGGCGGGCATGGCCCACTGCTGGCCGCGATCCTGGCGGCGGCGCCTGCGTCGCGGGGCGTCTTATACGACCTGCCGTTGGTCGTCGCCGACGCGCCAGACCTGTTGCGGGAGCAAGGTGTCGCCGACAGGGTTCTCATCGCCGAGGGCTCGTTTTTCGACAGCGTTCCAGGCGGTGGTGACGCCTACGTCCTCAAGAACATCGTCCACGACTGGCCCGACGAGAAGGCGGTGCAAATCCTCCGTAAAGTCCGCGCGGCAACCCGAACCGGCGCCACGGTGTTGCTGATCGAATTCGTCATCCCCAAACACGACCGCGACTTCCCGGGAAAATGGGTTGATCTGGAAATGCTGTTGAATCTGGGTGCCCGTGAACGCACCGCGGCCGAGTACCGCGACCTGCTCAGCCAAGCTGGGTTCCGCATGACGCGGGTTGTGCAGACCGCTTCACCCCTCAGCGTCGTGGAGGCCAGAGCCGCCTAACTTCACCATCGACACCACGTGGAGGAAGAGTGGGCGATAGTGTTGTGAGCGTTGATGAGCCGCGATCGGCGACAGCGAACTCATACACCTTCGTACTGGTGCACGGAGGTTGCCACGGCGGGTCCCTCTGGCAGCCGGTTATCGAACACCTAGAGCAACTCGGACACACGGCATACGCCCGACCGTGGCAGGACACGGCAAGGGTGTTCCTAAGAACGTCACCCACGCCGAATCGACGCAATCGATCGTGGACTTCATCGTGGACAGGGACCTCACAGACTTCATTCTGGTGGGCCACGGCTACGCAGGCACCATCATCAGCAAGTTCGTGGAGGTCATCCCCGAACGCGTTCGCCGCCTGGTCTTCTGGAGTGCCTACGTCCTCAATGACGGCGAGAGCGCGCTCGAAATGCTGCCAGACAGAATGAGATGCTCACACAGATGGCGGCCGACTCAGCCGACAACACCGTCCTGATCCCCTTGGAAATGTGGCGCGATGTCTTCATCAATGATGGCGACCCCGATCTTGTCCAGCGTGCCTACGACCAGCTGTCCTCAGAGCCGTTTGGGCCGTGGGCCGAGCCGTTGAAAATGGAGACGTTCCATTCGCTCGAGATTCCACCGAGCTTCCTCGTCGGGGCTGACGACTTGGTGATGCCAGCCGGCGATTCGGGCTGGCATCCCCGCATGTCAAGCCGGCTCGGGGAGTTCCGGTTGGTCCAGATGCCGGGAAGCCACGAGGCGGTCTTCACAAATCCAATTGGCCTAGCTCACAAGTTGAGCGAAGCCGGACGCGACGAGACGCGAGCGGAACGCACGGGCATCCACCGTGATCCGTTACGCCACGGGTATCGCGGTGCGCTCGGTCGACTCCTCACCCTCGTGCAGACCGGCGCGGTCGTGCAGCCACACCAAGGGTTTCGGTGCCCACCAGTTCCATTTCCCCAGCAGGTGCATGAAGGCAGGGAGCAGCACCATCCGCACCAGCGTGGCGTCGACCAGCACGGCCAGCGTCAGGCCGAGCCCGAGCATCCGCATGAACTGCACGTGGGCGCCGAACAGGGCGGCGAACGATATCGACATCACCAGGGCCGCGGCGGTGATCACCCGGCCGGTGCGAGCCAACCCCCGTGCCACGCTCTTGTCGTTGTCGGCACGGGTCCGCCCGGATGCGAGCCAATACTCGCGGATCCGCGACAGCAGGAATACCTCATAGTCCATCGACAGCCCGAACGCGATGCAGAACAACAGCACCGGCGTGTTGGCGGGCAGGGTTCCGGTGGCCGTCGTTCCGAGCGCACCCAGGTGCCCGTCCTGGAAGATCCACACCAGCGCACCGAACGCGGCGGTCAGCGACAGCACGTTGAGCACCAATGCCTTGAGCGGCAACACGACGCTGCCGGTCAGCAGGAACAACAGCCCGAATGTGATCACCGCGATCAGCCCCAGCACGCTGGGCAACCGCGACGTGATGGCGTCGACACTGTCGCGGTTGGTCTGCGCGATGCCGGTCAGCTCGACCGGCCGGCCATCCGGTCCGGGTACCGCATGAAGCCGGTCGAGTTGGGCCTGCGAGGCGGCGGAAAACAGTGGTGCCGTGCTATCGGCGGTGAGGAACGCGCTACCCTGCGCCACCCCGGAGGGTGCCGACGGTGGTCCGACCCGCGTGCCTCCGACGAAGGTGCCCGTCGGTGCTGATACCGCCGAAACATCTGGGACACGAGACAATTCAGCGGCGTAGCGCGCCAGATCGACCGACGTCAGGCCGTCGGCGTCAGGGAGCACCACGGTGACCGCGGTATCCGAGTTGTCGGCGAAGTCGTCGCGCAACTGGTCGCCGAGCTGATGTGCCGACGCCGACGTCGGCAGCACCCGGTCATCGGGAAAGCCCCATTTCACGCTGACGAAGGGTGCGCCGAGTATCAGCAGCAGCGCGACAACGGCCAGGCCAAGCGGCAGTGCGCGGCGCATGACGAATGTCGTTGACCGGTACCAGAACTGGGCCTCGATCGGACGGCGAACGGGGTCGGGCCGGTGCAGCAATCGCCGCGCCAGCCGTCGGACATCCAGAGCGTTCAGCCGGTCACCCAGCAGCACGATGGCCGCCGGCGTGACGACAATCGCCGCCAGCGCGGCGAACGCGACGGTGGCGACACCGGCGTAGCCGAAGGACTTCAGGACGTGCATCGGGAACAGGATCATCGCCGCCATCGACAGCGCGACCGTCGTCGCCGAGATCAGCACCGTGCGCCCCGCCGTCGTCATCGTGCGGACCAAGGCGGCGTTCGGGTCGGCGCCCTCGGCCAGTTCGTCGCGATAGCGGCTGATGATCAGCAGCGTGTAGTCGATCGCCAGGGCCAGGCCCATCGCGGTGCTCAGGTTGGGTGCGAGGTTCGACACATCGGTACTAAAGGTGATGAGGCGCAGGACGGCCATCGAGCCCAGGATCGCCATCAGCCCAACGGCAACCGGGAGTGCGGCCGCCAACAGGCCGCCGAACACCCAGACCAGCACGAGGAAGCTCAGCGGAACGGCGATCGACTCCATCAGCAACAGATCGCGCTGTAACAGGGAGTTGATCTGCGCATTCACCATGGCGTCCCCGCCTGACCGGACCACGACGCCAGTCGTTCCGACCGGATGATCGCGCGCGATCTCTTCGGACAACGTCTGGGCCGTTGTCTGCGCGACACTCTCTCCGCCGCCAATGCCCGCGACGACCAGTCCGGTCCTGCCGTCCTTGCTGACCAGGCGCTTCGCCACCGCCGGTGGCGCGGTCCACGCCGACGTCACCGCAGTGACGTTCGGCGATCGCTTCAGCTGATCGACGATGGCTGAACCTACCGCGCGGGCGGCCGGGGCGGTGGCGCTGCCCGGAGCGGTGACGGAGATGAGCATCTGCATATTGCCCTGATGGAACTTGGCGGTCAGCAGCTGTGTCGCGCTTGCCGACTCCGAGCTCGGGTCCTGGAATCCGCTCGAGGACAGGCTCGTGGCGACCGGGACGCCTAAAATCGCCGCTGCGAGCGTCACCAACGCGGCCACCGCTATGACCCGTCGCGGCGCTGCGATCGCCAACAATGCGATTCGTTGCAGCACGTCGCGGCCTCCCAGTACCCGCGGACGCAAGATCAGCGGCAACTTTTGCGTATGTCAACAATTAATGCGTATGTCAACAATTGATACGAAAGACGGCCCCACCTGGTTCATCCGCCGACATTGTTGACCAGCAGTGAAACGATACTGGCGTGGGCGACGGTCGCAGTGCGGTGACAGCAGCGGGACTCTTGTGTGGGTCGTGTGGCACAGAGCTGCCGCCGGACTCACGGTTCTGCAACAAGTGCGGCGCGCCGGTCAGGCTAGCCGCGAGAGCGGCGGAGTACAAGCAGGTGAGGGTTTTGTTCGCCGATGTTGTTCATTCGATGGACATCGCGGCGGCGGTCGGCGCGGAGCGGCTGCGCGAGATCATGTCCGAACTGCTGGACCGTTCGACAGCCGTGGTGAAGCGCTACGGCGGAACGCTGAGCCAGTTCACCGGCGACGGCATCATGGCGGTGTTCGGCGCACCAATCACGCTGGAGGACCATGC
>Ga0068859_100007828_pt1 | contig 10848 bp, 7 predicted proteins | sample KBSSwiS22_FD_66585 | JGI IMG/M metagenome (GOLD analysis project Ga0068859, IMG submission 66585) | Switchgrass rhizosphere microbial communities from Kellogg Biological Station, Michigan, USA - KBS Switchgrass S2-2 | ecosystem: Host-associated > Plants > Roots > Rhizosphere > Soil ... | reverse complement strand
GCTTCACCTGCACTCAACCGTGAAGTCGCAGGCTCTCGGCTCTAGGCCCTGGGCTCTCGGCTTTGGACTTTAGGCCTGGAGGGCTCGAGTCCGCTCAGAAGATCTCGAAGCCTTCAGACTGCCTGCAGAAGTCTCGGAAGACGACGAGCCACTCGTACGACGCTGAATAAAGGCCTTTGGTGTCCCCCTCAATATCACCGTTCGGAGTCCACACAACCGGTTCGCGCTTGCTGGACGTGACCGTCAGGTCTGGCAGCATCCGTTCCCCGGGCTTCATATCTGCCACCCAGCGTTCGACAGCGTCTGCAATCTTATTGGCGGTGTAAGCATCGACACGTCCACCGCAAGAGTTTTCGCCGAGCCGCTCAAACTGCTCATCGACGAGCACGTTCTCGGCCAGCAACAATTCAAGAGTGGGCCGCCAGTTCCAAGCATTGACTTGAAGCTCGCCGCGCTTGGATACGAGGATGAACGACATCGTTTGCCATTCCGAGAGCCGAGAGCCGAGAGCCGAGAGCCGAGAGCCGAGAGCCGGGAGCCTACTGCTGTCGCTCCAATATCCACGACAGCGGCTTCAGCGCTTTCTCGAGCAGGGGCCGCCGCAACCAGTGCTCGTACGTCACTTCGAGGCTCTGCGCGAGGTCGGCCTCGAAGTCTCGACGCATGCGCGCCGCCACCTCACGGTCCCGGAAGGCGACGCTCACTTCGTCGTTGTGCTCGAACGACCGGTTGTCGAAGTTGGTGGTGCCGACGACCGCCCAGCGGTCGTCGATCATCATCACCTTGGCATGGGTCATCCCCGGCTGGTACTCGAAGATCCGCACGCCCTTTTCGAGCAGCGGACCGTAGAGACGCCGGCTCGCCAGGCGCACCAGCCGCTGATCGGTCCGCGGCCCCGGCACGAGCACGCGCACGCGCACGCCGCGCGCCACCAGCTCGATGAATGCCCGCCGGAGCGTGTAGTCGGGCAGGAAGTAGGGCGTGTGGATGTCGATCGACTCGCGCGCGCACGCCATCAGCAGCTGAAAGCCGACACGCGACGCCGTGGCGCGATCAGAAGGTGAGCTGCGAAGGAGGAGCGCCTCCACGGGGCCGGCGCTCGACAGCGGCGGCCAGCTGACGGCCGACGTCAGGATCTCCCCCCCGCACTCGAGCCAGTTCTCGGCGAAGGTGCCTTGAATCGAGGCCACCACCGGCCCTTCCACCCGCACCATCGTGTCGCGCCAGGCCGGATCGTCGGGGCCCGACGCCTCGTACCACCAGTCGGCCACTCCGGCGCCACCCACGAAGGCCACGCGCCCGTCGACGATCAGCAGCTCACGGTGCGTCCGGTTGTTGGCCCGATGCAGCCGGTACCACTTGAGCCGCTGGTAGTAGTCCAGCTGGCATCCGGCCGCGGTCAGCCGTCCCGCGGCAGCAGACCACTTCATCGCGGAACTGCCGATCGCATCGAGCACGATCCGCACTTCCACCCCCGCTCTGGCGCGCTCGGCCAGGGCGTCCACGACCTGATCGGCGATGCGGCCGGGTTGGAAAATGTAGGCTTCGACGTTTATTGAATGGCGCGCCTCGCGGATGGCCGCCAGCATGGCCGGGTAGAAGCTGGCGCCATTGGTCAGGACCTCCACCCGCTGGCCGGAGTGGAGACGCGTTTGACACTCTTCGCCGAGCACCCGGATCAGGTGGGCTTCGTCACAGCCCGGGCCGGTGAAGTGGTAGTCGATGCGGGGGGTGAACAGGAGGACGAGGACGAACCAGATCAGGAAGGCCAGACCGACCAGAGAAACAAAGGTCCAGCCTTCCACGGCGGTTTCCGGTGCTCAGCCCCGGTAGTTGCCGAATTGGAGCGCCACCCCGAAGTCGGCCTCGCGGAGCAGCCGCATCACCTCCTGGAGCTCGTCGCGGGAGGGGGATGTGACACGGAGCTGATCGCTCTGGATGCTGGCTTGGACTTTCTTGAGCTTCGAGTCCTTGAGGAACTTGACGATGTCGCGTGCCTTCTCGGAGGGAATGCCCTGCTGCAACGTGATGTCCTGACGTACGGTGGAGTTGCCGGCCGGCGTAATGGTGCCGCGGGTCAGATTGCGCACCGGCACGTTACGTCGGACCAGCCGTGTCTGGACGATGTCCCACAGCGCGTTCAGCTTGAACTCGTCGTCGGCGACGAGCGTCAGAAGGGACTGCTGCGCATCGAAGTCGATGGCGGCCTTGGATCCTTTGAAGTCGTAACGCTGGGCGACTTCCTTGCGCGCCTGGTTCAGCGCGTTGTCCACCTCCTGCAGATCGACGTTGGAGGTGACGTCGAACGAGCACTGTGTCGACATGTGCGGTCCCTATGCTAGCGCGGAACCGCATAACCTGTTTAGGGTAGAGACTTTCCCTGGGTCGGCTGAAACGATTGCGAGCTCCCACTCGTATGATGGGGAACGAATAAGGATCGAAGGAACAACTGATGGGTGATGCCGGAGAAGGGCTCGTCGACGCGGAATCCCGCCTTGCCGAGCGGATGGAAGAACGGGAACAGGAGAAGCGCGCGGCGCGTCTGGGGCCGAGCACGATCGATCCCGAGAAGACGCGTGAGATCGAGTCGCTCAAGCTGGCCAAGACCGAAATGCAGCGGCAGCTCGATCTGACCACGCACGAAGTGCGCCGCGCCCAGATCTCCCAGGCCATCAGCGAAATCGACAAGCGACTGAAGTCGTTGTCAAAATAGCCGACGGGCGCCCGTCGGCGCTCGACGGTCCTGCTGGTGTCCACGCCCGCGACGCTGTATCACGAGGCGACCAAACATTCCTTCCAGCGGTTTGCCCGCTCGAGCGGGCATCTCGATTGGAAGACCCAGCCCAATCCGTTCCGCCGTTACGACGGCGCTCCGTCGCTGGAGCTGCCGCGAGGGGCTCTCGTCCGCGCTGTGCCATACGGTGCGCTGTACGAGCCGCCGCGCGATCCAGCCGAGGTGAATCTCGCGTCCGTCGGCGAGCTGCTGCGCTGCTCGCTCGGGCTCTCGGCCTGGAAGTCGATCCGCGGGTCGCGGTGGGCGTTGCGCGTCAACCCGTCGAGCGGCAATCTGCACCCCACCGAGGGCTACCTGCTGTGGAACGCCAGCGTGTTTCACTACGCGCCCGACGTCCACGGCCTGGAACAGCGCGGAGTGCTCAATCAGCAGGCGTGGGACGAATGGTCGGGCGGCGCGGTGCTCGTGGGGCTGACGTCCATTCACTGGCGCGAGGCGTGGAAGTACGGCGAGCGCGCCTTTCGGTATTGCCAGCACGACCTCGGCCACGCGATCGCCGCGCTGCGGTGTGCGGCGTCGCTTCTCGGGTGGCGGATGGCGCTCCTGCCGCACTGGTCGGACGGCGAGCTGGCGGCGCTGCTCGGGATCGATCGCGTCGACGACGTGGCCGGCGCCGAACGCGAGGCGCCAGCGTGCCTCGCCGTCGTCACGCCCGGCGACCCGGCCGATGTCTTGCGACGGATGCCGTCGGACTTGTTGGGCGCCGTCGTCCCCAGCGGCTGGCGCGGCCGGGCCAACACCCTGAGCAGCGGTCACGTGGCCTGGGACGCGATCGACATGGTGGCGCGCACGACCGTGTATCCAGGTGTGCCGGTCGCCGAGGCTCCGATGGTCGACGGTCCGCCGAGTGATCCGCGCTCCTCGTCCAGGGGGCAGGAACGTGCCGCGCGGGAGATCATCCTGCAGCGCCGGAGCGCCGTGGCCTTCGACCCGCGCGTGGGGCTTCGTCTCGACACGTTCCTCGCCATGCTTCGTCGCGTGTGCCCCGGGGCGCCGCCGTGGGACGCGGTGCGGTGGCGTCCAGCCGTGCACCTGATCCTGTTCGTCCATCGCGTCGAAGGGCTGGTGCCGGGCATCTACGCCTTTCTCCGAGACCCGGCCGCGGAGTCCGAGCTCCGTGCCGCCATGCGTCCGGAGTTCTTATGGGAGCCGGTGCAGGAATTGAGGCTCCTCCTGCCGACCGACGTCACGTGGGTGGCCAACCGGCTCTCGTGCGATCAGGACATCGCGGGCGAGGGGTTCTTCAGCCTTGGCATGCTGGCCCGGTTCGAGGGCACGCTGGCCGAGCACGGAGACTGGGCGTATCGCCGGCTGTTCTGGGAGTGCGGCCTCATCGGCCAGGTGCTGTACCTCGAAGCCGAGGCCGCCGGCGTGCGCGGCACCGGCATCGGCTGCTTCTACGACGATCCGGTGCACGACACGCTTGGTCTCACGGGTCACGCCTGGCAGAGCCTGTATCACTTCTGCGTCGGCGAACCGATCGAGGACACGCGCCTCGAAACCGCGCCGGGCTACGACTGGGAGTAAGTCTTCGTGGGGCCTAAGCCGAATTGGTCGAGTATCGACGTCGCCAGTCCGCTTCCATCGGCGTCCAGATGCGCAGGCCATTTCGCGGGACGCTGTGGCGCGGCGATGGTGCGCGCCTCGTCGAGCAGTCGACGCCACGCTGCCACGGCGTGCGCCACCGTCGCATGCTGTTCCCACCAGGCGCGGGCCGCCCGCCCCAGCGTCGCGCGCAGTGCCGGGTCGTTCGACAGCCGCACCAGCGCCAGCATCAACGAATGTTCTTCGTCGCGCGGATCGATCGAGATGGCGATCGGCGACTCGGTGTATCCCACGCCGACGGAAATCGATCGCGGCTGCCAGGTCTGCGGGTCGAGGCTGGGCCACTGCGCCGTACTCGGCGTCTCCGCGATGATCACCGTCCGCCCCGCCGCGAATCCTGAGAGGACGTCGACGAGCGGCCGGCCGAACGTGGGCCACTGCGTCGCCACCACCACGTCGGCGGCATCCAGTTCGCTCGCACGTGTGATTGGTGCCGCGCTGGCCTGATGGGCGCGACGGAGCGCCGCGTCGATCGTTCGCGACGGAACGCTCGCCGGCACGTGCACGCTGATTCCGGTCCGGTGCTGCGACGGAGCGGCGACCGCCTCCCGATCGGGCACGCCGGTCGGAGTGACCACGACCCGGGACGACGGACAGGATTCGCCGATCGCAGTCCCGAGCGCGTCGTCCGCCACGACGGTGAGGCGCGAGGCAAGCACCGGCACACGCCACGTGGACCACTCACCACGCAGCAGCGGCCAGGGGGGATCGGTCCGCGCGGTGCCGTCGGTGAAGACCATCTCGGCGTCGCGATCGGCGTCACGGTGCTGATGGACCAGCGCGAGGTTGCGTCCCCAGTGCAGCGAAGAGGTGCGCAGCGCGAGCACGCCGGGGTAGTGGAGAAGATACGGCCAGATGTACTGGTGCCGCAGGGTGTCGTCGAGCTCGTAGACGCAGAGGTCGAAAGCGCCCTGCGCGGCCTGCCACACGAAGTCGTGCGCCGCGCGCGCGTCGATCAGGTGCACGTCGTGCGTCTCGCGGAGCCCTTCGATGATCGGCGCGAGCTCGTCCGAGCCGGTGCCGTCTGGGCGAAACCACGCGAGGCGCATACAGGTCTTAAGTCTTACGTCTTAGGTCTCAAGCCTGCAAGAGCTCTTCCCTAAGACCTGGGACCTGAGACCTAAGACTTGAGAGGCTGGCAGCGCTCGCACCAGTAGGTGGAACGCAAGTCGGTACCCTGCTTCGCGCGTTGAATGAGCGTGCCGCAGCGACGGCACGGAAGGCCACGGCGCTGATACACCCAGAGACGTGCCGAGGGATCGAGCCGGTTGGTCGTGGTGCGGCCGCCAGCGGGCGGTGCGTCAGCCGAATCGCTCACGTTGGCCCGCATCTGACGGACGGCGATCGACACGATGCGCGCGAGCGTCGGGTCGTCGATCGCCCTGACCGGCGTGAGCGGGTGCACGCGCGCCGCGAACAGAATCTCCGACTTGAACACGTTGCCGATGCCGGCGATCGCGCGCTGGTCGAGCAACGCGTCGGCAATCTCCAGATCGGCACGCGCCCGCAGCCGCGCCATCCCTTCGGCGGCGTCGAACGTGTCGGCCAGCAGATCGGGGCCGAGTTCGGCCACCGGACCCTCGCGTTCGAGGCTCGCCGCAGCCACGAACTCCGCAACCGGCACGGTGAACGCGACGGCGACGTACGGCGGCGTGGCCAGCACGATTCGCATCTCGTGGCGAGGCCGCTGCCAGCGCTCGCCGGGCCGGTAGATGTGCCATGAACCGTGCATGCGCATGTGGGTCCGGAGGATGAGTCCCCCTTCGAACCACATCAACAGATGCTTGCCGCGCGCCTCGACGCGCTCCACCAGGCGTCCCGCAATCGGCGTGTCGGCGTCCACGCGCGTCAGCTGCGCCAGCACCGATTCGAATCGTTCGACGCGCTGGCCGCGCAGCGCCGCGTCCAGCGTGCGTGCCGCGCGATGGATGGTGTCGCCTTCGGGCATCAGGATGCGATGCGCGGGGCGCGGTACTGCAGACCGTCGGCGCCCACCACGAATCCCTCGGCCACGAACCACCGGGCGGCAGGGTGCAGGCTGGCGCGCACGCCGTTGATCGTCTCGAGGAACATGCCGCGCTGCCCCTCCACCCGCGCGAGTGCCAGCTGGATGAGCGCCCGCGCCAGCGCCTGCGCGACGCGTGTGCGCGTGGGCTCGGCGTCTGGCAGCGCCATCAGCAGGTCGCGTTCGCCGCGACGCAGGTATCCGGCGGCCAGACCGTCCACGAGCACCACGAGCGCGCCGACGGTGCGCGTGGCGCCCACCTTCGCGCTTCGCGCTTCGGCGGGCAGGCCGCCAGTCGCGGTGCCATCGGCGTCGGTGCCCACCGCCGAGGTGTCCGGCCACTTGAGCAGCGTCCCGTACGGATTGGCGGGGTCGGTGGCGGCCAGCACCGCAGCCTGCGGTGTCTCCGCCGCTTCGCGGTGCGCGCGCAGGAGATCGAGCGCCGCCGGCATGGCGAACTGCGCGCCGCCCAGGCCGGCCACGAAGTAGCCGCGGCGAATGCGCCCCGCGTCCTCCATCGCGCGCAGCACCTGATAGACGGCGCTGAACCCGCCGGCGATCGCCTCCGACGACATCGTCTCGCGCGTGACGACGCCGTAGCGTGTCAGCAGCTGGTGCGCGGTGGCCGCGCCCCATTCGGTGGCGGTGGTGGGGGTGGACGCCACTGTCTCCACGAGCGACCAGCGCCCTTCGGAATTCGGCGGCGAACTGCGGCGCGAGCGGAAGCGGCCCGGCGACGGGCGGCGGGTGCGGCGGCTCTCGCCGGCGCCGGTGTAGGTGCGCAGCGGGTGCAGGGTGTCGTTGGTGACGAGCCCCATCCACACCAGCTCCCACAGCGCTTCCACCGTGTCGGTGGGGAAGCCGGCGCCCGTGCCCTCGCGGATGGCGGCGAAGAACGAGGCGCCATGCGTCGAGAGGTAGTCGCGCACCGCCTTCACCCGTCCTTCGAGCTTCAGCGGCGTGGTGACCGGCGGGCGCAGCCGGGTCACGTGATCGGTGAGGTAGAGCGCGATGCGGCCGTCTTTGTCGCCCAGCCGCTCCACGCCCACCCATACCACTTCGCCGGCGGCCATCAGCGTGTCGAGCATCGCCGGCGAGTAGTCGTCGACGCGCACTGGCAGGATGTCGCGTTCGAGCACCGACGCGGGGATGGCCGCACCCTGCAGCTGCTCGATGGCGTCGAGCAGCGCTTCGAGCCCGCGCCGTTTCGATCCGATGCCGTGCCACGCCATCATGAACCGCCCGAGCGCGTCGCCCTCGACGGCTTCGATTTCGCGGCGGAGCTTTGCCAGCGAGCGGCTGCGCAGGCTGCGCAGTACATTGGCGTCGACCCATTCCCGCTCGCTGCCACCCGGGCGGAATTCCCCTTCGATCAGCCGCTCCGCTTCCGTGAGCCGTAGCAGCACGCTCGTCACCACGGCGATCCCGAGGCCGTAGCGGGCGCTGACCTGCGCGGCGGTGAACGGCCCGTGCGAGCGGGCGAAGCGCATCACCAGATCGCCTGCGGCGTCGCGCACGGGTTCGAGCAGCGACTCCGGCAGCCCCATCGGTAATGGCGCGCCCAACGCATCGCGGTAACGCGCCACGTCCTCGACGGCGACGTAGCGCGGTTGCCCGCCGATCGGCAGCAGCACGAGTCTCCGCTCGCGCGTCAGCGACGCCACGGCGTCGGCGGCGCCGGCAAACTCCGACCGCTCGACGATCTCCTCGAGCGTCAGGTCGCCGATGCGCAGCAGCAGATCGTGGATGCCGTCCGCCGTGCGTGCCTTATAGCCTTCTTCGAGCTGCTGCAACCGCCGCTCGGTGTCCGCCAGGGCGTCGGCATCGAGCAGGTCGCGGAGTTCGGCGTCGCCGAGCAGCTCCCGCAACTGCGCCGGGTCCACCGACAGCGCCTGCGCGCGCCGTTCCGCCAGCGGGGCGTCGCCGTCGTAGATGTAGTTGGCGACGTAGCTGAAAAGCAGCGACGCCGCGAAGGGCGACGGCTGTGAGGAGTCGATCGTGGTGACGCGCCGCGCGCGCGTGCCGACCTGGCGCAGCACGTCCACCAGGCCCGGCATGTCGAAGTGATCGCGCAGCACCTCGCGGTAGGTCTCGAGCACGATCGGGAACGAGCCGAATTTCGCCGCCACCGCCAGCAGATCCGACGCGCGCTTGCGCTGCAGGAAGAGCGGCGTGCGCTGGCCGGCGCGGCGGCGGGGAAGCAGCAGGGCCCGCCCCGCGGTTTCGCGGAAGCGCGCCGCGAACAGCGACGTCGAGCCGAGCTGCCGCAGGACGAGCCCTTCCACCTCGTCTGCGTCCGGGATCATCAGCTGCGGGTCGGGCGGCTGGTCGGTCTCGGGAAAGCGGACGACGAAGCCCTCGTCGCCCCACATCACCTCGACGTCGACGCCCGTGCGGCTGCGCACCATGGCGGTGACCGCCATCGCCCACGGGGCGTGGATGCGGCTGCCGAGCGGTGACAGCACGCACACGCGCCAGTCGCCCAGCTCGTCGAGACAGCGCTCGATGACGAGCGTGCGATCGTCCGGGACGCCGCCGGCCGCGGCCTGTTCGTCGAGGTACTGCAGGAGGTTTTCCGCCGCCAGTCGATCCAGGCCGTGGTGCTCGGTGAGACGCGTGACCGCTGCCGGCTTGGGTGTGTCGCCCAGCTCGCGAACGAGCTTGCCGATGGCGAGTCCCAGCTCCACCGGGCGGCCCGCTTGATCGCCGTGCCAGAACGGCATCTTGCCCGGTTCGCCCGGCGCCGGCGACACGAGCACGCGGTCGTGCGTGATGTCTTCCACACGCCAGGTGGAAGCACCGAGGGTGAAGGTGTCGCCCACTTCCGTCTCGAACACCATCTCTTCGTCGAGCTCGCCGACGCGGGTCGGCTTCTCCGCGCCGGCGAGAAACACGCCGTAGAGGCCGCGATCGGGAATGGTGCCGGCGTTGGCGATGGCCACGCGCACGGCGCCCTCGCGCCCGACGACGGTGTTCTTCACGCGATCCCAGGTCACGCGCGGCCGCAGCTCGGCGAACTCGTCGGAGGGGTAGCGGCCCGACAGCATGTCGAGCACTCCCTCGAACATGCGGCGGCTCAGATCGGCAAACGGCGCCGCGCGGCGTACCAGGCGGAACAGGTCGTCGACGTTCCAGGGGTCGAGGCCGGCGGCGGCCACGAGCTGCTGTGCCAGCACGTCGAGCGGGTTGCGGGGATAGCGCGTGGACTCGACCTTCCCTTCGTGCATGGCGCGCGCGACCGCGGCGCAGGCCACCAGATCGCCGCGGAACTTGGGGAAGATCACGCCTTCGCTGGCCGCGCCCACCTGGTGGCCGGCGCGTCCGATGCGCTGCAGGCCGCTCGCCACCGACGGCGGCGACTCGATCTGCACCACCAGATCGATGGCGCCCATGTCGATGCCGAGCTCGAGCGACGAGGTGGCGACCAGCGCTCGAATCCGTCCCGCCTTGAGCAGGTCTTCCACCTCGCTCCGCGCTTCGCGCGCCAGCGAGCCGTGGTGCGAGCGCACCAACGGTTCTTCGGCCAGGTCGTTGAGCGCGCCGGCGAGCCGCTCGGCGAGGCGCCGGCTGTTCACGAAGAGCAGCGTCGACCGGTGCGAGCGAATCAGCTCGAGCAGGCGCGGATAGATCGAGGCCCAGATCGACACGCGCGCGGGGCGCTGCGACGCCGGCCCGCTCGGCACCGCGACCGGGCGGCCCAGGCTCGCCATGTCTTCCACGGGCACTTCGACGCGAATCTCGAGCGGCTTGCGGTCCGACGCGTCGACGATGGTGACCGGCCGGTACTCGCGTGATGTCGCCGGGTCGGCGAACTCGTCGTGGAGGCTCTCGACATCGTCGTGCCCGTCTTCGTGGGGGCCGGCTTTAGCCGGCCCTTTGTCAGGGCGATCCAAAGACCGCCCTCTACGTACGGGCGGATCGATCGCGCCTCCGAGATAGCGCGCCACCTCGTCGAGCGGGCGCTGGGTGGCCGAAAGGCCGATGCGCTGCAGCGGCGGCCGCTGGGGATCGCGCGCCGCGCGCAGCGCTTCCAGCCGCTCGAGCGACAGCGCCAGATGCGCGCCCCGCTTGCCCGGCACGAGCGCGTGAATCTCGTCGATGATGACCGTGTCCACGCTCACCAGCCGCTCGCGCGCCCGGGATGTGAGCAGCAGGAACAGCGACTCGGGTGTGGTGATCAGGATGTCGGCCGGCGCGCGCTGGAACCGTGCGCGCTCGTTGGCCGGCGTGTCGCCAGTACGGATGGCGATGGCCGGTTCGGCCACCGGCGTGCCCGTTGCGGCTGCCACGTTGGAGATGCCCACGAGCGGCGCGCGCAGATTGCGCTCCACGTCGACCGCCAGCGCTTTGAGCGGCGACACGTAGAGCACGCGGCACCGCGCCTGCGCCTCGGGCACCGGCTCGAAGAGCAGCCGGTTCAAACACCACAAAAATGCAGTGAGCG